>Ga0153921_1000086_pt1 | contig 84983 bp, 89 predicted proteins | sample TSNJ005MetaG_FD_104691 | JGI IMG/M metagenome (GOLD analysis project Ga0153921, IMG submission 104691) | Attine ant fungus gardens microbial communities from New Jersey, USA - TSNJ005 MetaG | ecosystem: Host-associated > Fungi > Mycelium > Unclassified | place: USA: New Jersey, Brendon T. Byrne... | reverse complement strand
CTCGAACCAGAACTCGACCAAAACTAGCGAGGAAATCTACAATCGAAACCGCGCAACGCCCGACCTTGCCGAATCGGTCACGTTCCCGAAATCGGCGGTCACGTTCGCCGAAATACGCACCTGCTTCCAAGTGTGGTCGTAACAGCGACATGGGCATCTGACAAAGTCCCATACCCGCGAGCGCCGCCTCTACAATCGAATCGCCATCGCTGATTTGGTAGGTCCCGGGCGCAGAGAAGCGATGCATCTCGCCTTCGAGGTTGACCCGCCAAGAAAGCGGTACGCCGCGTCGATAGCCAACAATACATTTGTGCTGCGCCAGGTCCTCTAGTCGCGCCGGAGTTCCGTGCTGGTCAAGATATTCGGGCGACGCTGCAATCACCATGCGCTGACGCGTCAGCCGACGGGCGACCAAACCACTCGAGCTTTCGAGTTCTCCGAAGCGGATGACGAGGTCAACACCTTCTTCAATCGCGTCAATCAAATGGTCCGAGAAGGTCATCGTGAACTGCAAGTCAGGATGGGCTTTCGCGATGTCGAGAAGGATGGGAACGAGTATCCGTCGACCAAAAGCCGCGGGCATGTCGATGCGCAGACGACCGACGGGACGTTGAAGTCCCGGGCCGAGAGCGGTTTCCGCGGTGGAAATCTCGTCAAGCGCGGATGCACAAGCAGCAAAATACGCTTCGCCATCCGCAGTGAGAGAAATGCTTCGCGTGGTGCGATGAAAGAGCTGCGCGCCGAGGCGTTCCTCGAGTTTTGCGATCGCCTTTCCGATCGCAGACTTCGTGAGCCCGAGTTGTTCGGCCGCGTCCGTAAAACTGCGAGACTTCGCGGCGGTGACGAAAATCACGATGCCGCTGAAAGTATCGACCTGCGCCATGCACTGCCCCATTGAAGAGGTTTATTCTTCATATAGGGCAGAAACCGACGGACTGTCAACCAGGAGTTTTCCCCGGCTCCGCCTTCCGGAGCTGGGCTGGCTAGATTTTTACTGCGATGCCCTTGCTTGCGGCCTCGATAGCGCAGTTCGCGATTCGCAACGCGCGAATGCCATCCCGAGGGGTTGCTGGCATCGGGGCGTTGTTTTCGAGCGCCGTCAGAAAGCGGTCCAGTTCGACCTTGTACGAGTCGGCATGCCGCTCAAGGAAGAAGTTGAGCAGAGGCTCACGCGCTTCAGTCCGTTCGCTCGTCCAGCGGCGGAGGCTCGATGGGCGATGGTTTTCGTTCAGCAACATACCCTTCGAACCGAAGACTTCGAGGCGCTGGTCGAAGCCATACACCGCCTGACGCGAGCCGTTGATATGGCATTGCTTGCCGGACGCCGTACGCAGCAGCACCATCACGCTGTCGTAGTCCGGAAGCTCTTCCAAGCTAGGGTCGACCAGACGATTACCCATCGCCATCACTTCGACCGGGTCCTCCCCCAGCAACCAGCGAGCGGTATCAAAATCGTGGATGGTCATGTCCCGGAAGATTCCGCCTGAGTGCCGAAGGTACTCGCGCGGGGCAAGGCCCGGGTCACGGCTCGTGATGACGACCTGCCGGACATCGCCGACTTCGCCTTCCTCGATAGCCTGCTTGAGCCGCATTGCGTCCGGGTCGAAGCGCCGATTGAATGCCAACATCACGCGTCCATTTAGACGCTCGATTTCCTCTACTGCTGCGAGGGCCCGGTCGATGTCAAGGTCGATGGGCTTCTCACAGAGAACCGGCTTGCCCAGTCGAACTGCCTGCAGCGTCAGGTCGATATGCGTGTCGGTCGGCGTGCCGACGATGATAGCGTCAACGTCTTCGCGGTCAACGACCGATTTGCAATCGAGAGACGCGTCGCATCCAAGGTCAGCAGCAAGCGCCTCGACCGCCTCCTTGTAAGGGTCAGCCACTGCGACGAGCTTCACTCGACGGTCGCCGGCCACATTAGCAGCATGAATTCTTCCGATGCGCCCGGCACCGAGAACAGCGATACGTAACATCTCAGTCTCCTACAGTTCGTCGAAGCAGCGTCCGACTAACGATTCATATTTTGAGGTCAGGCAGCCCGTCGGCGACGGGCTGCCGGTCTTTCTTTGACGTCCGTTGGGACGTCAAAACGGATTTCCTGCGATTCAGCAGGCACACCTTCCGCGAGTTGTCTGCTAAGTCGCAGGATGTCGTCGAGACCAAAGTCGCGAACGTCAGGAAGACGCTCGCCGCGCGCCTTTGCCACTGCGGTCGCGATACGAAGCGCGTTCGAGCGCTCTCGCATTAACAACTCGAGCGCTTCGACGAGGAATGCTCGCTCCCTTTGTGACACGTTCGCGCCAATGGCGTGGTGATGTGCAGACATACCGTGGTCCTCATAGCGGTAAAGCACTCGACACCTACTCCTTCAGATGAGGCTGCGGATACTGCCGCCGTCGACACCCCAAACCGCTGAAGTGACGAACGACGCGAGGTCAGATGCCATGAAGACAATTACGTTGGCCACTTCGTCAGGCTGGCCCAGGCGATTCAGCGGCAAGTGACGCAGAGACAACTCGTGCTCCACGGCGTCCTTCGGAGCCATTCCATGGAACTTGCCCATTGTGTCTGCGAAGCCGCCTTCTTTCGTCCAGAAGGGGGTCCAGACTGGCCCCGGCGCGACCGCATTCACACGAATCTTCGGAGCTTCCGCTCGCGCGAGGCCTTTCGTGAGAGCAAGCACTGCTGCCTTCGATGCCGAGTAGTCAATCGGCACAGGCTCAGGCTGACGGGCCAGGTCCGAGGCGTTGTTGATGATTACGGCCTTCTCACGATTACGTAGCACGGGCAGCAGGTAGCGGCATGTTCGCACGTAGCTCATGAAATTGAGATTCATCGTGAAGTCCCACTCCTCGTCCGAAAGCTCCTCGAACCTGCGGACTTTCCCTGAGCCGACGTTGTTGACCAGAATGTCGACCTGGCCGTTATAGGACTTCAGGGCTGCGTCGATGCCGCTCTTTACACCGTCGGCCGTGGACAAATCCGCCTGCGCAATCGTCACATTCGTGCCAAGCGCGCGCAGTTCAGATTCGGTTTCCTTGAGCGCGTTCGCGTCGATGTCGATAAGACAAAGCCGAGCGCCTTCGCGCGCGAAGCCCAGAGCCGTTGCACGACCGATGCCTTGCGCGGCACCCGTGATGAGCACAATCTTTCCGTCGAGGCCTGTCTGCATGATGTCTCCAATCTAAGTTTGTGATTTCTTAGGCGCGTCCGGAACGATTGCTTGTCTCCCTATGACGCGCTCTGCTTCTTTCAAGGCGAGCGCTGCCGCCGCCTCGCTTCCGCGAGGCGTTCGAAGAATGGCGCGAACTTGCGGACTTAGCGGTTATCGACGCGCTTGATGAATGGCCTGATGTCGACCTTGTCCCAGATGCCTGCTTTGTTGAATGGGTCGGTCTGGACGAACTTCTCGATTTCCTCGATACCATCAGCTTCGTAGAGGAAGAAGCTGCCAATCATCGTTTGGCCATCCGTTTTCGTCAGCGGGCCAGAAATCAGCGTCTTGACCGGGGCGGTCTGCAGATAGGCCTTGTGGGCGTCATAGTTCTCAAGACGACGCTCGACCATCCCAGGATGGTCAAGGCAGTAGACGGTGAAATGCATTGCTGTCTCCTTGTCTTCCGTTCGAGCAACTGAACCGATTGCTCGCGCATTTTCGGACCTCAGGCGGTCTCTGCTCGCGGCGCGACGCCGTTGAAGGCGTCACGCAAAAGCGCGAGCAGCGGCTCACGTTCAATCGGTCGCGGATTCCAGTACGGATTCGAACTCGCAATATCGGCAGCCTTCGAAACATCCTCGGCGGACATTCCGATATCTTTGAGGCCGAGAGGCGCACCGCAACGTTTGGCAAGTTCATAGACGCCCAACGCTGCATCATCTGTACCGAGTGCACGTGCAATGCGATGCATCGCGTCGGGTGCGGCCTCGCGGTTGTAGGCAAGTGCGTGCGGCAAAACGATGGTGTGCGTTTGTGCATGCGGGAGGTTGAAGCTTCCGCCGAGCGTATGGCACAGCTTATGGTGAAGCGCCATGCCGACGCTGCCAAGGACTGTTCCGCAAAGCCAGGCGCCGTACTGCGCATCGGCACGAGCTTCGACGTTGCGTGAGTCCGCGACGATAGCCGGCAATGCACGCGCGAGCGCAGCAATGCCTTCCTCCGCCATCAGGCTCGTCACAGGATTGGCGTCGCGCGAGTAAAGCGCTTCTGCAGCATGTGCGATGGCGTTGATTCCGCTCGTTACCGACAGCGCAACAGGAAGCGACATTGTCAGGTCCGCATCGTAAATCACGGTTTTCGGCAACACGCGAAAGTCTGTCCCTGTCTTCTTCAGGCCCGCGTCGGTGATGCCATAGATGGGCGTCATTTCGCTGCCTGCGTACGTCGTCGGTACGGCGAGAATCGGCAGGTCCGACTCCAATGCTATTGCCTTGCCCAACCCAATCGTCGAACCTCCGCCGACGGCAATTGCACAGTCGGCCTCCAACTCTCTTGCCAAGGCGCGAGCCTCCTTGGCCAGCTCAAGGGGGACGTGCATGACGGCGCGGTCAAACACCCCAGCGGCACGCTGTCCAAGTCGGGCAGCGACCGCCTCGCCCGTCTCCTTCTGCTCAGGGCTACACAAAATGAGCGCGCGCTCCGACTTCAGTTCCAGCAGCTCGCGTTCGAGATGCTGCAAGCTGCCCGGGCCAAACACGACTCGTCCGGCCCGCGCCTGATAAATAAACTCACGCTTTTGCATGAAGGTACTCCCCTGTACGCTCTCCGCTCAGGCCTGAGTCTGCTTGGTAATCAACCTGGAATCGCGCCGTGCGTAAATCGCCCAGCTCATTGCGCACGCGCAAGTGCTCGGGATGAGACGCATACGCTTCTAATGCTTCTTGCGAATCGAACTCGGTGACAAGAACAACGTCGCATGCATAGTCAACTCTGCTGTGGTCGAGACCGATTTCGAGGTGGAGCATCCCGGGGATACGACCACGCAAGCCTTCAAAGCTGGTCTTCACTAGGTTCGAGGCAGCCAGGCGTTCGGCAGGAGTGTCACCGGCCACTCGCCACATAACGAGATGTCGAATCACGCGTGTACCTCCGACGGGTTGAGCACGAAGTCGTATTCGAGGGAATACCAAGGAATTTCGAGTTCTCTTCCATCCGGCGCCACGCCTGGCTCATGACGCTTCCATTCGGAAATGAGCGATGAGCGCACTCCGAACACGACTTCCGAGTCAAGGTATTGGTCACCGTCACGAAACACGTGCGTGATGAGCGTCTCGTAGCCCGGCGCTTCAATCATGAAGTGCAGATGTGCGGGGCGCCACGGATGACGACCGACGGCCGTCAACATGCGACCGACTGGCCCATCGTGTGGAATGGGATACGCTTCAGCGAGAATCGAGCGGAAGTTGAAGAATCCTTCTGCATCAGCTTTCAGTCGGCCCCGACCGCGATGAACGGCGTTGCCGGCCTCGTCGAGGTTCTGGACATCATAGAAGCCGTCTTCATCCGATTGCCAAACATCGATTTGTGCATTGCCAACGGTCTCGCCGTTTGCTCCGCGCACCTGGCCGCTCACGTAGCACGGTGCACCTTTGGCACCGTTCGAGATGTCATCGCCGTTGCTATACAGGGGCGCTCCCTCTACGTAGAACGGTCCAAACACCGTGGCTTCCGTGCAGTTTGACGGCTTCCGGTTGTTCTGCGACATGACCAACATCGAGAGGCCGAGCGTGTCGGATAGCAGGATGAACTCCTGCCTCTTGTCGTCGGTGATATGACCAAGTTCTGTCAGGAATTTGATTGCTTTGAACCACTCATCCTCGGTGAGCTGGACGTCGCGGGCAAAAGCATGGAGATGTTGAACCAGACTCGTCATCACTGTCCTCAGTCTCGCATTCTTGCAGTCAGCGAATGAGGCGATGACGGCTTGGGTGATGGTGTCTTCGTTGATGTTGCGCATCGTGCGTGTCTCCGTAGTGCGCTCAGGCGTATGAAGACGAAAGGTAAAGGGTCGTCCGCGTAAATAAAATGCCCCCAAGTGAAATGACATTTCCTCTCGCCGGAAGAATAGAGGCGCTGGGCATGTGGGACACCGTGTCACGTCTTCCCGCCTTTTGCGAAGCAAACGAATTGTAGAAACTGACTCTACAGATTGGAGATTTCCCGTCGGTTTATCTCTTCAAGTCTCTGCGGCATATTGGGCCGCAACCGGTGGAAGAATCCCGTCCGATTTTTCCACGAGCGATAGAAGAGAGAAAGCGATGGACCGCTGGACGCAACTGCAACTGTTTGTGCTTACCGCCGACCTGGGTAGCTTGTCGAAAGCCGCTGAGCAGCTCGACATGTCTAATGCTGCGGCCAGCAGAACCTTGAGCTCATTGGAGGAACATCTCGGCGCCAGGTTGATTGAACGTACAACGCGGCGCATGTGGCTCACCGACGCGGGCCGCGAATATCATCGTCGCTGCACGGCGGTTATATCTGAACTTGCTGAAGCCGACTCAATCGCGTCCGAAGAAGCCGTCAGCCCGAGGGGCGTCCTGCGGGTCACCAGCTCCGTGTCGTTCGCGATGATGCATATTGCTCCGGCGCTTCCCGAGTTCCTCAAGCGATATCCGAATCTGTCGGTGCAAATCGTCGCGGCGAACCAGTATCAAAACTTCATCGAAGCCGGAATAGACATCGCGATTCGCACGAGGGAGCACGAGGGAGACTCGGGCATCACCATTCGGCGGCTCGCTGAGACGCGACGGATAATGGCGGCCTCGCCAGCTTATCTCGCCGAGCACGGTCGTCCTCAGAACCCCGAGGAGCTCGAGCAGCACAAGATGCTCGTATACAACTTGGCCGTCGACCCGTATCTACTCCATCTGCGTCGAGGAAAAGAGGAACGAAATATCGCCATCACCAGCGCCCTGGACTCGAACGAAGGCCAAGTCATTGTCGCCGCAGGTCGTGCGGGACTGGGCATCGTTGTTCAGCCTCTCTACATCATCCACGACGACATCGTGTCTGGTCGTCTCGTCCCAGTGCTCGAGGACTGGCAGCTACCACGTCTGACCATCAATTTGGCGTATCAGAGCCGGCGTTATCAGCCGGCAAAAATTAGAGTTTTCACTGACTTCCTTATTGAGCGCGTGAAAAGCCTCAATCTCGAGGAACGCTGGATGACCTTTTCAACTTGAAGGAGGCTCACCGCTTGGGGCTTCGGCGCATTACCGCCGAATCGTGTTCGACGATATTTCCGCCCAGCGGAAATATGATTTCGGTCCCAACCTCAGGCAGGCCGCCTCAGGCTTGGGGATGCGCATCGCCCGGGATGAGCACATCATCGTTACTCCGCATCGGCGACACACGCCAGGGCGTCAACACGCCACGCGTGAATCTGGCGCATGGTCTTCGCGAACCTGTCGGCCAGATCGTGAACGGACAGGTGTATGTATTGCCTGGTCGTCTCGAGATTCTGATGACCGGCAAACCGGGCAATCTCATGAAGTTGCCAACCCGACCGGGCGAGATCGGTCAGACAAAGATGGCGCAGCGTATGAGTCGAGAACGCAGGAACGCCGGCGCGAAGCGCAATAGATCGGACTACTTTGGACCACGTCCATAGCGTGATGGGCGCTCCGTGGTTGCGCGGCGACTCGGACAGAAACAACGCGTGTCGATCACCGGCAAGGCCATGCCTATGTCGAAGATAGTCGCGCAGCAATTCGCACCCCCGCAAACCCGCAGTGCGCCTGGTCAAGGCGGCAGTGCCCGACTACGTACTGCGCGTTGAGCTGAAGTACATCAAGCCGGCGATCTGGCGACGAATCATCGTTCCGGGCTCGATCCGGCTGGGCAAGCTGCATGTCGTGCTGCAACTGGCCATGGGCTGGGAAGGGGGGCACCTGCACGAGTTCGTCTTCGGCCAAACCAACTATGGTGAACCTGATGACTTCGGATTCCCGAGCGACCCACCGATGCTCAATGAAGTACGGGTCACGCTGGCGAAGGCGCTGGGCGGGCTGAAGTCATTCACCTACATCTACGACTACGGTGACAACTGGCAGCATCGGATCAAAGTCGAGAAGGCACTCGTGCCTGATCCAGATATGCGCCGGCCGTTGTGCCTGGCAGAACGCGTGTCCACCGGAAGACATCGGTGGAGTGCCAGGATATGCCATCTTCCTCGAAGCGATCGCCGATCCGAGGCACGAAGAGCACGACCACTTCCTTGAGTGGTGCGGCGGCCGCTTCGATCCCGCCGCCTTCGATCTCCTGTTCGCGAATCAGCAGCTCTCGGAAGTCAAGTTCTGATCGTCAAGACGACCTCAGATTGACGCTTACATAGAAAAACCTCGCTCGTTCGGAACACTATCTCAGATTTCCAAGTAGAACACCACGATCGACGGGCTCGACGAGTTGCTGGCGCCGCGAGGCAGCAGCCGCGACGGGCCGGTGATCGACGAGCAACGGCCATTGGAGCGGCAGGCCGACGACACGCGCGGAAGTCCGCAATTGGCCGGCTGCCGAAGTTTGCCCCGCTGCGGTAGGCGTTCGCGATACCCGTGGCGCGAATTGCCGCACCCGACCCTTTGCCGACGACGGTCGGTGTTCGGCGACCCTATCGTCTGTTTTGCGACTCGAAGCTGCCACTCAACGGTCCTTGCGACGAGGGAAGCCTAAGGCAACGCGGGGGCCGAACGCAAATAGGCGTTGGATTGACATTTTTTTTGGTTTGCGCGAGGCGAGAGTTTCGAACGGAAACTGCAGAAACAGGGCGCCATTCAACTCAAAACACCGCCTCAATCCTGGGATGACCGCGCCAATCTTCTCTCCCTATTGCTCCGGCGGCATCTGTTGATCATAGGCTTTCTGCGCCTGATCAATCTCATGCAAATGCTTGATCGACCATTCATAGACTGCTCCGAACGGAACCTGCAGGGTACGCCCGAGTTCCGTGATCGAGTATTCCACCGCGACCGGAGAAGTATTGAGCACATTCCGAGCGACAAGGCCATTGCGTTCCAGACGCCTCAAGGCTTGCGTAAGCGCCTTGTGCGTTATTCCTTCCAGCCTGCGCTTGATCTCGTTGAAGCGAGTTGGCTTCCTGGTCAACAGCGTGAGAATCATCACCGACCACTTGTTCGCCACCTGGTCGAAAAACGAGCGTGCAGCGCAATCCGCAAAGAAAACCTCGTCAACCTCGCAAGTCATGTCGGTATCTTCCTGTATATCTGCGCACCTGAAGGTGCGTAATTGACCGTAGATATCCAATGTATAACATGGAGTCGGGTCAACTGCTTCGAGCTCGGCGTCACGTAGCCCAGCGAGCCAAGCGTTTGATGTACTGGTTCTGAATAAGGATAGCGAATGAAAATGATGCAACAGGAACTGTCTCGACGCGACATGCTGAAGGTCGCCGGTGCGGCGGCGATTGCGACCACTCTCGGGAACCATGAAGTCTTTGCCGCACCGAAATCGCCGGCCGCACTGTTCTCGACCGAGGTAGGTACCGGAAAGAACGTCATGTTCCTCCACGGCTGGACTTGCGATTCGCATGACTGGAGCTGGCAACTGCCGTTCTTCGAAAACAGGTATCGCGTCGTCGCTGTCGATCTGCGCGGGCATGGCAGATCGCAGCTGATGCCGCCTGGCGCTTATACGCCCGCCGACTACGTCGCGGATATCGAGGCATTCATCGCGACAAGGTATCCCGGACAGAAGTTCGTTCTCGTCGGGCATTCGATGGGTGGCCAAATCGCAGCCCGGGTCGCCGCGAAGCGCCCAGATCTGGTCAGCGCGGTGGTGTCCGTCGATGGCGCGCTCGGTTTTTCCGGCGCCGCGGCTGAACTTTTTGCGAAAACGACCGATGACTTGAATGCGAGCGATCCCGGCATCGTGGTTCCGGCCTTGTTCCAGCTTGTCTATGACCGCATCACTGAGCCGGCATTCAAGCGTTGGCACGCAAGGCGCGTCCAGGGCATGCCAGTGCATGTCGTGCGCGAGTCGTTCGGTCCGCTGTTTTTTGGCGACGATCAGGTCGGCATTGAAGAAGGGAGCGCAACGTTGTGCAAGAGCCTTACCGTTCCCTTCTATCAGATGTGCCGCGACCCCGAGCAGGCAAACCGCATGCGCTCCTGGTTCTCGCATCCAAAATCGAAGGTGGATGTATGGACCAACACAGGCCATTGGATCATGCAGGATCGCGCGGATGACGTGAACGCGGCGATTACCGCATGGATCGACACACTATAACCAACGGCCTTTGCCAACCGCAATCCGGAAATTCTGATGCCCGATCTCGACATCCTGCTCAGCCCTTATCAACTCAATGCCCTCACCGTGCCTAACCGGGTAGTCATGGCTCCGATGACGCGGTCCTTCTCCCCAGGGGGCATACCGACCGCCGACGTCGCCGCGTACTATCGGCGACGTGCGTCGCACGGTGTCGGCCTCATCATCACCGAGGGAACCGGTGTTGGTCGCGCGGGCGCGCTCGACGATCCGAACGTCCCGCGCTTCCATGGCGAAGCGGCGCTTGCCGGCTGGAAGAACGTGGTTGACGAGGTCCACGCGGCTGGAGGACGCATTGCGCCGCAACTATGGCACGTGGGTAACAAGCCTTCGAATGGAGCGGGTGAGCGGGTGGCATTGCCCGCTCATCGCTACGAGAGTCCCTCGGGTTTATCTATAACCGGTGAACGCTTGGCCGAGCCGATGAGCAAGTCAGACGTCGCGGACACAATTGACGCATTTGCCCGGGCCGCAGCGGATGCAGAGCGACTCGGCTTTGACGGCGTCGAACTGCACGGCGGACATGGCTACCTGATCAACCAATTTTTCTCTGAGGATCTCAATCAGCGCAGCGACGGATATGGCGGATCGACGCTCCTCGAACGTTCACGGTTCGCTGTGGAGGTGCTGAAGGCGGTCAGATCGGTGGTAACGCCAGGGTTTCCAGTGATTCTTCGCCTCTCGCAATGGAAGCCGAAGGACTTCCGCGCGCGGCTCGCGGGGACGCCAGCAGCGCTCGAAGAGTGGCTTGGCCTGCTTGTGGATGCTGGCGCGGATGCTTTCCACCTCTCCCAGACAGCCTACTGGCAGCCCGCGTTTCCCGAAGTGGACGCAACCTTGAACCTGGCGGGATGGGCAAAAAAAGTCACTGGCGTCACAACCATCACGGTGGGATCGGTTGGACTTCGAAGCGACGTCTACGACTCGTTTGCGGGCAAGGACGCGCAATCCGCTCCGCTGGACGACCTGCTAGCGCGACTGGGACGAGGAGAATTCGATCTGGTAGCAATCGGACGCGCGCTGCTGCAGGACGCGGCATGGCTCGAAAAGGTCCGGCAAGGGCGCGTCGATGAAATTGAGAACTTCACCCCGAAGGCATTCTTGACCTTGGACTAGCTAATCGATGTTAGAGCGATTTCGCGGAGCTGCCGGAGTTGTGGGAGACAGCGCCGCCTCCGAGCGTCCCCTTCGCTCGTAGAAGCAGTCACCCGTCTGACCAGCTTGCCTAGGGGCGCGAATTGCCGCTTCTGGCGGTCGCCGAAGATCACTCGTGACGCGCACGCATCGCCGGCCAAGTTGTGTGCGTCAAACTGTGCAGAAACCGGATGCCAGTGGTTTCAGTTGATCCTTCTTTGCGGCGTGCGGTGCGAAGGGCGTAGCCCGCAGCGCCACACGCCGTACGCCCGCTATGCAGCAGCGCGCAAGAACTCCTTCTTCTGCTCGGCCAGCAGGGCCATGTTCAGATAGCGGCTGTCCTCTAGCCACGTTTCATGCGTTTCACTGCATAGCGCCCTGACTAAGCGCAGACACGCGGCCTCGTTCGGGAAGATCCTCACGATGCGCGTGCGCCGCTTGATTTCTTCGTTCAAGCGCTCAAGCATGTTGGTCGACTTCAGATGCTTGTGATGCGCGCGCGGCAGCCGGTAGAACGTCAGCGTCTCGGCAATGTTGCCTTCAACCCAATCTACGAGCTTCGGATATTTGCCCTGCCATTTGGTAATCCACGCCGCGAGATCTCGTTGTGCCTCCTGCAAATCGCGTCGGTCGTACATCCAGCGCAGCTCCTGCAGGCAGTCGTCATTGGCTTTGCGTGGCAGGTAGTCCAGCGCATTACGCAGAAAGTGCACGTAGCAGCGCTGCCAGGCGGCCTCAGGAAGCACCTCGCCGATTGCCTTCTTCAAGCCCGCACGATCGTCCGAGGCGACGAACTCCACGCCTGAGAGCCCGCGCTTTTTTTCAGCCCCAGCAAGAACTCCTTCCAGCTCGAATGGCTCTCGCGGTTCGCCAGCTCCACGGCCAGCACTTGCCGATGACCATCCCAGTTGATGCCAATGGCAATCAGCACCGCCTGCGAGCGAATCACGCCTGATTCGCGCACCTTCTCATAGCGCGCATCGACGATCAGATACGGATACGCTTCTTCGAGCGGCCGGTGCGCGAATTTCGCCAGCGTTGCGTCGAGCCCTTTGTTGATGGCCGAGATCGCCGAGGCCGAGAAGCTGTGACCGCATAGCTCTTCGGTAATCGCCTTGACCTTGCGGGTCGAGACGCCCTGTACGTACATCTCGGCGAGCGCGGCCACCAATGCTTTCTCGCTGCGTGCATAGCGCTCGAACAAGGCGGTGGAGAATTCGCCATGCCGATCACGCGGCACACGCAGCTCCAGCTTGCCGATGCGCGTCACCAGCCTGCGGCCGTAGTAACCGGCTCGATAGCCACTGCGTGTCTCGGTCCGCTCGTTGGGCGATGCCCCCAGCAGCTCGGTCATCTCCGCTTCGAACACTTCCTGAAGCGCATCCTTCATGAGCGCCTTCATCAGGTCGCGGTCGCCGGCAACCAGCGCTACCACTGGCGGCCGGTTCGTACTACGCTTGGTCGTGGCCATGGTGCAAGCCCTCCCGAGGGCAGGTTGACGAATTCGACACTCATCAACTTACACCACGGCCATCCTTCCTGAGCATCTTCCCGCAAGCAGCTTTTTGCACACTTCTCGGTACATTACCGCCGGCCACTTCGGCTCTAACTTTCGGCCACGACTCCTATCGGCCGTTCGACGCCCGACGGCCGGCGTCTCGTGATAGAAGAGTAGCGGTCGCCGGTTGGCTGCTGTGCCATGGCACGCGGCTCGTCCAGGTTAGCTACGCACCAGTAGCCGGCCCGATCCCCTCAGCGGCTGCCCGTTGCAGTGGCCGCCCGCTCGATCACCCGGGCGACGTCCGCCGGGTGCGCCAGATAGGCAACATGGCTCGACGGAACCTCCACGACCGTGCTCTTTGCGCGGCTCGCCATCCAACGCTCAAGATCGGGATTCACAGTTCGGTCCTGCGTCGCCACGACGGCCCAACTCGGCCTCGTTTTCCATGCCGGCTGGCTCACCGGCGCGGTGAACGACTCATGCGCCGGCATGACCTGCGAACTCGCCATGAATGCTGCCTCCGCGGCGGGTATATCAGCAGCGAAGTCGGCTCTGAAGTGCTCTTCGTCGAAGTAGAGGTGGCCATCGTCGGTTTCCTTGATGGCTTTTGTCGCGGCCGGCATTTTCGTTGTCAGGTCCTTGAGGCTTTCGCCAGCGTCCGGTTCGAACGCGGCGATGTAGACGAGGCCCGCTACGCGAGAATTGTTGCCCGCCTCGGTAATCACCGCTCCGCCATAACTGTGGCCGACGAGGATTGCCGGGCCGTCGTGCGCATCGATGATACGCGTAGTCGCGGCGACGTCTTCCTTGAACGACGTCTCCGGCTCCTGAACCACCGAGACCTTATAGCCGTCCCGCGTAAGGATCGTCGACACGGCTTGCCAGCCCGAGCCGTCAGCGAAATAGCCGTGAACCAGGACGATGTTCTTGATAGGTGCGGCTTCGGCGAACTGGGTGGCGAATGCGCTGACGCCAATGGTCAAGGCTGCGGCAAAACGGCGAATGTTGTTGATGGTTTTCATTTTCGACTCGAGAAGGTAACGTTGTTTGGACAATTGGTTGCAATGGTTCAGCTTGCAGGCTGCCGCCGATGACTCGTTAGCGTACGGGTCATGCGAAAGCCGGCAGAAATCATTTGGATGCCTTACCGATACTCGAGGTCATCGGCAATTCTGTTTACGTCGGATTAATCGACGGTCTTGGCTCACACCGCCTGAGCGTTGGTGAACTCGCGCACACCGAAGTGCGAGAGTTCGCGGCCTGAGTTGTCGCGCGCTCACCCGAAGGCAACGCAAGTCAGCGCATACGCTGCCCTTATTGCGCGGCGAGCGCTGGGTGCTTCATCAAGGTCGCGGCAGCGGAAGACGACGAAGCCGGGTTTTGTCCAGTGATCAGCAGCCCGTCCGTAACTACGTACGGCGCCCAGTCGTCGCCCTTCGAGTAGATGCCGCCCGTCGCCTTCAGTTCGTCTTCCGCCAGGAACGGCACGACGTCCGTCAGGCCGACCGCTGCCTCTTCGGAATTCGCGAAGCCAGTGACTTTCTTGCCGTCGACGAGCGGCTTGCCGTTCGGCGCGGTCACGTGCCGCAGCACGCCCGGCGCATGACATACCAGCGCCACAGGCTTGCCGGCAGCAACGAACGACTCGATCAGCGCGATCGAGTTTGCGTCCTCGGCAAGATCCCACAGCGGGCCATGACCACCGGGATAGAACACCGTGTCGAAGTCCGCCTGTGAGATGCTGTCAAGGCGCACCGTCGCTGCGAGTTGCGCCTTGGCCGCTGCGTCTCGTTCAAAGCGCCTGGTCATGTCCGTCTGATTCGACGGCTCGTTGCTTTTCGGGTCGAGCGGCGGCTGACCGCCTCGCGGCGAAGCCAGCACGATCTCAGCGCCTGCATCCTTGAACGTGTAGTAAGGCGCGGCGAGTTCTTCCAGCCAGAAGCCGGTCTTGCGGCCCGTATTGCCGAGTTGATCGTGCGAGGTCAAAACCATTAATACCTTCATGTCTTGCTCCTGAAGAGTGTAAACTAATCTAGTAGACCAGTCGTCTACTCCATGCCGCTGAAAAAGGCACTTCTTAAGAAGTGCCGCTTGTACCGCCTTTGCGTTACGAATTCAGGTGCAGCAGTTGTCGCGTGGTTGACAACGCGTTCTCGAACGGTTGCAGATTGCGAACTATTTTGACCATCACGCTCGCACCGAGCCACAGCTCATACAGACTCTGCGCCACCGCTGACGGGTCTTCACTCACGCTTAACGATCCCTCGTCTACCCCCGCTCTGATCGCGCCCGCCAGCCGCGCGATGATGCCGGAGGTGCCGCGGTTGAGCGTGGCACGCATTGCCTCGGACATATCCGCGACTTCAGCCCCCAGCTTGACCGCAAGACACTTGCCCTGACAGTCCGAGAAGGACTGCGTCTGTTGCCAGACCTGCCAGTAGTTCATCAGACGCTGCGCCATCGTGAGATTCGGCGCGGCGAGCGTGTTGTCGAGGTCGGCCAGATACTCTTCAAAATAGCCCTCCAGCAGGGCCACGCCGAAGGCATCTTTGGAACCGAAGTAGTGGTAGAACGAGCCCTTCGGAACACCGGCGGCGGACAGAATCTCATTCAGCCCGACCGCCGAGAAGCCTTTCGCCCCGATAATCCGTTGTCCAACGGCGATGATGTTCTCGCGAACGTCACTCGATTCAGATGTGTTTGCGGTAGCCATAACTGCACTCTATATGAGAGTAGACCAGTCGTCTACACCTTTTTCGTCCTTTTATTGGCGAGGCCGTCTTTGCCGCCACGAGCGGCACGTTCGGGCCTTTTCGCCACAATTCGTCCGAACGACAGTTGTGGGCGCGGCTTGCCGTGGACGCGGATGACCGGAGATTGTTTCGTTCTCGCATGGCGGCATTGGCTTGTTACGAAAGCCGCCGTTTCACCGATGCACGGCGCTTGACGTGCGCGACTAGCATGGCAATCGCCCGGCGATGACTGCTTGAAACGTCCCCGGCAGCGTCAGAGGCGAAACTGCTGTCGTAACGCTGCTGCAAGCAAGTCGGTTATTTCTCTCGCGCGTCCCGTGTTAGGCCGCGTCAAGACTACTTCATGTTCAGCAATGAGCGGAAGGCCGTCGATGACACGCATACCTGCGGTAACCCTTGCGCGGTCTATAAGCGTCACAGCTAGCCCTGATTCGACGCAGGCCTTGATGACTTGCGTCGATCCGCTGTCGAGCACGACTCGCCACTTGCGCGCGGCGGCTTCCAGCGCGCCCGTCATTGCCGCCCGGTACGGACACGGCTCCGCATAAAGCGCCAATGGAACTGGACGGCTGTCGTCGAGCCGCAGAGTTGGACTGCCGACCCATACAGGCGTCGTGAGCGTCAGTACGTCTGGCGACCTGCTTTGGTGCGCAGGCTGAACATAGATTGCGATGTCGAGCCTGCCACGCGCAATTTGATCGCGAAGCTTGTAGCTCGGGGCGGTCTTCACTTCCAGTACCACGTCGGGCCAACTGGCCGCGAACCCCGGGACAATGTCACGAATTACGTGCGACGCGTATTCGTCCGGTATGCCAAAGACGACACGGCCCGTGAGCCGTTTGCCTTTGATCTCCTCGACTACCCGGTCGTGCTCTGCCAGCAGAGCATCTGTGCTCGATAGCAGCCGTCTCCCAAGCACGGTAAGCGTCACGGCCTGATTGTCGCGCTCAAGTAGCCTGCCGCCGGCAATGGCTTCCAGGCGCTGGATGTGAAGACTCACCGCCGCTGGACTCTTGTTGACGTGCTCGGCGGCGGCCCGGAAGCGACCGAGCCGCGCGACGGCGTGGAAGGTACGCAGCAGTTCGATGTCAAGGACGGTGGGCATTTGGTGATTGAGCGGCATTGAACGACCGATTCAGTATATTTCGATTTTCGCAACGAGGACGACGCGGTAGTCTCGATGGATGGCGAAGATTCATTTAGACAGGCCCGCACAACGGCAGAAACGCATACCACTACCGGTGCTCGAGGCAGCGATGGTGCTCACGTGGAGTTCGGGCTTCGTAGGAATGCGGTTCTCCGCCGACTATGCCTCGGTCTATCTCGTTACGTTGTGGCGGCTCATCGCGGTTTCCGTTGGCCTGCTGCCCTTCGTGGCCAAGGAGATCCGTCAAGCGGCGCGCCTGGTGTTGATGCAGCAATCATGCATTGGCGCGCTTGCGATGGCGGGCTACCTTGCGGGCGTCGCGGGTGGGATCCAGTTGGGTGTCCCGGCGGGTCTCGCTGCCCTCATCGCGGATTTACTGCCTGTCGGCGTGGTGCTGATCTCGACCTGCGCCCTGCACCAGCCTAGGCCGGCTAGTGTGTGGTGCGGAATGGCGCTCGGTGTTGCCGGGACGCTGATCGTCGGCCACGCTGCCCTTGCGATCGGCAGTGCGCCCGCGTGGGCCTACGGACTGCCAGTCGCAGGTATGTTGTCGCTGGCGACGGGCACGGTCTGGCAGCAACGTTCCTCCAGCCGCAGCGCCCTTAGCCCGCTTGCCACGCTTTGGTTGCAGAGCTTAGTGTCAGCACCGATCTTTATCATGTTGCAAGCGTCGCAGGGTCGGATTACACCGATTGTTTCCAGCGGGTTCTTGGTGAGTGTGGCTTGGACCGCCCTCCTCGCGACACTGGGCGGATACGGCCTTTACTGGTTGTGTCTGCAGCGGTCCTCGTCTGCACGCGTCACGAGCGTGTTGTTTCTTAGTCCACCGGTCACCCTAATTTGGGCATGGGCCATGTTTCGCGAGCCACTATCATGGCCGATGGGCCTTGGTACCGCAGTTTCTGCAGCCGGGATGTTCGTGGTCGTCAATCGCGACAGCTATGATGCCGGCTAACCCGACCTCTGGCATAAATTAGAGATGGCCGAAACGCCAACGGCGCGCGGACTGCACGAACGACTCTGCGTCACTTGCGCCTATAACTGGAACTATCACGTTGAAGTGCGGCCGACCGTCAGACGTTTCGCTGGTATGGGGGAGTCGGATCCATATAAGGCGATAGCAACGTACGCAGCCAGTCCATAAACGCGAGCGTCCGTGCGGGGACGAACCGTCGCGACGGGTAGACGAAGTACACCGGCATTGGCGCGGGTCGGAACTCGGGCAAAACCTCAATCAACACGCCGGCCGCAAGATGGTCGCGCACGCCCGCCTCAGGAACCTGAATGATGCCGAGCCCGGCGCGGCAAGCCGACGCGTAGCTGATCGTGCCGTTGACAGTCAGCGCCGCCTGCACGGGCGCGAACTGTGTATCCACGCCGTCGAACCATTCCCAGCCTGGCGTGCTTCCACCCAGCATCGGGTCGTAATGCACCACCCGATGTCCGGCCAGATCGTTCAGCCCTTGCGGTGTCCCATGCCGCTGAAGATAGTCGCGGCTCGCGCAGTTCACCATGCGGTAGTGCCCCAACAGCCGCGCTACGAGGCTGGAATCGTCCAGCGCGCCGGACCTAAGCACACAATCGAAACCCTCGCGGACTACATCGACGCGGCGGTCGGCGGTGCTAAGGTCGATCGACAGGTGTGGATGTCGTTCCATGAAATCGGCAAGTCTGGGCACTACAAGCTTAGTCGCAATCCCGACAGACATATCGACGCGCAGGCGTCCTGATACGCCCCCACGAACGCGACACCGCGCGTGCGCGCGCACAGGCGCTGGCCGAGCGATTCGGCGTGGCGGCCCTCGATGAAGCCAGCGCGCAAGCGTGGCTCGACGACCCGTCGCGCACCACCTACCTGTTCGATGTGCGCACCGCCGAAGAGCACGCCCGCGACGGTTTCGCGTTCGCGCGCCACGCGCCGGGCGGCCAGCTCGTCCAGGCGACGGATCAACGTGTGGGCGTGCGTCATGCGCGCATTCTGCTCGTGGACCACGACGGCATCCGCGCGCCGGTGGTCGCGCACTGGCTCGTGCAAGCGGGCTACGAGACAGCGACCGTCGACGCGGCATTCGTGTCAGGCTTGCGCGGGTTGCAGCGTCCGGACATACCGTTAGCCACCGAAACCACCGACGACGCGCCGCCCGATCCGCATGCCGTGGTGCTCGATCTGCGTTCGAGCGAGGCGCATCAGACGTCGCGCCCCGCCGGTTCCGTCTGGACGACTCGCGCGCGTGTCTTCGAGACGCTGCGCGCACGCGGCGCCGATCACGATACGCCGCTCGTCCTCAGCGCCGACGACGCTACGCTGGCCCAAGCGCGGCTCGTCGCGCGCGACTTGCGTGAAGCCGGCCATGCGCGCGTGACGCTGGCCGCGCCTGGCATCGGCGAATGGGAGCGCGCCGGGTTCGCGGTCGATCATGCGGCGGTGGAGCTTGCGGAGGCCGATCGCATCGATTTCCTGTTCTTCGTGCACGACCGCCACGACGGCAATCTCGATGCGGCGCGGGCGTATCTCGAATGGGAGACGGGTCTCATCGGCCAATGCGCGGCGGATGAACTCGCGGCGTTCCGGATCGGCGAAGCGGCCGTCACGGACCTTTGAGTTCATCGCGACGCCGCATCATTCGGCATCCGAACGTAAATTTGAGTATGGATGCGCGTAAGTGAACGGGTCGCACAACAGCCCGTTCAGCGCATACTGCCCGACCGCGTGATACTTCCAGCGCACGCTGTCGTGCAGCGTGTGCGTGCGCGCGTTGCGCCAGTGACGATCCAGGTTGTGCGCTTCGAGCGTCGATTGCGTGCCGGCCAGTTCGAACAGTTTGCTCGATGCGTCGAGCGCGAAGCGCGTCGTCAGAATCTTCGCCTCGGCCGTCGCGACGATGGCGGCGGCGACGTCCGCGCGCGATGCATCGACGGCGCGCGCGGCATCGATCAGGTCGGCGGCGCGCCATGACAGCGCTTGCGCCGCGTGGAGATCGACGGTCAGCGCGCCGATGTCGCGCAACGTGTACGGATCGGCGCTCGCCTGCTGCACGCCGCTGCCGCGAGCCGGGTGCGCAAGCGTGCGCAGCAAGCGTCGCGTGTCGTCGAGCGCGCCGCGTCCGATGCCCAGGTCGATCGCCGCGTGTATCAGTTGCGAAACCGCGTTGGCCGCATCGATCCCTTCGCGCCTCCCCCGTTCCACGATCTGCAAGCCGTCCAGTTCCACGTCGTCGAGGCGGACCTGGCCGCTCGCCGTGGTGCGCTGGCCGACACCCGACCAGTCGTCGATCACCTCGACGCCGCGTGCGTGCCGGGCGACGAATGCGGTCACCGGCAAGCCGTCGTCGTCGCGCGCGGCGACCGGTATCCAGTGAGCGAACAACGCGCCGGTCGAATAGACCTTGCGCCCCGAAAGCAGAAACTTGCCGCCGGCGCGCCGAACCCGCGTCTCGTGCTCGGACGGAAGACGGTCGCCCGGTTCGGCGGTCGCGTTGCCGAACCGCTCGCCGGCGAGCGCTCGCGAAAAGAAAAAGTCCTGCTGGCTCGGCGTGCCGTCGTGCCGGAGGCGCTCGAGCGTCGCGAAATGGTTTTGCGGAATCTGCCCGAGCGACGGGTCCGCCGCCGAGACGATCTCGAAGACATCCACGATGGCGCGAAGCGGCAGATCCGCGCCGCCGAATGCGCGCGGCACGCTGATCCCCCACAAGCCGGACGCGGTGAACGCGTCGATTTCGGCGTAGGGCAGCCGGCGTTCGCGATCGCGCCGCGATGCATCCGCTTCGAACAGGCGCGCAAGACGCCGCCCCGCTTCGACGGCTTCGGTATCGGACCGGATGACCGAAGCCACCGCTGCTGGTGATGGATGATTCACGCGATGTCCTCAGGCTGCGTGCGCGTGGCGCGCGTATTGGCTCTCCGGACGCGGCAGCCCGAAATGGCCGCGCAGCGTCGCGCTTTCGTAGTCGCGCCGGAAGATGCCTTTGCGTTGGAGGATCGGCACGACATGATCGACGAACGCCGCGAGGCCCGAGGGAAACACGTCCGCGTTCAGATTGAAGCCGTCCGCGCCGCGCTCGTGGAACCATTGCGCGATGTCGTCGGCAATTTGCTCAGGCGTGCCGACGATGATCCGGTGCGCGCCCGGATTGCGGTCCAGCAGGTCGCGCACCGTGAGGTTCTCGCTCTTCGCGAGCGCCACGGTCGAATCGACGAAACCGTGCGAAATATCCGAGCGCGCCGTCTTCGCGATGAGTTCATAAGGCAGCGGCGCATCGATGCGAAGGTCGTCCGGCGCGAGGCCGAGCGCACCGGCGAGCCGCCCGACTTCGCGATCGGTATCGAGGAGCGCGTCGAGTTCCGCCTTGCGCCGGCGCGCTTCCGCTTCGGTGCCGCCAATGACCGGGTACAGCCCCGGCAGCAGCAGAAAGTGATCGGGATTGCGGCCGTGCCGCCGCACGCGCTCCTTCATCTCCGCGTAGAAAGCCTGCGCCGTCGGCAGCGTGGTCTGCGCGGTGAAGACGGCATCGGCGAAACGGGCAGCGAGCGCGCGCCCGCCTTCGGACGATCCCGCCTGCACGAGCACCGGGCGGCCCTGCGGGCTGCGCGGCACGGTAAGCGGCCCGCGCACCGAGAAGTACGTGCCGCGATGGTCGATCGCATGCACGCGCGACGGGTCGGCATATCGTCCGGTCGCCTGGTCGGCGATGAACGCGTCGTCCTCCCAGCTGTCCCAGAGCTTCGTCACGACCTCCACGAATTCCTGGGCGCGCGCGTATCGCTCGTCCGTCGAGAGCGGCACATCGTGGCTGAAATTCGCGGCCGCCGATGCGTCGTAGGTCGTCACCGCATTGAACGCGACACGTCCGCCGCTCAGGTGATCGACCGAGGCGAAGCGGCGCGCGAGGTTGAACGGATCGTTGAAGGTCGTCGATGCCGTGCCGATCAGCCCGACATGCGTCGTCGCGCCCGCGAGCGCGGTGAGCAGCACCGTCGGCTCCAGCGCCTGCGACGGCCCTTCGGCATGATTGCGCAGCGCGAGCAGGTCGGAGAGGAACACCGCGTCGAGCTTGCCGCGCTCGGCGATCGCGGCGATCTCCCTGAAGAACTTCAGGTCGATGATCGAGCGCGGATTGTCGAGCGTGCGCCATCCCGCCGGATGACGGCCGAGCGCCGTGATGTTCGTGTTCAGATGGAGTTGACGCGGCTGGGTCATGAGCTTGCCTGCAAGGAAGGTTGAACCGGCGCGGCGGGCACGCGCAAGCCGGCTTCGGCGAGCAGCGGCAGGACCGCTTCGCCGAAATAGCGCAGGTCCGGTTCGAAGTCGAAGAAGGTGAGTTGCACGCCGTCGCATCCGGCGCGCTTGAGCGCGATCAGCTGATCGACGATCTGTTCCGGCGAGCCGATCAGATGCAGGTTGCCGCCGAGGATGCGCTGCTCGCGCTTGTGTTTCGCCCACGCTTTTGCATCGCTGCGTCCGTGCATGCCGACGAAACCGTCGAGGGCGCCTTCGTCGGCGTGCGCGACGATCGCGTCGTGATAGGCGCGCGCCTCGCGTTCGGTCGGCCGGCACACGATGGTCGGGTTGATGAGCGTGCGCACGCGCCGCCGAACGCGCGCCGCGCCCTCGCGAATCTTCGCGGTGTGCGCCGGAAGCGCGCCGATCGCATCGGCGAAATCCGCGCCGGCCGGGCTCGTGACGAAGACGAGGTCGGAATGCCGCACCGCGTAGTCGATGCCTGCGTCGGAGCCCGTCGCATTCACCAGCACCGGACGATGAAAGCGCGGACGCGGACTGACGAACGCGTTGTCGAGCCGCCAGCGCGGCGTGCGGATATCGAGGTTCGCGTCGCTGCGCCACAGCGTGTCCAGCACGCCGACGAACTCCGCGGCGCGCGCATAGCGTTCGTCGTGTTCGATCATCGGCTGGCCGAACATCGCCCATTCGCTCGCAACGTGTCCGGTCACAAGATTGATGCCCCAGCGTCCGTTCGAAATGTGGTCGAGCGTTGCGCCGAACTTCGCCAAATGCAGCGGATGCCACGGCCCATAGAGCACATGCACCGTCGAGACGAGCAGGATGCGCTCGGTGATGGCGGCGAGCGCGCTCGTCGCGATGAACGCATCGAGCGATTGCTCCCGATACTTGAGCGCGCCGCCGTGGCCGTTCTTGCCGAGCCATTGCGCGAGGCCGAACACGAGGTCGAAGCCGAGCGCCTCCGCCTGCGTCGTGAGGCGGGCGTTGTAGTCGAAGCGCCAGTCGGTCCCGCGCGGCAGCGTCGAGATCGACCAGCCGCCGTTCTGTATCGGCAGGAAGAGGCCGAGCATCAGCGGCTGCGCGAAGGCGGCCGAAAGCGGGCTGCCGGGAATGTCGGCGGGACTCGTCGCGCCGTCGAACGCAGGAGCGATCGCGCTCATGCTGCGCGCTCCGCGAGGCTCTCGAGATGCGCGCGGCTGCGCTTCGCGGTCGCCGTCCCGAAATCGATGACGTCGATCGACGCGATTCCGTCGCGCTCCACCTGTTCGACGAGTTGCAATTCCCACGCGAGATAGGCGTTCATCTGCTCGGCCACGCGTTCGGCGCGCGCGTGGTAGGGGCTGTACCACGCGTCGTCGTCGCCGGTGAGGTTGCCGGCGTCGCCGCTATCGCGCGGCAGCCCTAGCTCGATCCAGCGATTCGTGCCGCCCGCGAGCGCCGCGACTTGCGCGCGTTGCCCGGACAGTTCGGCTGCGACGAGCGCCGCGAGCACGCCGTCGGCGGAGGCGAGCACGAGTTGCCGGTCCGGCGCGAGGTCCGCGAGCTTTGCGTGCAGCTCGCTTGCCGCGATGAAGCGCGCGCCTGCGATATGCGCGCGCCGGAATGCAAGACTGCTGTCGATATCGACGACCTCCGCCTGCCCTGCTTCGAGCGCGCTCGCGAGCCGGTCGGCTTCGATCCATTCCGCGCGCGCGCCATGCGGCCGCACGCGCAGCGGCTCGGGACCGGCATCGTAGGCGTCCTGCACGAGCGCGGCGCTCGCGGCATCGTCGAGCACGCGGACATCCAGATAGCCGAGTTGCCTGAGCCACGACGCCGTCATGCGCGCCCGCACGCCGTCGTCGTCACGCAGCACGACGCGGGCATGCAGCGTGCCGATGTATTCGTCGGTCGCCTGCACGAGCTGGCCGCCCGGCGCCGAACGCCAGCCCGCCGGATGCCCCGCCTCGTATTCCAGCGGATCGCGCACGTCGAACCGGTACAGCGTGCGCTCGCCGCTTTCGCGCTCGAGCGCCGCGAGCGTCTGGCCGTCGATCACGGGTACGTCCGCCTTGCGCGCCGCCGCCGCCGCAAGTTCGCGCGCGGCGGCTAGTGCGGCGGCATCGGGACGCGGCGCGGTGCGCAATTCGCCGTGGTCCAGTTCGAGGCCCGCGAGCAGCCAGGACATCGAACCGCCCGTCAGCGCGGCGACCGGATTCGGCACGCCCGCATTGATCAGCGACTGCGCGCCGAGAATGCTGCGCGTGCGGCCTGCGCAATTCACGACGATCAGCGTGTCCGGCGACGGCGCCGCCGCGAGCGCGCGATACACCAGTTCCGCGCCCGCGCAATCGACGCCGCCCGGAATGCTCATCGTGTGATATTCGCCGAAGGGCCGCGAGTCGAGCACGACGAGATCGTCGCCCGCATCCTGACGCGCCTTCAGCGTCTCGGCGTCGATGTTTGGCGTGTGCAGCCGGTGCTCGATCAGTTCGCCGAACGCCTTGCCCGGCACGTTGGTGCCGCTGAACACTTCGAAGCCGGCTTCGGCCCATCCGTCGATACCGCCCGCGAGGATCGAGACATCCGTGTATCCCCAACGCGCGAGCAGCGCGGCGGCGCGCGGCGTGTGCTCGCCGTGGGTATCGACGAGCACGACGGGCGTACCGCGACGGGGCACGAGCCGCTCGATCAGCAAGCCCAGCCGTCCGACCGGCGCGACCGACGAGTAGAACAGGCGGCGGCGCGCCGAGACGCCCTCCTCGCGCACATCGAGCACGGCGAGTTCGGTGCGTTGGGCAATCAGCGTGCGCAACTGCGCGGGAGACACGAAGCGGGACATGGGCGAGCGATCCTCGAATTTGGAATGAAAGAGACGGCTCACGCGTAGGGCGGTCCGCCGCCGTCCACATAGAGCCGCGTGCCGGTGACGAAACGGGCGTCATCCGACAGCAGATAGGCCACCGCCGCCGCGACGTCGTCCGGCGTGCCGGGACCGTCGAGCGCGGTAAGGCGCGTTGGCTCGGCGTCGTCCTGAGCGGCGGCCATCGCGGCGAAACGCGGCGAGCGAATCGGCCCCGGCGCGACCGCATTGAAGCGCACGCCCTGCGGCCCGTACTGGCGGCCGAGGCCCTGCACGAGCAGGTCGAGCGCGGCATTCACGCTCGCGCCCGGAAAATGGTTCGGTGGCGGCGCAATGCCGCCGCGCCCCGATATCACGACGACCGCGCCGCGTCGTTGCGCGATCAGGCGGGGCAGCACGGCGCGGATCGGCCGCACGGTACCGAGCAGCTTGGCGTCGATCACGCGCTGCCAGTCCTCGTCCGTGAGTTCGAGGAAGTCGCCGAACGCGGCGACGTTCGTGCTCGTCACGAGGCCGTCGAGCCGCCCGAAGCGCGATTCGATCAGCGCGAAAGCCGAGCGCACGCTGCGTTCGTCGGCGACATCGACGGCGATCGGCGTGACGAGCGGCCAATCGGCGAAACGCGCGTCATCGATATGGCGCGACGAGGCGACGACGCGCGCCCCCGCATCCGCGAGCCGTGTCGCCGTGGCGGCGCCCAGCGCGCCGAACGCGCCCGTTACCCAGAACACTCGATTGTCCAATCCTGCGCTCATGATTTGCTCCGTGGCTTGTCAGCGATTGCCCGCTTCGATCCGCGCGGTGTACCGGTCATCGACGACGGTGGAAAAGTCCACCGGGCGCGGATAAAAGCCGATCTCGCCGAGCTTGCGCGTGGCCGCGACTTCGGCCTTGAAGGGCGCGCCATCGGCGTTGACGGGCACGAGCCGGTACGCCCCGCTCTTCGCGGCAAAAAGCGCCTGCTCCTGCGTGAGTTGCTGCGTTTTGACGTAGGCGGCGGCTGTCTCGGCGTCGTGCGTGGCGGCCCAGTTGAGATAGCGCGCGAGACGGGTCATGAAGTCGCCGATGGCGGCATCCAGTTGAGGATCCTTTAGCGCCGCCGTGCGCGCCGTCACCGACACGAAGCCCGGAAAGCCCACTTCGTTCTCGGTTGCCAGTTCGCGCACGGCGCCGGTCGCAAGCGCATCGGCGACGCGCGAACGCGTGGCGGGGGCCGCATCGACCGCGCCTGCGACGACAGCGGGCGCGGTTGCATCGTAGGTGAGCAGGCGCAGCTTCACGTCCTTCAGGCTCAGACCCGCCTTGTCGAGCGCGAGCAGGCCGACCGCGTTCGCATTGCCGCCTTCGTTGAACGCGTAGGTCTTGCCGCGCAAGTCCGCGAGCTTCGTCACGCCCGACGCCTTGCTCGCGATCACGAGACTCGGCGAATAGCGCGTGCTGTCGACCGGCGCGAGCAGCCCGATCAGCTTGATCGGCGCATTGCCCGCGCTCCAGTTGCGGCGATCTTCCGACGACGCCTTGGGCGCAGCCGTGTCGCTCAGGCCCCAGCTAATGTCGATGGCGTTGCCGCCGAGCGCCTGCACCGTCGGCCCCGCGCCGTTGAGACGGGCCCATTCGATCCGGTATGGCGTGCCCTTCAGGAAATCGGTGGCCTCGATGGCCTCGCGCGTGACATCCTGGAAGATGCCGACGCGCAGCACGGTCTCCGCCGCATGCGAAGCCTGCGAAACGAAGAGCGTGGCGACGAGCAAGGCGGCGGCGAAACGAAGACGCATCATGGACATGGCGGGCGAGTAGATGAGTGGAAATCAAGCGGCGACGGCGTGCGGCACGCCGAGTTCGGCATAGAGACGCGCTCGCAGTGCGCCGCCTTCGGCGTGCGCCGCTTCGCGATGACCGGCGGCGCCGCTCACGGATACATCGAGCGTCAGGCGTCCTTCACGCAGCACGACGATGCGGTCGGCGAGCCGCAACGCTTCGTCCACGTCATGCGTGACGAGCAGCACGCCGGGACCATGCCGCGCGACGAGCTGACGCACGAGGTCCTGCATGCGCAGACGCGTGAGCGCATCGAGCGCGGCGAAGGGTTCGTCGAGCAGCAGCAGCGACGGATCGCGGATCAGCGCGCGGGCGAGCGCCACGCGCTGCGCCTCGCCGCCCGACAGCGTCTGCGGCCACGCATCGGCATGACGCGTGAGGCCGACTTCGGCCAGCGTCGCCAGCGCGAGTTCACGCGCGCGAGCGGTTCTCGGCACGCCCATCAGCACGTTCTGCCACACGCGCTGGGAAGGAATGAGACGCGGCTCCTGAAACACGGCGGCGCGCGGCGTCGCGACGAAACCGTCGCCGCTGTCGAGCGAATCGAGATCGAGCAAGGTGCGCAGCAGCGTCGTCTTGCCGGAACCGGACGCGCCGAGCAGCGCGACGAACTCCCGGCGGCGGATTTGCAGATCGAGGTTCCCGAAGATCACGCGATCGCCGAAACGCTTCGTGCCCTGGCGAATGGAAACGGCGAGGTCGTCGCTCATCGGCTGCGCTCCGTGTTCAACGTGCGATGCCAGGGCAACGCAAGACGTTCGGCGGCGCGCAGCAGCGCGTCGATCGTGAGGCCGAGTAGCGAGTACACGAGCACCACGCCGAGAATGATGTCGGTGCGCAGCGCCGCGCGCGGATTCAGCGCGAGATAGCCGATGCCCGATGTCGCGTTGACCTGCTCGGCCGCGACGAGCGCGAGCAGCGCAGTGCCCATCGCATAGCGGACGCCGACGAGAATCGACGGCATCGCGAGCGGCAGCACGATGCGCATCGCGATGGCCGTGCGCGACATGCCGAAAACCTGCGCGGCCTCGACGAGCTTCGCGTCGACGTTGCGCACGCCCGAGAACGTGTTGAGATACACCGGAAAGATGCACGCCACGGCGATCAACAGAATCTTCGGCTTCTCGTCGACGCCGAACCAGATCACGAACAGCGGGATCAGCGCGAGAAACGGCACCATGCGCAGCATTTGCAGGAGCGCGTCGTAGGTGCGCTCGCCCGCGCGCGACAGCCCCGCGATCAGCCCGAGCAGCAGCCCGATGCCGCCGCCGATCACGAAGCCGATGACCGCGCGTTGCAGCGACGCGAGGAGGCTGTCCAGCAACACGCCGCTGCGCGTGAGATCGACGAGCGCGGCGGCGACATCGAGCGGCGCTTCGAGCACGCGCGGATCGATCCATCCGGCCGACGAGGCTGCCTGCCATGCGACGAGCGCGAGCGCGGGAAAGATCAGGCGCGTCAGTTCCTTGCGCGAGACGGCGGGCCGGCGGCCGGCGCGGCGCGGCGCGAATACGCGCAAGCTTGCGCGGCCTTGACGCACAGGCGAAGCGTCGATGACGGGATGGGCTGACATGGGCAGGTCATGCGGGAGAGGAAGCGCTATCTTCGGCGTGCAGGCGGGCATCCCAAACCGATCATTTCAGCGATGCTTTCGCACCGGCCGTTGCTTTGCATAGCTACATGCGCGGGATGCATCGTCACGCGCTCCGCACAGCGCTCTTCCGGCGAAACGTCTGGATTGCTTATCCCGGGAAATTCGTTGGGATGCGCTCGCACGTCTTCTAATCTGTCTGGCCGGCATCCGCCCCACATCGAGACCGCGCCCATCGCCCATGAATCAGCACATCCACTTCAACGCGTTTCACATGAACGCGCCCGCGCATTCTTGGGCCGGCTTCTGGCGGCATCCGCGCGATCGCTCGGTCGAGCATGCGACGCTCGGCTACTGGACCGGTCTCGCCACGACTGCCGAACGCGGTCTCTTCGACGGCGTGTTTCTCGCCGATGTCTTCGGCATCTACGATACCTACGGCGGCAACGCCGACGCCACGCTTCTTTCCGCGGCCCAGTCGCCCTCTCACGATCCGATGCTGACCGTGCCGGCAATGGCCCTGGTCACAAAGCATCTCGGCTTCGGCGTGACGGTGAATCTCACGTACGAGCATCCGTACGCGTTCGCGCGGCGCTTTTCGACGCTCGATCATCTGACCGGCGGGCGCACGGGATGGAACATCGTCACGGGATATCTGGAGAGCGCGGCGCGCGGCATGGGGCTCGACCGGGCGCGCGAACACGACGAACGCTACGCGGCGGGCGAGGACTTTCTCGCCGCCGCCTACAAGCTGTGGGAAGGCAGTTGGGCGGAAGGCGCGGTCGTGCGCGACCGGCGCATCGGCCAGCCTTATACCGACCCGTCGCGCATTCGACGCATCACGCACGACGGCCCGTTCTACCGTGTCGACGGCTTCAATCTCGCCGATCCTTCGCCGCAGCGCACGCCGGTGCTGTATCAGGCGGGCGCATCGGGGCGAGGCAAGGCCTTCGCGGGCAAGCACGCCGAATGCGTGTTCCTCGAAGGCCAGACGCCCGCGATCGTCGCTGCCGCCGCGCGCGATATCCGTCAGCACGCCGTCGATGCGGGCCGTGCGTCCGACGACATCCTGCTGTACCTCGGCGCGACGGTGGTCGTCGCGCGCACTTCGAAGGAGGCGCGCGAACTGCATGCCGAGTATGCGCAGTACGTCGATACCGTCGGCCAGCTCGCTCTGATTTCCGGCTGGACCGGCATCGACATGGCGGCGCTCGGCCTCGACGAGCCGATCCGCTATGTGCAGAGCAACGCGCTGCAATCGACCGTCGAGAACCTGACGAGGCGCGCCGGCCGGCCGATCACGCCGCGCGACATGACGCGCTTCGATCAGATCGGCGGGCGAGGACCGTTCATCGTCGGCGATCCGCGCGAAGTCGCCGATCAGCTCATCGCATGGATCGACGAAACCGGGGTGGACGGCTTCAATCTGCGCCGGCTCGTGATGCCGGAAAGCCTCGAGGCGTTCGTCGATCTGGTCGTGCCGGAATTGCAGAACCGGGGACGCTACCGCACGTCGTATGCGGACGGCACGCTGCGCGAGAAGCTATTCGCCGGGCGCGGTCCGCATCTCGCCGGCACTCATCCGGGCGCGCGCTACCGGACGCCCTGACCCGGCGAGCGCCGGGCCGAACCGTGTTCAGCGCGCCGCCACCGCCTGCGCATCAAACACGGGATTGAACTCGACATCGACCTTGATGTTGTTCTTGATGTCGCCCGACTTGTAGAGCGTGTCCGCGATCTTTTGCTCGCGCGCGACCAGCGTCTTGTCGAGCGGATAGAACACCGAACGTCCGTTCTCGGCGGAGAACTTGGCGCGCGCCGGACTCTGCTTCATCTTCTCGAGGTAGATTTTTTCGACGGCCGGAACGTTCTGCGCCCACCACGTCCACGAGTTCTTCAGCCGCCCGAGAAAGTCGCCGACGGCCTGGCTCTTTGCGGGATCGCGCAGCACTTCGGTGCGCGCGGCGAACACCGAGAGCGCGGGAATGTCGAGCTCGTCGCTTCGGATGATGACGCGGGCATCGCCCTTGTCCACCGCTTCCTTCACCGGTCCGTAGCCGCCCGAATACACGGCGACCTGCCCCGCGTTGAACGCCGACGCCGACACGTTTCCGTCGCCGAACTTCACGCCCTGGAAGTCCTTCGGCTTGAGATCAGCCTTCACGTAAGAGAGCACGTACTGCAGGTAGTTGAAGCCGCCGAAGTTATAGCCCCAGGTCTTGCCGCGCAGGTCGGCGAGCGTCTTGACGTCCGCGTTCTTGCGCACCACCGTGACGATCGGCGGGTAGCTGCTGTCCGGATTGCGCCAGCCCGCGATGATCTGCAGCGGCGCGGTGTCCGCGGTCCACGGCGTTCGCGCGTTGCCCTGCTCGATGATGAGCGACGTATCGCCCATCAGCCCGACATCGAGGCTTTTCGAGTAAAGCGCCGAGAGCTGCGCGGCGGGTCCGGTGAGCACGGCCCACTTGACTTTGTACGGCGTGCCTTCGAGCACTCGCGACTGCTCGACGATGAGCGGCCACGCGGCATCCTGCGTGCCGATGTTGATCGTGACCGGCTCGTCGGCGAAGGCCGCCGGAGAACTCGCGAACAGGCTTGCAACGATGAGAGCGGTGAGGCGTTTTGCGAGGGGCATTGTCGTTCGATGTGAGGTTGATCGGGTCATGCGGATTGGGCGGCGGCGGCTTGCGATGCATCGGTCTGCGTGACGCCGAGTTCCGCGAGCAGGCGTGTTCTGAGCGCGATCGCGGCTTCGTCGCTGCGCGAGCGCGGCCGCGGGAAATCGACGACCACATCCGCGCTGATCTCGCCCTGCGACAGCACGACGATGCGGTCCGACAGAAGGATCGCTTCGTCGATGTCATGCGTGACGAGAACGACCGCCGGCGTGTGCGCCCGCCACAGCTTCGCGACCAGCTCGTACATGCGGATGCGCGTGAGCGCGTCGAGCGCGGCGAACGGTTCGTCGAGCAACAGCAGCTTCGGTTCGCGGACCAGCGCGCGAGCCAGCGCGACGCGCTGCGCCTCGCCGCCCGACAGCGTCTTCGGCCAGCCATCGGCGTGACGGGTGAGACCGACTTCATCGAGCGCGGCGAGAGCCGGCGAGCGCGCCGCGCGAAGCCGCTGATGACCGATGACCACGTTCTCCCACACGCGCTTGGCGGGCACGAGCCGCGGTTCCTGAAAGACCACCGAGCGCGCACCGGCTACGCGCACGCGGCCGCTGTCGGCCTGATCGAGTCCGGCGAGAATGCGCAGCAGCGTCGTCTTGCCCGCGCCCGACGCGCCGAGCATCGACACGAACTGGCCGCGCCCGATGTGAAGCGATACGTCCTTGAGCACCGCGCGGCCGGCGAAAACGCGGCTGACGGAATCGAGTTCGAGCGCGGTTTGCGGCGGGGCGCGATCAGGCGAGTTCAAAGCGCGGCCTCCACGGAAGAGCGAGGTGTTCGAGCGTGCGCATGATGAGGTCGGTGACGATGCCGAGCGCCGCATAGACCAGAATGCCCGCGATGATGATGTCCGCGCGCTGGTTCTGGTTCGCGTTGACGAGGATGTAGCCGATGCCGTTCTGCGCGTTGATCTGCTCCGCGACGACCAGCGCGAGCAGCGCCACCGCCGACGCATAGCGCACGCCGACGAGGATCGACGGCAGCGCGGTCGGCAGGATGATGCGCAGCGCGACCTGGCGGCTCGAGAGGCCGAACACGCTCGCCGCTTCGAGCAGCTTCGGATCGACGCCGCGCACGCCGGCATAGGTGTTGAGGTACATCGGGAAAATGGTGGCCGCGAGGATCACGGCGATCTTCGCGCCTTCGCCGATGCCGAACCACGTGATGAAAAGCGGAATCAGCGCGATGAACGGAATGGTGCGCAGCATTTGCAGTGGCGCATCGACCATTTCTTCGCCCACGCGCCACAGGCCCGCGAAAAGCCCCGCGATCAGGCCGATGCCGCCGCCGATCGCCAGCCCCGTCGCCGCGCGCACGAGCGATACGCCGATCGCGCCCTGCAGTTCGCCATCCGCGACCAGTTCCCTCAGCGCGGCGAGAATGACGGTCGGCGGCGGGAGTGGCTCCGGCGCCACGAGTTGCAGCGAGGACGCAAGCTGCCACAGCACGATGAGCGCCACCGGCACACCGATGCGCAGAGATCGGGAACGCAGCACGGACCACCGCAGCGCGCTGCGGCGTGTCGCTGCGCGCGTCGGAAGATCGATCAGGGCGCGGCCCGCGTCGGCGCGAGATTGATCAGCAAGGCGCTCATTGCTGCCCGCGTCCGGGCGTTCGAGCGGCGTGCCCGGGTCGAGTCCGAGCGCAGCGGATGGAAAGCGAGGAACGGCCATGAAGGTTCGTCGAAGAGAAGATGAACCACCGATGGTACGGTCGCGTCCGCTCGCGACCAACGAACCGATTTCACGATGCTAAGCGTCTGCCGGCTCATTTGGATTCCCGCATCGGCGCAATCGGCCGTGTGTTTTGCTTAGCAGATTCGCTTCGTTGGCGAATGTGGCGTGCTGACCTAACGTGTGCGCTGGCTCTCTCAACGGACGGACACTCATGGCCACGATCGAAGCGGAAGTTTCGCCAACCGCCGCCGATGGCGCTCGCGTCGAAGCAGTGACGCCCGGTTCACCGGCGTTGCGCGAACTGATCGCGGCAATCGCGCAGGATGCCCGGGCGCGCGGCAACGGAGAATCCGACCCGCATCGCGCCATTGCCCTCGTGCGGGCCGCGCGGCTCGGTCTTTATCGCTTGCCGGTGGCGGATGGCGGCGGCGGCGCGACGCTGCCGCAACTCTTCGAACTCGTGCTCGATCTCGCGCAGGCCGACTCGAACATTCCGCACATCCTGCGCAATCATTTCGCGTTCGTCGAACGGGCGCGGCGCGCAATGCCGCAATCGCCCTACTCGCGCTGGCTCGAATCGGCGCGCAGCGGTGCGCTCTACGGAATCGGCGCGAGCGAACTTGGCAATCAGAACATCGGCGACGGCGATGGCGCGACCTCGCTCAAAGCCCGCGACGGCGGCTTCGTGCTCGATGGCGTCAAGTACTACAGCACCGGCAATCTCTATGCGGACTACATCGTCGTCAATGCGAAGACGGACGACGGACGCTTCGTGGCCGCCCGCGTCGCGGTGCGCCAGCCAGGCGTGGATGTGCGCGACGACTGGGACGGCATCGGCCAGCGCCTGACCGCGAGCGGCACCACGGTGTATGACCACGTGAGCGTCGAGCGCGACGACGTGCTCTACTACGACGACGAACTCAAGGTCCCCTGGCAAGCCACGTTCTCGCAACTCTGGCTGACGACCATCGTCGCGGGAATCCTGCGCGCGGTATTGCGCGACGCAGTGGCGCTCCTCAAGCGGCGCGAGCGCAACTACTATCACGCGGTGACGGCCCGTCCCGCCGACGATCCCCTGCTGCAGGAAATCGTCGGACGGCTCGATGCCGCCGCTTATGTGGCGGAATCGAGCGTGCTGCGCGCCGCCGATGTGCTCGGTCGCGCCTTCGATTCCGCGTTGACGGGCACGCCGGATCACGCGCTCTTTCTCGAAGCGGCGCTGCACTCCGCGCGCTCGAAGGTGCTGATCGACGAACTCGCACTCGATGCGGCGACGCGCCTATTCGATGTTGGCGGCGCATCGGCGGGCAAGCAGAGCGCGGCGCTCGACCGGCACTGGCGCAACATCCGCACCATCGCCTCGCATAATCCGGTGTCCTACAAGGCGCGCGCGCTCGGCGAACATGCGCTGCACGGCACGCCGTTGCCCACGGCGGCATTCTTTTAAGGCTGCGCGCGCCTGTTCATTCATCCCGACAGGCAGGTGCTCAGCCGGTCATTTCGCCGATTCGACATCCCGCCCCCCCGTAAACGCTCGATGCGTAGAGCGCGTCGTCGAGGTCCGCCGGGACATCGGCGCCCATGCACGCCTCGTGCGCTGAACGACGAAACCCGCCGGGTTGCACACGCGGATGTTGCGCAGGGAAGTTCGCGTTGAAGGGACGGGAGATCTCGCATCGCCAGGCGCATCGCGTAACGATACTTTGGATTCCGACGCAAATAGCGAGCGCATCATTGAGGGAAACGACTACAGCATCCGCAAGCAATCGATATGTGTTTTCGTTGCTTTGCATCGCCACACGCGCGCGTCAAGATGTTCCGCTACCGTCGATCGAGGACAACGTTCATGCTAGATACCGCCTACGAAACCATCACGGTCAAGCCGCTTACGCGTCACATCGGCGCATTGATCGGCGGGATCGATCTAACTCGCCCGCTCACGCAGCAGCAGGTGGCCGACGTGCGCCGCGCGCTGCTCGCCCATCAGGTGGTCTTTTTCCGCGACCAGCCGCTCACGCTCGATCAGCATCTCGCGCTCGGCCGTCGCTTCGGCACTCTGCATGTGCATCCGAACAGTCCGGGGCCGGAGGGCTATCCGGAAATTCTGCCGATCCATAGCAATGCCGCCACGCGCCGCATTGCCGGCGACCGCTGGCATTCGGACGTCTCATGCGACGAAGCCCCGCCGATGGGCAGCATCCTGCATTTGCACACGCTGCCGCCGCATGGCGGCGACACGCTCTTTTCGAGCGCTTATGCGGTGTATGAGTCGCTATCGCCGGGCTTGCGGCGGTATCTGGAAGGATTGACTGCGACGCATGACGGCGAGCCGACCTATCGGCAACGCAACCGCCTGCGCGGCATCGACGATACCGGCAAGACGTTTCCGAAGGCATCGCATCCGGTGGTGCGCACGCATCCCGAATCGGGCCGCAAGGGCATCTTCGTGAACTCGAATTTCACGACCCATATCGACGATGTGCCCGCCGCCGAAAGCGAAGGCATCCTCCGGCTGTTGTTCGAGCGTTTCGCGTCGCCGGAATTCCAGGTACGTTTCAAGTGGGAGTCGCACTCGGTCGCGTTCTGGGACAACCGCGCCGTGCAGCATCTGGCAGTGTGGGACTACTATCCCGACGTGCGGTCGGGTTATCGCGTGACGATCAATGGAGACAAGCCTTACAGATGAACAAAGCCGTCGCGCGGCCGCCACGCGTTCACTTGATCTGGAGCACCGCCTGCCGCACGTCGATGCGGCGCGGGATGACCTTCTTCTCGAACACAATGTTCGCCGCGTCCTGCTGCGCGCGGATCACTTCGTCCGTGACCGGATAGCGCACGCCCCACTCCAGACGCGAGATGGTTCTGTTCCCGACATCGATTGGCACGCCGGTATTGCCTTCGGATGCGCGAAATTCTCGCCCGTTAGCTGCGCGAGCTGATCGAAGAGCAATCGCAGCGCCGCCGGATAGCGCGTCGCGAAGTCGCGCGTCGAGATTTAGAAGCAGTACTGCTACACCAACAAATCGCCGATGGTCAGAATGGTGCGCGCGCCCGTAGCCAGTTCCGCGTCTGCGTAAGAGGATCGGGCACGGCCCAGGCATCGACGGGCGTCTATCAGCTCGCCGCCGGCGATGCATCACACGAGGCGGCGCCGGCTACAGGACGATCGCTGCAATCGCCGACGCCGGAACCGCATCCTCGACGAACCGGCAAGTGGCTGCGTTCCGCGGCGTGCGGGTGAGGTTCTGAGCGAGTCGTTATCGCGTTGAGGATCGATGCCTGCGTTGGCGATCGATGACCAGCCACGCATCGCCCCTCTTCGCCGCGACGGAACGTCTGCGCATTTCATCCTGTTGGTAGCCGGCCTGATACGGCCTGGTGCCTCATCCATCCCTGCCGCAATTCTGGCGTATGGTGCGACCATCCGGGGCAGGGGCACCGGGGAGCACTTCGGGTGGGCAGGCCGTTGATCGTACGATGAGCCGCGAGCCCGTGTTAGTAGCTGGCCGCCCCTGCGACCCGCCCGGTTGCGCTGCGAGCGCGAATCCGTAATGGTCCTACTGTCCCACCGGCTCCCAAGGTAACGTTTAATGGGAGACGGTTATGCGAATCATTGGTCGGGATGTATCGAGATCGGTAAAGTCGGGCTCCAGCATAAACCGCGCGGCCCGAGCGATATGATTTCCGGTGCTAATCAAATCGCCGCGGACGATAAGCCGTCCACCGGCGCCACGCGCGTGCGTGCGCATATCCTTAGCTCGACTCATGCGGTCCGATTCTCCGGCCGGCTGACTATGATTGACCGTCTTGAGCGCCGCTGAACCGTTGATCTCACGGCGTCCCGCACCGTCTGGAGTTTCATCTTGTCTCGAATCGAATCATTGCGCGGGCCGCTCGTCGTCGGAATCGGCGGCACCACGCGCCCCGCTTCATCGACAGAACGCGCGCTGGGCTTCGCCCTCAAGGGCGCACAGGAAGCCGGCGCGCGCACGCGCCTCTTTGGCGGCGCGTTTCCGTACAGCCTGCCGCACTACGCGCCCGAAACAGGCGGACTCACCGCTGCCCAACGCGAGCTGATCGAAGCCGTGCGCGCCGCCGATGCTCTCGTCATTGCGACGCCCGGCTATCACGGCGGCATTTCGGGGGTCGTCAAGAACGCGCTCGACACGCTCGAAGAGCTGCGCGACGACGAGCGTCCTTATCTGGACGGCCGCGCCGTCGGCAGCATCGTCACCGCGTATGGATGGCAGGCGGCGGGCACGGTGCTGACCTCGCTGCGCTCGATCGTGCATGCGCTGCGCGGCTGGCCGACGCCGTTCGGCGCCGCCGTCAACACGCTGGAAACGCGCTTCGAAACCGCTGGGACCTGCTCGGACCCGAGGGTCGTCGAGCAGCTTCGCACCGTCGGGCAGCAGGCGTCGAACTTCGCGCTGGCCTTCGGCTCGCATCGGGCGGATGCGTTGCATGACGTCGGGCGCGATGTCGCGCTCGCGCAGCGCTGACTCGGCGCATCGGAAGCGCGCCCGGGCTATCCGGTATCTGCGCGATAACGGCGGATGCCGCGCGCATCAGCGATTTTCGAAGAACCGGTTGCCCGGCCTCGGCAAGCCGAGATGCTCGCGCAACGTCGCGCCTTCGTAGGCCCGCCGGAAAATGCCTCGTCGCTGCAACTCGGGCACCACCTTCGCGACGAAATCGTCGAGGCCCTCGGGCAGGAACGGGAACATCACGTTGAAGCCGTCGCTGCCTTCCTCGACGAGCCATTGCTCCATTTCGTCGGCGATATCCGTCGCCGTGCCGACCATCTGCAAGCCGGAATAGCCGCCGACGCGCTGCGCCAGCTGACGCACCGTGAGTCCTTCCGTGCGCGCCATATCGATCACGCGTTCGCGCGCGCTTTTGCTCGCGTTAGTCTCCGGAATCTCGGGCAACGGGCCATCCGGATCGAAGGACGAGACGTCGTGTCCGAGCGCGATCGACAGCGACGCGAAGCCGCTGTCGTCGTGCACGAAGGTGTCGAGCAATGCGCGCTTCTCGTGCGCTTCGTCGCGCGAATCGCCCACCACGACGAACGCGCCCGGCAGTATCTTCAGATGCTCGCGTGCGCGGCCCGCGCGTTCCATGCGGCCTTTGACATCGGCATAAAAACGCTTGCCCGCCGCGAGATCCGGCTGCGCCGTGAAGACCGCGTCGGCGGTTTCGGCGGCGAGCTGCCGCCCCGCTTCCGATGATCCCGCCTGTACCACCACGGGCCAGCCCTGCACCGGGCGCGCGATGTTCAGCGGCCCGCGCACCGAAAGATACGGCCCTTTGTGATCGAGCACGTGTAGCTTCTCCGGGTCGAAGAACAGGCCGCTTTGCGTGTCGCGCACGAAGGCGTCGTCGGCCCAGCTATCCCAGAGGCCCGTGACGACATCGTAAAACTCTCGCGCGCGGCGATAGCGCTCGTCGTGCTCCATGTGCTCCTCGCGGCCGAAATTCAGCGCTGCATCAGGATTCGACGTGGTGACGAGATTCCAGCCTGCGCGCCCTTCGCTCAGATGATCGAGCGACGCGAAACGCCGCGCGATGTGATAAGGCTCGTCGAACGTGGTCGATGCCGTCGCGACCAGTCCGATGCGCTCGGTTACCGACGCGAGCGCCGACAGCAGCGTGAAGGGCTCGAACGACGTCGCCGTATGGCTGCGCTTGAGCGCGTTCACCGGCATGTTGAGCACGGCGAGATGATCAGCCATGAAGAAGGCATCGAAGCAGCCCTTTTCCAGCGTCTGCACGAAGCGCTTGAGGTGCCTGAAGTTGAAGTTGGCGTCGGGATAGGCGCCGGGATAGCGCCACGCGCCGGTGTGCAGGCTGACCGGACGCATGAATGCGCCGAGATGGAGTTGTCGGGAATGCGGCATCGCGTCGGTCGATCGGAAAGTGGCGGGTCGCGCCAAGGTACTCCAGGTTTCGAAAAGGCGCTCGAATCACCCGCCTCCCGCTTCATGGGCTGCCAGGATAGCGCCCCCGCGAAGAACTGCTCGTCCGGCACGACGTTGAGCGCGATCGTCAGCCGGTTGGCGTAGTTAAAGAACGCCGATCTCTCCAGCACCTCCGTCATGGCCTGTTGCGTGAAACCGATCAGGCGCAGCCTTGCACTACGTCGCGAATGCCGCCCGGATCGCGCGTGAGACGCTCCGCGATATCGGCAAGCGCGGCCTCTGTCGCCGACAGCCGCACATGGCGATCGCCCTGCGCGATGCGCTGCGCGCGCACGGTATCGTTCAGCACGTTCGCGAGCGCCGCCTGTAATTGAACACGCGATAGCTGCATTCGTTCGCCGCCGACGTGACCACCGCGATCGCTTCGCGTTCCGCCGCCGTCAACTGGCTGCGACGCGGGTCGAACAAATGTTCGTAGAAGGTCACGAGCCGGTACGCGGTGTCCGGATTGATCGACAACGCAGCGAGCCAGTTTGGCACGAAGCCATACTGCCGGCGAAACTTCGCGTGAATCGACGCAACGTGCGGCGGCAGGCGTGCCTCGTCGGGCACGGTGAAGCGCGAGACGGGCTCGCGTTGCGCGTCGGTGTCGTAGGCATAGAGATGATCGGCGAATGGGTCGGAGGGTGCAATCGTGGACATCTTCGGTTGCTCCTGCGCTGGAGTGCGGAACTTCTGAGTTAGCGCCCGCGCCGACGCGCGGGTGTGATCGATTCCTCATGAGCTAATCGGCGTTCGGGCAAATCGGGCGAAACGGACGAGCGCGGGTTGATCGAGATCATCGTATCGCGCGCGAACGGCTGCGGCCTGTGCGCGATCCCGCCATCAGACGGACTCATCGTGCCGCAGCGGAGCGAGAAGACGGGCCATCGGCACGGCCAACGCCTTCGCGAGTTTGTCGACGGTGACGATCGACGCGATGCACGCGCCGCGCTCGACCTCGCCGACATACGACCGGTTCAGGCCCGCGTATTTCGCGAGCTGTTCCTGGGTCCACCCTTGCGCTTCGCGCAATTGACGCACCGTGGCGCCGAAGCGGCGCACGAGCGTGCTCATGGCGCAAGCTGCTCGATCTGCGCCGCGGGCGTGCGTGCCCCTGCATCGCCGCTTTGCGTCAGTGCCTGCGTGATCGAAGCCCCCGGCGCGACGTCGTGCGTAAGCCAGACGTTGCCGCCGATCACCGCGCCGCGCCCGAGCGTCACGCGTCCGAGGATCGTCGCGCCCGCATAGATGACGACATCGTCCTCGACGATCGGATGGCGCGCGACGCCCTTCTCGAGATGACCTTCTGCATCGCGCGGGAAACGCTTCGACCCGAGCGTCACCGCCTGATAAATGCGCACGTGATTGCCGATGATGGCTGTCTCGCCGATCACCACGCCCGTGCCGTGATCGATGAAAAATCCCGAGCCGATGCGTGCGCCCGGATGAATGTCGATGCCGGTTTCCCCATGCGCGAGTTCGGCGACGATGCGCGCAAGCAGCGGCAACCCGAGCCGATACAGCTCGTGCGCGACGCGATGATGAATCATCACGAGAATGCCGGGATAGCAGAGCAGCACTTCATCGACGCTGCCGGCCGCCGGGTCGCCGTGATAGGCCGCGAGAATGTCGCTGTCGAGCAGGCTGCGAATGCGCGGCAGCGTACTCGCGAACGCGCGTATCGCATCGCTCGCGCGCGTTTCCAACGCGTGTTCGTCGCGCGGCAGGTGACGCGCCTTGTATTGCAACTCAAGCCTGGCCTGCACGAGCAGGCCTTGCAGCGCGAAGTCGAGCGCGTGGCCGACGTAGAAGTTTTCGCTCTCCTGACGAAGGTCGGGCGGGCCGAGCCGCATCGGAAAGAGCGCGCCCTTCAGCGCGCCGATGATGTCGCCAAGCGCCTCGCGCGCGGGAAGCTCGCGCCCGCCCGGCTCGAGCGAGCGCTTTTGCCCTTCTCGCCACTGCTGGCGGACCGTCTGAAGCGATTGGACGATGTCGTCGATGTCGAATACAGCCATGGGTGCAGTCCTTTCGATGTAGGGAAGTCCGCTCTAGTCCCGAACCCACGGCAGGCCGAGGTAGTGCCAGCCGTTATGCGTGCCGCGCCGCTGATGACAGGCGTGTGATGGAGTACTGCTGTCTATAGCCATCACGCTCGACTATGCGAGACATCCACCGATAGCAGAACCATGGATTTCTCATTTGGAAATGAAGATTTGCATCGAACATGGATGAAGGGTGTTTTGCGTCATTTGCTACGCACAAATCATTCGTAGCCGCGGCACGCAGAGTGCCTATAGTCGAAGGCTTCACCACACCATCCGGCACGCGCCATGACACACACGAACCACCGTCGCAAACTGATCGCAGGCATCGCTTCCATCCTGTTCGCCGCCGTCGCGCTGGCCCCTGTTCATGCCCAGGTCGAAACGCGCGAAGTGGTCATCGGCTATCAGGACATGGTCGTGCCCTGGCGCTATGCGCAGGCGACGGGCGCCGTCGAGAAAGCCACAGGCTACAAGGTCACGTATCGCAAGCTCGGCAGCGGCGCGGACGTGATCCGCGCGCTCGCGTCCGGCTCCATTCAGCTTGGCGAGGCCGGTTCCAGCCCGATTGCGGCGGGTCTTTCGCAAGGTGTCGATCTTTCGCTGTTCTGGATTCTCGACAACATCAACGACGCCGAGGCGCTGGTCGCGCGCAACGGCTCGGGCGTCAACAAGCTCGCCGATCTCAAGGGCAAGACGCTCGGCGTGCCCTATGTCTCGACGTCGCACTTTCATGCGCTCGTCGCGTTGCAGCAGGCGGGCGTCGATCCGTCGAGCGTGAAAATCGTCAATCTGCGTCCGCCCGAAGTGGCCGCCGCGTGGGAGCGCGGCAACATCGACGCGACGTATATCTGGGACCCCGTGCTCGCCAAGGCGAAGCAGAACGGCAAGGTGCTCATCACGTCGGGCGAAGTGGCGAAGGAATCGGGCAAGGCAACCTTCGACGGCTTCGTCGCGTCGCGCAAATTCGCGCAGGACAATGCCGCGTTCCTGGACGGCTTCGTCAAGGTGCTCGCCAATACCGACGCCCAATACCGCGATCACAAGGCTGACTGGAGCGTCGGCTCGAAGCAGGTTCAGGCCGTCGCGCAGGAGTCCGGCGCGAACGCCGCCGACGTGCCCGCAAGCCTCGCGCTCTATGCGTTCCCGAACGCGAGCGAGCAGGCGTCGCCGGCCTGGCTCGGGGGCGGCCAGCAATCTGGCGCGGCCAAGTCGCTCGCCGCAACCGCGCAGTTCCTCAAGCAGCAGGGCACGATCCAGAACGTGCTCGCGGATTATTCCACCGGCGTCGATCCGCGCTTCGTGCAGCAGGCCGCGAAATGACGTCGCTTTCCATTCGCAACCTCGGCGTCACGTACGAAGGCGCGAGCGCGCCCGCGTTGAAGGGCGTCGACCTGCACATCGGCAGCGGCGAGTTCGTGGTGGCGCTCGGCGCATCGGGTTGCGGCAAGACCACGCTGCTCAATTGCCTCGCCGGCTTTGTCGATCCGACCGAAGGCGAGGCGTCGCTCAACGGCGAGCCGATCGCCGGACCCGGCGCGGAGCGCGGCGTGGTCTTTCAGAAATATGCGCTGATGCCCTGGCTCGACGTGCTCGACAACGTCGCGCTCGGCCTGCGCTTTCGCGGCATGAAGCGCCGCGAGCGGCGCGAGATCGCGCGCCGCTCGCTCGCGCTCGTCGGCCTCGCGCAGCACGAGCATGCAAAGGTCTACGCGCTGTCCGGCGGCATGCAGCAGCGCGTGGGCATCGCGCGCGCGCTCGCGAGCGATCCCGAAGTGCTGCTGATGGACGAGCCGATGGGCGCGCTCGACGCCCTCACGCGCGAAACCGTGCAGGAGCTGGTGCTCAACGTCTGGGCGCGCACTGGCAAGACGGTGTTCTTCATCACGCACAGCGTCGAGGAAGCGCTCTTTCTCGCGACGCGTCTCGTGCTGATGACGCCCGGTCCGGGACGCATCGAGGAAGTGCATGAACTGCCGTTCTCGCGTGAATATATCCGCAACCGCGATGCGCGCGCGGTGAAGTCGTCGCCCGCGTTCATCGAATGGCGCGAGCGGCTGACGCGCCGCCTGCATCGCACCGAGACGGAGGCCGCATGACCCAGCCCGCCCAGGACGCGCGATTGCCGCGCCCGGCGACTGCGCCGCGCGTGGCGCCACGCACGGCGCACGGTAAACGGGGCGCGCGCTATCGCGGCATGCCGGGTGCGGGTCCGACGGCCGTGCCCAGCGTGCTGTGCGTCGCGACGCTCGCGGCGCTCTGGTGGGCAGCGACGCATTTCCACTGGCTGCCGCCGCTCTTTCTGCCCTCGCCCGAAGCCGTGTGGCGCGCTTTCATCGATGCAGTGCACGGACGTCTGCAGGGCGGACTGCCGCTGTCCGAGCATCTGCTGTGGAGCGCGATCCGCGTGTTCGGCGCGTTCGCGCTGGCTGTGGTCGCGGCGGTGCCTATCGGCATTCTGATGGGCGTAAGCCGCATCGCGCGCGGCGTGCTCGATCCGCCGCTGGAATTCTATCGGCCGCTGCCGCCGCTTGCGTATCTGCCGCTCGTCGTGATCTGGTTCGGTATCGACGAAACCGCGAAGATCGTCGTGATCTGGCTCGCGTGTTTCGCGCCGATCGCGATGGCTGCGCGCGCGGGCGTCCGAAGCGCGAGCGCCGAACAGGTGAACGCGGCGTGGTCGCTCGGCGCGAACTTCAGGCAAGTGGTGTGGCACGTGGTCCTGCCCGCCGCGCTGCCCGAAATACTGACGGGCTTGCGCATCGCGGTCGGCTTCGGCTGGACCACGCTCGTCGCCGCCGAAATGGTCGCCGCGACCGCCGGGCTCGGACAGATGGTGCTCAACGCATCGAGCTTCCTGCGCACCGACGTGGTGGTGATGGGCATCGTGCTAATCGGCGCGATCGCGTGGATCTTCGACTTCGGCATGCGCGTGCTGGAACGGCGGCTCGTGCCGTGGAAGGGACGGTGATCGCGCAACGCTATGTCAGCGCGCCGCCTGGCCCGCGCGGATGTCGAACGCGCCGCCCGTCTGCCGCGCGTCGCTCGTCACGCGGCCCTTGCCGGGCAGCAGCGGAAACACCAGCTCCGCGAAGCGATACGCCTCTTCCAGGTGCGGATAGCCCGACAGCACGAAGGCGTTCGCGCCGGCATCGACATATTCCTGCAGGCGCGCGGCCACCGTTCGGGCATCACCGACGAGCGCCGTTCCCGCGCCGCCGCGCACTAGCCCGACGCCGGCCCACAGGTTTGGGCTGATCTCCAGCCGGTCGCGCCGGCCGCCGTGCAGCTCCGCCATGCGGCGCTGTCCGACCGAATCCATCTTCGCGAAGTTCTGCTGCGATTGCGCGATGTCCTCGTCGGTGAGGCGGCTGATCAGCGAATCGGCCGCGGCCCATGCTTCCTCGTTGGTCTCGCGCACGATCACATGAAGGCGCACGCCGAAGCGCAGCGTGCGGCCACGGCGCGCGGCGCGCTCGCGCACGTCTGCAAATTTTTTTGCGACGGCCTCGGGCGGCTCACCCCAGGTTAGGTACGTATCGACGTGTTCGGCCGCGATCTCATGCGCCGCCTCCGATGAACCGCCGAAATAGAGCGGCGGATACGGCTTCTGCACCGGCTCGTGGAAATTCTTCGCGCCTCTGACGCGCACATGCTTGCCGTCGAAGTCGATCGACTCGCCCGTGAAGAGCTTGCGCCATACGTGCAGGAATTCGTCGGCGTATTCGTAGCGCGCTTCGTGATCGAGAAAGACGCCGTCGGCGGCGAGTTCGGTCGCGTCGCCGCCGGGCACGACATTGAGCAGCAGCCGGCCGCCCAGTGCTTCGTCGAGCGTGGCGGCCTGACGCGCGGACGCCGTGACATTGCCGAGCGACGTGCGCAGCGCGACCAGCAGCTTGATGCGGCGCGTGACCGGCGCAAGACTTGCGGCGGTCACCCACGGATCGAGGCAACTGCTGCCGGTCGGAATCAGCAGGCCGTCGTAGCCCAGCTCGTCGGCGGCGACGGCGATCTGCCGCATGTAGGCGTTGGTCGGCGCGCGGCCGAAGTCGGACACGCCGAGATAGCGTGTGTCGCCCGAGGTGGGCAGGAACCAGAAGACGTCGAGACTCATCATGCACTCCAAAGCCGCATTCGCGCACAGTCTAGCGACGCACGTAGGACGGACTAACCATCGAATGCACCTATGAATATGCGCGATGTTGCTAAGACGCGTTCAGACGCTTCAGAAAGGCGGCGGCTCGAACAGATTGATCGCGTTGCCCATGTTGAAGTAGCCCGCCTGCGCGAATAGCGCGATGGACTGCAGCCGTTCCGCCCGGCTCGCCTCTTCGCCCCAGCGTGTGACCGCGCGGGGCGCATCACACGTGCAGGCGTTCATCGCGCGTCTGGCTTCGCGCAGAAAGCGGCGTTCGCTCGCCCGGTCGAAGCTGTCGGAGAGAATGCGCCAGTAATGCGTGAGGAGATGCGCCATGACTCGCTGCCTTCGGATGACGGTGACTTCCAATCTAGGCCCACGCGATGCGTTTCACAAACGAGCTTTTCTGCGATGCATTGCAGGCGAAAGCAGCCCATGTGCAAGCCCTTGCAGCGCGCCGCACAACATCAGATAGACGAAGCCGACGAACAGAAAGATTTGTGCCGGATAGACCATCAGCCGGTTGTTGAGCTGGTTCGCGAGGAATGTGAATTCCGGCACGCCGACGATATACGCGAGCGACGTGTCCTTGACGAGCGACACCCACTGATTCACGAACGACGGCATCATCACGCCCAAGGCCTGCGGCAGCACGACTTCGCGGAGCGCCTGCCAGCGCGTGAGTCCGAGCGACAGCGATGCCTGCCACTGCCCCGTGCCGATCGACGCGATGCCCGCATGGACCGAATGCGACAGATACGCGCCGCCGATCAGCGCCAGCGCGCACACGACGGTCGCGAGGCCGGGCACGTTCACGTGCAGCAGAATCGGCATCAGGAAGAAGGTCCAGAAAATCAGCATCAGCACGGGAATCGCGCGAAAGAATGCGACGATTCCCGTCAGCAGAAGATGCACGACACCGCGTGTCATCGCGAGCGCGATGCCGCCCACGAGTCCGATTACCGCGGCGAGCAGCGCGGAGGCGATCGAGAGGACCACCGTCAGCGCGATGCCGCCCAGCGGCCCCGAAGGAAAGGCGCCGAGCAAGAGGTAGCGAAGCGAAGCAAGCCAGTCGAAGCTGCTCATGCGTGGCTCCGATGCAAGGCACGCACGCCCGTGCGCTGCCAGACGACCAGCGCCACCTCGATCACGGCGATCGTCAGCACGTAAAAGATTGTGGCCGTGCCGAAGGCCTCAAATGTCCTGAAGCTTTCGGTGTCAACTTGACGCGACATGTACGACAGCTCCGCGACGCCGATGGCCATCGTCAGCGACGAGTTCTTCACAACGTTCATGTACTGCCCCGCGAGCGGCGGCGTCGCGATGCGCAACGCCTGCGGCAGGATCACGTAGCGCAACGCCGCGTAACGGTTCAAGCCGAGCGCGGCCGCCGCCTGTTCCTGCGCCGGGCTCACGCCGCGCATGCCTGCACGAAACTCTTCGCCGATGAACGCCGTCGTGTAGCACGTCAATCCGATCCAGCCGGCGAACAGCTCAAAACTCGGCCAGCGCAACGTGATTGGCCCGAGCGTCGCGGCATGCGGCGAGTTGAGCCACGTCATCCAGTCAAACGGCAGCAACGCGGCCGCGCCGAAATACCAGAACAACAGTTGCACGAGCAGCGGCGAATTGCGGAACACGAACACGTACGACGCCGCGACGCGTGCGCGCGCCGCATTGCGCGATGTGCGCCCGATGGCCAGCGCAAAACCGAGCAACGTCGCGCCGATCGCCGCGCACGCGGACAGCGCCAGCGTGACGGCGAAGCCCTGCTCCAGCCACGCGAGATATTTCGGATCGAGCCAGCTATGCATGACCGGAGGCGATCAACCGTTCTTCTGCGGATCGCCGATCTTGAACAGACGCGGCAGCGGCGCGGCGCTCTTCGGTCCGAACCACTTGTCGTAGATGCGCGTGGCTTCGCCGTCCGCTTCGAGTTTCGTGAGCGTGCCGTTGACGGCATCGAGCAGACGCGTCTCGCCTTTCGGCACGCCGACGCCTTCGTAGTCATTCGAGATGGTGAAGGCAGGAATCTCGTAGCTGGCCTTGTCCGGCACGCGCGCGAGCAGCGCCACCAGCTTCGGTCCGTCCTGCGTGATCGCCTGCACGTTGCCCGTGCGCAGCGCGGCGAACGCAAAAGGCGTGTCGTCATAGGCGACGATGGTCGCGCTCGGGAATTTAGCGCGCACCTGCTGTTCGTTGGTCGTGCCTTTATCCGCGCCGATACGCAGGCTGTTGAGTTGATCGGGCGACTTGAGCACGCCCTTTTTCGCGATGAACTGCGTGCCCGAGGCGAAGTACGGCGTGCTGAAATCGACTTCCTTCTTGCGCTCGTCGGTGATCGTGAAGTTGGCGAAGACGAGGTCGACCTTGCCCGACTTCAGGAATGCGATGCGATTGGCCGGATTGGTCGGTTGCACTTCCAGCTTGACGCCGAGGCTCTTCGCCAACGCGCGGGCGTAATCGACATCAAGACCGACAATCTGGTTGTCTTTCGGATCGACGAAGCCAAACGGCGGATTGCTGTCGAACGCCGCGACGCGCAGCACGCCTGCCTTTTTGATGTCGTCGAGCCGGTCCGCATGCGCGGCATTCGATGCTACCACCAGCAGTGACGTGAGCACTGCGCCCCAGGTCTTGATTTTCATTGGTGAGTTCCTTGTTCGTTGCGCCGGTGCTCATGTCGATGCGTCGGCACGGTGGCGAGGCTGGCACTCTATCGGCGCGGCCGCACGGAGGGAACGAAGTTTTTGTCACGAAGAAAGCTGGCGTGGAGATTTGGCGCGACGCCCGGAGCGAATTCATTGCGCGTCGACATGCCGAGGGCCGCGCCACCCGGTTCTGCCTGACCGCCTGCGCCATCTCAGGCGCCGCCGCCCGCGAAACCGCCGAGCCGGCCGCGCACGTCAACCGCGCGCGCGGCGCGGCAATGCACTGCATGCTTCATCGTCACGCGCGTGTACACGCCGCGCGAGCGTCTCGATGAAGTGCCGCGCCAGCGGCCACGGGCTAAAATCCGCCGAGACGTCGACATGCCGCGCATCGTCCGTTGTTCCGCCGGGACGCGAGGTGCCCGCTTCCGTCGATGCGCCGCCGAAGATCGCCCCTTGCGCCACACGCTTGATCTGCAATTCGTTGAACGGCGTGCGCGGTGAAAGTGGGAGCGCTTCGGTCTGATCGAAGTGGCTGCGCAGCGCATGCGCGACGTTGCTTTCGTGTGCAGCGAGTGTTGCGATCATTTCGAGGACGTCTTCGAGCGAGCCGCCCAAGCCACCCCGTTCGAGCGGAAAACGGGGCGGAACAGCGCGAACGCTTCGAACGGCAGTTCACGGCGCGCCTTACGCGCGGCCGCATCTTCGCCGATGGCCTTCGCCAGTTCGGGCAGTGCGGCGAGCGCGGCTTCGAGCTTCTGATTCTTATTCGACCTGTGACGTGACATGCCTATGGTCTTGATGCGCGCCCTACGCAGCTTGGGCATCGAATCGTTTGCCGGGAATCGCATCGAGCAGCGTGCGCGTGTATGCATGCTTCGGCGCGCGCCATATCTCGCGATGATCTCCGCTCTCGACGATGCGCCCGCCGTTCATCACATGGACGCGATCGGCGATATAACGCACCACGGAAAGATCGTGCGAAATGAAGAGATACGCGAGCCCGAGATCGCGTTTCAGCTCGACGAGCAGATTCAGGATTTGCGCCTGAATCGACACATCAAGCGCGGACACCGGTTCGTCGCAGATCAAAAGCGCGGGCTCCAGCACGAGCGCACGTGCAATGCCGATCCGCTGACGCTGACCGCCCGAAAACTCGTGCGGATAGCGATGAAGCGCGGCGTTCGGCAATCCGACACGATCGAGCATCGCGGTCGCGCGCCGGCGGCGTTCGCGCGCATCGGCGATACCGTTCACGGTCATCACCGTATCGAGAATGTCGCCGACGCTGCGGCGCGGATTCAGCGATGCGTACGGGTCCTGGAACACCATCTGCACCTGAGCCCGCAACGGACGCAACGCGCGTTCGCTCAAAGGCGCGAGATCGACGCCGCGCAGGCGGATCGCGCCGCTCGACGCCGGCACGAGACGCAGAATCGCTTTCGAAAGCGTCGACTTGCCGCAGCCGGATTCGCCGACGAGACCCACGGTTTCGCCGCGCGCGATATCGAACGACACGTCATCGACCGCGCGCAGCGCACCCTTGCCATGCCGGTGCGCATATTCGACGGTCAGATGTTGCAGCGAAAGCAGCGGCGCGTCGCCGTCGAATTGCGTCTGCGGCGTGCGGATGGGCGCAAGCGGCGTCACGTCGAACGCGGGCCTGCCATCGGCGTCCTGCACGTGACGAATCTCCGGCAGCTTCCAGTCACGGTAATGCAGTTCCGTCGCCACGTTCAGCGATGCGCCCAGCAGCCCGCGCGTGTAAGCATGCTGGGGCCGCTCGAAGAGTTCGCGCACCGGCGCCTCCTCGACCTTCTCGCCCGCCAGCATGACAGCGACGCGATCCGCATGCTCCGCGACGACGCCGAGATCGTGCGTGATGAGCAGCAGCGACATGGACAGATCGCGCCGCAACTCCGCGAGCAATGCGAGAATGCGCGCCTGAATCGTGACATCGAGCGCGGTGGTCGGCTCGTCCGCGATCAGCAGGCGCGGACGGCATGCCACGGCCATCGCGATCATCACGCGCTGGCGCTGTCCGCCGGACAGTTCGTGCGGATAGTCGGACACGCGCCGGTGCGGCTCCGGAATATGCACGAGATCGAGCAGTTCGATAGCGCGCCGGGTCGCCGCTTCCTTCGACAACGGTTCATGCCGCCGCAAGGTCTCGACAATCTGCGCGCCCACCGACAACACCGGATTGAGCGACGTCATCGGCTCCTGAAAGATCATCGAGATCTGGCTGCCGCGCACATCGCGCATTTCACGCGGCGTGAGCGCGAGCACGTCGCGTCCGTCGAAACGCACGCTGCCGGACACCACGCCGGGTTCGGGCACGAGGCGCATCAGCGAGAGCGCGGTTGCCGATTTACCGCAGCCGGATTCGCCGACGAGCGCGAGCGTCTCGCCTTCGGCGATGTCCAGATCGATGCCGCGCACCGCGCGATGCGCACCGAAACTCACGCGCAGATCGCGCACTTCGAGAAGATTCGCCACGGATAGCTCTTGGGTCAGGAACGTTCGCGCATGCGCGGGTTGAGTGCGTCGTTGAGGCCGTCGCCGAGCAGATTGAGCGCGAGCACCGCAAGGACGATCGCTGCGCCCGGCACGGCGGTCAGATACCACGCGGTGCGCAACGAATCGCGCCCCGCGCCGATCATGCCGCCCCACGTGACAACGTTCGGGTCGCCCATGCCGAGAAACGACAGCGAAGACTCGATGAGAATCGCGCTCGCCACCATCACGGATGCGGTGACGATCACCGGCGGCAGCGCGTTCGGGAGGATCTCGCCGAAGATGATGCGTGCGTTCGAGAAGCCCTGGCTGCGCGCGGCGAGCACGAAGTCCGCCTGACGCAGCGTGCGGAATTCGGCACGCACGATACGCGCGACCGTCGGCCACGAAGCGATGCCGATGGCGAGCGCGATCACCGTCACGCTCGGCCGCCCAATCGCGACGATCACGATCACGAGCAGAAACGACGGCACGGTCTGAAACAGCTCGGTGACGCGCACCAGAAGATCGTCGATGACGCCGCCGAAGAAGCCGCCGATCGCGCCGACGAGCGTGCCGATGACAAGCCCGATCGCCGCCGCCGATGCGCCGATCAGGAGCGACACGCGCGTGCCGTGCGCGATGCCGGCGGCGACATCGCGGCCGAGCGAATCGGTACCCAGGCGGTACAGCGGATCGCTGCCGGGCCATTCGAAGGGCGCGGCGACCATATCGAGCGGATCGCCGGGAAAGAAGTGCGGCGCACTCAGCGCGAGCGCGATGAACGCGCTCAGCAGCACGATGCCCGCCAGCGCGGACGGATTGCGCAACAGCGCACGCCACATGCCGCGCGAAGCGTGGGCGGCCGGCGCGCCTAGAGTGCGTTGAGCACGTCGAGCGCCGAACAGCGCGCCTGCGAGCTGACGCCGCCATGCCGAGCCGTGCTCGGATGAAGCGAGTTGAGTGGAATCGGAAGGCATGCGTTTTCGGGTTCGGTAAGTCAGACGATGCGCGGATCGAGCCACGCCTGCAACAGATCGACCGCCACGTTGGCGACGATCACGAGCAGCGACGAAAGCAGCAGCACGCCGAGCAGCACGCTGAAATCGCGCGCCATGACGGCATCGAGCGCGAGACGCCCGAGGCCCGGCCAGCTAAAGACAGTCTCGGTGACGGCCGCGCCGCCGAGCAGCGTGCCGAAGTGGATGCCGACCATCGTCGTGAGCGGCATCAGCGCGTTGCGCAGCACATGGCGCACGGTCACGCGCAGTGGATGCAGCCCCTTGGCATGCGCGGTGCGCACGAAGTCCTGGCGCTTCACTTCGAGCATCGCGGCGCGCGTCAGCCGGGCATAGATGGCGACGAAGAAAGTCGCGAGCGTCACGGCCGGCAGCAACACGTGCTTCGCGACATCGGCGAGATACGCGAAGCCGTGCAAGGACGCGCCCACGGTGATATCGCCGCCGCTCGGCAGCCAGCCGAGATGCACCGAGAACAGCACGATGGCGAGCAGGCCGATCCAGAAGCCCGGCGTCGAGTACAGCAGGAGCGCGAGCACGGACAGCACGCGATCCGGCCACTTGCCCGCCCAGTGCGCCATGACCGCGCCGAGCACGATGCCCGCGACAATCGCGAGCGAGAGCGCCGTGCCCATCAGCAGCAAGGTGTTCGGCAGACGCGACAAAATAAGCTGCATGACGGGCGCGTCGTAACGCGGCGAATAACCGAGACTGCCATGCGCGAGATGCGACAGATACGCGCCGAGTTGATGCAGGACCGGCTGATCGAGGCCGAACTTCGCGCGCAGGGCCTGCAACGTCTCGGCGGTCGCGGAGCCCGCTTCCCCCGCGAGCACGTCGGCGGCGTCGCCGGGCATCAGCTTCAGCAGGAAGAAGTTCAGGACCACGATGGCGAGCACCGTCGGCAGGGCCTGCCATGCGGTGCGTCGCGCGATGGCGCCGAAGCGCGTGCGTCGGTTCATCGCTTCTACCCTTAGGCGCTCAGCCAGACATCGGCGAGATTGCCTTCCAGCCCTTGCGCCGACACCGTGTGATTGCGCACGCGCCGGTTCGCGAGCGTGACCATGCGCGGCGCGACCAGGTTGAGGATCGGCAGGTCCCGATACACGATCTGCTGAAACTGCTGGTAGAGTGCGACGCGCTTCTTCTCATCCGTTTCGATCGACGCCGATTCCAGCAGCGTATCGACTTGCGCATTGCTGTAATGCGGCGCGTTCGAAAACGGCACGCCCGGCCGGATATTCTTCGACCAGTAGAGCCGCTGCACGCCCACGCTCGGATCGAACAGCGTATTCACGCCGATGCTCGTGAAGTCGAACTGACGGTCCGCGTAGACGCGCTTGAGGAATGAAGGCAAATCCTGCGAGCGCACGGTCACGTCGATACCCACGCGCGCGAGCGCCGACTTCACGTAGTCGGCCTGTCGCCGGTACATGTCGCCATAGGGCAGAAAATCGTGCGTCAACTGAAAGCGGGGGCCGCCGTTCTTGCGCGGATAGCCTGCGGCGTCGAGCAGCTTTCCCGCGCTGGCGATATCGAATGAGTAGGGTGCGAGCTTCGCGTCGTGATACGGCGAGGCGGGCGTGATCGGCGTCGGCGAGATATCGGCGTAACCGTAAGCGATCGTCTTCTGCACGATCTGCGGGTTGATCGCATGGGCGATCGCCTGCCGCACGCGCACGTCCTTCAGGATCGGATGATCGAGATTGAAGTCGATCTCCGACAGCGGCTCCAGAAAGCGATAACCGCGCGTCTCCGCGGCGAGTTGCGGCAATTGCGTGAGTCTCGGCAAGTCCGAAAGCGGTACGGGATTCTCGCCGCCGAGATCGAGCGCGCCGGTTTCGAACGCGGCGGAGCGCGCGGCGGCATCGGGAATCACCTTGAACACGAGCGCATCGATATACGGCTTGCCCGCGTCCCAGTAATCCGGATTGCGTTCGTAGACGATGCTCGCGCCCCGCGTCCACGACTTGAAGCGAAACGGCCCGGTGCCGACGGGCGCATTGTTGTGCGGGTTCGTGAGCGGGTCGCCGTTCGCATAGAGATGCTTCGGCACGATCGGCGATTCGCCCGCCGACAGCGCCTTCAACAGGTACGGCGCGGGCTTCGACAATTCGATGATCGCGGTGCGCGCATCGGGTGTCGAGACGCGCGTCACGTTGGCGAAGGTGCTGCGCCCGCGCGGATGAACCGACTTCAGCAAGTCGATGGAAAACGCCACGTCCGCCGACGTGAATGGCTCGCCATCGTGCCACTTCACGTTCTGGCGCAGTGTGAACGTATATTTGAGGCCGTCCGGGCTCACGCTCCAAGCGGTCGCGAGCTGCGCCTTCGGCTTCAGATCGAAGTCGTATGCGAGCAGGCCTTCGAGCACCTTGGAACTCGCGACGAGCGCGGGGCCGGTCGTCTGGAAGATAGACACGAGCACGGGCGGCTCGGGATTGATCAGCATGTTGAGCGTGCCGCCGCGCTTGGGCGCCGCGTCTTGCGCGAAGGCGAGCGAAGACAGGCCGGCGGACGCGAGCGTCACGCCTGATGAGACCAGAAAATCGCGTCGATTGAAGCCTGCCATGTAGTGCCGTTCCTCTTTGTTCGTTGTTCGACGGCCCAATGTGACGCGCCGCGGCGATCACGATAAAACGGCATCGCGCGTGCGTGAACGAACGGTTGCGCATAAGGAAAGCACGCCGCGGCGAAAAGCATGTGACGGGGAGTGCAATGCCACGTCGAAAGCAAACCGCAAATGATTCTTTGCCGGGACGGATCAGCGCGTGCTTAACTTTCGTGCCCCGATGAATGACGTCGACAGTAACTTACGGACACGCAAACATGAGCGAGACCGCGCTTTCACTTGACGCTGAATCTCACACCACGCAGGCGCATGCGAGTGCATTCGTCGATGTCGCGTCGCCCGCGCAGTTCCCCGACAGCCCGGTGTCGCGCGTGTTCGCGCAGCCGCTCATGCTGGGACTCTTCCTGCCGATCCAGGCAGGCGGCTGGAGCGCATCCACGCTGCCGCGCACGACCGACTGGTCCTTCGACTACAACGCCGATCTCGTGCTGAAGGCCGAAGCGCTCGGCTTCGACCTCGTTTTCGCGCTGTCGCAATGGTTGCCGAAAGGCGGTTACGGCGGCGTCTTCAACGGCGAGGCGCTCGATTCTTTCATGACGCTCGCCGCGCTCACCGCACGCACCGAACGCATCCTTCTCGCGGCGACCAGCCACGTGCTGTACGGTCCGTGGCACCCGCTGCACTTCGCGAAGTTCACCGCGACGCTCGATCACATCTCGCGCGGGCGCTGGGGCATCAACGTCGTGACGGGACATCGCGCGGTGGAGCACGAGATGTTCGGCTGGAATCGCATCGAGCACGACCGGCGCTATGAGATGGCCGGCGAGTTCATCGACGCCGTGCAGCAGCTCTGGGCGCAACGCGAAAACTTCACGTTCGAACCGGAGCTGTCGAGCTGGAAGCTCAATGGCGCGTTCGTCACGCCCAAGCCTCGCTACGGCAGGCCGCTGCTCATCAATGCGACCGGCTCGGACGCGGGCATCGAGTTCGCCGCGCGCTATTCGGATGTCGTGTTCATCACGAGCCCGGCGGGGCCGGACATCGATCGCGCGCTGGAGGCGCTGCCCGCGCACGCCGCGCGTGTGAAAGCCGCCGCTGCGAAGCATGGCCGCACGATTCGCACGCTGCTCAACCCGCTCGTCGTGTGCCGCGAGACGGCGGCGGAAGCGCGCGCGTATCGCGATGCGATCGTCGCGCATGCCGACGAAGGCAGCTTCCAGCGCTTCGACAGCGACGCGCACGCGTGGCGCGGCAACATCGATCAGCGCACGCAGGCCGCGGCGCGCGCAGTGGGCGGCAACGTCTCGATCACCGGATCGCCGGAGGAAGTGGCCGACACCATCGTGCGCCTGCATCGCGCCGGCGTCGACGGCGTGCAGCTGAGCTTCTTCGATTTCAAACCCGATCTCGACTTCTTCGGCGACCGCGTCCTGCCGCTGTTGCGCGAAGCGGGCCTGCGGCATTGACCTTCACGCTTCCCATTTCCATGAGCCGAATCTGGTACACCCGTTGCCCCACGCCGACGCCGTTCGGTATCGGCGCGCAACGCGATGCCGCGCCGCTCGAAGCCGTCGTCACAGGCCGGCGGGCGGGCGGCGCAGAGGCGGCCGCCTGAACGCCCTTTCCCACTCCATCGATTGCTGCCCATGATCCGATTCCCGATGCGGCGCGCACTCCTCATCACGGCCGTGAGCCTCGCCTGCACGACGCACGGCGCACGCGCGCAGACGCGCGGCGGCACGCTCAATTTCGTCGTAACGCCCGAACCCACCGCGCTCGTCGACCTCGCGACGACCGCGGTCAACGTGCTGAAGGTCAGCCCGAAAGTCGTCGAAGGCCTGCTCGATTACGACTATGGGTTCCAGCCGAAGCCCTCGCTCGCCACCTCGTGGGAAATCGCAGACAACGGCCAGCGCTACGTGTTCCATCTTCGCCAGGGCGTGAGGTGGCAGGACGGCAAGCCGTTCACGTCGGCGGATGTCGCGTGGTCGCTGCAGACTTTGCGCACCGTGCATCCGCGCGCGAAGACGACCTTCGCGAACGTGACCGCCATCGACACGCCCGATGCGGGCACCGTCGTCATCACGTTGTCGAAGCCCGCGCCGTATTTGATCCGCGCGTTCTCGGCCTCCGAAACGCCGATCCTGCCGAAACATCTCTACGAAGGCCGCGATGTGCTGAGCAACGCCGCGAACAACGCGCCCGTCGGCACCGGGCCGTTCCGGTTCGTCAAATGGGTGCGCGGCAGCTATATCGAATATGCGCGCAATGACGATTACTGGGACAAAGGCAAGCCTTATCTGGACAAGCTCATCGTGAAGGTGATCGCCGACCCGGCCGCGCGCGCCGTCGCGCTGGAGAACGGTTCCGTCGATCTCGGCTCGGACACGCCCGTGCCGCTCGCCGATCTCGCGCGTCTGAAAGCCGATCCGAAGCTGGGCATCGAGACGCGCGGCTACGAGTTCCAGGCGGGGGTCGCGCGCATGGAGTTCAATCTCGACCACCCGGTGCTGAAAAACCTGAAGGTGCGTCAGGCGATCGCCTCGGCGATCGATCGCGAGGTGATCCGCAAGGTCGTCTACTACGGCTATGCGACCGCGAGCGCGAGTCCCCTGATGCCGACCAATCCCTACTACGATCCCGCGCCGACGCCCTATCCGTTCGATCTCGCGCGCGCCAACGCGCTGCTCGACGAAGCCGGGTATCCGCGCCGCGCGGACGGCACACGTTTCGCGCTGACGGTCGATCCGCTACCCATCGGCGATCTGCCGCCGCGCACGGCGGAATACGTGAAATCCGCGCTGAATCGCGTGGGCATCACGGTGACGATCCGCACGCAGGACCTGCCCGCGTATCTCAAGCGCATCTATACGGATCGCGATTTCGATTTCAGCGTCAACGGCATGAGCAACCTGTTCGATCCGGTGGTCGGCGTGGCCCGCCTCTATACGACCGACAACTTCCGGCCCGGCGTGCCGTTCACGAACGGCTCGCACTACAGCAATCCGGAAATCGACCGCCTTTTCGCCGACGCCGCGCAGGAAACCGACGAAGGGAAACGCAAGCAGTCTTTCGCGCAGATCCAGCGCATTCTCGAAAAGGACGTGCCCGACCTGAATCTCGTCTCGCCGCAGTACGTGACGGTCTATTCGCGCGGCGTGCGCAATCACACGATATCGCCCGACGGCACGGCCGCGAGTTTCGCCGATGTCTGGCTGCAACGCTGACCCCTTCATCTTCAATGACACGAACGACATGGAATATCGCCAGCCCGGCCATAGCGGCCTGAAAATTTCCACCCTCACGCTCGGCACGATGATGTTCGGCGGCGCGACCGACGACGCCACTTCGGCGCGCATCATCGATCAGGCGGCGGAACAGGGCGTCAATTCGATCGACACCGCCGACGTCTACAACGGCGGAGAATCCGAGCGCGTCGTCGGACGCCATATCGCGAGACAGCGCGATCGCTGGGTGCTCGCGACGAAGTTCGGCAATCCGCTGCGCGACGCATCGGGCCACGCGGATGCGGATGTGAACGCCGCGGGCGCGTCGCGCAAGCACGTGCTGCGCGCGATCGACGCGAGCCTCGCCCGGCTCGGCACCGATTACATCGATCTGGTCTATCTGCATCGAGAGGATCACGCGACGCCCGTCGAGGAAACCGTGCGCGCGCTCGGCGACCTGATCGCGGCGGGCAAGATCCGCTATTACGGGCTGTCGAATCACCGCGCGTGGCGCATCGCGGAGTTCGCGCATGTCGCCGACGCGCTCGGCGTGCCGCGCCCCGTCGCGAGCCAGCCGCTCTACAACATCGCGAACCGTCAGGTCGAGGCCGAGCAGCTCACGGCCGCGCACCGTTACGGTCTCGGCGTGATTTCGTATAGCCCGCTCGCGCGCGGCGTGCTGACGGGAAAGTATCAGCCGGGCGCGACGCCCGCCGCCGACACGCGCGCCGGACGCCGCGACCGTCGCCTGCAGCAGACCGAATGGCGGCCGGAGTCGATCGAACTCGCGCGTCGCGTGCACGAACATGCCGCGTCGCGCGGCGTCACGGCCGGCCAGTTCGCGCTCGCGTGGGTGCTGAACAGCCGTTACGTGACGTCGACCATCGCGGGGCCGCGCACCGAAGCGCAGTGGCAAGACTATCTGCCCGCGCTCGGCTTCCGGCTCGATGCGCGGGACGAGGCCTTCGTCGACGCGCTCGTCGCGACCGGCCATCCGTCGACGCCGGGCTTCAATGATCCGGGCCATCCATTTTTCGGGCGCATCGCCCGTCATGGTTCGGACGACGATACGGTGACACGATGAACGCACACCGGACGCTGATCGACGCCGCGGCCGAACTCGGGCGCACGTTCGCCGCGCAGGCCGCGGAGCACGACCGCACCGGCGCGGCGCCCGTCGCGCAGTTCGATGCGCTCGAACGGGCGGGCCTCGTGCGCGCCAACATTCCGGCGGATGAAGGCGGACACGGCGCGGGACTGGCCGTGTCGCGCGCGATCGTGAGCGAGATCGCGCGCGGCGATCCGTCCGTGGCGCTGATTCTGTCGATGCACTATTGCCAGCACGCGATCATCACGCGCGCCGAAGGCACGGGCTCGGACGACTGGCCGCCCGCGCTCGCGCGACGGTTGCGGCGGGCTTCCGTCGAAGGCCGCGCGCTGCTCAACGCGGCGCAGGTCGAACCGGCGCTCGGCTCGCCGTCGTTCGGCGGATTGCCCGATACGATCGCGCGCCGCACGCGCGACGGCTGGCACATCTCCGGCCATAAGGTGTATGTGACCGGCGCGCCGCTGCTCGCCTGGATAAACGTGCTCGCGCGCACCGACGAGGACGAGCCGCGCCTCGGGCATTTTCTCGTGCCGCGCGACGCGCCGGGCGTGCGCATCGTCGGGACATGGGACCCGATCGGCATGCGCGCGAGCGCGAGCCACGACGTGCTGTTCGACGACGTCGCCCTGGCACGCGACGACGCCGTCGCGCTTAAGCCCGCCCGCCTCGGTCTGCAGCGCGACCCGCACAGCATTGCGTGGTATCTGAGTCTGATCGGCTCGGTCTACGACGGTGTCGCCCGCGCGGCGCGTGACTGGATCGTGTCGTTCGTGAAGGAGCGCAGGCCGAGCGCCCTCGGCGGCGCGCCGCTTGCGACGGTCTCCGCGGTGCAGGAGGGCATCGGCAGAATCGAAACGCTGCTCGCCACCAGCGACTGGCTGCTCGTCTCGCACGCCCGCTCCTTCGATACGAACGAAGCGCCGGATGCGCTCGCGACGGTCGTAAAGCACGCGGTCATCGAAAACGCGATCGAAGCGGTGGACATCGCGCTCGACCTGGCGGGCAATCACGGACTAGCGCGCCGCAATCCGCTCGAACGACACTATCGCGACGTGCAGTGCGGTCGCATTCATGCGCCGGTCAACGCTCTGATTCGCGCCAACGCGGGGCGTGCCGCGCTGGGTGTGCTGCCGCGCGCCGAAGCTTGAACCGATTGCTCATCCCCGCAAGCCAGGCCGGGCCGGATGCGCGACCTCGACGGCAAGCGCATGCACCGGCGTTGGCCTGAGAGGCACTTTTGCTGGCCTACCTGTGCTGCCGTAACCGGGACCGAAGCCGAAGGCAAGCCAGCATAAGGCGAGGGCTACCGCAAGTTCGCTGATCTGCCGGACAGCGCGACCAGCGAGGCGGGATCATTCGGCGTTCTTGAGCTAAGTAAAAGCAGCCTGCATTGATGCGCGCTAAGCCGCCGTGCACTGCGTGCCCCGCCAAAGCACGTGCGCCCGGCGCAGGCGGCGGCTCACTTGATCTGCAACACCGCCTGCCGCACATCGATGCGGCGCGGAATGACCTTCGTATCGAAAGCCAGATCGGCCGAGTTTTGCTGCGCGCGGATCACATCGTCGGGAATCGGATAGCTCGCGCCCCACTCCAGACGCGAGATCGCGCGTTTCCACACCTCCAGCGGCACTCCCGTGTTGGCGGACAGGAATCGCGCCGTGTCTTGCGGATGCGTGAGGCTGTCGCTCGTTTGCCGCGCAAGCTGATCGAACAGCAGGCGCAGCGCGGCGGGATACTTTTGCGCGAAGCCGCGCGTCGAGATATAGAAGCCGTATTGCGGCACCGACAGATCCCCGATGGTGAGAATGGTCCGCGCGCCGGTGGTCAACTCGGTGTCCGCGTAGCGCGGATCGGGCACGGCCCACGCATCGATGAAGCCGCGCTCGAACGCCGAGCGCGCATCGCCGTAGGACAGGTACGTGAACTGCGCGGAGTCCGGGTTCATGTGTGCGTCCTGCATCGCCTTGAGCACGAACAGGTGCCCTTGCGAGCCCTTGGCGAAGGCGATCTTCCTGCCCTTGAGATCGCTCAGGTTCTTCACGGGCGAATCCTTCGGCACGACGATCGCATAGCTTCTGACGAGTCTCGGCGCATACGCCACGTACACGACCGCCGGCGCCGCGCCCGCCTGCGCCATGATCGGCGGCGTCGAGCCGACCGTGCCTACATCCACGTCGCCCGCGTTGATGGCTTCGACGAGCGGCGCGCCATAGACGAACTCATGCCACGAAACCTTGACGTGATGCACAGCGAACACCTGCTCCAGCTTGCCCGACGCACGCAGCGCGACGAGCCCGTCGCCCTTCTGGATACCGATGTGAATCTGCGCGGGATAGCCCTCGTCCGCGAGGCGGCGCACGCGACGGCGAGGCACCCGGCGGCGATGATGTATTTCAGGGATCGAATCGGCATCAAGACTTGAAATGAGGATTGGCGGGACGTGCGAGACCGTAGTGACCGCGCAGCGTGGCGGCTTCGTACTCGCGCCGGAACAGGCCGCGACTTTGCAGGATCGGCACGACGTGTTCGGTAAAGTGTTCGAGCTGCGCGGGCAGCACGGGCGGCATGACGTTGAAGCCATCGGCGGCGCGGCTTTCAGCCCAGTCGGCGATCACGTCGGCGATCTGTTCAGGAGTGCCGGACAGCGTGAAGTGCCCGCGCGCCGCGGCGAGCCTCCTCAACAGGCTGCGCAAGGTCGGACGCTCGCGCGCCACCAGTTGCGTGATGACTGCCGCGCGGCTTTGCGCGGCCTGCACCGTGGACGGGTCCGGAAAGTCATCCACGGACAACGGCTGATCGAGCGGCAATGTCGAAAAATCGTAGCCGCCGAAGCGGTTCGACAGGCGGCCGAGCCCCACGCTGACATCGGTGATCGAGTCGAGTTCGTCGAGCAGGGCACTGGCTTCGGCTTCGGTCGACCCGATCGCCGCGCTGATGCCCGGCAGGATCACGATGTCCTGTTCCGAGCGGCCCGCGGCCCTCGCGCCCGCCTTGAGTTCGGCGTAGAAGTCGATCGCGGACTGCTTCGTCAGATGCGCGGTGAATACCGCTTCCGCGTAGCGCGCGGCGAACGCCTTGCCCGTCGCCGACGATCCCGCCTGCACCAGCACCGGATGCCCCTGCGGCGGGCGCGGCAGATTCAGCGGCCCTGCTACGCGATGAAACTTCCCGCGATAGCCGATCTTCCGCACGCGCGCCGGATCGAGAAAGCGGCCGCTCGACGCGTCATCGACGATGGCGTCATCGGCCCAGCTATCCCATAGCTGCGTGACGACTTCGAGAAACTCATGCGCGCGCGCATAGCGTTCGGCATGCTCGATCTGCTGCTCGTAGCCGAAGTTCGGCCCCGCGCCGCCCACCCACGAAGTCACGATGTTCCAGCCGATGCGGCCGCGCGAAATATGATCCAGCGAGGCGAACTGGCGCGCGAGATTGAACGGCTCCGTGTAAGTGGTCGATGCCGTCGCGATCAGTCCGATGCGCGAGGTCGTCTGCGAGAGCGCCGCGAGTGTGGTGATCGGCTCCAGTGCGCCGGACGCGACGAATTGCGCGCCATCGCCAAGCGCGAGCGCATCGGCGAAGAACACGGAATCGAACCGGCTTTGCTCGGCCCTGACGGCGAGATCGCGAAAATAATCAATATCGGTCAGCGCCTGGCGCGTCGCGCCGGAATGACGCCAGCCTGCCTCGTGATGACCGCGTCCGTGAACGAAGAGATTCAGATGTATGGGTCGGGCCATGAGCGAATAGTCTCGTATGCCGGATCAATCATGCACTTTCGGAAAACCGTGCCGCTGCGCAAGCAACGCGAGAATGCGGCGCGTATCGGTGACGAAGCGTTTCTCGCCCAGGCTCTTCGCGTCGGACGGTGCGGGGTACTCGTCGCCGAGCACCAGCACGGGCAGACTTTGATGCGCCTCGCTCAGTGCTTCGACCGCCGCCTGGCGCGGACGCTCGAACGGCACGCGGCGGATATCGAGCCGGGCGTTGCGCGCCGGATCGCTTGCGAGCAGGCCCTCGATCGGTGCGCCATCCGGACAGATGAACACTTCGCCGGGGCGCTTCGGATCGGTGAGGCCCGGTTCCAGCAGAATCAGTAGATCGCGTTGAGTCATGGTCGGCGTCATGCGTGGTTGAGAGCCGCCACAGCGTAGCCATCTCGCGCGGGGATTGGAACGAATTGCATCTGATAACCAAATCTGCGGCGCGCATGACGAAAAGCCGTGCCCGACTTAGCAGTCCGCGCGCTTTTCAAACGCGGATTTCTTGGTTTTCCACGGCTGTCCGCTGAACTACATTCAAACGTTGAGCCCGCGTCACGCGGCATCCCTCTTTTTTACTTCCGGAGTGTTTCCGATGAAGCCGTTCTGCTCGCGCGTGCTGCACTACGCGGCCATTCTGTGCATGTCGCTGGCGAGCGTCTTGCCGCTGCATGCCCGCGCGGCGACCGCTGCCGCTCCCGCCGAGATCCGTGTGGACTATGCGTACTACTCGCCCGAGAGTCTCGTCATCAAGCACTTCGGCTGGCTGGATGAAGAATTCAAACCGGACCAGACGGCGATCCGCTGGGTGCTGAGCCTCGGCTCCAACCGGGCGCTCGAATATCTGAACAGCGGCGCGGTCGATTTCGGTTCGACCGCCGGACTTGCGGCCGTGCTCGGACGCGCCAACGGCAACCCGATCCGCGCGGTGTACGTCTTCTCGCGTCCGGAGTGGACCGCGCTCGTCGTGCGCCGGGACTCGCCGATCCACTCGCTCGCCGACCTGAAAGGGAGGAAGATTGCGGCCACGCGCGGCACCGATCCGTTCCTCTTCACCCTGCGCGCATTGAAGACCGCAGGCCTCTCACGCGACGACGTCGAGATCGTCAATCTCCAGCATCCGGACGGACGCGCCGCGCTGGCGAAGGGACAGGTCGATGCGTGGGCCGGCCTCGACCCTCACATGGCGGCCGCGCAGATCGATGATGGCGCGCGTCTGCTCTATCGCAACGTCGGCTTCAACACATACGGTTTCCTTAACGTTCGCGAGGCCTTCGCCAGCCAGTATCCGCAGGCCGTCGGCCGCGTGCTGAAGGTCTACGAGCACGCGCGCGTGTGGATCATCGCGCATCCGGACGATACGGCGAAGATTCTCGCCGACGAGTCCAGGGTCTCCCTGCCGGTCGCGAAACTGCAACTGGAGCGCAACGATTTCAGCGATCCGCTCCCCGGCGACACGCAACGCGCGGCACTGAAGGCAGCCGCGCCGATCCTCACCGAGGAGCAGCTCGTGAAGGCGGGCGTCGACCCGGCCCAGGTGGTCGATGCCCTGATCGATCCGGCGTTCGCGCGGCCGGTCGCGGCTGCTGCGCGCTGATTTTCCCGCAAAGATGACCAATACCGCCACACGCCGCGACGCGCTCGCGCCCGCACTCGGTTCGCCATCGCCCGGGCCGCGCGATGCGTTGCGGATCTGGCGCATCGCCGGCATCGCGCTGCCGTTCGCCGCGCTCGCGGCGGTCGAGCTTGCGGTGCGCGCAGACTGGCTGCCCGATCACCTGATTCCCGCGCCCAGCGAGATTCTGGCCACGCTAGCGCACATGGGCGCGGCGCGCGTCGCGAGGCACATCGGCGCGAGCACCTTGCGCGTCTTCGCGGGGTTCGGCGCGGGCGCGGGGCTCGCGCTCGTCGTCGGCGCGGCGATGGGGCTTTCGCGCCGCATCGAGGCGCTCCTCGAACCGACCTTTCAGGCGTTGCGCTCGATTCCGTCGCTCGCGTGGGTGCCGCTGTTGCTGCTATGGCTCGGCATCGACGAAGCGCCGAAGATCACGCTGATCGCCATCGGCGCATTCTTTCCGGTGCATCTCGCGGTGGTCGCAGGCATTCGCGGCGTGGATCGCAAGTTCGTCGAACTCGGCGCGGTGTACCGGCTGGGTTCGTTTGCGCTGTTCCGGCGCATCCTTCTGCCCGCCGCGCTGCCGCAGATCGTGACCGGGCTGCGCACCGGCCTCAGTCTCGCATGGATGTTCATGGTCGCGGCCGAGCTGATCGCCGCCACGCGGGGTCTCGGCTTCATGCTGAGCGATGGCCGCGAGACCGGCCGCCCCGATCTCGTGTTCGGCGCGATTCTCCTGCTCGCGCTGCTCGGCAAGCTCAGCGACGGCGCGATGCGCCGCATCGAGACGCGTCTGCTCGCCTGGCGCGACGCCTTCGACGGCGCCGCGCGCAAGGAGGGGCGATGACCCTTGCGCCGCCTGTTCTGCTCGAAGCGCGTGTCGTGCGCAAAAGCTATGCGCAACGCACCGTGCTCGCCGATGTTGCGCTGACCGTGAGGCGTGGCGAGATCGTCTGTCTCGTCGGCCCGAGCGGATGCGGCAAGAGCACGCTCCTGCGCATCGTCGCGGGCATCGACCGTGATTATCGCGGCGCGGTGACGCTGGACGGCACGCCGCTCGACGGACCGTCGCCGCGCGTCGGCGTGATCTTCCAGGAGCCGCGCCTGTTACCGTGGCTCAGCGTCGCCGACAACGTCGGCTTCGCGGCGGGCCGGCGCGGCGGTCGCGATCCGCGTGTGGCGCGGTTGCTGAACGAGGTGCAACTGACCGACGCGGCCGATGCGCTGCCCTCGGCGCTGTCCGGCGGCATGGCGCAGCGCGCGGCGATCGCTCGCGGTCTGTTCGGCGAGCCGGAAGTGCTGTTGCTCGACGAGCCCTTCAGCGCCGTCGACGCCATGACGCGCATGCATCTGCAGGGATTGCTGCTCGATATCGTGGCGCGCCACGGCGCCAGCGCCATCGTCGTCACGCACGACCTGGACGAGGCGCTCTACCTCGGCGACCGCGTGCTGATGCTCGCCGCCGATCCCGGACGCCTCGACGGCGAACTGACCGTCGGGCTGCCGCGTCCCCGCGATCGCCGCGATCCCGAGCTTGCACGGCTACGCGCCCGGCTGTTCGATGCATTCCAGCGTTTCCAGGAGAACGCCGCGGTGTCTCGTTGAACCTGACCGCTTGAGGAACGAACGCACCACCCAACAATCCTTCGGCGATCGCAAATCACCGGCGGCATCGATCCATCATTACGGCATGCCACGCATTCCAAGCCAATGCTTTTGCTATCGGATCAAGACCCGTAGCACAGAGGGCGGGTCCCGGTCGAGCCGCGGACATTCCGCTTAAAGGCGGCCCGGTCGCGGGTCCGGAACGAATCCATCGCGGTTCGGCATGCGGATGGCGGCCAGCGAACGCGCATCGAGACGAGCGTCGTCGGCAACGACGCCATTCTGATTCAGGATCCACGCGCTCACTGCATAGACCTCGTCCGCGCTCAACGATTGCGGCGCGTTATAAGGCATGGCGCGGCGGATGTAATCGAAGAGTGTCGTCGCGTACGGCCAGTAGCTTCCGACCGTGCGCACCGGGTTCGCGCTCGTGAGCGTGCCACGCCCGCCGATCAGCCGGTCGCCCAGCACGCCCTCGCCTTTCGCGCCGTGGCACGCGGCGCACTTTGCGGCGAAGATCCGCGCGCCGGTCGCCACGTCGCCACTGCCCGCAGGGAGGCCGTGACCGTCAGGCGCGATATCGATGTTCCACGCGGCGATGTCCGCCGCGCTCACGGGCGTGCCGATCGTGCCGATGGCGGCGCGAGCCGTCGCATCATCCGTCGTGGACCGCGATGCGCGCCCGTCCCGCGACGGCGCCGAGCAGGCGGCCAGGCAGAGCGCCGTCAGGCCCGCGATCAGCGGACGCATGGAACGACGTTGTCGAGCTGATTCCCTATGCATTTTTTACGCTGCCATCGGCGTAGACGCGCCATTGCTGAATGCCGTTGTAGTGGTAAATCGAGTTCAGCCCGCGCGCCGCGACCAGCGCCTCGCGCGTGGGCTGGATGTACCCGGTCGAGTCCGTCGCCCGCGAGAGGATCGTGGCCGGCTCGCCGTTCCACACCCATCCCGCATGAAAACGCGTGAGCGCGCGATCCCTGGGCGGCCCGTCGAGCCGGGCCTGCTGCCATGACCGGCCGCCATCGACGGACACTTCGACCTGACGAATCGCGCCACGTCCCGACCAGGCCAGCCCCACGATCGGGTAGTAGCCGCGGGTCGTCAATGTGTGCCCGGGCGATGGCCGCGTGATGACCGATTTCGCATCCATCTCGAAAACGAACTGGCGGGCGCGGCCATCGGCCAGCAGGTTCGTGTATTTCGACGTTTCCTCGCGCGTTTCGAGCGGCGCGTCGACGAGCTTCAGCCTGCGCAGCCACTTCACATTGGTATTGCCTTCGAAGCCAGGGATCAGAAGCCGCAGCGGATAGCCGTTCTCCGGCCGCAGGCGCTCGCCGTTCTGCGCATACACGACGAGCGCGCGATCGAGCACGCGATCGAGCGGCAGGCTGCGCGTCATCGCGGCGGCATCCGCGCCCTCCGCGAGAATCCAGCGCGGTTCCTGGCGCTCGTTTGCAGCGACCCCGCCGGCGGCCTCGATCAACGTCGAAAGCCGCACGCCGGTCCACTCGCAGCACGACAGAAGCCCGTGCGTGAGCTGAACGGGCAGCCCGCTCGGCCCTTTCCATTCGCTCCCGGTATTGCCCGAACATTCGAGAAAGTGCACGCGCGATTCGGAAGGCAGCCGCAGCAAGTCGTCCATCGTGAAGAGCTTCGGCTCGCGCACGAGGCCGTGAATCACGAGCCGGTGCTGGTCCGGATCGATATCCGGCACACCGGCATGATGACGCTCATAGACGAGCCCGCTCGGAGTGATCGCGCCTTGCAGATCGGCGAGCGGCGTGAGCGACGAAGCCGCGCCCGGCACCGGCCACGCACGTGCCGCGCGGCGCACGACGTTGGATTCGTGCGCGGATGGCTGGCCATAGGGATGGTCGAGAATCGGCGCGCCGGGCATGCGCGTCCACGGCTCGACGCTGAGCGGCTGCAACAGCCCCGACGCCGCATTCGCGTGAGGCGTCACGACAGCCGACAGCGCGAGGCCGCCCAGCATCCGGCGTCGCGGCGACGCGGGGGATTGTTGCGCGGGCTTCGCCGGATCGACGGGCCTTTTGGCGGAAAACGATGAAAAACGCGGAATTTTCGGCATGCTCGATGAGTCGGGCAGAAGAAAGACAGACAGTTGCACGCGCGGTCATGGGTCGCCGTTTCGGGATTCCCATTCGAGATTGCGGCTATGCAAACGACAAGGATTGCTCGAGCGCCATCGTCCAAGGCGCGCCTGGGAATGCAATGACGGCGATACGGGCCGCCTCGCCCGCTAACCCGCCTGGCGATACACGCGATCCGCGTAAGCCGCCTCGTCGAAGTCAGCTGGAACATCGCCGCCCATGCGGGCTTCATGCGCTTCGAGATCCTCCAGGAACAGGTCCCGGCTGATGCGCCGTACGACTGCCGGAATATCGCGCTTCATGCACGGCACGTCGCCGACCGGCACGCCGCGGCTCACGAATCCTGCCGGATTGAAGACGTGAATGTTCTTCAGGAACGATGCCTCGCCGGGCCGCTTCTCGATATATTCGAGCGCATCGCCGAGGTAGGGATGCGCGCCGAGCGCATCATCGCGTTCGCCGGATGGCGGCGTATAGCGGTCGCGCCAGAGCAGCACATGATCGGCGATGCCCGCAAGCTCGGGCCGTGCATGCAGATCGACGGCGTAGCCCGTTCCCGCGATCACGAAGTCGAATTCGAACGCGCCGTCTGCCGCACGCGCGCGCACGCGCCCGCCATCGACGAAGGCTTCATGCCAGGGCGCACCCAGATGCAGATGGAAGTTGGCATGACGCGCCACGCGTTCGATAGCGTCGGCGGGCGCGGTCGAGCCCGCGCGACGGAAACGCAGCGCCTGCCGCCAGCGCACGGCATCCGGCAGCGAGGGAAAGTTATCGTACGCGCCGGGATACGCCCGTGCGCGGCTCACCGGGACCGCAGGCAATGTCGCGCGCCGCACGAACAGATGCACGTCGCGCGCGCCGGCTTCGAGTGCGGCCGCCGCCGCATCGAATGCCGATGCCGCGCCGCCGATCACCGCAACCGTCTTGCCCGCGAGCGACGCGAAATCGATCGCATCGGACGTATGCGCCAGATGCGTGGCCGGCAGCGACGCCAGCGGCGGCACGATGTTCGGCCGCCCGTTGCCCGATACGCCGTTGCCGAGAATGATCTTGCGCGCCGTCTCGACGCGCAGCTCGACGCCGCGTTCCGTGCGCACCGTCAAATGCAGGCGGAAATGCGCGCCTTGTGGCTCGATGAGCGTGAGCGTTGTGCCATAGCGAACCGGAATGCCGAGAAACGCGCGATACCACGCGAGATAGTCGGCCCATTGCCTGCGCCCAATCCGCTCGATATCGGCATACGACGCCTCGCCGTGACGCGCCTCGTGCCACGCCTGAAAGCTCAACCCCGGCACGCCCCCTTCAGGTCCGGGCAGACTCTTCGGCGTGCGCAGGCGATTCATCCGCGCGTAATTGGTCCATGAGCCCGCGCGCGCTTCGTCGGGCGCGGCGTCGATCACGCTGACCCCGCCGATGCCCGCGCGACGCAACGCGAACGCGAACGCCGCACCGGTTTGTCCGCCGCCGACGATCAATACGTTATGGTCGATGCCCGGCCGCGCGACGACCCAGTTCTCCGGATCGGGGCCGATGAGACGCAGCGTGTCGAGCGCGTGCTGGTCGTGTGAGTGGTTCGATTCGCTCATGGGCTTTTCGGGGTGGTCACGCAATGACATCGGAGAACACGCGCGTCGCGAAGCGGTTGCTGTCGGTGCCGGCATTGATCACACCGACCGACTTCAGATCGTCCGCATATAGCGCGATTTCCTTCTTGAAGGCATCGCCCGTCGGATGATGGTGATGCGTGTGGCTGCGCAACATCGCCGCGAGTTGCGCGACATTGGCGCTCGGCGCATTGGGCGCGAAGATGGCGGCGGCTTCATCGGGATGGTTTGCCGTCCACTCGGTCGCTTCGAGCAGCGCCTGGGTCAGCGCCTGCGCCGTCGCGCGGTCCTTGCGCACGAGCGAGCCGCGCACGCCGAGCACGCAGCACACGCGGTTCGCATATTCGCCGCACAAGTTGTTCGAGACCTCGTAGAGATGATCCGACTCGCGCAGGTTCCAGATGGTCGGATCGCCGTCGGCAATGGCCTGCACTTCGCCCTTTTTCAAGGCTTCGCCAAGAAGCGGCGCGGGGTACTGGCGCCAGTGCACTTCGTTTTCCGGATCGACGCCGATCTTCCTGAAGCTGATCGCGAAGAAGTTCTTCGCGGGACTGGCCATGTCGCTCACGCCGATGGTGCGCCCCTTCAGACCTTGCAAATCCACGATGCCCGATGACTTCGCCGACAGCACGCGCATGCAGCCGCCGTGGATGCCCGCGGTCAGCTTCACGTAGAAGCCCTGCTCCAGCGGCTTGATCCAGCGCAGCGCCATGCCGACGCCCGCATCGGATTTGCCTGTCGCTATGGCTTCCAGCAACTGGTCCGTGGAGCCCGCGAAGTTGACGAGTTCCACGTCCAGCCCGTGCTTATGGAAGAAGCCCTCCTTCACGGCCACCGGCACGGGCGCCGTGCAGATGCCACCCGCGTTCCATGAGAGCTTGAGTTTTTTGAGGTTTTCATCGGCTGACGCGCGCGTGGCGGGCAAGCCGAAACTCGCGCCCGCGAGTGCGAGACCGCCCGCGCTCCAGGCGGTTTTCCTGAGCCACGCACGTCGTGACGGATCGTTCAGCAGGGTGTGCATCGTATCGTTTCCTTTTTGATCAGGCCGCGAGCCCAAGTCGCCCGAGCACTTCACGCCGCAACCCGACGAGTTTCGGGTCGTCGCGATGACGCGGATAAGGCAGGTCGTTGCGCACTTCCGTCACGATGCGCGCCGGGCGCTCTGACAGCACGATCACGCGATTCGCCACGAACAGTGCTTCTTCGACGTCGTGCGTGACGAGCAGCACGGAGAAGTTCGCGCGCTGCCACAGCCGCACCAGCTCGCCCTGCATGCGAATGCGCGTGAGCGAGTCGAGCTTGCCGAACGGTTCGTCGAGCACGAGCAGACGCGGATCGTTGACCAGCGCGCGCGCCAGCGCCGCGCGCTGCGCCATGCCGCCCGAGAGCTGATGCGGATGTGCGTGCGCGAATGCAGTGAGGCCGACCAGTTCCAGCGCGGCATCGATGCGCGCATGGACATCGCGGCGCGCATGCCTGTCCTTCAGCGCACCCTGCGCCTGCGGTCCCAGACCGACGTTCTCGCGTACCGTGCGCCACGGGAACAGCGTCGGATCCTGAAACACGACCACGCGCGACGGATCGGGACCGGCGATCGGCGCGCCATCCTCGTGCAGCGCGCCTTTCAGCGGGCGGTCGAGACCCGCGACGAGCCGCAGCAAGGTGGACTTGCCGCATCCGCTCGGGCCCAGCAGCGCGACGAACTCGCCGGGTTCGACCGTGAGGCAGATGTCGTCTAGTACGGGCAGCGTTTCGCCTTTAAGCGCGAACGCATGACCGACGTGATCCACCTCGATGCGCGCTCCTTTCGCGACCGGCGTCCCCGCCCGCAATGCCGATGCGCCTACCATTTGAGCACCCCCTTCTGCCAGCTCAGCAGCCGGTCGCGCAGTTTGAACAGCAAGGTAATGAGCCCGGAGCACATCAGCGCCATGACGAGCAGCGCGGCATACATGTTCGAATACGCGGCCCAGCCCTGCGCCCATTGCAGATACCAGCCGAGGCCCGCCTTCACGCCCATCATCTCGGCGACGATCAGCACCGAAAACGATGCGCCCAGGCCCATGAACAGGCCGACGAACACGTTCGGCAAGGCGGCCGGAATCGCGACTCGCAAAATGAGGAACGAGGGTTTCGCGCCGAGCGTGCGGGCGACGTCGTAGAACGCCTTGTTGACGCCCGCCACGCCCGACCAGGTCAGAACGGCCACGGGAAAGCCCGTCGCGAGCGCGATGAGAAACACGCTCGCGGAGAAGCTCGATGGAAAGAAGAAGAACGCGAGCGGCAGCCACGCCGTCGCGGGCAACGGCCCGATCAGGCGCAATACCGGATGCAGCCAGTAACCGACCGCGCGCGACCAGCCGATCGAGACGCCGACGATGAACCCCGTGAGCGCGCCCAGCACGTAGCCATAAGCGAGCAGGACGAACGAATGACCGACGCTGGAAGACAGGCGCGGCAGATCGTCGAAGAAGACGGCGATGAGCGCCTGCGGCGGCGCGAAGAAGGGACGCGGCAGCCATTCGAGCTGCGCGGTGACGGCCTCCCACGCCGTGATGCCGATCGCCAGCGCGAGCAGCCACGGCGCGGTCTCGATCCACTTCGCGGCCAAGCGCGCGTGCCTCAGACTGCCAGCGAACAACAGCGCACCGGCCAGCGCTAGCAGGAGCTTGAGAACCAGCAGCTCGCGCGTATCAGGCCAGTCGTCGAGCGCGGGCCACCATTGTGTGAGCGCCGCTCCGCCGAGCCAGCCGAGGGTGGCGAGCGCCGCGACGAGCGTCTTGCGCTGCGGAACGAGCGGCCCCGGCGCGGTCTCGTGCGCCGGCGCGATGCCGCCTGTATCGAGCGTTTGAATGCGTGTGGACATGAGTATGGCCTGAGGACAGCACGATTGATGTTGCGCAGCGTAGCGAGGCGCGACGCCGAAGTGAATCAATGGATTCGACTATCGATATATGCGGGGCGGCCAGTCACTCAGGATGACGAACCGCTCGCGCTCCGCGATGCATTCACGCCTCTCGATCGCATATCGATAGCGCTGGATATTGTTTGCCGGGCGCACGCCGCGCCTCTAGCATGGGCAGTCTCTCAACCTGTCACCGATGATTTCGTGAAGATCAAGCTGCCCTTCAAAACCGCCCTGTTCTCTGTTGCACTCGTCTGCGGCATCGCGAGCGCGCCACTTTCGTCAGCGGCCAGTCAGACCGTGCGCGTCGGCATCATGTCCGGCGAGGACGAGGACATCTGGCGCACGGTCGCGGCGAACGCCGCGAAACATGGCATCACCGTGAAGCTCACGACTTTTTCGGACTACACCCAGCCGAACGAAGCGCTCGCCCAGCATGATCTCGACCTCAACGCCTTCCAGCACAAGCCGTATCTCGACGCGCAAGTCAAGGCGCGTCACTACGATATCGTGCCGGCGGGCTACACCTACGTGCAGCCGATCGGCCTGTACTCGCGCAAGTGGAAATCCATTGACGCCCTGCCACAGAACGCGACTATCGGCGTGCCCAACGATCCGAGCAACGAGGGCCGCGCGCTGCTGCTGTTGCAGGCCAACGGCTTGATCAGGCTGCGTGAGAACGTCGGCCTGCTGCCGACCGCGCGCGACATCGCCGACAACCCGAAGCACGTCCAAATCAAGGAACTCGACGCGGGCATCGTGGGCCGCGCGATCGACGATCTCGACGCCGCCGTGGTCAACACGGGCTGGGCGTTCAAAAGCGGCATCAAGGTGCCGCAGGAGCGCATCGCGCAGGAGAAGGTGACGGACAATCCGTATCGCAACTTTCTGGCCGTCAACGCGAAAGATGCGCAGGCTCCGTGGGTGAAGGAACTGCTCGAGAGCTATCAGCAGGCGAATGTCGCGTCGGTCATCCTGAGCGTGTACCACGGCGCGGTGCTGCCGGCATGGGACGGCGCACCCTCGAAGTGAAACGGTGCGGCGTGAGGCGCTGTCTTGCGCGCCCCCTCCTTCGCCGCTCTCCGGAGCGATCAGCCGCTCACGCCGACGACGGCGCGCAGAATCACCGGCTGCCCGCCGCGCAGCGACACGGCGCCCAACACCGAACGCGCGTGCACGCCGGCTTCGCCCAGAACCTCGACCAGCACGTCCGATGCGCCGTCGAGCACCTTCGCGTGGTCTTCGAAAGCGGCGTCGGCGTTCACGAAGCCCTGCACGTCGAGCACCTGCTTCACGCGTTCGAGCGAGCCGAGTTCGTCGCGCAGCACGAGCAGCAGCTCCAGCGCCGCCTCGCGTGCGAACGCGACGCCGTCTTCGAGCGTGAGCGTGTCGCCGAGCCGTCCTCTGGATGGCTTGCCGTCGATGGCGGCGCCCGCCGACTTGCCCGACACGAAAACGAGATCGCCCCAGCGCGTGGCATTGCGATAGTTCGCCTTCGGATTGCTCGAAGTGCGGTCGGGGTCGATCAGACGGTTGAGTCTTTCGTCGGCGCTCATGGTGCTCCTGTCGGTACGAATGCGTGGAATAACGCGAAGCCGCTCATGTTATGCAGCGTCGGTCAACGCGCTAACCAACGAAGCTTCATATCGATATGACAGTCCATGCGCGGCGCAGGGCGTTCGTTACCCGCCTGCTCAGTGCGCGCGGCTCAGCAGTTCATAGCTCGCATCGTCCGCCGCGCCGGACCGCTGGCCGCGACGCCAGCCGATGGCTTGCCGATAACTCCCCTTGAGCGTCGCCGCCGCATCGACGCTCACGCCGGATGTGGTCTGAGGCGCGACATACAGCGCGTCTTCCGGGCAGTACAGTTCGCACATGAAGCAGGTCTGACAATCGTCCTGCCGCGCGATGACCGGCGGGCCATCCGTCGATGCCGCTGCATCGAAAACATTGGTCGGGCACACGCGCACGCAGATGTCGCAGCCGGTGCAGCGTTCCGTATCGACGATTTCGATCATGCGGCGATATCCCCGTTCGCGTCATGGCGCACCGCGTGGCGCGCGACCCAGACTTCATCGAGACCGCCGCTCAGCAGGCGATGCCGCTGCGCCGCATCGGCCGCCGGGTAGTCCTGTCGGCGGGCCATGCCGCGCGTCTCCGTGCGGGCGAGCGCACTGCGATACATCCAGCGCGACACGGCGAGCATGGCGACGGCTTCGCGGGCACGGACCATCTGGTTCAGATCCGACGCCGCTGCGCCTCGCACCCGATGCCAAAGCGCATCGAGCCGCCCGGGCGAGTCTTCGAGCAGGTCCGCACGACGTGTCCAGTTGCGCTGCGTCGGCAACACTTCGTCCTGAACCGCGCGGATGAGCGCGGCGGGATCGATGGGCGCGTTCGCGCCGCCATCGCGCAAACTCGCACGGCCTGCCCGAAGCAACGTTCGCGGCGTGCGCAGCGCGCGCACCGTGCGGGCGTGATCGGCCGCGCCCGCGCCGGCCCAGAAGCCGGACGACATCGCCCATGCGGCGTTGTGGCTGCCGCCGCCCGTGAAGCCGCCGCAGATCAGCTCGCGCGTGGCGGCGTCGCCGGCGGCGTACAGGCCCGGGACCGAGCTCGCGCAGGTCGCATCGGTCACGTGCAGGCCGCCCGTGCCGCGCACGGTGCCTTCGAGGCGCAACGTCACCGGAAAATGCCGGGTGAAGGGATCGATGCCTGATCGGTCGAACGGCACGAAGAAGTTCGGCTGCGAGCGGCGCATCCACGCGCGGATGTCGGCATCCGTGCGATCGAGGCATGCGAACACCGGCTGCGATTCCAGCGTCTTCGCGATCACCCCGCGCCCGTGCGACGAACCGGCGCCGGGGATCGCCGTGCCCGTGGCATCGTAGAAAGTGGCCCAGTTATAGAACAGCGATTTCGTCACCGAGGAGAACGCCGGACCGAGACCGTAAGCGTTCGAGAACTCCATGCCGGAGCATTCCGCGCCGGCTTCGGCGGCCATCAGATGACCGTCGCCCGTCAGCACGTTGCAGCCGAGCGCGTTGCTCAGGAACGCGCAGCCGCCCGTCGCGATGACGACGCTGCCGGTCCGCGCACTCCAGGTCTCGCCCGTCTGCCGATGCACGCCCGAAGCGCCCGCCACCGCACCGCGCTCATCGATCAGCAGTTCCAGCGCCGGACTGTGATCGAGAATGCGCGCGCCCGCCTCCTTCACACGCTTGCGCATGAGGCGCATGTATTCGGGACCCTGCAGAGAGGTGCGGCGCGCGTTGCCGGCTTCGTCGACCGGAAACGGATAGCCCCATTGCGCCAGGCGTTCGCAGTTGAGCCAGGTCTGCTCCAGCACGCGATCCATCCACGCGCGTTCGGCGAGTTCGCCGCCGAGCGCGTAACGGCTGGCCCTCGCGCGTTCGCGGGCGTCCCTGTCGCGCGGCACGTACCAGACGCCCGTGCCCGATGGCGCCGTCGCGCCCGACGTGCCGCAAAAGCCCTTGTCCGCGAGCACCACGCGCGCCCCTCTTGCGGCGGCACTGATCGCGGCCCACGTGCCCGCCGGGCCGCCGCCGATGACGAGCACGTCGGCGTCGTAGTGACGTTGTGCATCGGTCACGCTCGCGCGCTGCGTCATGCCCGCTCCTTCCATGCGGCAAGCCGCTTTTCGGCGAACAGCACCGTCTGATTAAAGGCGAGTCCGAGCAAGGCAAGGGTGAGGATGCCCGCGTACATCTTCGGAATCTCGAAGGTGAATTGCGAATAGTTGACGAGATAGCCCAAGCCCGCCTTCGCGCCGACCATTTCGGCCGCGATGAGCACGAGAATCGAATACGCGCCCGCGATGCGAACGCCCGTGAACACCGAGGGCACCGACGCAGGCAGAACGACCTTCGCGAACAGTTGCAGCGGCTTGAGTCCCATCGAGCGGGCCGAGCGGATCAGCAGCGGATCGACGTTGCGCACGCCGCTCACCGTATTGAGCACGACGGGCCAGATGCACGAGTACACGACCATCGACACTTTCGAGGTTTCGCCCATGCCGAGCACGAGCACGAAGACCGGCAGCAAGGCGAGCGGCGCGGTATTGCGAAACAGTTCGAGCAGCGGATCGAGCACTTCCGCGAGCGTTCGATACCAGCCGATGAACAATCCCAGCGGCACGCCGAACGCGACCGCGATCGCGAAGCCGGAGAGCGCGCGCGCCGCGCTGGCGAAGAGATGCACCCAGAGCTCGCCCGACAGCGCCATGTCGCACAAGGCGCGAAGCACCACGGAAAACGGCGGCAGGAAGGTCGCATCGACCCAGTGCAGGCGCGGCAGCGCTTCCCACAGCGCGACGAACGCCACGACGGCGATGCTCGACCGAAGCGCCCGCGGCAAGCCCCAGGCGACGCGCGGGGGCGCGGTGATGACCGTACTCATCGAAGCTCCTTGAAGGGTGGATCAGGCCGCCTGCGCAACCTGCAGATGTGCCGCCGCGCGACGCGAGCGGATGATCTGCCAGATCTCATGCCGCAGCCGGACGAATTCAGGCGTCGCGCGCACGTCCTCGCCGGTAGCGTCCTTCGGCGCATTGACCGGCAGCACATGCGTGATGCGCCCGGGCGATGCCGCCATCACCAGCACGCGCTGACCGAGATAGATGGCTTCGTCGATCGAATGCGTGATGAAAACGATGGAGGTCCCGGTGTGCTTCCAGATGCGCAGCAGCTCGTCCTGCAAGGATTCGCGCGTCTGCGCATCGAGCGCGGCGAACGGTTCGTCCATCAGCAGGACGTCGGGTTCGTAGGCGAGCGAACGCGCGATGGCGACGCGCTGCTTCATGCCGCCCGACAACTGATGCGGGTAGCGGTCCGCGAACTCGCCGAGTCCGACGAGTTCGAGAAAGCGCCGTGCCCGCGCGAACCGCTCCGCCTTCGCGACGCCCTTCGCTTCCAGCCCGAACGCGACATTGCCGAGCGCCGTGCGCCACGGAAACAGTGCGTACTGCTGGAACACGATGCCGCGATCCAGGCCCGGCCCTTCGATCTTGCGTCCGTCGATCCGAATCTCGCCTGCATCCGGCAGCGTCAGCCCGCCGATGAGATCGAGCAGCGTGGTCTTGCCGCATCCGCTCGGGCCGACGAGCGAGACGAACTCGCCCGCCGCCACGTGAAAGGAAACCTCGTCGAGCACCGCGAAGCGATCGCGCCGATTCACGCGATAGCCCTTCGCGACATTGCGCACATCGATCGATGCACTCATTGCTGCGCCTCCCGATGCGTCAGTGGCTGGCCACGGCCTGGTTAAACGGATTGAACTGGTTGGAATACACCGTTTCCGGCTTGACCTGTCCGGGCTTGAGCACGCCGTTCTTCACATACCAGTCGATGTACGTCGTGAAATCCTCCGCCGCGATCAGGCCGCCCTTGCCGCCCACGCCCGGCGATTTCCAGTAATTGACGATCGTCGCATCTTCATTGCGATGCCGCGCCTCGACGATCTTCTTCAGGCGTGCAACGACCTGATCGCGCGGCGTCGTGCGCGCCCATTCGATCGCGCGGGCAGTGCCTTCGACGAATTTACGCACCGTGTTCGGGTTCTGCCCGATGAAGCGGTCCGTGAACAGATAGCTCGCATAGCCGTAAGAGCCGAACTGCGCGTAGTCGGTCGTGAGCAAGCGCGCGCCGCCATCGGCGAGCAGCTTGTCCTTGATGATGTCTTCGAGAAAGATCGCGTCGAGCTGCTTCTGCTTGAGCAGTTGCGCAAGATTCACCGGCGGCGCGGGCACGAACGTCACGCGGTCGATATCGGCCTGAGTCAGCCCAGATTTCTGAAGATACGCCGTCACGAGATATTGCTGATACGCGCCCGGCGTATTCACGCCGATCTTTTTGCCGACGAGATCGCGCGGCTCCTTGATCGCGCTGTCCTGCAAGACGAAGAGACCGCCGTTGGTCTCCTTGTCCGTGCCGACATACGAGATCACCGCCTTGACCGGCGCATGCGCCGCGACGAGCTTGACAATGGAACCGTTGAACGCGCCGCCGAAATCGACATCGCCGGTCACGGCCGCCTGAATGTCCTGCGGCCCGCTGATCGTGTTGCCGACCCACTTCAGCCTGATCGGCGCGAGATAGCCCAGTTCTTCGGCAAGCTCCGGATACAGGACCTTGCTCGCCCAGCCCTGATAGCGCAGTTCGAACTTTTCGGGGGTCTGCGCAAGAACCGCCGTCGCGCTCGCGGCGAACGCGACGACCGGCAACGTTGCTTGAATGAATCGCTTGATGAAAGTCACGCGTGTGCCTCCGGTCAGAACACGCCGTCGTGTTCGAGCGTGATGCGGTGAATGCGCCGCTTCGCCGCGCCGTAATCGCGCGCCGCATAGTGCTGCACTTGCCGGTTGTCCCAGATGGCGACATCGCCCTGCTTCCATTCGAAGCGCGCCTGCACTTCGGGTGTCTTGATGAGGTCGTAGAGATAGTTGAGCAGGGTCTGACTCTGCGTCTTCGATACGCCGAGGATATGGCTCGTATGTCCCTCGTTGACGAACACGAGCTTGCGTCCGTTCTCGGGATGCGTCTTGATGACGGGCACTTCGATCGGCGGATACTTCTGCGCGGCGTCACGCACACGCGCGAGCCCGGCCTCGACGCTGTTGTCCTCCGTGCCATCGGGAATCTCATAGCCGCTCAGCAGATCCGCGAGCGCGCCCTTCTTCGGCGACGCGATGAAGGTGTTCACCGCGGTCAGCTTCTCGAAGTAGCGGGCCAGATCGGCATCCAGCAAGTCGTAGACTGCCGCCGACGAGGCCCAGATCGTGTCGCCTCCGCCACCTTCCGGAATCTCCTGCGCGTGAAGGACGGTGGCCTTGGGCGGCTGATGCTGCCACGAAACATCGACATGCCAGTTGTCCGTGCCGCCCGAGCGGGTCTTGTCGCCGCCGTGCGCGATGACCTCGATCTCGGGAAAACCGGAGACGGCCGGAAGATAGACGTTCTTGCGGATCGGGTTGCCGAAGATGCGCGCGAGCGCCACGTGCTGCGCCGACGTGAGCGTCTGTTCACGAAAAAAGATCACGCCGTGATCGACCAACGCCTGACGCAGCGTCTGACGGTTGTCCTCGCTGAGCGGCGCGGCGAGATCGACATTATCGATGACCGCGCCGACGAGCGGCTTGTAGCGCCGCACGCGCAAGTCCTGGTGGCCTTTAGTTTGCGACTGCGCTTCTCCATGATCCAGCACCGTGCTCATACATCCTCCGTCGTCGTTGGGTCGTTCAATCAAACCACCGGAGCGCGGTGCTTCGCAACGAACGAATCGATGCAAGCGTATGAACGCATCGTCGATGACCCTTTTCACGCGAGCGCTCGAATGCATCGAGCAAAGCGTTACATACGCATTGCGTGGGGATGTCCTATTTTTTTAGGTCGCGCTTTTTCTGGACACATCGCTCTCTATGTCATCCGGAATGTAAATAAGGCGTGCGAGCCATTACAAACAAGAAATGCATCGTTGGACTTCGGTAAGCACGACCGTAATATCCGGCTTCCTCGAACTCATGGTTAATACTAAGGAAGCGAATGAAACGAGTCGCACACGCCGGCGCCGCTGGCTTACTGGCCGCCCTTCCCGGCATCGTTCAGGCACAGAGTTCCGTCACCTTGTACGGGATCATCGACGCGGGCCTCGCCTATACGAACAATCAGCGTGGCGCGTCCAACGTGCAGGCGACGAGCGGCAAGCTCAACGGCAGCCGTTGGGGCCTGAAAGGCGTCGAAGATCTCGGCGGCGGCTACAAGGCGCTGTTCACCCTCGAAAGCGGCTATCGCGTCAACGACGGCACGCTCGCTCAGGGTGGCCGCGAGTTCGGACGGCAAGCCTATGTGGGCGTGGCAAAGACGGGCATCGGCACGCTGACGCTCGGTCGTCAGTACGATCCGAACACGGACCTCGTCGCGCTGTTCGCCGGGCCGGGCTTCTGGTCGCCCGCCACGCACGTCGGCGATAACGACAATCTGAATCAGACCTTCCGCATCAACAATGCCGTGAAGTTCAGGAGCGATACCTTCGCGGGCGTGACTCTCGACGCGCTCTATGGGTTTAGCAATCAGGCCAGCAACGGCGCGGGCGCGGGCTTCGGCAACAACCGCGCGTGGGGCGTATCGGCGAGTTATGCCGCCGGGCCGCTGCAACTCGGCGCGGGCTATCTGCGGCTCGATCATCCGAATGTCGCGTCGAACACGAGCGGCGCGATCGGCGGGGCATCGACCACATCCGGCGACGACTACAGCGGCGCATTCTTCTATGGCGTCAACGGCGGGGTGGCGCGGCAGCAGGTGGCGGTCGCAGGCGGCAACTATGCGTTGGGCTCGGTCGCGACGGTCGGCTTCGCATGGAGCCACACGCAGCTCGACTACAACGACGGCTCGTCGCGCAAGTTCAACAACTACGACGTGAACGGCCGCTACAACATCACGCCGGCGGCGACCTTAATCGGCGTGTATAGCTTCACCGATGGCCGCGCAAACAGCCTGCCCGGCACCGCCGGCGCGACGCTCAAGCCGCGCTGGCATCAGTTCACCCTCGGCGTCGACTACGTGTTGTCCAAGCGCACCGACATCTATCTTTCCGGCGTCTATCAGCTCGCGGCGGGCGATGCCTCGACGCGCGTCGGCAACGGCTATCAGAAGATCGCCGCTATCGCCGATGCGGGCACGCCGTCGTCGACGAACCGGCAAGTGGCGGCGTTCGGCGGCGTTCGCGTGCGCTTCTGACAGGCGGAGTCGCACCGCATCGATTGACCATCATAAGCTCGGCACGAGTGGGCTGATATCGATCGAATGATCCATTCCTTTGCATGACGAACTGGCGGACGTATCGTCTGTCAGTGCCGCAAAACCGCATAAGGCGGCGCGTGCGGACCCGACAGCAACGGAGCATCCATGATGCGCAACGCCTACGTTGAGGTCCGCTTCAACTTAGCAAGGATGGAGTCATGGCAACGGGGACGGTCAAGTGGTCCAACGACGCGAAAGGCTACGGTTTCATCATCCCGGACGTCGGTACCGATGATCTGTTCGCCCATTTCCCGGAAGTGTGCAGCGAAGGATTCAAGACGCTGCACGAACATCAGAGTGAATTACGAGGTCAAGCAGGGACCGAAAGGCCGGCAAGCCCCGGAAATCGATCCCCTTTGAGATGATGCCGGGTTTATCCCGGCAACCCACGCCCGGCAATTGCCTTTGCGCTGGCCAACGGCGGAATCAGCCGCCGCTTCGCCCGATCGAGAAACTGAATCCACGCTGCTCGGGTCACCATGCATGCGTACACATGGAATCGCCGATGATTTCATATCACAACGGAGCCGCGATTCAGGCATCCGCGCTCCGCATGGGCAATGTCTTCATCGCCCGAGCGTCCATTCTCGAGAAAGACGGAGAATCGACTTCTCTGGGCGATCTCGGCGTCTTCGCGAACCGAGTGGGTGCGTACCGGTTCGCCGTCCGCTGTGCCGCGGCGTTCATCGATGGCGACGTCATGCCGCGTCCTCCGTGCGGAGTGCCCACGGTCTCGACAGCCAGCATCGTGTTCCGTCCCGCGTGATCGAACCATATCGGACAGGCGCGCGTCGCATCGTCAATGAAGGCGTCCGGCGATGAAGCCCCCGGACTTCGCTTTGCCCACACTGCAACGCTTCGTTCAGGGACCGATCCATGACACGACCCGCCCGACAGTTAGCGCTCGGTGCATTCTTAATGCAGACCGGCCATCACATCGCCGGCTGGCGGCACCCCGATGCCCAGGCCGACGCCGGCAGCAACTTTCGCCACTACGTGGAACTGGCGCGGCTCGCGGAAGCTGCGAAGTTCGACACGATTTTCTTCGCGGACTCTTCGGGCATACGCTCGACACATCCTGCCATCGCTTGCGCGCACGGCCCGCAGCGACTTCTTCGATCCCGTCACGCTGCTAGCGGCGCTCGCCGCGGTGACCGAACGCTCCTGGCTGCGCGTGGCCGTTTGATTCCTCTGCTCGCGCGTCTTCCCGCCGATGTGCCGCTGGGCCTCTACGAATGTCCGGCGCCGTATCGTCGTCTGCTTTCCGACGATGAACTGAAGCGCTGCATTGACACGGGCCGCTTCATGATGCTGAAGGACGTGAGCTGCGACCTCGATACAGTCAAGCGCCGCGTGGCGCTCGCGCAAGGTTCGCCGCTCAAGGTGTTGAACGCCAATGCGGTCACCGCGCGCGATGCCATGAAGGCGGGTTCGGCCGGCTTCGACGGCGTGTTCACCAACTTTCATCCCGATCTGTACAAATGCCTGCGGGAGCGACAACCAGCGTCTATCTGCATGTGGACCACGATCGGCGCCATCAGGAAACCGAAGAAAAACACCGGGTGGACTGGTGACCCATCGGCCTCGCGCCGGTCATTCCTTCATTCAGTCATCGCATCACCGCTCATGAAAGTGCTTGTACCAGAAGCGCAGATCTCCGCAGATAGACAGGCTAACCTTTGTCCTCGATTGGCGTGAGCAAACCGTGACATGTGTCGTGCCGCGTAAGTGTTCGGAGGTGTTCTTTTGGCTACCGCCGGATGCGGACGATGCCCGAACGGTGAGAGTGTTCGGGGACGGGTTTGCGCGCATTGAATCGGTCGCCCGGCGTAAGTTGCTCGCGCATCCGACGCCTAATATGCTACTTACGCACGCCGATTTCTCAAATAGCTAGTGGTCTACCGTCGCGTTGGAAACCGCTCCTGCAAATCGCTGAGCGTGGTTCAAGCTTGTCAGGACGGCGAACGCGGAGACTAGTAGTTGCATCCCGGCGCGCGGTTCCATGACCCGTGAAACGCGATGAACGCGCCATTCCGATCGCGCGTCTGGGCGCGTCCGGGGCGAAGTGACAGCGCGGCCAGCGACTAGGGGATTGCGCTTGGCACGGGCACGACGGAAGCCAGACAGTTGACAGCTGCCACCGCGTTCAGACGTAAATTCGCAGGCAGTCGACTTCTCCCTATTGCATCAATGCCGCGACTCGTTCTTCTAGGCGCTGCAGGCCTATCGTCGCCGGCGTCGCTTCTACGATGCCAAACATTTCGCGGCGACTCGGTGACGGGTCGACAAGTAGATTTCGTGGATGCGCGTTTTGTCGGTTCCAGGGAAGCATTGACTCAGGCGACACCACCTCGAAGGCACTGCCAACAGCGAGAAACAAGTCGCAGGGGCGCATCTCGACTCGAAGTCGGTGCAAGTTGATATACGCGGGCGCGGCTTCCCCGAAGAACACCACTCCCGGTTTGACGCCCTCAAAATTCCCGCAAAGCGGACATGCCGCCGTCGGGTCGAAGTAAAGTCCTTCTTTCGGGAAAGGAAGGTCGCACGCGGTGCACAGCAGAGAATTGAGGTCGCCGTGCAAATGGATGACGGACGTCGCCCCAGCTTTCTCGAGAAGGTCATCGACGTTCTGTGTTAGCAGTTCGACTCGGTCCGCCCCCCATTGGTGCTGCCAAGCGGCAAGCAACTCATGGGCGGCGTTCGGTTGCGCGGCGTATTTTTGGCGGATAAGTTCGTTATAGAACCGGAACACCGCTTCTCGGTTTCTCCACCAGGTGCGGATGTTACAGACTTCATCAATGCTGTTTCGAGTCCAGATGCCGTTGCCGGTACGAAACGTTGAAAGGCCGCTTTCGGCGGACAGTCCTGCGCCGGAGAACACAAACAGTTTCGGGGCTTCGTTGCTCATTTCAGAGGTGGCCGGCCAACTGTTGGTCGGTTCGCGATTGCACTCGGCGACCATGGTAGCACTGTAGCCATCGTGGGCTGGTGCCGCGTCGTGGCGCAATGAGGTCACCCTCCAACCAAGATGAGTCGTCCTGTTTGGCGAGCTAGTCGTGCTGGAACGCCGCGATCGGGCAAGGCGAGTAGTCGGCGACTTATAACGCAGCAGCAGCCGCTGTCCGTCATCGACCTTGCGAGGGGACCGCCGACCGGCAATGATTGAGTCGATAAAAGCTGGCGCTTGCCAGCTCTTCATCGATGTCTGGTTCCGCTACCGAAGGCTCGAAGCCCTCCAATGATGACATCCGCCGTGTTTGTATTCATGTTGCAGCGGTTCTTTCTTTCTTTTGAGTGCAGCTCCGGAAACGACCGCTCGACACAGATTCTCGTATACGTCACGCGTCTGGTTTCAAGTGTGCGACCGACGTTCTTAAGTCGACGATTACCACCATGCGCCAGTCTTGGTCTCGAAGAGGAATCTGACAACTATCTCCGGGTTCGCGCGGATGGTATCTTTCCCTAAGAAACGACCGCTTGCTTGGACTGGGTGAACTCTTGAGTGACCCGTCATTTCCGCGCCAGTCGCATGGTCCGAATGAGCGGCGTTCGCGGGAAGCAGCACTGTTCACGAGGTTTCTGAACGACAGAGGCAGGACGTCCGAGAATGGATATTTTCTATCACTCGTCGAATTTTGAGCAAAACGTCAAGAACGGGCAGGTAGGCCTCCTTGGCTTCGACAGCAACAAGATCTTCGAGCTGTCGCAGAGGTTACCAAAGCGCATTTGGGTGGTAAAAACGCCGCGCGGCATGAAGGGCTCGATACAGCTCGTTGCGTCGCTTCTTGTTAGCGACGAGCCGACCGTTGCAGTCAATACTGAACATCCACACCTCATCTACTACCATGTCTTCGCCCCGGAATCCTTAATTTTTACCGACTCGGCGGCGCCAGAGCGAATCGAAGAAGTGTCCGGCTACTTCCAATATCGATGGCGCACTGCATTCAGCGCTGCTTTCAAGGGAGACGCTGCGCTTCAGCCAATGGAAGCCAACGTTGTGCGAGGACTGGAAGCAATGGTTGCGGGGTGGGATACCGTGCAGTTGCTGGAACGTGTCAAAGACAGGGACAGCGTGATACCAATCAATCCGTTTGCGTCATCGCGCTAACTGCCCGATCCACCGGTCGCGGAGAAAGAAAGCCCGCCGCGAGCGACGGGCAAAACGATGAATGCGCTCCATGCAAGAACGCATGCACAATATAGCGTCGTTCCGGTCGTGATGGAGAAGGAAAGGCGAAACGGTGTTTTTCGACGAGCGAAGCATTGATGTCTTCTTGCCTCCCGTGTGAACTCCCGGAGGAAAATGAGGTGGCACGCCGAGCGAGGGATCGAACAAGACGTCTCTACTTGGCATCTGCAGTCATAGCTACCTCGCACAGTGCGTTTCAGCTGAATGGCATTTCACAACGCGCATAATGCGTTCGACGTCCATGCTAGCGCCGCCTCAATCGCTTACGGGCTAACGGGGAGTGTATAGACCGGAGACATGGGTAACACCTGTGTCAGGACATAGGTAACACATTCAACTCCCTTCACCGCTTCCCTTCAAGCTGATCGAATCGATTCGATGATGAGCGAAGTACATATCGTAACCACCGTCGATCCCTGCACACGGCCTGAAGGCGATGTGCAGATTCGCCAGCGCATTCGATACCTTGAAACGTCGCCCGCCAAAGCGCACCTCGCCGTCGG
>Ga0153921_1000085_pt1 | contig 86423 bp, 82 predicted proteins | sample TSNJ005MetaG_FD_104691 | JGI IMG/M metagenome (GOLD analysis project Ga0153921, IMG submission 104691) | Attine ant fungus gardens microbial communities from New Jersey, USA - TSNJ005 MetaG | ecosystem: Host-associated > Fungi > Mycelium > Unclassified | place: USA: New Jersey, Brendon T. Byrne... | reverse complement strand
CGCCGGCTCCGAGTTCCTCAGCGAGGCGACGGTGAAGACGCACATCAGCCGCATCCTGTCGAAGCTCGGACTGCGCGACCGGGTGCAGATGGTCGTGTACGCGTTCGAGCACGGGTTGACCGGCGCGGCCTAGTCGCCGAATCATCCTCCAGACGGATGGTGGATGGGCCCCCGGCGCGATCCGCCGCCGCCTGCGTCTTCCTAGCGTGGAGGTATGACTGAGACCACTGCTCCCGTCGCCCGCGTCGAGGCGGCGACCAAGACCTACGGATCGGGGGCCGGCCGGGTGGCCGCGCTCGACGGCGTGACCATCGGGATCCCGGCCGGGCGGTTCACGGCCATCATGGGGCCGAGCGGTTCGGGCAAGTCCACGCTCATGCACGTGATGGCCGGGCTCGACTCCGTGACCACCGGGCGCGTCTTCCTCGGCGACACCGAGATCACCGCGCTGCCGGACAGGGAGTTGACCCTTCTGCGGCGGCGCCGGGTGGGTTTCGTGTTCCAGTCGTTCAACCTGGTGCCGACGCTCGACGTGCAGGGCAACATCCTGCTGCCGTTCGAGCTCGACGGGCGCAAGCCGACGCCGCCGCAGCGCGAGTGGATCGACCACCTGGTCGAGTCGCTCGGCCTCGGCGCCCGCCTGACGCACCGGCCGCACGAGCTGTCCGGCGGTCAGCAGCAGCGCGTCGCGATCGTGCGAGCGCTGGCGACCCGGCCCGATCTGATCTTCGCCGACGAGCCGACCGGCAACCTCGACTCGCGCACCGGGCGCGAGGTGCTGGCGGTGCTGCGGGAGGCCGCGCACACGTACGGCCAGAGCATCGCGATGGTGACGCACGATCCCGTGGCCGCCAGCTTCGCCGACCGCATCGTCTTCCTCGCCGACGGCCGGGTGGTCGCCGAGCGGGAGCGGTCGTCTGCCGAGGAGATCTCCGCCTACATGCTCGGGATGGAGGCGCTCGCGTGATCCGGGCGTTCCGGGCGAACGCCCGCGAGCACCGGGCGAGCATCCTGGTCGCCGCTCTCAGCTCCGCCTTCGGCGTGGCGCTGCTGGCCTGCACGAACGTCCTCAGCGCGTACATCTCGGCCAGCGACTTCGGGGCGAGCGCGACCGTCCGGATCGCCCTCTCGGTCGTGTCGGGCATCTTCTTCGTCATCGCGGTCTACGTCGGCGCGATCGTGACGACGAACACGTTCGCGACGATCATCGCCGGCCGCACGCGGACGATCGCCCTCCTGCGGCTGATCGGCTCCAGCGCCCAGGCGCAGCGCCGCTCGGTCGCGGGCGAAGGGCTCACCGTGGGCGTGATCGGCGCGGTCGCCGGGGGAGCAGGCGCGGCCGCGCTCTCCCTGCTCGCGACCCGCCTCCTCACGCTCACGGGAACGCTGCCGGATGTGCCGTACCCCGTGCTCACCCCGTCGCTGCTGGTGCCGGTCGTGGTGGTCGTCCTCACGACCTGGCTGGCGTCGTGGATCGGCAGCAGGAGGGTGCTGAGCGTGTCCCCGATCCAGGCACTCGGCGCGGCGCAGGAGCGTCCCGCCGCGGCCGTCCGCAGCCGTGGCCGCGCGATCGTCGCGCTCACGCTCATCGCCCTCGGTGCGGCGCTGCTCGTGCTGGGCGTGCTCCTGGGGCTCGGGACGTTCGCCGGCGTGCCGGCCCTCGACGGTCTCGCGCCCTACGGGGTGCTCGTGGCGCTGCCCGGCGGCATCCTCTCGTTCACGGGCATCGTGCTCGCGGCCCCGATGTTCCTGCCCGTGGTCCTCCGCGGCGTCGGGATGCTGCTCGGCCGCGGCGCCGCCTCCCGGCTCGCCGCCGCCAACGCGATGCGGAACCCGGAGCGCAGCTCCCGGACCGCCATCGGCCTCGTCATCGGCGTGACGCTCGTCACGATGTTCGTCGTCGCCGCCCAGTCATGGCTCCAGATGATCCACCGTGCCGCGGAGTCCGAGCCGGAGGCCTATGCGGGTGTTGAGAATATCCTCACCGTCACGATGGTGGTCTTCAGCGTGCTGGTCGGCTTCTCCGCCGTGATCGCCGCGGTCGGCGTGGTGAACAGCCTGGCCCTCAGCGTGCTCCAGCGGGCGCGCGAGCTCGGCCTCCTGCGCGCCCTCGGCTTCACCGGGGGCCAGGTGCGCCGGATGATCCTGGCCGAGAGCGTCCAGATCACCGTCGCCGGGCTTCTGACCGGACTGGTGCTGGGATGCGTGTACGGCTGGGCCGGTGCGCAGTCGCTGCTCGCGGGCATCCCCGGCGGCGGGTTCGTCGTCCCGGTGCTGCCGTGGGCCTATCTCGCCCTCGTGGCGGGAGCCGGAGCGCTGCTCGCGGTGCTCGCCTCGCTCGCGCCCACCCGCCGGGCCACGCGGATCACACCGGTCGCCGCCCTCGCGGTCGACTAGCCCCCTCCGAATTCCCTGAACCTGAGCACTGCTCCAGCCATGGATCACGTGTGACCCGGATAATGGCAGCGCACCGAGGAGAGGACCCACCCTGAACTGGCTCATGACGCTGAGGATCGACAAGCCGCCGTTCCTCATCACGCTCGACGTGATCGCGGCGCTGCTCGCCCTCTACCTCCTGGTGCGCCCCACCGGCCGGCGGATGGTCGCGGGCCTCATCGCGGCCGTCGGCGGCGGTCTGCTGGGCTGGCTGATCGTGTGGCTCGCCGACGACGTGTACAACGCGTTCGGTGTGGGGCTCACGCCGGTCACGACCTGGTGGGCTGTCCTCGGCTTCGCGGGCGTCAGCCTGGCCATCGCCAACCTGTTCCGCTCGCGCTGGTGGCGCAAGGTCATCGCCGTCCTCAGCATCCCGGTCTTCCTCGCGACCGCCGCGGCGGGCGTGAACGTCGACTTCGGCGCGTACCGTGATCTCAACGATGCGCTGGGGGTCGTGCCGTACAAGGCGCTCGACCTGCACGCGGAGCGGGGGGAGGTGCTCGACATCGGCACGGACTACGCCTCGACGGCGACGCCCGGGCAGACGATGCCCGCGAAGGGCCAGGTCGGCACCGTGCGCATCCCTGCCACGGAGTCCCGGTTCCCGGCGCGCAAAGCCGTCGTCTACCTCCCGCCGGTCGCCCTCACGGCGAACCCGCCCGCGCTCCCCGTCCTCTACGCCCTCTCGGGCCAGCCCGGCGCACCGGCCGACATGTTCACGGCAGGGCACCTCGCGCCGGCGATGGATGCGTTCGCCGCCGCCCACGACGGCTACGCCCCGATCGTCGTGGCGGCCGACCAGCTGGGCGGCCCCGGCCGCAACCCGATGTGCGTGGACTCGCGCGCGTACGGCAACTCCGCGACGTACCTGCTCAAGGACGTGCGCACCTGGGTCTCGTCGCATCTCCGCGTGAGCAGCGATCCCGCCGCCTGGGGCGTGTTCGGGTACTCGCAGGGCGCGACGTGCGCCGTGCAGTTCGCCACCGGGCACCCCGAGCTGTTCGGCTCGGCCCTCGCCTCCTCCAGCGAGCTCGGCCCCACGCTCGGCGACCGCACGCTGACGATCGACACCGGCTTCGACGGCTCCGCGAAGGCGTTCGACGCCGCCCAGCCGCTCGCCATGATGGCGGCGAAGGCGCCGTACAAGGACTCGACCATCGTGTTCGGTGTCGGTCAGAACGACGCGAAGTACACGGCCTACGCACACACGCTGGACGCGGCGGCCACCAAGGCCGGCATCCACAGCGAGCTACTGATCTCGTCCGGGACCGCCCACGACTGGAACACCGTGCGACACACCCTCACCGACGGCTTCCCGGCCATCGCCCGGCAGATGGGACTGGAACGATGAGCGGGCAGGACGAGAACGGCGTGCCCCCGGAGCGTCCGCGGGAGCCGCTCCCGCTGACCGGCACCCTGGCCATCCAGACCGGGGAGCGCCCGCTCCAGCGCGTCGGCCGCATCGTCGCGCGCTACCCGTTCACCCTCGGCGTCACGGTGCTCGTGCTCGTCCTGGCGCTCGTCACCGGCCCGCTGCACGGCCCCCACCGCCCCTTGCGGATCTGGGTCGGCACGGGAGCCGCGCAGATCGCGGACGGTCACTGGTGGTCGCCCCTCACCTCCGTGCTGTTCACCAGCGACGTCGCGGAGCTCATCCTGAGCCTGGTGCTGCTGGTCCTTCTCGTCGGCGCGTCCGAGCACCTGATGCGCACCTGGCGCACCGCCCTGGCGTTCGTGGTGACGCCGGTCGTCGGGATCGTGGTCGGCTCCGCGCTCCAGCTGATCGGCAGCCAGACGGGGGAGATGTGGTCGCGCAACGTCCACGGCCTCCTCTCGCTCGACTCCTTCACCGCGATCGGCGGCACGATCATGACGGCCAGCGCGTTCGCGGGCGCCCTCTGGCGCCGCCGCATCCGCGTGCTGACCCTGCTGGTCGCCATCATGTTCGTGCTCTACTCGGGCTTCCCGTCCGACCTGGACCGGCTGCTCGCCGTCCTGGCGGGGTTGGCCCTCGGAGCCGTCCTGAACCGCGGCGCCCGCAAGCGCGGCTGGCAGCGCTCGTCCCACCACGAGATCCGGGTGCTGCTCGCCTCAGCGGTGGCGGTCACGGCGATCGGCCCCGTGATCGGGCTGCTCACCCGCTCCCGCTACGGCCTCCTGTCGCCGATCGCGCTGCTCTTCAGCGACGACGTCGCGAACCGCGGCAACGTCCTCGAGCGGTGCCAGGCCTTCGCGGTCACCCGCGACTGCGTCCGCGACATCACGATCGAGCGGATCAACGGCTTCGGACCGGTGCTGCTGTCGGTGCTGCCGCTGCTCGTGCTCCTCGTCGCGGCCTTCGGGCTCCTGCGCGGACGCCGCTTCGCCGTCTGGCTGGCCGTGAGCGTGAACGGGCTGCTGGCCGTGCTGTCCATGCTCTACTTCGGCATCCTGCCCGTCGCCGGCGGTCACCACGTGGCCGCGTCGCCGCGCTACTGGGAGGTCACGGCGATCCTGGCGATCTCGTCGGCGGTCCCGCTGGTCATGGCCATCCTCCTGATCGTGCTGCGCCGGCACTTCCCGGTGCTGCCGACGACGCGGGCGGTGCGCCGCTACGTGCTCACGGTCCTGATCGCCGGGATCGGTCTGGCCGCGCTCTACGTGCTCGTCGGCTGGGTGCAGCGCGACACGGGCTTCACCCGTCCGATCGACATCGGCGACCTCCTCGACGACGTGTTCGAGCGCTTCGTGCCCGTCAGCTTCCTCCGCCGCGAACCGGTCCAGTACCTGCCGACGACCCCGCTGGCGACGATCGTCTACCACAACATCGGAACACTGTTCTGGCTGATCGTCATCGCCGCGGCCATCCCGCCGATGCTCGGCCGCACGGTGACCAGGAGCTCCACCGACGAGGCCAGCCGGGTGCGCGCACTGCTGACCAAGGGAGGCGGCGACGCCCTCTCGTTCATGGCCACCTGGCCGGGCACCAGCCACTGGTTCGACGGGCCGGACGGCGGCGCGATCGCCTACCGCGTCGTGGGTCGCGTCGCGATCACGACCGGAGGGCCGTTCGGCACCCCGCCGCCGCACGACGGCACGATCGAGCGCTTCGCCCGGTTCTGCGACGACAACGGCTGGATCCCGGTGTTCTACAGCGTCGAGGACGAATACGAGCCGCTCTTCGAGCGGATGGGCTGGTCGACGATGACGGTCGCGGAGGAGACGGTCATCCGCCCGCAGAACTGGGCGACGACCGGCAAGAAATGGCAGGACGTCCGCACCTCGATCAACCGGGCGCAGCGAGCCGGAATCCGCGCCGAGTGGACCTCCTACGCGGCGCTCCCGCTCAGCGCGACGGTGCAGATCTCCGACATCTCCGAGCAGTGGGTCGCTGAGAAGGACCTCCCGGAGATGGGCTTCACCCTCGGCGGCATAGACGAGCTGCGCGACCCGGCGGTGCGCCTCATGCTCGCCGTCGACGAGGCCGGCCGCATCGAGGGCGTCACGAGCTGGCTGCCGACGTGGCGGGACGGCGTCGTCATCGGCTGGACGCTCGACTTCATGCGCCGTCGCCCGGGCAGCATCAACGGCGTGATGGAGTTCCTCATCGCCGAGGCGGCCACCCGGATGAAGGCCGACGGGGTCGAGTTCATGAGCCTCTCGGCCGCGCCGCTCGCGCACACCGCGGGCACGCCCGACGCGGAGAAGAGCGGCATGGACCGCATCCTCGGCTACCTGAGCACTTCGCTCGAGCCGGTGTACGGGTTCCGCTCGCTGCTCAACTTCAAGCAGAAGTTCCAGCCCGAGCTGCACCCGCTGATCATGGCGTACCCGGATCCGGTGGCGCTCCCCGAGATCGGAATCGGCCTGGTCCGCGCCTACCTGCCCGACCTCTCGGTGCGGCAGGCGGCGTCCCTCGCCCGCGGGCGCTCCTGAGGCGGCGTGGTACCCTCGTTCCTGTGTACGGTCTGCTCCTTCTTAGCTGCCGCGACGAGTCCTAGTTCCGGGCCTCCCTCGTCGCGGAGTTCGTCGTCGGCTCTCCACACCACCCCGCGAGGAGAAAACAGACCATGAAGAACACGCAGGCGCCGAGCGCCATGCCGATCCACAAGTACCGTCCGTTCCACGAGCAGATCCGCGTCGACCTGCCGGACCGCACCTGGCCGGACAACCGCATCACCGTCGCCCCCCGCTGGTGCGCGGTCGATCTGCGCGACGGCAATCAGGCCCTGATCGACCCGATGAGCCCCGAGCGCAAGCGGATCATGTTCGACCTGCTGGTCCGTCTGGGCTACAAGGAGATCGAGGTCGGTTTCCCGAGCGCCAGCCAGACCGACTTCGACTTCGTCCGCAGCCTCATCGAAGAGGGCGCGATCCCCGACGACGTCACCATCCAGGTGCTGACCCAGGCGCGTGAGCACCTGATCAAGCGCACGTACGAGTCGCTCGTCGGCGCCAAGCAGGGCATCGTGCACCTCTACAACTCGACGAGCATCCTGCAGCGCGACGTGGTCTTCCGCACCGACCAGCAGGGCATCATCGACATCGCGCTGAACGGCGCGCGCCTCTGCCGTCAGATGGAGTCGATGGTCCCCGACACGGAGATCTACTACGAGTACTCGCCCGAGAGCTACACCGGCACCGAGCTCGAGTTCGCCGCCGACATCTGCAACCAGGTCATCGAGATCTTCGAGCCGACCCCCGAGCGCAAGGTCATCATCAACCTGCCCGCCACGGTCGAGATGGCGACGCCGAACGTCTACGCCGACTCCATCGAGTGGATGTCGCGCCACCTGAACCACCGCGAGAACGTCATCCTGTCCCTGCACCCGCACAACGACCGCGGCACCGCCGTCGCGGCGGCCGAGCTGGGCTACATGGCGGGCGCCGACCGCATCGAGGGCTGCCTGTTCGGCAACGGCGAGCGCACCGGCAACGTCGACCTGGTCACGCTGGGCGTCAACCTGTTCACCCAGGGCATCGACCCGCAGATCGACTTCAGCGACATCGACGGCATCAAGCGCACGGTCGAGCACTGCAACCAGCTGCCGGTGCACGAGCGCAGCCCGTGGGGCGGCGACCTTGTCTTCACCGCCTTCAGCGGCTCGCACCAGGACGCGATCAAGAAGGGCTTCGAGGCGATGGCCGCCGAGGCCGCCGAGGCGGGCAAGGACGTCGACGACCTCGTGTGGGCCGTGCCGTACTTGCCGGTCGACCCGAAGGACCTGGGCCGCAGCTACGAGGCCGTCATCCGCGTCAACTCGCAGTCGGGCAAGGGCGGCGTCGCCTACCTGCTGAAGACCGACCACGCGCTCGACCTGCCGCGCAAGCTGCAGATCGAGTTCTCCGGCGTCGTGCAGGCGAAGACCGACGCCGAGGGCGGCGAGGTCACCAGCGAGCAGATCTGGGACGTCTTCCAGGACGAGTACCTGCCGGCTCCCGCGACCGAGGCCGACGCCAAGTGGGGCCGCTTCGAGCTCGGCAGCACGTCGACGACGAACGAGTCCGGCGACCACGTGACCCTCACCGCCACGCTGCGGGACGGCGACACCGTCTCGAAGGTCACCGGGGAGGGCAACGGCCCGATCGCGGCGTTCATCGACATCCTGAACGCACGCGGGATCAACGCCCACCTCTACGACTACTCGCAGCACACGCTGTCGGCGAGCGAGTCCGCTCTCGCGGCCGCCTACATCGAGCTCGACGTCGACGGCGTACGGCTGTGGGGCGTCGGGATCGACGCCGACACGACCACCGCGTCGTTCAAGGCCGTCGTGTCCGCCGTCAACCGCGCCGTGCGTGCCTCGGCCGGGCAGGCGGAGAGCGCCGAGCTCGTCAGCGCCTGAGCAGCACGCTCCCGGAACGCCGTCCGCCTCGCGGGCGGCGTTCCGTCGTTTCCGGTCGGGCGTCCGGGCGTTCGGGCGGGCCTCCGGGGCCCGGACCGAACGCGTGGCTCAGACGTCGGTGTCGGCGTCCGGCTTGTCGATGCGATAGCGCGGGATGGCCCCGGTGTCGGTGCGCTCGTCCACGTGCGTCTCGGCCGGCCTGCGGGCGAGGAGCGGCCAGCGCACCCGAGGCAGCCGGCCGAGCTCCCTCTGCTCCGGCAGGCTCCAGCCGAAGCGCACCGCCAGCAGCCGGATGATCAGGGTCACGACCACGCAGAGGATCGCCGCGATGCTGAGCGGGACGCCCAGGTCGATCAGCACGACGAGCACGACCGTGCCCGCGCCGGCGGCGACCGCGTAGAGCGAGCCGACGTGCATCAGAGCGATCGGGAGGCTGAGGAGCACGTCCCGCAGGATGGAGCCGCCGACCGCGGCGACCACGCCCACGAAGATCGCGGGCACCTCCGGCAGCCCGAGCGAGAGCGCCTTGCTCGCGCCGATCGCGCCGAACAGGCCGATGGTGAGCGCGTCCAGGAACGTGATGAGCGGATCGAGCCTCCGGAACAGCCGTACGAGCAGCATGCCGAGCAGCGCCGCAACGACCGTCGCCGGCAGGTACCAGTTGGACTGCAGCGCGACCGGCGTCACGTTCAGGAAGAGATCGCGCAGAAGGCCGCCGCCCACGCCGGTGGCGACGCCGATGATCGCGACCCCGAGCAGATCGAGCCGCCGGTCCCGGAATCCGGAGGCGAACATCGCGCCCTGGAGGCTGCCGATGCCGACGGCGACGAGGTCGCCCCAGAGGGGGATGGTCAGGGCGGCGGTCGTGCTCACAGTCACTTGTACCACGCGGCGCTGCGCGAGGCTGTCGGCCGGACGAGAGATACTGGAACCGTGCCTGTCTACCGTGATGAAGCCGTCGTGCTGCGCACCCACAAGCTGGGTGAAGCCGACCGCATCGTCACGCTCCTGAGCCGCCAGCACGGCAAGATCCGCGCGGTCGCCAAAGGGGTGCGGCGCACGGCCTCCCGCTTCGGATCGCGGCTCGAGCCGTTCATGGTCGCCGACCTGCAGCTGTACGAGGGCCGCACCCTCGACGTCATCACGCAGGCCGAGTCGCTGGGAGCGTACGGCGCCCTGATCGCGGACGACTACGCGAGCTACACGGCGGCCAATGCGATGGTGGAGACCGCCGACCGGCTGACGGACGCCGAAGCCTCGCTGCAGCAGTACCTCCTGCTCGTCGGCGCCCTCCGCTCGCTGTCGCGGCGCGAGCATCCGCCGACGCTGACCCTCGACTCGTACCTCCTGCGCGCCCTGTCGCTCGCCGGCTGGGCGCCGAGCTTCCAGGACTGCTCGCGCTGCGGGCGCCCGGGACCGCACGACCACATCGTCGTCCAGCTGGGCGGCGTCGTGTGCCCGGAGTGCGCGCCGAACGGCGCCCCGCGGGTGGATGCGGCGACGATCGGCCTGCTCGGAGCTCTGCTGACGGGCGACTGGGCCGCGGCGGAGGACGCCGACGAGGCGACCCGGTCCAAGGCCAACGGTGTCGTCTCCGCCTACACCCAGTGGCACCTGGAGCGCGGCCTCCGGTCGCTGCAGCACGTGCATCACGACGTTCCCGCCACAGATGAGAAGGGGAGCGCATGAGCCCCAAGCCGTACACGCACAAGGACGCGGTCGAGTACCGCCCGCTGGACTGGACCGGCGTCTACCCGCCGGCCATCCCGCCGGCGGCGGTCCCGAACCACGTCGCGATCGTGATGGACGGCAACGGCCGCTGGGCCAACCGCCAGGGGCTGACGCGTATCGAGGGGCACCGCGCGGGGGAGGCGTCCCTCCTCGACGTCGTCGCCGGCGCCATCCAGCTCGGGGTGAAGCACCTCAGCGTCTACGCCTTCTCGACGGAGAACTGGAAGCGCTCGCCCGACGAGGTCCGCTTCCTCATGGGGTTCAACCGCGACGTGCTGCACCGCAGGCGCGACCAGCTCAACGAGTGGGGCGTGCGCGTGCGCTGGGCCGGCCGCAAGCCGCGTCTGTGGTCGTCCGTCATCAAGGAGCTGCAGTACGCGGAACGGCTGACCGCTGGCAACGACGTCCTCACTCTCACGATGTGCGTCAACTACGGCGGCCGCACCGAGATCGCGGACGCCGTGCGTGGCATCGCGGACGAGGTCGCCGCCGGGCGGCTCAAGCCGTCCGCGGTGAGCGAGAAGACCATCCAGCGCCATCTCTATCTGCCCGACATGCCCGACGTGGACCTCTTCGTGCGCAGCTCGGGGGAGCAGCGCACCAGCAACTTCCTGCTGTGGCAGAGCGCGTACGCCGAGATGGTGTTCCTCGACACGCTCTGGCCGGACTTCAGCCGCACGGACCTGTGGGAGGCGGTCGACCTGTACGCGCGCCGCAACCGCCGGTTCGGCGGCGCCGTGGACACGCCGACCGCCGCCTCGGAATAGTGGCGGCGGCGCCGGACGTTGGCACTGGTGTGAGCGAACCCATCAAGATCGACATCTGGTCCGACATCGCGTGCCCGTGGTGCTACATCGGCAAGCGCAAGTTCGAGGCCGGCACCGGCCTCTTCGCCGGCGCGGGCGACGGGCGCGACGTCGAGGTCGAGTACCACTCCTTCGAGCTGTCGCCGGACACCCCGGTCGACTTCGACGGCAGCGAGGTCGACTTCCTCGCCGGGCACAAGGGCATGCCGGCCGAGCAGGTCGGGCAGATGCTCGAACGCGTCACCGGCATCGCCTCCTCGGTGGGACTCGACTACGACTTCGACAACCTCAAGCACACCAACACCGTCAAGGCGCACGAGCTCCTCCACTTCGCGAAGGCGCACGGCAAGCAGCTCGAACTGGCCGAGCGCCTCTTCAAGGCGTACTTCGTCGAGGGCGGTCACGTCGGCCGCGTCGACGACCTGGCGGACCTCGCCGCCGAGGTCGGTCTCGACCGCGCCGAAGCCCTGGCCGCCCTGGAGTCGGAGCAGTACCTCGCCGATGTCCGCGAGGACCAGCGCACCGCCACCGAGTTCGGCATCAACGGCGTCCCCTTCTTCGTCATCGACGGCAAGTACGGCGTCTCCGGCGCGCAGGACGCCGCCACCTTCGCCCAGGTGCTCGAGCAGGTCTGGGGCGAGCGCGAGGCGGTGACCGCGTGAGCGACGCGACGCGCGCGACCCCGGACGCACCCACGCAGAGCGCTCCCGCCCCCGTCACGCTCATCCCGCTCGGCGACACGTCCGCCGCTGCCTGCGACGGCGATTCCTGCGCCCTCCCCGCCTGATCCGATCGTCGCAACACGCCGTCACCACCCCGTGGTGAGCGGCGTGTTGCGACGATCAGATGCCAGCGCCGCCCGGATGCGCGCAATGGCCTCGTCGGCCCTGTTCGCGAGATGGACGCGATTCACCCGCACGACGCGCCAGCCCGCGGCCTGGATGCTCCAGAGGCGGTCGATGTCCACCTGGTACTGGCGGTCGTCGGTCCGATGCTGCTCGCCGTCGTACTCGATCGCGATGCGGGCCGTCGGGTAGGCGAGATCCGCGTGATAGCTGCGATCCGCGGCGTGGATGACGTGGTTGACGTTCGGTTCGGGAAGGCCCGCGCGCACGATCGCCAGCCGCAGCACGGTCTCCATCGGGGAGTCGGTGCGCGGCCTCACTAGAGGCAGTGCCTGGCGCAGACGGCGGATGCCGGGACGGCCCGAGGCCGCATCGACGGCCTCCTGGAGCGCAGGAAGCTCGCTGAGCGGTCGCACCCGCCGCAGGAGCGCGTCGCCGACGATCACGAGGTCGTCCACGTCCAGCATCGAGGCGAGCTCCACCCAGGATTCGACGGGCTCGGCGACCGGGAGGTCGTCGTGACGGAAAGGTCGGACGACATCCAGCTGGTGGCCGACGACGCCGGTGCGGCGCATCGCGCGCGCCGGACGAGGCGCGGACACGTGAAGACGGTCGAGCGTTCGCGTCGGCACCGGGAGCCCGTGGAGCGCGGCCGCCGTCGAGTGGCTGAACATCGCATGGCCGGGGAGCAGCGGGCGCAGGGCGCGGCAACGCGCCGTCAGCTCTCCGTCGCTCGGGCGAGGGTGAACACGGACGCCATGGAAGGGCCGCGCGAGGTCAGAGCGCCGGAGGCGGGACGGCGAGACGCCGGCGGTGCGAGCGGACGCGACCGTGAACGGCTGGGTCCGGAATTCGGTGGGCAATGTCGATGGCTGCATCGCGCCACCCTGCCATCCGCGACGGGACGCCGGGACGGTTCTCCACAGGCCCGCCATCCAGTCGTCATGACATGCCGTCTGTGGAGCGGGTGGGACGGCGTGTTGCGACGACCAGTTCAGGGTGGGTGCCGGTGGGCTACTCCGGGTCGGTGATGTCGGCGACGGTGGCGTCGTAGGCGCGGATGACGTCGTCGGCGTCGACGAAAAGGGAGTAGCCGTGCTCACCGGCGCCCATGGAGACGCGGCGACCGGCGATGGACGCGTCGGCGACGACGGGCCACGCGGTGGTGCTGCCGAACGGCGTGATCGTGCCGCGCTCGTATCCGGTCGCGGCCAGCGCGACCGACGCGTCGGGGAGCTGGAGCTTGTTCACCTGGAGCAGCGAGCGCAGCTTGGGCCAGGAGATCTTGCGGCCGCCGGGCACGAGGGCGAAGAGGAAGGTGTCGTCGCTGCGCTTGACGACGAGCGTCTTGACGATGTCGGCCGGGGTGATCCCGAGCAGTGCGGCGGCTTCCTGGAGGCTGCGGGCAGCGGGACGCTCCACGATCTCGACGGCGACGCCGCGGGAGGCGGCGTCCGCTTCGACGCGGGTGCGGCCGCTCTCCACAGGAGCGCTCGAAGCGCCGTTCTCCACGGATTCGGGGCTCTCGGCCATGGTTCAGCACGCTTTCTGGGAGAATCGAGTCAGATGTCTACCACTGCCACCCTAAGCCACGCGCCCCAGCTGACCATCGGTCCGCTGGCACTCGACGTCCCCGTCGTGCTCGCACCGATGGCCGGGATCACGAACACCGCGTTCCGGCGGCTCTGCCGCGAGTACGGAGCGGGCCTCTACGTGAGCGAGATGATCACGTCCCGCGCGCTCGTCGAGCGCACCCCGGAGTCGCTGCGCCTCATCACCCATCACGAGTCGGAGACGCCGCGCTCGATCCAGCTCTACGGCGTCGACCCGGTCACGGTCCGCGAGGCCGTCACGATGCTCGTCGCCGAAGACCGCGCCGACCACATCGACCTCAACTTCGGCTGCCCCGTTCCCAAGGTCACCCGCAAGGGCGGGGGAGCGGCGCTGCCGTGGAAGCTCGGGCTGTTCCGCGAGATCGTCGAGGGCGCCGTGAAGGCCGCCGGCGACATCCCGCTCACCGTCAAGATGCGCAAGGGCATCGACAGCGACCACCTCACGTACCTGGAGGCGGGCAAGGCCGCCGAGGGCGCAGGAGTCGCCTCCATCGCCCTGCACGCCCGCACGGCGTCCGAGTTCTACTCGGGCCACGCGGACTGGTCGGCCATCGCCACCCTCAAGGAGACCATCACCTCCACACCGGTGCTCGGCAACGGCGACATCTGGTCGGCGGCCGACGCGCTCCGGATGGTCGACGAGACCGGGTGCGACGGCGTCGTCGTCGGCCGCGGCTGCCTCGGCCGCCCGTGGCTCTTCGGCGATCTGGCCGCGGCGTTCCACGCGCGCGCCGGGCTGATCTCGGCCGAGGAGGCGGAGCGCGCACTCGCGCACCCGACCCTCGGCGAGGTCGCGGCGGCGTTCCGCCGGCACGCCGAGCTGCTCGTCGAGTTCTTCGACAGCGAGGAGCGCGGCTGCCGCGACATCCGCAAGCACGTCGCCTGGTACTTCAAGGGCTACCCGGTCGGCGGCGACCTGCGCGCCAGCCTGGCGACCGTCGACACCCTCGCGCACCTGGACGACCTGCTCGCGACGCTCGACGGCGACCAGGAGTACCCGGGCGAGGCGGCGGAGGGCCAGCGCGGACGCGCGGGCTCGCCCAAGCGGACCGCCCTCCCCGACGGATGGCTGGACAGCCGGGAGGTCGACGGCGCGCAGCGTGCCGAGGTCGCCGAGGCGGAGGTGCACAACAGTGGTGGATAGCGTGATCGCCCGCACGGGATCGCCCGTGGACGGCCCGGCCGACGAGCTCGGCTACACCGACCGCGACCGGGAGCGCTGGCTTCCCGAGCAGCACGCCAGCCGCCGCAGCGATTTCGCCCGCGACCGCGCGCGCCTGCTCCACTCGAGCGCGCTGCGACGCCTCGCGGCGAAGACGCAGGTCCTGAGCCCGACGGCCGGGCTCGACTTCGCCCGCAACCGGCTCACGCACTCCCTGGAGGTCGCGCAGGTCGGCCGCGAGCTGGCGGCGAGTCTGGGCCTCGACCCGGACGTCGTGGACACCGCGTGCCTCGCGCACGACATCGGCCACCCGCCCTTCGGGCACAACGGCGAGCGGGCGCTGAGCGCCTGGTCCGCCGACATCGGCGGCTTCGAGGGCAACGCGCAGACCTTGCGCCTCCTCTCGCGCCTCGAGCCCAAGGTGTTCGGCCGTGACGGCCGCCCGTACGGACTCAACCTCACACGCGCGAGCCTCGATGCGAGCTGCAAGTACCCGTGGCCGGCCACCTCTTCGGTCGCCGACCCGAGCGGCCGCGCCAAGTTCGGCTTCTACGCTGACGACGAGCCCGTGTTCGCGTGGCTCCGGGCTGGCGCTCCGGAGCGCCAGCAGTGCATCGAGGCGCAGGTCATGGACCTCTCCGACGACATCGCCTACTCGGTGCACGACTTCGAGGACGCGATCGTCAACGGCTACATCGACGTTGCCGCGCTCGGCAGCCGGGTCGACCACGACGACCTCGTCAGCTCGATGTACGAGTGGGTGGGCGGCGAGATCGGCCACGACGACCTGATCGCGGCGTTCGACCGGCTCGACAGCCTCGACATCTGGCTCGAGACCTGGGACGGCAGCCGGCGTGCGCAGGCGCACCTCAAGAACCTGACCAGCCAGCTGATCGGCCGCTTCGCGCACGCGGCGGTCCATGCCACGAAGGCGGCCTCGGGCAGTAGCGGACTCGTGCGCTTCGGCGCCGACGTCGTCGTGCCGGACGGGATCAGGGCCGAGATCGCGGTGCTCAAGGGCATCGTGGCGACGTTCGTCATGTCGCGCAACACCCGGCAGCCGATCTACGCGCAGCAGCGGGAGATCCTGACCGCCCTCTCCGACACCCTCTACGAGCGCGGCGAGTCCGCTCTCGACCCGGGCTTCGCGGAGGACTGGCGGCTCGCCGGCAGCGACGCCGAACGCAAACGCGTGGTCGTGGACCAGGTCGCGAGCCTCACCGACCAGTCCGCACTCAGCTGGTTCGAACGACTCGTTCAGCGCTGACACGGCGCGCGGGCTTGTATCCCCGTCGTCGGTGCAGAATGCTTGAGGTCACGGCATCGGAAGGACACCAATGAGCACCCCACAGCCTCCGTCGAGCGGAGACCGCCCGGACGAGGCCGACCTGTCCGCACCCGTCGAACCGACCGAGGAGGCCGGCCCGACGGAGACGGCTGAGCCGACGAAGAGGGCCGGACGCACGGTGAAGGCCGACGCCCCCGCCGCCAAGGCCGAGCCCCCCGTCAAGACCGAGTCCGCCGCGACGACTGGGCCCGCTGCGAAGGCCGAGTCCGCCGGCGAGACGGCGCCCCCGGTGAAGAAGGGGCCCGCACCGCGCAAGCCGCCGGTGCGCAAAACGACCGCCGCGAGCGGTGCGGGCGCGACCGCGGCGAAGGCCACGACGCCGCGCAAACGGACCACCACGAAGCCCCCGACGCCGTCGCCCATCGGCGAGGCCCCGGACATCATGGACGCGACGCTCGCGGCGTCGACCCCGCTCGCGGCCCCGACGCCGCCCGCGGCTTCCGGCGCCGAATCGGAGCCCGTGCCGTCCACGGCCTCGGGGGCGACTGAAACCGCCACGACGCCGGTCGAGCCCGTAGCGGCCGCGGATTCCGCGTCCGCAGCCGACACCACTGCTGCTCCGGACGTCGCCGAGGAGCCGACGCGGGCAGCGACGGTCGAGTCGGCTACTGCGCCCGCGCGGGTTGCCACGTCTGCGGCGACGCCGGCTGCTGCATCAACGCCGGCCGCCGGGACTGCGCCGGCCGCCGCGTCCGAGCCGGTCGTCACCCCGACGCCGGCAGCCGCACCCGAGGCCGCCTCCGCCTCTGCCCCCGCCGGTGACCTCCCGCCGACCGAACCGCCTGCCGCAGGCGCGCGGGCGGGCGATGCCCCGCGTCGCAGCGTCGTCGAGCTGGCGGACCGGCTCGACGACTCGCGGTTCTTCTCGGCGCTGTTCGACTTCACGTTCACCACCTACGTGACGCGTCGTCTCGCCGGCCCCGTGTACGTGGTCGGCCTGGTGCTGATCGCGCTGGGCGTGCTGGTGGGCTTCTCGCAGAGCCTCGCGATCGCGGTGTCCACGCAGTCTCCCGCGGGCGCGTTCGCGTTCCTGCTGGGCGTGCTCGTGACGCTGGTGGCGGCCGTCCTGGCGGTGCTGCTCCTGCGGGTCGGCATCGAGGTGTTCGTCGCCATCATCGAGATCGCGCAGAACACGCGCGGCCGACGGCGCCCTCCGCGCGACTGAGCGCCTCCGGTTCGCGCCTCCCGCGAACCGGAGTCGGTGCGGCTCACTAGAATCGAGGTATGGCAGGCCGGATTCGACAGAGCGACATCGAAGAGGTCAAGTCACGCACCAACATCGGCGACATCATCGGCGACTACGTCAGCCTGAAGACCGGCGGCGTCGGTGCGCTGAAGGGGCTCTGCCCGTTCCACGACGAGAAGAGCCCCAGCTTCTACGTGCGGCCGGGCGTCGGCCGGTACCACTGCTTCGGCTGCGGCGAAGGCGGCGACGTCTACGAGTTCCTGCTCAAGATGGACCACGTCTCGTTCACGGACGCGGTCGAGCGCCTCGCCGGCCGCATCGGCTATCAGCTCCACTACGAGGAGGGCGGCGGTCCCGCCGAGAGCGGCGGGGGCAACCGTGCCCGCCTGCTCGCGGCCAACGGCGCGGCGGAGGAGTTCTTCCAGGACCGGCTCACCGCTCCCGACGCCGAGCCCGGCCGCCGCTTCCTCGGTGAGCGCGGCTTCGACGCCGCGGCCGCCGCACACTTCGGCGTCGGCTTCGCTCCGAAGAGCTGGGACGAACTGACCAAGCACCTCCGCGGCAAGGGCTTCACCCAGGACGAGCTCGTCGCCGCCGGCCTCGTGTCCCAGGGCGACCGCGGCGTCTACGACCGGTTCCGCGGGCGGCTCGTCTGGCCCATCCGCGACGTCACCGGGCAGACCATCGGCTTCGGCGCCCGGCGCCTGCTCGACGACGACAAGGGCCCGAAATACCTGAACACCCCCGAGACGGCGGTCTACAAGAAGGCCCAGGTGCTGTACGGGCTCGACCTCGCCAAGCGGGACATCTCGCGCAACGACCAGGTCGTCGTCGTCGAGGGGTACACCGACGTCATGGCGTGCCACCTTGCGGGCATCACAACGGCCGTCGCGACCTGCGGCACCTCGTTCGGCATCGACCACATCAAGGTGATCCGCCGGGTGATGGGCGACGACACCAGCCAGGGCTCGGTGATCTTCACCTTCGACCCGGACGCCGCCGGTCAGAAGGCCGCCGCCCGGGCGTTCGGCGAGGAGCAGCGGTTCTCGGCGCAGACGTATGTCGCGGTCGGACCGGACGGTCTCGACCCCTGCGACCTCCGGCTGGCCAAGGGCGACGACGCGGTGCGCCGGATGATCGACGCCAAGAAGCCGATGTTCGAGTTCATGATCCGCCAGGTGGTCGAGCGCTTCGACCTCGACAGCGTGGAGGGCCGGTCCGGCGCGCTGCGCGCGGGCGCGCCGATCGTCGCGACGATCCGCGACCCCGCCTCGCAGAACGGCTACATGCGCGAGCTCGCCCGCCTCTCCGGCGCGGACCTCCAGGACGCCGTGCGCGCTGTGCGCTCGGCGCAGCGCAGCACCCGCGGCGAGCAGTCGGGCCGTGGGCAGGCGGACCCGTCCGGCCGCGACGACGCCCCGATGCCCGTCCCGGCGGCCGACCCGAACGACCCCACCCAGCGCACCGAGCGCGAGTGCCTGATGGTGCTGCTCCAGCTACCGGGGGAGATCGGCGCCGAGCGGGCCTCCCGTGCCGTGCAGGTGCCGTTCGTGAACCCGACCCACGCGGTCGTGCGCGACGCCATCGCCACGCAGCTCACGACGATGACCCAGCCCGGCTGGGTGGAGCGCGTGCTCGCCGAAGTTCCGGCGGCATACGCGCCGACGGTCAACGGACTCGCCGTGGCGGCACTGCCGCAGGCAGGTGGCGATGCGGGCCGCTACGCCCGCTCCATCCTCGACGGCCTGATCGACCGCGACCTGCTGCGCGAGAAGGCCGAGCTGACCTCGCGACTCGCCCGCACCGACCAGAAGGAGGCCGAACTGCGGCGCTCCCTCCAGGTCGCGCTCTCGTCGATCGACCAGGAGCGCATGCGTCTGCGCGCAGAATAGCCGCGCCGAACGAGCGCTCCGGGGCCTGCGACGGATTCCGTCCCGGCGCGCGCGGATGAGCGACGAAATGTTGCGCGCACGTAAAGAATTCGGCCCGATCCGCTCCCCGATGCCCGCCTGACGCCCGATCCATGCTAGGAAATGGGTACGCGATTCGGCATCGAGGCTCTCGTGTGCCTCGCCGTGTCGGCTATCCCACACCAGGAAGAGGTATTCGGATATGAGATCCGCACACAACCGCGGTCGGCGCATCCTCGCCGTCTCGGCCGCGTTCGCGGCGTCGGCGCTCGTGCTCGCCGGCTGCTCCGGGAGCAACAGCAGCTCCGGCGGCGGCGGCACGCTGACCATCGGAACGACCGACAAGATCACGTCGATCGACCCGGCCGGCTCGTACGACAACGGCTCGTTCGCCGTCATGAACCAGGTCTACCCGTTCCTGATGAACACGCCGTACGGCAGCCCGGACGTCAAGCCGGACATCGCCGAGAGCGCCTCCTTCACGTCGCCGAACGAGTACACGGTGAAGCTCAAGAAGGGCCTGAAGTTCGCCAACGGGCACGACCTGACGTCGTCGGACGTCAAGTTCACCTTCGAGCGCCAGCTGAAGATCAACGACCCGAACGGCCCGGCCTCACTGCTCGCCAACCTCGACAGCGTGTCCACCCCGGACGCCACGACCGTCGTCTTCAAGCTGAAGGTCCCCAACGACCAGACGTTCCCGCAGGTGCTCTCGAGCCCGGCCGGCCCGATCGTCGACGAGCAGGTCTTCTCGGCCGACAAGGTCACGCCGGACGCCGACATCGTCAAGGGCCACGCCTTCGCCGGCCAGTACGACATCTCGAGCTACGACTTCAACAACCTGATCGCGTACAAGGCGAACCCGAACTACGACGGCCTGCTCGGCAAGCCGGCGACGGACAAGGTCAACGTCAAGTACTACGCGGATTCGTCGAACCTGAAGCTCGACATCCAGAAGACCTCGATCGACGTCGCGTTCCGCAGCCTGTCGGCGACGGACATCGAGAGCCTCGGCAGCGACAAGAACGTCAAGGTCGTCAAGGGCCCGGGCGGCGAGATCCGCTACGTCGTGTTCAACTTCAACACGCAGCCGTACGGCGCCACCACCACGGAGGCCGACCCGGCGAAGGCGCTGGCCGTGCGTCAGGCCGCGGCCGACCTGGTCGACCGCGCCGCGATCGCCAAGCAGGTCTACAAGGACACCTACACCCCGCTGTACTCCTTCGTCCCGGAGGGCCTGACCGGCGCCACCACCGTGCTGAAGGACCTCTACGGCGACGGCAACGGCGGCCCGAGCCTCGACAAGGCGAAGCAGACCCTGGAGGCCGCCGGTGTCACCACGCCGGTCGCGCTGAGCCTGCAGTACAACCCGGACCACTACGGCCCGTCGTCCGGTGACGAGTACGCGCTCGTCAAGGAGCAGCTCGAGAAGGGCGGCCTGTTCAAGGTCAACCTGCAGTCGACCGAGTGGGTGCAGTACTCCAAGGACCGCACCGCCGACGTCTACCCGGCCTATCAGCTGGGCTGGTTCCCGGACTACTCCGACGCCGACAACTACCTGTCGCCGTTCTTCATCAAGGACAACTTCCTGGCGAACCACTACGACAACCCCGAGGTCCAGGCCCTCATCGAGCAGCAGCTCGGGACGACCGACAAGGACGCCCGTACGAAGCTGATCGAGGAGATCCAGGCCAAGGTGGGCGCCGACCTCAGCACGCTCCCGCTGCTGCAGGGCGCGCAGGTCGCCGTCGTCGGCAAGACCGTGACGGGCGCCGACAAGACGCTCGACGCGTCGTTCAAGTTCCGTTACGCGGCCCTCAAGAAGGGCTGAGCCAGACTTCTGGCAACCGGGGGCGGTCCGCCGAGTGCGGGCCGCCCCTCCTTCGAACCACCACGATTGGCTTCCATGACCGCGACAGTCAGCACGCCGGCGCCGGGCACCGCTCCGGGTCCGGAGCGCACGAAGGCGAAGCGACGATCGGGAGGCGGCCTCGGCCGTTACCTCGTGATCCGTGCGCTGCTCATCATCCCCACGATCTTCATCCTCGTCACCGTCGTCTTCTTCCTGATGCGCTCGACGGGCGACCCCATCACCGCCGCTCTCGGCGGCAAGCTGCCTCCGGCGCAGCTCCAGGCCCGCATCCACGAGGCCGGGTACGACCGGCCCCTGATCGTCCAGTACTTCGACTACCTGGGCCAGATCCTCCGCGGCGACTTCGGCACCACCTTCACCGACCACCAGCCCGTCACCCAGGTGCTCATCACCTACGGCGCGGCGACGCTCGAGCTGGCCTTCTACGCCCTCATCGTCGCGTTCATCGTCGGGATCCCGCTCGGGATGGTCGCGGCGTACTTCCGCGACAAGGGCCAGGACGCCGTCCTGCGCGTGTTCGCGATCATCTGCTACGCGACGCCCGTGTTCTTCGCCGGGATGCTGCTGAAGCTCGTGTTCGCCGTCTGGCTGGACTGGCTGCCCGTCGCGGGACGCGCCTCCACCGGCTCCGAGATCGAGATGCAGACGCTCGACAGCAAGACCGGGATCTACCTGATCGACGCCATCCAGACGGGCGATCCGGCGGTGGTGGGGGATGTGCTCTCGCACGCGATCCTCCCCGGCATCGCCCTCGGCCTGCTGACCGCCGGCGTCTTCCTGCGTTTGGTGCGCACGAACGTGATCGGGACGCTGTCGACCGATTACGTCGACGCCGCGCGATCGCGCGGGGTGCGGGAGAGCAGGCTGGTGCGCAAGCACGCCTACCGCCCGGCCCTCATCCCGATCATCACCGTCATCGGCCTGCAGATCGCCCTGCTGCTGGGAGGCGCGATCCTGACCGAGAAGACGTTCGAGTGGAAGGGCCTCGGCTTCCAGCTCTTCCACTACCTGTCGGCGCGCGACTTCGTGGCCGTGCAGGGCCTGGTCGCCCTGCTCGCGGTCATCGTCGCGCTGACGAACTTCATCGTCGACGTGATCGCGGCGCTCATCGACCCGAGAGTGAGGTACTGAGATGACTCAGACCGCACACACCACCCAGCCGACGCGGAAGCCCTCCCTCTGGTCCCGCCTCCCCGTCATCCACCAGCTGCGCCAGAGCGTCGGTCTGCAGCGCGGGATGCTCATCGCCGGCCTCGCGATCACCGGCGTCTTCGTGCTCGTCGCGATCTTCGCTCCCGTCATCGCCCCGTACGGCTTCTCGCAGCTGAGCGGTCCCGGCGGCCAGTTCGGCTCGCAGAACCCGCCGAGCGCCTCGCACATCTGGGGCACGACGGTCGGCGGCTACGACGTGTTCTCGCGCACGATCTGGGGAGCGCAGACGGCGCTGCTCGTGATCATCGTCGCGGTGATCCTGTCGATCTTCGCCGGCGTCGTGCTGGGTCTCGTCTCCGGCTACTTCGGCGGCTGGCTCGACCGCGTCCTCGTCGTGATCTGCGACGCGATCTACGCGTTCCCGTCGCTGCTGCTGGCGATCATCGTGGCCATCGTCGTGAGCGGCGGCCAGTCCAGCCTGTGGGGCGGCATCCTCGCGGCGGCGATCTCGATCACCGTCGTGTTCATCCCGCAGTACTTCCGCGTGATCCGCGCGGAGGCGGTGCGCATCAAGTCGGAGGCCTACGTCGAGTCGGCGAAGGTCGTGGGCGCGAGCAACGCCCGCATCATGTTCCGGCACGTGCTGCGCAACTCCACCCGCACCCTGCCGCTGATCTTCACGCTCAACTCCTCGGAGGCGATCCTCACGCTCGCGGGCCTCGGCTTCCTCGGCTTCGGCATCGAGCCGACCGCCGCTGCCGAGTGGGGCTACGACCTCAACAAGGCGCTGTCGGATGTGACGAGCGGGATCTGGTGGACGTCGGTCTTCCCCGGCGCGGCGATCGTGCTGGTGGTGCTCGGCATCACCCTGGTCGGCGAGAGCCTGAACGACCTGGCCGATCCGCGCCTGCGCGGGCGACGCCGGGCCGCCGCAGCCTCTGGACTGGTGGCCGAGACCTCGGTGGTCGCGGGAGGCCCGCTCACCGCGGGCCCGGCGGGGCTGGATGGACTGGAGGGCGGCGAGTCCTTCGACGAGCACGGAATCGAGGTCAAGCCATGAGCGACGTGGTGCAGATCGACAACCTGTCGGTGACGTTCGCGACCGACGCCGGCCCGGTGAAGGCCGTCGACGACGTGACGCTGCGGGTCGGGCCGGGGGAGGTGCTGGCCATCGTCGGCGAGTCCGGCTCCGGCAAGACGGTGACGGCGAAGACCATCCTGGGCCTGCTGCCCGAGACCGCGACGGCCTCGGGCGCCGTGGTCCTGCGCAGCAAGGACGGCACGAGCGAGGCGGATGTCGTCTCGCTCACCAAGCATCAGCTGCGCGCGGTGCGCGGCACGGACGTCGCGATGGTGTTCCAGGAGCCGTCGACGGCACTGAACCCCGTCTATCCGGTCGGCTGGCAGATCGCCGAGGGGCTGCGCGCCCACGGCCGGATCTCCAATAAGGAGGCCAGGGCGAAGGCGATCGAGATCCTCGAGCGGGTCGGCATCCCGGAGCCGGAGAAGCGGGTCAAGTACTACCCGCACCAGTTCTCGGGCGGTCAGAAGCAGCGCATCGTGATCGCGATGGCGCTGGTGCTGAACCCCGGACTGATCGTCGCGGACGAGCCGACGACCGCGCTGGATGTGACGGTGCAGGCTGAGATCCTCGACCTGCTGCGCCGCTGCCGCGACGAGTTCGGCGCCGCGATCGTGCTCATCACGCACAACATGGGCGTCGTCGCCGACCTGGCCGACCGCGTGGCCGTCATGTACCAGGGAGAGCTGGTCGAGCAGGCGGATGTGCGCACGCTGTTCGCCTCGCCGCAGGCCGAGTACACCAAGAAGCTGCTGGCCGCCGTGCCGAAGATCGGCCAGGGAGCGGTTCAGACGCGGGAGCGCGCCGCAGCGCGGGAGGCCGCGCCCGACCTCGCGCCCGTGGTCACGGCGGACGGCCTGCGCATCCAGTACCCGGGCCGGCTCGGCCGTCCCGGCTTCGTCGCGGTCGATGGCGTCGACTTCCAGATCCACCCGCGCGAGGTGCTCGGGCTGGTGGGGGAGTCCGGGTCGGGCAAGACCACGATCGGGCGCGCCATCGCCGGGCTGACCAAGGTGAGCAGCGGCTCGCTGAAGGTGCTCGGGATCGAGATGAACGGGGTCCGCGAGCGCGAGTTCCGGCCCGTGCGCAGCGACATCGGCTTCGTCTTCCAGGACCCGGCGTCGAGCTTCAACCCGCTGCTCACGATCGCCGACTGCGTTGCCGAGCCCCTCGTGGTGCACGGCCGCGCCGACTCCCCGGCCGACGCCCGTATGCGCGTCGACGAGCTCCTGGAGGCGGTGCAGCTGCCCCGCAGCTACGGCGACCGGTTCCCGCACGAGTTGAGCGGCGGCCAGCGGCAGCGCGCCAGCCTGGCCCGCGCGCTCGCGCTGGAGCCGTCGCTGCTGATCGCGGACGAGCCGACCTCGGCGCTCGACGTCTCGGTGCAGGCCCGCGTGCTGGAGCTCTTCGCCGAGCTGCAGCGCGAGTTCGGCTTCGCCTCCCTGTTCATCAGCCACGACCTGGCGGTGGTCGACCTGCTCGCCGACCGGATCGCGGTGCTCCACCACGGTCTGCTGGTGGAGGAGGGGACGGGGGAGCAGGTGCTCGGGAACCCGCAGGACCCGTACACGCAGCGCCTCCTCGCGTCGCTCCCGGTGCCCGATCCGATCGAACAGGCCGAGCGTCGCGAGGCGCTGCGCACTTTGCGGGGGCAGACCGCCTAGGGTCGATCTGTGAGTTCCGATCCCGCCGTCCTCGTCAGCGACCTCTCCGTCGAGTACCCCGCGCGGGGCGTCAGCCCGTCGTGCGTCGCCCTGCGCGGGGTCAGCTTCCGCCTGGAGACGGGGAAGATCCTCGGCGTGCTCGGCGAGACCGGCTCGGGTAAGAGCACCCTCGCCGAGATCCTCGCCGGGCATGTGCTCCCGGCGCGCTCGGCCGATCCCGGTCCGCGGATCAGCGGAGGCGAGGCCACGGTGCTCGGCCATCCGCTGCGCAAGGCGCGCAAGCGGGACCTCGCCGAGGTCACGTTCCACGTCGGATACCTGCCCCAGGACGCCGGGAGCACGCTGGAGCCGTCGCTGAGCGTGCAGGACAACGTCACGCTGCCGATCTTCGAGCGCGACCAGCACTACTCGCGCCGGGCGGCGGGGGAGCGCGCCGCGACCATCCTCGACACGGTGCACCTGCCGCTGAGCGTGCTGGCCAAGTACCCCTACGAGCTGAGCTCCGGGCAGCGCCAGCGGGTCGCCCTCGCCCGTGCGCTCGTGCTCGGCCCGCGCATCCTGGTCGCCGACGAGCCGACGGCCGGGATCGACGCGACCGTGCGCGACGCGGTGATCGATCTGCTCGCCCAGCTGCGCGGGCACGACGACTTCTCCGCGGTGATCGTCAGCCACGACCCGGCCGTACTCCGCCGCGCGACCGACGCCTGCCTCGTACTGCAGGGCGGTCGCACGGTCGGCTACGGTCCGATCGAGGACGTCCTCGCCGATCCCGCCCATCCGTTCGTCGCCGGTCTCGCCCGCGCGCTCGGCACCACCACGCGCCGCACCGAACGCCGCCCCCAGCACACCGCCGACTGAGCACGGCCGGCGCGAACGCGTCGGCGCACACGAATCAGGAGTCCGAGATGCCCACACCGAACACCGGCCGCGGGGCCGGTCAGCACCGTGCCGTCCTGGCCGTCGAGGCCGAGGCGCTGCCCGAGGCCGAGCGGCCGGAGCCGGGACCGATCGCGGTGCTCCCGCGCCCGGAGCAGGCCTTCGTCGACGCCGTGGAGGCGTCCGGCGGGGTCGTCGAGCCGATCTCCGACGCGACGCGCGGCCTCGTCTGGCTCGACTACCGCGACCCGGACGGCTTCGCCGCCGCGCTCGAGGCGCACCCGGGCATCGGCTGGGTGCAGCTCCCGTTCGCCGGGGTGGACGCCTTCTCGCGCACGATCGCGGCGGAGTCCCGGCCCGGCCGCATCTGGACGAGCGCGAAGGGCGCGTACGCGCAGCCCGTCGCGGAGCACGCGCTCACGCTGATGCTCGCGCTGCTGCGCGTCATCCCGACACGGGTGCGGGCGCGCAGCTGGGCGACCGAGCCCGAGGGGCGATCCCTGTACGGGATGGATGTCGTGATCATCGGGGCCGGGGGCATCGCGCTCGAGCTGATCCGCCTCCTGGAGCCGTTCGGGGTGCGGATCACCGTGGTGCGCCGCTCGTCCGATCCCGTCCCCGGCGCGGAGCGCACGGTCCCGACGGCCCGGCTCGGCGACGTGCTGCCGACGGCGGATGTCGTGGTGGTGGCGGCCGCCCTCACCGGCGGCACGCGGCACCTCCTCGGTGCGACGGAGTTCGCCGCGATGAAGGAGTCGGCCGTCCTGGTGAACATCGCCCGTGGCGGACTGGTCGACACCGACGCCCTGCTCGCGGCGCTGCGCGAGGGCCGTCTGGCCGGCGCCGGCGTCGACGTGACGGATCCGGAGCCGCTGCCCGACGGGCATCCCCTCTGGGACGAGCCGCACTGCCTGATCACCCCGCACCAGGCGGACACCCCTGAGATGGTCGCGCCGCTGCTCGCGGAGCGGGTGCGGCTCAATGTCGCAGCGTTCCTCGGGGACGGTCGCTTCGTGGGTCTGGTGGACCCGGAGGCGGGCTACTAGCGGCCCACCGGCGCGACGCGCGCGAGATGCGGCCCCGATTTCTCAACCGGCCGGATTCCTTGCTACAGTGGCTTCGCTGATCAAGCATTCCTCGATAGCTCAATTGGCAGAGCAGCCGGCTGTTAACCGGCAGGTTCTTGGTTCGAGTCCAAGTCGGGGAGCCACCGGATCCCGGTCACCCGCCCAGCAGGGCGGTGTGACCGGGATCTCTTGCATTCCATGCCCGTCGCGGAATACATGCGCCGTTCACCGTCCGGGTCTACCCTCCGTGCCAGAGCCGAAAAGAGCAGGGGAGGGTGCCATGAGCGATGCGCGCGATGATGCGACCGCGCCGGACGAGCCCGATCAGCCGTACGAGGAGTTCGAGGACGATGAGGCGTCGGCCAGGGAGGCCGCGGTCGAGGAGGCCGGACTGACCGCTTTCGGCGGTCCGTCGTTCGGAGCGCTGTTCGAGCCGGTCGAGCAGGACGGCGGGTTCGACGCCGAGCACAACCCGTGAGCCGACCGTACGCGAGCCGCGTACTCCCGGGGGAGTAGCCGGGAGTAGCCGGTCCACACCCGCGGGCGCACGCCACCGCTCGTCCGCGTGATTAGCATGGGGAGATGCCCTTCTCCCCGCGTGACGAGACCCCCGTCGGCACGCGCACGCCGCCCTGGGCGGATCGGGAGCGGCCGCGCGGGACGCGCTGGTTCCCGGTCGTCGTGGCCGCGCTGCTCCAGCTGCCCGGGCTGCTCATCGCCCTGTTCGACGCGGCCGCGCACCCGCTCGTCGCCGTGGCGATGCTGGTCGCCTTCCTGTCGTCCGGCCTCCTCGCGCTCGGGCGGACGCATCCCGGAGCCGTCGTCGTGGCCGTGGCGGTGCTGTGCGTGCCCGCGATCGCGCTGACGAACGGTCCGCCGCTGACCGCCCTCCCGCTGGCCTTCGCCGTCGTCGGAGCCGTCGTGCGAGGCGCGCGGGTGTGGGCGTGGTGGACGCTCGCGGCGTTCGCGGTGGTCGCCCCGTTAGCCGCCTATGCGCTCACCGCGCGCCCGACCTCGATCATCCGGCCGCTGATCCTCGCCCTCGTGCTCGTGCTGCTGCTGGGCGTGGGGGAGGCGATCCGCAACCGGCGCGACCGCTTCCGCGAGGTGTCGCGCACGCTCGCAGCCCGGCGCGAGGCGGCCGCGGAGGCGGAGAGGCTGCGCATCGCACGCGAGCTGCACGACGTGCTCGCGCACTCGCTCTCGCAGATCAGCGTCCAGGCCGGCGTCGGACTCCACCTGTTCGACTCCCGGCCGGACAAGGCGCGGGAGAGCCTGGAGGCCATCAAGACCACCAGCGGGCAGGCGCTCGAGGAGGTGCGGGGCGTGCTCGGCTTCCTGCGCTCGGACGGCTACGCGGACCGTTCGCCCGAACCCGACCTCTCGCGCATCCCGGTGCTCGTCGAGACCTACCGGCGTGCCGGGCTCGACGTCGCCTACGAGAACGCGCTGCCCCACGGCGCGTCCGCGGCCACGGGGCACGCGCTCTACCGGATCGTGCAGGAGTCGCTGACCAACGCCGGGCGCCACGCACAGGCGCGCCGGGTGGACATCCGCATCGCCGAGGAGGACGGCTGGTACGTGCTGACGGTCGCCGACGACGGCCGCGGCCGCCCCGACGACGCCGTCACCGAGGGCAAGGGGATGCTCGGGATGCGCGAGCGCGCCGAGCTGCTCGGCGGCCGGTTCGCCACGCACCCGACCGACGGCGGCGGCCTGACCGTCGAGGCGCGCCTCCCGGCCCGGCCGGCGGAGCCCGCATGATCCGCGTGCTGCTGGCCGACGACCAGCATCTCGTTCGGGCGGGGTTCCGCGCGCTGCTGGAAGCGGAGGACGGCCTGGAGGTCGTCGGCGAGGCCGCGACCGGGAGGGAGGCGGTCGAGCTCATCCGGCGCACCACGCCCGACGTCGTGCTGATGGACATCCGGATGCCGGACGGCGACGGCCTGTGGGCGACGGGCGAAGTGGTGCGGGATCCCGCCCTCGCCGGCACCCGCATCGTCATCGTGACGACGTTCGAGCTGGACGAGTACGTCGCGCAGGCTATCCTGGCGGGCGCGAGCGGCTTCCTGGTGAAGGACACCGAACCGGTCGAGCTGCTGCGCGCCATCCGCGTCGTCGCCGAGGGGGACGCGCTGCTGTCGCCGGGAGCCACGCGACGCTTGATCTCGCGGGTGGCGGGCGGTCTCGGGCCCGCGCCGGATCTGGAGCGCCTCGCGGTCCTGACGGAGCGAGAGCGCGAGGTGCTCGCGCTGGTCGGACACGGCCTGACCAACACGGAGATCGCCGAACGGCTCTATCTGAGCCCGCTCACGGCCAAGACCCACGTCTCCCGCATCATCACGAAGCTCGGGGCGCGGGACCGGGTGCACCTCGTGGTACTGGCCTACGAGACCGGACTGGTGCGGCCCGGCCAGGTGTGACGCTGCTCCCGGGGGAGTAGGCGAGGTCACTCCCGCCGGCGGATTCGCGACGACGGCGCGACGCGGAGGCTGGAGTCACCGTCCGCGAGAGCCGTGGATGGCATCGACCGATTGGACGCACCATGTTCAGCTCCGCCGTCGCGACCGCACTGGCCGCCGCTCCCTGCACCGTCTGGGCCGGCCCCGGCTTCGGGTTCGGCTGGTTGTTCCTCCTCATCCCGCTCTTCTGGATCGCCGTCTTCGTGCTCATCTTCAGCCTCGCCGGCCGGCGGTGGCGTCGTGCCGCGGCCGCCCGCGGTGGCTTCGGCGGCCCCGGATGGGCGCACTCCGCGACCCGCTCCGCCGAGCAGACGCTCGCCCAGCGCTACGCGAACGGCGACATCGACGAGGTCGAGTACCGCGCCCGGCTGGAGGTGCTGCGCGCGAACCGCGGCGACGGCGTCTGACCGGCGCCGTCCACCCCTCGCGCGGCCCGGGATAGGATCATCCGGGCCGCGCAGGCGGCCGAGGAAGGACCGTGATGACCCCGCTCGCCCTGATCGCCGGCGTCGTACTGCTGGTGGCGGCGCTCGCGCTCCTGACCCTCTGGCTGTTCGAGCACCGCCGCTACCGCCGGCTCCGCGACTCCCGGGAGGAGTCGGAGTGGGACCGCATCGACCGCGAGCTCGAGCTCGCCGAGCAGGCGGGTCGGTTCCGGATCGCGGGCGAGCTCGGGGACGTGGCCGTGCAGACCGTCACCCGGCTGGTGGCACAGGCGGAGGGCATCCGCTACGCCGCCTCCACCGACCCGGCCGCGGCCGCGCGCTCCACTCCGGCGCTCGAGACCGCCGCGCGGGACGCGCTCGGCGACCTCCGCCGCCTGCAGAACGTCGTGCGGGAAGGGCAGGACGCCGCTCAGCCGCAGCCGCGCCTCCACTCCGCCCGCGATCTGTTCCGGATCATGCGCGACGCGGGCATCGAGGTGACGTTCACCGAGACGGGCGAATCGTTCGCCCTGCGCCAGGGCGCCGAGCTCGCGGTCTTCCGCATCCTGCAGACCAGCCTGGAGAACGCGCTCAAGCACGGCGGTCCCGGCACGCGGGTCGCCGTCTCGTTCGCCTGGACGCAGGACGGCCTGCAGGTCAGCGTCGAGGACGACGGCATCCGCGCGGCTGCACGCCGCCAGGGCCTCGATCGCGAGGGGGTCGACGCGGCGACCGCCTACTCCATCGAGGAGGATCTGCGCGCCGTCACCGAGTACTACGAGGGGGCCGGGCTGAACGAGCTGCGCGACCGCGCCGCCCTGTTCGGCGGCGTGCTGAACGCGAAGACCGTCCCCGGCGTCGGCTTCACGCTCGCGGTCGTGTTCCCCGCGCTGCGCCACCACAACGGTGTGCACGGCGTGGAGCTGCGCCGCTAGACGCCGGCGACCGGCGACCGGCGACCGCCCGGAGTCAGTCCTCGAGGTGGTCGCGTCCGGGCAGCCAGCTGAGCCCGGGCACGCCCCAGCTGTTCTTGCGCTGCGTCTTGGCCGCGGTCTTCGCGTACGGGTGCGACAGCCGGTCGACGTAGAGCACGCCGTCGAGGTGGTCGAACTCGTGCTGGAAGATGCGCGCCAGCCACCCCTCGGCCTCGATCTCGAACGGCTCGCCCGCGAGGTCGACCGCGCGCAGGATGACGTACTCGGCCCGGCGCAGCGGGAAGCGCTCGCCCGGGAACGACAGGCAACCCTCCGACTCCTCGTCTTCGTCCAGCTCGTCGATCGACAGCGGGCTCTGCCAGAGCACCGGGTTGATCGCCACGCCGCGGTGGAGGACGTCGTCGTCGTCCGTCCAGCCGAAGACGAACAGGCGCAGGGGAACGCCGACCTGCGGGCCGGCGAGGCCGACGCCCGGGGCCGCGTCCATCGTCTCGAACATGTCCTCGACGAGCTGTCGCAGCTCGTCGTCGAACTCCGTGACGGGTGCGGCGGGGGAGTGCAGGACGGGGTCACCGGTGATCCGGATGGGGAGGACGGCCATTCGGCAAGACTATCGGCTGCATGTTGGGTAGGGTCGTGGGGTGGGAACGGAACTGATGGACGCGCTCGAGCTGACGTACCAGCCGAGCCAGCTCCTCGGCATCCCCATCGCGCTCGTCGGCGCGTGCTTCCTCTCGATCGGCGCGCAGCTGCAGCATCACGGCGTCGCCAAGGTGGAGTCGCAGACCAGCGACGCGTCGTCGGGGCTGAACCTGCGGCAGCTCGGACTGCTGCTCGCGCGGCCGTCCTGGGTGATCGGCACACTGCTGCTCGGGCTGGCGATCGTCTTCCAGCTCGTGAGCCTCAAGCTGTCCCCGCTGATCCTGGTGCAGCCGCTCGGCGTCGTCGGGCTCGTGATCACGAGCATCCTGAACGCCCGGGTGAGCGGAGTGCGTCTCAACCGGCGCTCCGTTGTCGCGGTGAGCCTCTGCGTGGGCGGTGTCGGCGCGTTCGTGCTGATCGCGGCCGTCTTCGCGCGGGACGTGCCGGTGACGAGCCGCTCGCTGATCATCATCCTGATCATCCTCGCCGTCGTGCTGCTCGTGGCCGGCGGTCTGTTCTTCTTCCTGCGCCACCGGTTCAAGGCGATCATCTACATCGTCGGCGCCGGTGTGCTCTACGGTTTCGTGGCGACGCTGGCCAAGGTCGTCATCGACCGCGTCTCCAACAACGAGTGGGACTGGCTGCTCGTCCTCTGCATCGTGGCGCTGCTCGCGGCCGCCGGTCTCGGCGCGTACTTCGTGCAGAACGCGTACTCCTCCGGGCCTCCGGACCTGGTGATCGCCGGCCTGACCGTCATCGACCCGCTCGTCGCCGTGACCATCGGAATCGTGGTCCTCGACGAGGCAGCGGGGGCGCCGTGGTGGGCGATGGTCGGCTTCGCCCTGACCGGCGCGGTGGCGATGTACGGGGTCTTCCAGCTCGCGAAGTACCACCCGCAGGCCGGTGCCGAGACGCCCGCACCCGCGCGCGTCGCAGAGACCTCGCCGGAATCCGGCCTAGACTAAGCCGTTGAATCGGCCGGAGCGGACCACCGCCCGGCACGCCGAAACCGTCGCCGGACCACCGACCCGGCCCACGACAGTAGGGACCAACCACGTGCCAGATCCGAGCGGAACGAACGACACGCCGCCCGCCCCGGCCCGCAAGCCGCTGACCATCCTGATGGGGTGCGACACCTTCGCCCCCGATGTGAACGGCGCAGCCCGGTTCGCCGAGCGCCTCTCCGCCGGCCTCGTCGAGCACGGCCACGACGTGCACATCGTCGCGCCCGCGGCGAGCCGCAAGCACGGCACGTGGGTCGAGGAGCACGAGGGCCAGAAGATCACCGCGCACCGCCTGCGCAGCTGGCGCTGGTACCCGCACGACTGGCTGCGCTTCGCGCTCCCGTGGACGAGCAAGGCCAACGCGCGCCGCGTGCTCGACGAGGTGAAGCCCGACGTCGTGCACTTCCAGTCGCACATCGTCGTCGGCCGCGGCCTCGCCTACGAGGCGGAGAAGCGCGGCATCCGCATCATCGCGACGAACCACGTGATGCCCGAGAACATCATCGAGTTCACCCGCCTGCCGAAGTTCCTGCACCAGACCTTCGTCGACATCGCCTGGCGCGACGCCCGCAAGAGCTTCGACCGCGCCGAGGCGATCACCACGCCGACGCAGAAGGCGGCCCAGTTCCTCGAGAAGGCCACCGGGCTCCGCGGCGTGCACGCCGTGTCCTGCGGCATCGACGCACAGAACTACACCCCCGACTTCACCCCCCGCACCGCGAACCGCATCCTCTTCGTCGGCCGGGTGACCGGCGAGAAGCAGATCGACGTGCTCCTCAAGGCCATCACCCTCCTCCCGGAGGCGCTGGACGCGCAGCTCGAGATCGTGGGCGGCGGCGACCAGTTCAAGAACCTCCAGACCATGGCGGAGACGCTCGGCATCGCCGACCGCGTGAACTTCCTCGGCTACGTGACCGACGAGGAGCTCCGCGCCGCCTACACGCGCGCCACGGTCTTCGCGATGCCGTCGATCGCCGAGCTGCAGTCCATCGCGACGATGGAGGCCATGGCCTCCGGTCTGCCCGTCGTGGCAGCCGACGCGATGGCGCTCCCGCACCTCGTGCACGACGGCGAGAACGGGCACCTGTTCCGCCCCGGCGACGCGCAGGACCTCGCGGACAAGCTCGAGAGCGTCCTCACGCTGCCCCAGGAGCAGCTCGACGTGCTCAAGAACGCGTCGCTCCGCATCGTCGCCTCGCACGACATCCAGCGCACGATCTCGACGTTCGAGAGCCTGTATCGTGGTGAGCCGGTGGCCGACCCGGTGACGGACGCGGCCGACAGCGTGCCCGCCCCGGAGTGACCGGGCGGCACACGACCGGGGCGGTAGCTCAGCTGGTTAGAGCATCGGACTCATAATCCGCCGGTCACGGGTTCAAGTCCCGTCCGCCCTACGGAAACGCGCGCGGTCGCGATTGGCCCGGACCGCGACGCTCAGGCCACGGAGGCGACCGCGGCATCCTCGTGGCGAGCGGTGCGCAGCGGCGACAGCGCGACGACGAGCGCGGCGGCGGCGAACGCGATCGCGGCGATTCCGAGCGTGAGGCGATAGCCGGCGACCGTGACGAGCACCCCGGTCAGGAGTGCTCCGCAGAAGAACACCACCCGGTTCACCGTGCGGATGGTCGAGTTCATCCGGCCCTGGATCCGGTCGGGTGCCACCGCCTGGCGGTAGCCGATGTCGTTCGCGTCCTCGATGCCCATCGAGAGGCCGTAGAGGAACTGCACGGCGGCCACGACGCAGACGAGCGCGGGGAGGCTGCTCGCTGAGGTGAGCGGCATGATCGCGAGCACGAGCCACGGCACGACGACCAGGGCCCGCCCCAGGAGGATGGCTCGTCCCGCCCCGAGCCGTGCTCCGATCCGGGGCGCGAGCACGGCGCCGAGGAAACCGCCGACGCCGCCGAACGCGAGGGCGACGCCGTAGGCCCAGGGCGGAAGCGACAACTCGCGCAGGACGAAGACCGCGAACACGGTCGCGGCGATGCTGTTCCCGAGGAACCAGAGGTGCACGGAGAGCGCCAGCGGGCGGAGCGTGCGGTGCCGGTAGGTGTACCGCATGCCCTCGACGATGTCGTGCCCGATGTGGCGACCGATCGCGCGCGGCTCGGGTCGCGCCTCCTGCACCTCGATGCGGGACTGCAGGATCGCGGCCACCGCGTTCACGACCGCCTCGACGAGGAAGAGGATCGGCGCACCGAGCAGACCGAAGAGCGCGCCGCCCAGCGCGGGCCCCGCCGTCGTGGCGACCGTCTCGCTCTGCCCCAGCCGCGAGTTGGCCGTGACGAGCGAGCGCCGCGGGACGATGGACGGGAGGAAGGGCTGGGCCGCCGAGTCCGCGAACAGGGTCAGCACCCCCAGCGTGAGGATGACGGCCGCGAGCGACCAGAAGTTCAGCGCACCGGTGAGCAGCAGCACGGGAATCGATCCCAGGGCGATCGCGCGCCCCACACTCGTGATGACGAGCGTGCGCTGACGCCGCCAGCGGTCCATGAGCGCGCCGACGATCAGCCCGAGGAAGAGATACGGGACGACGCTGAGCGCGCTCAAGACGCTGATCTCGGCCGGGCCGGCGTTCAGCACCGTGACGATCAGCACCTGGAACGCGACCCCGGCGATCGCGCTCCCGAACGCGCGGATCGTGCTGGCGCTCCAGAACAGGGCGAAGGGCCGGAGGCGGAGAACCTCGCTCGGGCGGGCTGCCCCTCCTGCGCCATCGCTCATCCGCTCAGTTTAGGACGCGGCTCGCGGGCGATGATCACGGGCCGCCTGGCTGACGAAGGCGCGGACCGACCTCGTAAGCTCACGGTCATGGATCATTTCGGCGTGTACGGAGTGTGGCGCCAGGACGGCCGGGTGGTCGCGATCCGGAAGGCGCGTGGTCCGCACACGGGGCTGCTCGACCTTCCCGGTGGAACGCCGGAGGCGGGGGAGTCCCCGGTGCAGACGCTTCGTCGCGAGCTCGAGGAGGAGTGCGGCGTCGGGCGGGTCGAGGTGCTGTCGTGGCACGGATTCGAGTTCGACTTCGAGGAGTCGAGCTCCGGTGAGCGCGTCGACGGGACCCATCGCGGGCTCATCGCGGTCGTCGACGTCGCGGACGATGTCGCGGCGATCGAGGACGTCGAGGATGTCGCCGCCGTCGAGCTGATCGACCCGCGTGACACGCCGGTGACGGAATTCACGCCGCCGTTCCGGTACGCCCTCGCGCTGCTCGACGGTCAGTGATCGGAGGCGGGGTCCGGCCCGGCCGCGAAGTACGCGCCCGGGGTGTGGCCCGCGACGCGGTGGAATGCCGAGATGAAGGCGCTGGGGGTGCTGTAGCCGACGCGGTAGGCGACGCGGGAGACGGTCTCGCCTTCCGCCAGCAGTGCGACGGACGCCTGGAGTTTGGCGTGCGTGCGCCAGGTGCCGAAGCTCATCCCGGTCTCCGCCTGGAACAGCCGGAGGAGCGTGCGGGCGCTGGCGCCGACCTCCCGGCCGAACTCGTCCAGGCTGCGGCGGTCGGCCGGGTCGGCGAGGAGGATGCGGGCGACGTCCCGGGCGCGGGGGTCGGTCGGCAGGGGGACGGCGATGGCGCGCTTGCCGACCGGGCGCAGCGTGTCGACCAGGACATGCTCGGCGCGGGCGCGCTCCTGGGGCGCGAGGTCGTCGCCGAGATAGGCGACGAGGTGCTGACTGAGCGGGCTCATCCGCACGACCGTGGGCGCGGCCCACGTCACCGGGGTGCGGGCGGGATCGAAGTAGATGCCCTCCATGACGGATTCGCGCACGGCGAGCGGGGCGTGCAGCACGCCGGCCGGCATCCAGAGCCCGAGGGTGGTGGGGAGCACCCAGTAACGCCCCTCGACCTCCACGGTCAGCACGCCGGAGGAGGCCCAGATGAGCTGGTGGTGGTCGTGGCGGTGCGGCTCGAAGCCTTCGCCGCGGTCGAGGGCGAAGCGGTGCAGCTCGATGACGTCGGTGCTCACGCCCGGGGCTCCTCTCCTGCGGGAGCCGGGGATTGGCGGTTCCACGCTATGAGATGTCAGCATAGCGCTCAGTCGCCAGAGGAGTGCGCTCGTAGTGTCGAGACGTGTCCCGCTCTTCCACGCCGTCCCGTCCGGCCCCGGTTCCGCGTTCGCCGCGCGCTCTGCTGACCTGGGCCGTCGGGGCGCGCCGCACGGATCTGGCGCTGGCGTGCCTGCTGTACAGCACGCACCAGGTGGGGGAGGCGCTGGTGCCGGTCGTGATCGGCGCCACCGTGAGCGGGGCGATCGACGGCGGGACCCCGCTGGACCTGGGCTTCTGGCTCGCGGTGCTCGCGGCCGACTTCGTGCTGCTGTCGTTCTCGTACCGATTCGGTGCGCGCGCCTCCGCCCGGGCGAAGCAGCACGCGGGCCACGCCCTCCGGATGCGCGTGGTCGCGAGCGTGCTCGTCGCGCGGCCGGGGGCGATGGACGAGCACGCGCCGGGCGAGCTGCTGACGCGTGCGTCGAGCGACGCCGACCGGGTGGGCGGATTCGTCGGCGTCATCGCGTCGGCGCTGGCCGCGGCGGTCGCCCTTGTCGCGGCCGCGACCGTGCTCCTGGTGTCGTCGCCGCTGCTGGGAGCGGTCATCGTCCTCGGGACCGTGGCCGTGCTGGTGGCCAACGCGGCGATCTCCCGGGGCGTGGAGGCGCGCAGCGGTGACGAGCAACGGGAGGCCGGACGAGCCGCGGTGCTCGCGGAGGACCTCGTGCGCGGGCTGCGCGTGGTCAAGGGCCTCGCCGCCGAGGCGACGGCCTCCCGCCGCTACACCGAGGCGAGCAGGGCGGCCACGGGCGCCGCGACCCGAGCCGTGCGCGCGCACTCCCTGCGCGACGGCGTGACCGTGCTGACCACCGGGCTGTATCTGCTGATCGTCGTGGGCGTCGGTGGCTGGCTCGCGCTCAGCGGAGCGCTGTCCCTGGGCGGCCTGATCGCCTCCCTCGGGCTCGCGCAGTTCCTCGCGGGTCCGTTGCAGACGCTGGCTGCGGTGCCGGCGTCGGCGGCGCGGGCGCGGGCGTCGGCCGCGCGGATCCTCGGACTGCTCCGGGAAAGCGATGGGCGCCCGCACGGTGCCCGCGACGGGGAGGCGGAGCACGTGCCCGCGACGTCCCCGCGAGCCGTGCCTGAGCTTGCCGTCACCGGTCCGTCCGGGACGATCACCGTGGCGCCCGGCGCGATGATCGGCATGCCTGCGGCGACGGCCGCGGAGGCGTCGCGGATCCTGCGCTCGCTGCGTGATGCACGCGGAGCCCGGCCGGGCGATGTGCTCGTGGCGCCGCACGAGTCCGCACTGTTCCAGGGGTCGCCGCGCGACAACGTCGCGGTCGTCGGCCGCCCGGGGGGAGTGGAGGCCGCCCTGCGCGCCGCCTTCGCCGACGAGATCGTGGCGGACGACGTGGGGGAGGGCGGCCTGCGGCTCTCCGGTGGGCAGCGGCAGCGCGTGGCGCTCGCCCGCGCTCTGGCGGGGGACCCGCCCGTACTGGTGCTGCACGACCCGACCACGGCCATCGACGCCGCGACGGAGGATGTCATCGCGGAGCGGGTGCGCGCCTTCCGCCGGGGGAGGACGACGATCGTCGTCACCACGTCACCCGCGTGGCTCGCCCGCTGCGACGAGGTGCTCCCGGTCGACGGGGGCGCCACCGCGAGGGCGATCCGATGACGTCGCGGACGCCGCTCCCCGTCGCCGCGCCGCCCGCGGTGCGCCGGTTCGCCGCCGGGGCTCTCGGCCGGTCGCGCGCGACACTGGTCGGCACCGCGCTCGCGCTCATCGTCGGCGCGGTCGCCGGGCTCGGCATCCCGGGAGGCATCGGCTGGATCGCCCAGCTGCTCGCCGACCGGGCCGACCCGCTCGCGCTCGTCGGACCGCTCGCGCTGCTGGCGGCGTGCGCGATCGTCGGCGGTCTGGCCGCGTGGCTGTCGGGCGTGCTGCTCGCGCACGCGGTCCTCCCGCCGCTCGGGCGGCTGCGGGAGGAGGTCGTCGACGCCGCCACGACGCTTCCCCTGGCCGAGGTGGAGGCCGCCTCGGGGGATCTGGTCTCCCGCGTGACGGACGATGTGGAGCAGGTCGCCGAGGTGGCGCAGGGCGCGCTCGGCCGCCTCCTCACGGCGGCCGTCACCATCCTGGTCACCCTGATCGGACTCGCCGGGCTCGACCTCCGCTTCGCCCTGGCCGCGCTCGTGGCCGTGCCGGTGCAGGCGATCACCGTCCGCTGGTACCTGCGCCGCTCCGGGCGCATCTACGCGGAGGGGCGGCGAGCAGCAGGCCGACGGGCGGCGACGCTGCTCGAGACCTTCGCCGCACTGCCCACCGTGCGGGCGTTCGGCCTGCACGACGAGCGGGCCGCGCGGGCACGCGAGGCGTCGGCGGCGGCGGCGGAAGTGGAGCTCGAGGCGACGCGCACGATGACCCGCTTCTACGGGCGGCTCAACCTGGCGGAGTTCCTCGGTCTCGGCGCCATCCTGCTCGTGGCGTTCCTCCTCGTGCGTTCGGCGGGAGCCGACATCGGTCAGGCGACCGCCGCTGCGCTCTTCTTCGCGGGCCTGTTCAATCCGATCAACGACGCGCTCGGGACCGCGGACGACCTCCAGCGCGCCTCCGCCAGCCTGGCGCGGCTGGTCGGGGCGGTGGACGCCGGGGCGCGGAGCGTCCGCGGGGCAGCCGAGCCGCCGCGCGCCGGCGCCGTCGAGCTCCAGGAGGTGCGGTTCGGCTACGACGGAGTCCCGGTCCTGGGCGGCGTCACCCTCGTGGTCGACGCGGGCGCTCACGTCGCCGTGGTCGGCACGACGGGCAGTGGCAAGAGCACGCTCGCGGCACTGATCGCCGGGGTGCGCGCTCCGGACGGGGGCCGCGTGCTGGTGAGCGGCGTACCCGTGGGGACGATCGACGGCGCGCGTCGAGCGCGGGCGGTCGCGATGGTCTCGCAGGAGACGCACGTCTTCGCCGGAACGGTCGCGGACAACCTGCGGCTCGGGGCTCCCGCAGCGGGGGAGGCGGAAGTGCGGTCGGCCCTCGACGCGGTGGGCGCGTCCGCTTGGGTCGGCGGCCTCCCGCAGGGCGCGGCGACGCGCGTCGGCGCCGGCGGACACCCCCTTACTCCTCAGCAGGCGCAGCACCTCGCGCTGGCGCGGCTGCTGCTCGTCGATCCCGCGGTCGCGGTGCTCGACGAGGCGACGGCGGAGGCGGGCAGCGACGTGGCGCGCACGCTCGACGAGGCTGCCCGTGCCGCGATCCGCGGTCGCACGGCGATCGTCGTCGCCCACCGGCTCGACCAGGCGGCGGAAGCGGACCTCGTCGTGGTGATGGAGGACGGCGCCATCGTCGAGGCGGGAGCGCCCGACGAGCTCATCGAGCGCGGCGGTCATTTCGCCGCGCTCTGGAACGTGGCGGCTTCGCGACACGACGTGTCGGATCGCCGATAGCGCCGACCCCGCGCGGTGACATACGCTGACCTCTGGCCCGCTTTGGTTAGCCTTACCTAAGTAGCTGGGCTCCCCCCGACGTCGCCCCCCTCAGAGAGTCATCCGTGTCCCTTCGCGCCCCCATCGCCCCCGCTGCGGAGCGACGCGAGCGCACGACGCGTCCGTTGACCTGGCGGCTCGGCTGGCTGCTGGTGGGGATCGTGCTCCTCGTCCTGCTGCTGGGCGCGAGCATTGCAGTCGGGGCGAAAGCCATCCCGCTCGACCACGTGCTCCCGGCGCTGCTGAGCCCCGGCCGCTCCGACGACGACCTGGTGATCACCGGGCTGCGGGTTCCACGCACCCTCCTCGGCGTGCTGGTCGGCGCCGCGCTCGGCGTCGCCGGCGGAGTCATCCAGGCCTTCACCCGCAACCCGCTGGCGGACCCGGGCATCCTCGGCGTCAACGCCGGCGCGGCGCTCGCGGTGACTCTCGGCGTCGCGGTCTTCGGCATGCACGACATCGGCCAGTACCTGTGGCTCGCGCTGCTCGGCGCCGTGATCGCGACGGTCGTCGTCGCCCTGATCGGTATGAGCGCCCGCGAGGGCGCGACCGCGCTGCGGATGACCCTGGCCGGGATCGGCGTCGCGGCGGTGCTCGGCGGCATCACCTCCGCGATCCAGCTCGCGAACCCGACCGCCTTCCAGCGCATGCTCGGCTGGTCGGCCGGGAGCCTCGTCGCCCAGCCCCTCCAGGCAGCCATCGTCGTCGCGCCGGTCGTCGTGGTCGGGCTGGTCGTCGCCGCCATCGCCACCCGCGGGCTCAACGCCCTCGCCCTCGGCGACGACCTGGCCGCCTCGCTCGGCAGCCGGGCCGCGGTCACGCGCACGCTCGCGGTGATCGCCGTCACGCTGCTGGCGGGCGCGGCGACCGCCGCCGTCGGGCCGATCGCGTTCGTCGGCCTGATGATCCCGCACGTCGCCCGAGCCATCGTCGGGCCCGACCAGCGCTGGATCCTGGCCTACTCGGTCGTGCTCGGACCGGTGCTCCTGCTGGGCGCGGACATCCTGGGCCGCGTCGTGATGAGTCCCGCCGAGCTACCGGTCGGCTTGGTCACCGCGTTCGTCGGAGCGCCCGTCCTCATCGCACTCGTGCGCCGCTCGCGGGCGGTGACCCTGTGACCGCGGAGGCCACCCGGCACGACGCCGCCGACGCCCCGGCCGAGGTCGCGTTCGGCACCCGCCAGGTCGTCGTGCGACGGCGGCGCCTGTCGTTCCGCCTGCCCCGGCGCACGCTCGCGGCCGTGCTCGCCCTCACCGCGGTCGCCGTCGCGATCGCACTGCTCTCGCTCGCCACCGGGTCGTACGCGCTCGGCGTCGACCAGGTCGTCGGCGCCCTCACCGGTCGCGAGGGCGGGATCGTGCACACCATCGTCGTCGAGTGGAGGCTGCCGCGCGTTCTGCTCGCCGCACTGTTCGGACTCGCCCTCGGCGCCGCCGGCGCGATCTTCCAGTCGCTCACCCGCAACCCGCTCGGCAGCCCCGACATCATCGGCTTCGACACGGGCGCCTACACCGGTGCGCTCGTGGTGATGCTCGGTCTCCACGCCGGCTCGTCGCTCGCCGTCACCGGAGGAGCGATCGCGGGCGGCCTCGCGACGGCGGGCGTGGTGTACGCGCTGGCGTACCGGCGCGGGATGCAGGGCTTCCGCCTGATCGTGGTCGGCATCGGCGTCACCGCCATGCTGACCTCGGTCAACACGTGGATGCTGCTGCACACCGACACGATGGAGGCGATCGGCGCGGCCTTCTGGGGCGCCGGCTCCCTCGACAGCGCGAGCTACTCGCAGCTCCTGCTCGCGGCCGGCCTCTTCGTCGTCCTGTTCCCGTGCGCGGCGGCGCTGGCGCGCGGGCTCGGACTCCTGGAACTCGGCGACGACGCCGGCGCCCAGCTCGGCGTCCCCGTCGAGCGCACCCGGCTCGCCGCCACCATCGTCGGCGTCGCGCTGAGCGCCACCGTGACCTCCCTCGCCGGTCCGATCGCGTTCATCGCCCTCAGCGCACCGCAGATCGGCCGCCGGCTGGCCGGGACCGCTGGGGTGACCCTCGGCGTCTCTGCCGCCACCGGGGCCGTGCTCCTCCTCGCCGCCGACTGGGTGGCGCAGCACGGCCTCCCCACCGCCGTCCCGGTGGGTCTCGTCACCGTCGTGCTCGGCGGCGGGTATTTCGTCTGGCTCCTGATCGCGGAAGGGCGACGCCGATGACCGAAACCACTTCCGCGGCGGCGCCGCTCGCCGTGACACGGGCCACCCTCGGCTACGACGGCCGCACCATCTCCGAGGGCCTCGACGTCGCGATCCCGGACGGCTCGTTCACGGTCATCGTGGGGCCGAACGCCTGCGGCAAGTCCACCCTGCTGCGCGGGCTCGCCCGCCTGCTGCGCCCCACGGCCGGCCAGGTGCTGCTGGACGGCCGCGACATCCACGCGTACCGGACGAAGGAAGTCGCCCGCCGGCTCGGCCTCCTGCCGCAGACGTCGCTCGCGCCCGACGGCATCACCGTCGCCGACCTGGTGGCGCGCGGCCGGCACCCGCACCAGAGCGCCTTCCGCACCTGGAGCGCGGAGGACGAGTCCGCGGTGGCCGCGGCGTTGCGCGCCACCGGCATCGCCGAGCTCTCCGGCCGACGCGTCGACGAGCTGTCCGGCGGCCAGCGCCAGCGCGTCTGGGTCGCACTCGCTCTTGCGCAGCAGACCGGCATCCTGCTGCTCGACGAGCCGACGACGTTCCTCGACATCGCCCACCAGTTCGAACTGCTCGAACTGTTCCGGGAGCTCAACCTCGAGGGACGCACCCTCGTCGCGGTGCTCCACGACCTCAACCAGGCGAGCCGCTACGCGACCCACATCATCGCCATGAACGAGGGCCGCATCGTCGCCCAGGGCGCGCCCGCGGACGTCGTGACCGCCGACCTCGTCCACGACGTCTTCGGGCTGCCCGCGCACGTGCTGCCCGACCCGATCTCCGGCACCCCGCTCGTCGTCCCGCTCGGGCCGCCCGGCCGCGTCTTCGCCGACGCCCGCTCCACCGGTTCGCGCTGAACCGCCTCCGAACCCGCCCACCCCTCCGCACCACCGATCGAACGAAGGACACATGACCCAGCACCCCCACCGCCGTCCTGGTCTCCGCCGCGTCGCGCTCGCCCTCACCGGCGCCGCCCTCGCGCTCGCCCTCGCGGCCTGCAGCGCCCCCGCCACCGGCGACTCCGGCAGCAGCTCCGACACGAGGAGCGTCTCGACCCCCGAAGGCACGGTGACGATCCCGACGCACCCGAAGCGCATCGTGTCGGTGCACTCGTGGACCACGGAGTCCCTGCTCGACTTCGACGTGGCCCCGGTCGGCGTCGAGAACAGCGGAGAGCAGTACGTGCCCGAGCGCTACCTCGCCGACTGGAAGAAGACCGACAAGGTCACGGACGGCGGCACCATCGACTTCGAGAAGATCGCGGCCCTCAAGCCCGACCTGATCATCGGCGTCGACGTGCCGTACCTCAAGGAGGCGTACAAGAAGCTCTCGGCGATCGCCCCGACCGCGTTCGCGCCCTTCGACGCCGACGCGACCTGGCAGGACTACCCGAAGTACACGGCCGACTTCGCGAACGCCACCGGCCCGTACGACGCGCTGAAGGCGAAGTACGACGACCGGGTGAAGCAGGTCTCCTCCACCTACGCCTCCCCGCTCGCGACCGTGAAGTGGGACGTCATCCAGGGCGGCTTCGACGCCGGCAACTACTGGATCTACAGCGACACCTCGCCCGTCGGCGCCATCCTGAAGCAGCTCGGCGCGCAGTTCGCCTCCGCCACCACCGGCACCAAGGCCGGCGACAACCAGTCCGTCTCGTACGAGAAGACCGACCTGCTGAGCGACGCCGACGCGCTGATCTACTACACGAACAACGACGGCACCCCGGCCAACAACATCGACAAGCTGTTCGCCCTGCAGAGCTACCGGGACCTGGCCGCCGTCTCCGGCGGCCACGCGGTCGGCACCCCCGACTTCCTCCCCGGTTCGTACTCCGACGCCCTCGGGGTCATCGACGCGATCGAGAAGAACCTGAAGACGTTCGAGTAGCCCAGCGGACGCACGGCGCGCGCGGCCTAGGCTGGAGAAGACCCAATCCCTCCGAGCCAAGGAGCTTCCATGCGCGCTCTCGTCCAGCACGAATTCGGTGACCCTGCCCGGGTCCTCGGTGTGGAGGAGCGACCGCTCCCGGAACCGGGGCCCGGGCAGGTCCGCGTCCGGACCGTGCTCTCGCCCATCCACAACCACGATCTCTGGACCGCCCGCGGCACCTACGGCTTCAAGCCGGAGCTGCCCGCCCAGGCGGGGACCGAGGCCGTCGGCATCGTGGACGCGCTCGGCGAGGGCGTCGAATCCCCGGCGGTGGGCCAGCGCGTCGTCACCGGAGGCACCTTCGGCGTGTGGAGCGAGTACTTCGTTGCGAAGGCCGCGGGACTCATCCCCGTGCCCGACGGCCTGAGCGACGAGACGGCCGCCCAGCTCGTGGCGATGCCGTTCAGCGCGCTGAGCCTCCTCGACTTCCTCGAGGTCGAGGCGGGCGACTGGATCATCCAGAACGCCGCGAACGGAGCCGTCGGCCGCCTGCTCGCCCAGTTCGCCGCCACGCGGGGCGTCAACGTCATCGGGCTGGTGCGGCGGGAGGCCGACGTGACGGTGCTCGCCGAGGCGGGCATCGGCAACGTGGTCGCGACCGGGCACGACGATTGGCGCAGCCATGTCGCCGATCTCACCGGTGGCGCGCCGATCGCGGCCGCCGTCGACTCCGTGGGCGGCGAGTCCAGCGGCGACCTGCTGCACCTGCTCGTCGAGGGCGGCACCCTCGTCTCGTTCGGCGCAATGGCCTCTGACACGATGTCGATCTCGTCGGGCGACGTCATCTTCAAGCAGGCCACCGTGAAGGGCTTCTGGGGCAGCAAGGTGAGCGCTGCCATGCCCGCCGACAAGCGCAACGCGCTGTTCGGCGAGCTGATCACGGCCGCCGTCTCCGGCGGGATCACCCTTCCGGTCGCCGGGGTGTACGTGCTGGACGACATCCACGACGCCGTGCACGCCAGCGACCGCCAGGGCCGGGTCGGCAAGGTGCTGCTGAAGCCGTAGGCCGTAGGCCGTAGGCGTTCGCGGTCCGGGAGGCGCTCAGCCGTCGACCGGCCCGCCCGCCTGCAGCGGCCGCCACGACCGTCCGGACTGCCCGCTCAGCTCACGGTCGAGCGTCTCCTGCGCGACGCGCATCTGCTCCGCGTAGCGCGGCTCCGCCAGGCGGCGCCACATCTCCGCCTCCGGAACGTCCTCGACGACCGTGACGACCCACCAGAGGTTGCCCCAGGGGTCGCTGATCCGACCGCCCCGCTGCCCGAACGCGCTGTCGGACACAGGGGTCACGACGCGGGCTCCGCGCTCGACCGCGCGCTCGATGGCCTCCGCCGCATCCGGCAGGAACACGCGCAGGAGGCTCGGCAGCACCGGCCACTCGGGGCGCCGATCGAACGCCAGCACGACGGTGTCTCCGATGCGGATCTCGGCGTGGCCGATCCCGCCGCCCTCGACGGCGACCCGGGCGAGCTCCTCGCCGTGGAAGACATCGGCGGCGAAGTCGAGGAAGGCGGCGGTGTCGTCGGTCATCACCCAGGGGGCGACGGTGGTGTAGCCCGCGGGCGTGCTGCGGTCGTTCGGTGTCGGCTCGGTCATCGTGGCTCCTTCGCTGGTGTCCTCACCAGCGTGGACCCGATTGCGGTCGGAAACCGGCCGTTTCAGGCGGAGAGCGACGGCAGCCGGGTCTCGCGCAGCCACGCGTCGAAGAACTCGCCGAGCGGTTCCTCCGCGTACTCGGTCGCCAGCGCCTCGAACATCGTGGAGTCGACGGTGCCGAACCGGTTGGCTGCGCACCAGGCGCGGAGCAGGTCGAAGAACCGATCGTCACCGATCCGCTTGCGCAGCGCGTGCAGTGTGCACGCCCCGCGCTTGTAGACGCGGTCGTCGAACATCGCGTCCGGTCCCGGATCGCCGAGGACGAGGTCGTGCGGCTTGACCCGGAGCAGCGCGTGATGGGTGCGCGCCAGCGTGTTGGCGGACGGGCCGCCCGATGCCTCCGACCAGATCCACTCGGCGTAGCAGGCGAAGCCCTCGTTGAGCCAGATGTCGCGCCAGCCCGCGAGGCCGACGCTGTTGCCGAACCACTGGTGTGCGAGCTCGTGCGCGATCAGGCGCTCGGAGCCGCCGCGGCCGTCGACGTGCGACGCCCCGAAGGTGGCCATCGCCTGCGCCTCCAACGGGATCTCCAGCGGGTCCTCGGTGACGACGACCGTGTAGGACGGGAACGGGTACGGGCCGAAGCGCTCCTGGAAGCAGTCGAGCATCCGGGAGAGCGGGGCGAAGTCGGCGAGCACCCGGCGGGCGAGCGCCGGCGGGTAGGCGAGCACGACCTCCACGTCGCCGATGCGCCGCGGTTCGAGCGTGTAGCGGCCGATCTGCACGGCGGCGAGGTAGGTCGCGGTCGGCTCGGCGCGCTCGAAGAGCCACGTGCCCCGGCCGGCGCCGACGTTGTGCTCGACCAGCTCGCCGGTGGCGAGCACGGTGTACGCCGCCTCGGTGGTGATGCGGATGCGGTACGACGCCTTGTCCGACGGCCGGTCGTTGCACGGGAACCAGGTCGGCGCGCCCGACGGCTGCGCGGCGACGATCACGCCGTCCGTCAGCTCCTCCCAGCCGAGCGTGCCCCACCGGGTGCGGCGCGGAGCGGGGGAGCCGTCGTACGCGATCTCGACGCGGAACTCGTCGCCCGCGGCGATCGGGGCGGAGGGCGTCACCCGCAGGTGGGTCTGGTTCTGCGAGAACTTCGTGCGCTTCTCCCCGTCGAGCCGCACCTTCTTGGCGCGCAGGTGCACCAGGTCGAGGACGATCGCGGTGAGCGGCACGGCGGCGCGGCCGGTGATGATCGCGACCGCGTCCAGGCGGTTGTTCGTCACGCGGTAGTCGAGCGTCAGGTCGTAGGAGAGCACCGCGTAGTCGTCAGTGCCGGAGCGCGGGAGGTAGGCGTGCGAGACCGGTCCGGCGGAGCCGCCGGTCATCGGGCCGCCCGCGTCTGGTACTGCCGCACCACGACCTCACGCCACGGACCGATCGGGTTGCCGCTCCAGCGGCTGCCGGTGGGGACCGTCTCGCCGCGCATGACCAGGGAGGCCGGGCCGACCGTCGCCTCCGCGCCGATCGCGGCCGCCGGGAGGATGACGCTGTGCGGCCCCAGGGTGCCGCCGCGCTCGATGATGACCTCGTCCATGCTCATGATTCGATCATGGAACAGGTGCGTCTGCACGACGCAACCTCGATTGACCGTCGTCGCGTCGCCCAGAGAGACCAGATCGGCCTCCGGGAGCCAGTAGCTGTCGATCCACACGCCGTGCCCGATGCGCGCTCCCAGGCTGCGCAGCCACCACACGAGCGCGGGCGTGCCGGCGGCGGCCCACGCGAACCAGGGGGCGGCGACCATCTCGGTGAAGGTATCCGAGACCTCGCTGCGCCAGATGAACGACGACCAGAGCGGATGCTCGCCCGCGCGCAGCCTCCCGAGCAGCGCCCACTTGGCCGCGGAGCTGACGGCGGCGGCCACCGCTCCTGCGGCGAGCAGCACGGGCCCGCTGAGGAGCACGGCCCACCACACGCCCCACGCCTCGACGATCGCACCGAGTCCCAGCACGACGCCGAGGCCGATCGCGCACGTCACGAGCACCGGGACGATGCGCAGCAGCTCCCAGGTCGTGCGGGCGACCCGCAGGCCGGTGGAAGGCGCGTAGGTGCGCGAGACGTCCGCCTCCTGCACCCGCCGCCGCAGCTTGACCGGCGGGGAGCCCAGCCACGACGAACCCGCCTTGGCCTTGCGCGGGGCGACCGAGAGCACGGCGACGAGACCGTCGCGGGGGACGCGGTTGCCGCCGCCCGCCATCCCGGAGTTGCCGAGGAACGCCCGTTCGCCGATCTCGACCCGGGCGATGCGCACGTAGCCGCCGCCGAGCTCGTACGACGCGACGAGCGTGTCGTCGGCGAGGAACGCGCCGTCGCGGATGCGCGTCATCGCGGGCAGCAGGAGGACGGTCGACGCCTCCACGTCGGTCCCGACCCGCGCGCCCAGCATCCGCAGCCAGACCGGGGTGAAGAGGCTGGCGTAGAGCGGGAACAGGATGGTGCGCGCCATGTCGAGCAGCCGCTCCGTCGACCACACCTGCCAGCCGACCCGGCTGCGCACGGGATGCACGCCCTCCTCGATGCCGATGCCGAGCAGCCGCACCATCAGCACCACGAGACCGGCCAGCACCAGCCCGGCGACCAGCGTCCCGGGAACGAGCGCGGCGAACGCGCGCCCCGCGACCTCCGTCATGTTCGCGGTACCCCGGATCGCCACCGCGAGTACGAGCGCACCCGCCGCGAACGCGACGACCGGAGCGAGCGAGACGACCAGCGAGGCGACAGCGTACGCGAAGACCCAGCGCGTGCGGCGCGGCGGACGCTCCTTCGGCCACCACTCATGCGAGCGGCCGACCCGGACGGCGGGGGAGCCGGCCCAGGTCTGCCCGGCCGGGACCCGACCGAACACGGCCGAACCCGGAGCGACCGTCGCCCCCCGCCCGATCTTGGCACCCGGCATGAGCGAACTGCGCGCTCCGACGGTGCTCCCCGCGCCGATGCGCACCTCGCCGATGCGCACGAGGTCGCCGTCGATCCAGTAGCCGGCGAGGTCGACCTCGGGCTCGATGGAGGCGCCGGCGCCGATCCGCAGCATCCCGGTGACCGGAGGGAGGGTGTGGAGGTCGACACCCGGGCCGATCTTCGCGCCCAGCGCCCGCGCGTAGTAGCTGATCCACGGCGCCCCGGCGAGGCTCGCCGCCCCGATCTGGTGCGCCACCTGCTCGGCCAGCCACAGCCGCAGGTGCACGCCGCCGCCGCGCGGGTAGTCGCCCGGCTTCACCCCGGCCAACAGGAGGCGCGCAGCGACGACCGCGATCGCCATCCGGCCCCACGGGGTGACGAAGACCAGCAGGCCGACGAGCAGCCACACCACGTCGACCTCCGGCAGCGCGTCGAAGCCACCGAACGGCCGCAGGATGGCCGCGGCCGTGAGCAGGTAGAGCAGCCAGCGCACCCCGTTGAGGATGAACAGGGGGAGGCCGAGCACGGTCTGCAGGATCTGCATGCGCCGCGGCGTACGCGGCACCACATGGGTCGAGGCCGCCGACGGCAGCGGCGAGCTCTCGGCGAGGGCCTGCGCCATCGCGGTGAACCGCGGATGCGCGTAGACGTCGGCGACGCTGATGTCGGGGTGGCGGTGACGCACCAGGGAGACCAGCTGGGCGGCCGCGAGCGACCCGCCGCCGAGGTCGAAGAAGTTGTCGTCGGGCCCGGTCACCGGCAGCCCGAGCACGCTGCGCCAATCGGCGGCGAGCAGTTCGGCCACGGGGTCGTCTCCGGCGGGGGAGGGACCGTCGGCCGTGTCCTCGAGCGGCCACGGCAGGGCAGCGCGGTCGACCTTGCCCGAGGTGCGCACCGGGAGGTCGTCGACCACGGCCAGCAGCGGCACGAGGGCAGCGGGCAGCTCCTCCCGCAATTGCGCGAGAGCCGTCGCGCGGTCGAAGGCGTCGCGCTCGGGGACGGCGAGGTAGCCGACCAGGATGTCGTTGCCCGCCGCGCTCTTCCGGACGGCCGCGGCCGCACCGGAGACGCCCGGCAGCGCCTGGAGCGCCGCCTCCACTTCGCCGAGCTCGATGCGGCGTCCACCGACCTTCACCTGGTCGTCGGCTCGCCCCAGATAGAACAGGCCCGCCGGATCGAAGCGCACCAGGTCGCCGCTGCGGTAGGCGCGCTCCCAGCCCAGCGTCGGCATCGGGGCGTACTTCTCGGCGTCCTTCGCCGGGTCGAGGTAGCGGGCGAGGCCCACGCCACCGATGACCAGCTCGCCCGTCTCGCCCTCCGCGACCGGGAGGCCCTCCGCGTCGACGACCGCCAGGTCCCAGCCGTCGAGGGGGAGCCCGATGCGCACGGGCTCGCCGGCGGTCAGCGCCGTGCCGCACGCGACGACGGTCGCCTCCGTCGGCCCGTAGGTGTTCCAGACCTCGCGACCCTCGACGGCGAGCCGGTTCACGAGCTCGGGCGGGCAGGACTCCCCGCCGAAGATCAGCAGCCGCACGTTGTCGAGCGCCTCCGGGGGCCACAGCGCGGCGAGGGTCGGCACGGTCGAGACGATCGTGATGCGGTGGGCCTCCAGCCACGGGCCGAGATCCATCCCGGTGCGCACCAGCGAGCGCGGGGCCGGCACGAGGCAGGCGCCGTGGCCCCACGCCAGCCACATCTCCTCGCACGACGCATCGAAGGCGACCGAGAGACCGGCGAGCACGCGGTCCTGCGACCCGATCGGCTCGTCCTGCAGGAAGATCCGCGCCTCGGCGTCGACGAACGCGGCGGCCGAGCGGTGCCGGACCGCGACGCCCTTCGGCGTGCCGGTCGAGCCGGAGGTGAAGATGATCCACGCGTCGTCGTCGGGCACCGGCGGGTCGACCAACGGAACAGCAGCGGTGCTCGGGTGCGGAGCATCCACGCCGAACAGCGGGACGGCATCCTCGGCTCCGGCGGCGCGGTAGCCGTCGTCCTCGATCACTCCGCGCACCGCCGCCTCGCCGAACACCAGGTCGGCGCGCTCCTGCGGGTCGTCCGCATCCACCGGCACGTAGGCAGCGCGGGCGGCGAGCACCGAGAGGATCGCCAGGTACAGCTCGCGCGTGCCCGACGTCATCCGCACGCCCACCCGGTCGCCGGGGCGCACGCCCGCGAGCCGCAGGCGTCCCGCGGTGGCGAGGACGTTCGCCAGCAGCTCCCGGTACGACAGCGCGCCGCGGGCGTCCTCGATGGCCGATGCCTCGGGATCGGCGGCCACCGACGCGCGGAGGATGTCGATCAGCGTGCGGGGCGCCGGCGCGAGGGCGGACCTCAGCAGTAGGCCGGGAGCGGCGGATCCGTCGGGGTCAGTCACGGGCGTTCACGCTAGGCCGGTGCGGTTACCGGCCGGTGAACGGCTCAGCCTTCGCCGAGCGCGTGCAGCAGCTGCGCCTTGTTCATGCGCGAGTACCCCTGGATGCCCTGGGCCTTGGCGCGGTCGCGCAGCCCGTGGAACGTCGGGATGCCGCTGGACGGCGTCGCGGCGACGCCGCCGCTGCTGACCGCATCGGCCTGGGCCGCTGCGGTGAGCGCCGTCTTCTCGGTGCGCTTGACCGCCTTCTTCGCGTCTTTCGCGGCCTGCTCCAGCCGGGCCGAGAGCTCCTCGGCCGCTTTGCGGGAGCGCTTGTCGAGCTTCTTCACGGCCCGCTCTGCCTCGTCCACCGCGGCGCGGGCGGCGACCAGCAACCGCTCCGCCTCCTTCTCCGCCTTCTTCGTGCTCACGGTTCCTCCTTGCGCGTTTCGGATCCCGGACAGCCCTGTCGCGCTCACCATACGTCCACTCGGGGGTCATGCACCCTCCCCAGTCGCGAGAAGTTCGCGCAGCGCGTCCAGAATGGGCCGCTGCCCCTTCGTCAGTTTCCCCGCGGCGACGTCGAGGGGGAACCACTGCGCGGCGTCGATCTCGGGGAACTCCTGCCGTCTGCCGGAGCGGGGAGGCCATTCCAGCTCGAACGTGTTGCTGCGCACCTCCGCGAGCTCGAAGCCGGGAGCCGCGCCCGCGAACACGACGATCACCTTGCCGGAGGTCCGGAAGTCGCCCAGCGGCAGGTAGGCCGCGTCCGGCGCCTCCACACCCATCTCTTCCGCGAACTCGCGGCGGGCGGCGGCCAGCTCGTCCGTGTCCCCGGCCTCCACGATCCCCTTGGGCAGCGACCACGCGCCGTCGTCTTTCCGCGCCCAGAACGGGCCGCCCATGTGCCCGAGCCAGATCTCCGTCCCGGCGGACGAGGGGCGGTGGAGCAGGAGGGCGGCGCTGCGGACGGTCATAGTGCGACCCTACGTCCGCCTCCGCCCGCCCGGGCGGCTAACGTGGAACCGTGAACTCGGGTGACGCGTGGGTGGAGGGCCCTCAGGGCGAACGCTTCTGGGGACGGTTCGGCGCGGCCGGGCTGCTGGTGCATGACCTCCAGCGCGGCATCCTGCTGCAGCACCGGGCCGACTGGAGCCACTTCGGCGGAACCTGGGGGCTGCCGGGCGGGGCGAGGCACGAGGGGGAGTCCGCCGTCGAGGGCGCGCTCCGCGAGGCCCACGAGGAGGCCGACGTGCCGCCCGATGCCGTGCGCGTGCTCTTCGAGAGCGTGCTCGACCTCGGCTTCTGGTCGTACACCACCGTCGTCACGCAGGCCGTGCGCCCGTTCGAGGCGCGCATGGCCGACGTCGAGAGCATCGAGCTGCGCTGGGTGCCGGTGGGGGAGGTCGCCGACCTTCCGCTGCACCCCGGCTTCGGGGCGTCGTGGCCCGAGCTGCGCGCGCGGTTGTCCGGCCTGGCCGACTGACCCCGCCCCGACGGTTCAGGAGGCGAGGCGCGGCCAGAGCAACGCGCCCGCGACGTCCTGGCATCCGGCGGGCAGACTCGCGAACGACGCCGCTCCCGGGTACGCAGCCTGGCCGGGATAGCCCGGCGCCCCGGGGTAGCCCGGATCGCCGCGGTACCGGTGGCCGTCCTCGGTGAAGAGGCGGTCGCCGCGCACCGTCCCGAGATAGCTCCCGCTCGGGGTCACGACCTCATCGTCGTCCCACGGGAACCACCCGATCCAGTCGCCGTCGGGGTTGAACAGGTACCGCCCGCGCGGGTCGCTGCGGAACGCTATCCAGACTCCCTGACTGTCGTGCAGATATACGGTCATCGTCGATCGCCTTTCGGGTCGGCATCGTCGTCCGTTGAATTATCCTCACCCTGATGGGGTGCGGCAAGCGCCGCGCGGGGGATGTCACCCGCTCCCGGGACAATGGAACCGTGCACATCGTCCTCGAACGCGTCGGCCGCGACATCCGTGCCGTCGCCGTCCCCGCTCCGTGCGGCGCGGCACACGCGACGCATGAGGCCGACGCGCTGACCGACGCCGAGCTCCCGGCCTATGTCGCCGCTCGGGAGGCCGCACCCGCCGACGGCGAACGCCCCCGTTGGGTCTGGAGCGACACGCGCGCCTGGTACCCGGCTCTCCTCGCGGCGGGCGTGCGCGTCGAGCGCTGCGTCGACCTGACGCTCTCGCACACCATCCTCCGCAACTCGGCGCTCACCGCCGACTCGGCCCTCGCCACGGCTCCGGCCGGGCCGTGGGACACCGCGACCGTGCTGGAGGACGCCCCCGAGCCCACCCACTCGGCCCTCTTCGACTTCGAGCACGAATCGACCGCCGCCGACGCGGATGCCCTCTCCGCCGTCCTCGAGTTCACCGCGCAGCAGGAGGCCATCGCCGGCAGCGCCGACCCCGGCCGTCTGCGCCTCCTCCTCGCCGCGGAGTCCGCGGGCGCGCTCATCGCCGCCGAGATGCGGTTCTGCGGCCTCCCGTACAGCGCCGAGCGGCACGACGACCTGCTCACCGGACTCCTGGGCCCCCGGCCCGCCTACGGCCGCCCTGCGGTCCTGGAGGAGCTCGTCGGCCGCGTCCGCGCGGAGCTCGACGCGCCCGACCTCAACCCCGACAGCCCGCCGGCGCTGCTCAAGGCTCTGCAGCGCACCGGGCTGCTGGTGACCTCCACGAGTTCGTGGGAGCTCCGCGAGCTCGATCACCCCGTGATCGAGCCCCTGCTGCGCTACAAGAAGCTCTCGCGGCTGCTCACCGCCAACGGGTGGACCTGGCTGGAGAGCTGGGTGCACGACGGCCGGTTCCGGCCGGACTACGTGCCGGGCGGCGTGGTCACGGGTCGCTGGGCGACGCGCGGGGGAGGTGCGCTGCAGCTGCCCAAGCAGGTGCGCGGAGCCGTGGTGGCCGACCCGGGCTGGAAGCTCGTCGTGGCGGATGCCGCGCAGCTCGAGCCCCGCATCCTGACCGGTCTCGCCGGCGACACCGCGATGGCCGCCGCCGGTCGCGGAAAGGATCTCTACGCCGGCATCGTGGAGTCGGGCGCGGTCGACGAGCGCGCGCACGCCAAGGTCGCGATGCTCGGCGCGATGTACGGGGCGACGACCGGGGAGAGCGGGCGACTCATGCCACGCCTGACCCGGGCGTTCCCGCGCGCCATCCGACTGGTGGAGGAGGCCGCCCGGGCGGGGGAGCGGGGTGCGATCGTCACCTCCCGCCTCGGCCGCAGCTCGCCGCCGCCGAGCGCGGCCTGGCGCACGACGCAGTCCGCCGCCTCCTCCGCCGATTCGACCGCCGTCGACGAGCGCCGCGCGCGCAGCCAGGCCCGCGACTGGGGGCGCTTCACCCGCAACTTCGTCGTGCAGGCGAGCGCGGCGGAGTGGGCGCTGTGCTGGATGGCGGAGCTGCGCAACCGCCTCACCGCCCTCGCGCCCGGCCGTCCGCTGACCGACTCCCCGCACCTCGTCTACTTCCTCCACGACGAGGTGATCGTCCACACGCCCGCCGAGCTCGCGGCCGAGACCGCGGCCGCCGTGGAGGAGTCCGCCCGGCTCGCGGGACGGCTGCTCTTCGGCGCGTTCCCCGTCGACTTCCCGGTCACCGCCGCCGTCGTCGACTCGTACGCCGAAGCGAAGTGACGCCGGCACGGAATTCCCGGGTGTCGGAGTTGGTTGTCACTGGCGACCTGACCGAGGATGGAGACCATGACTGACACCGCCGCCGCCCCCACCGACCCCAACGCCGTCCTGGCCCGGTACCGGCAGCGCCGCGAGCAGGCGGTCACCGCCCCGCAGGGCAACCTGGCGCTCGTGAACACGCAGTGGATCACCGGCGACCCGGAAGCTCCGGCGCAGCCCGTCTGGGGCGTCCCCGGCCTGTGGTCGCCGCTCCCCGCCGGCCAGTCCGGGCTGAAGGTCACCGCGACGCCCGCGGACGGCATCACGGTCGACGGCACGCTCGTCGACGGTGAGGCGATCGTCCGCGGCAAGGACGACGCGAACCCGAGCGCCATCACCTTCAGCGACACCGTCAGCGGCTTCGTCATCGCCAGCGAAGAGGGCGACTACGCGCTCCGCGTCTGGGACGCCGACTCTGAGGCGATCCAGGAGTTCGGCTCCATCGACGCGTTCCCGTTCAATCGCGAGTGGATCATCCAGGCGACCTTCAGCCCGATCGAGGGCGGCAAGTCCGTCGGCTTCGAGCACCTGAAGGACGACGGCAAGACCCGCGAGATGGTCATCCCAGGCGAGATCACCTTCAGCAAGGACGGCGTCGACTACAACCTCGCCGCGTTCAAGGCCGGTCGCGCGCTGCAGCTCGTCTTCGCCGACAGCACCAACGGCGACAGCACGTACTCGGTCGGGCGCTTCCTCTTCGTCGTCCCCAACGAGGACGGCACCGTCACCCTCGACTTCAACCTCGCCGTGCTGCCGCCCTGCGCGTTCAGCTACAACTTCAACTGCCCGCTGCCGCCCGCGCAGAACCGCTTCGCCGTGCCGATCGAGGCCGGCGAGAAGAACGTGCTGAACAAGGAGGGCGCGCTCCTCCACTGAGGCGCGACGCGGCGGGACGGATCAGGCGGACTCCGCCGCCGGCCGCCGCCCACGGCGCGGCCGCTCCGGCGAACGGGGCTGGAGTAGCACCTCCGGGTGCGCGCTGAGCGCGGCGGCGACCTCGTCGAGCCACTCGATCGCCGCGTTAGCCCCCAGCTCGGCGGCCCGGTTGGCGGCGAGCAGCGCGCGCGAGTCGGCGTCGTGCGTCAGCTCCCGGATGCGCTCCGCATAAGCGGTGCGGTAGTCGGCGACGATAGCGGCGGGGTCCGACCCGGCGATGGAGGCGGCGATGAGCACCTGGTCCTGCATCTCGTCCCAGTCCGGCTCGGTGTCCCGCGGCCCCGTGGTGAGCCACGCGCGCGCCTGCGTCTCGCCGTCCCCGGTGAGCGCGTGCAGCGGGAGGCCGTCCTCCGTCGCTCCCGCCGGCTCGATCAGCCCCTGGTCCGTCATGCGGTCGAGGGTGGAGTAGACCTGCCCGGCGTTGAGCTGGCGACGGTGGGCCGCGCGCGCCAGGAACTCGTTCTGCAGTTGCGAGCCGTACGCGGCGCCCTGCGTCAGCACGGCGAGGAAACCATTCTGGACGGACATACTCGGTATGCTATTCCGCCTCGGCGCGCGCGGCACGCGGGAATCGCCGAATCACAATCTTGTAACTCCGGCGCGTTGTCCGGCATAATCGTGGCAGAGGTCCCGGTGGGGCCCGCAAACTTCATACGCAGTCATGGCACACCCGCTCGTTGGTCGTTGGGGAAGACGCACCAAGCGATCGGAGGAAACCATGACGGGTCACGCAAGTCGGGGAGTGCTCTACGTGCACTCCTCTCCTGGCGCGCTCTGCCCCCACATCGAGTGGGCGGCGGGACGCGCCCTCGGTCGCGCCGTCAACTTCACGTGGGAGACGCAGCCGGTCTTGAAGGGTGCCCAACGGGCCGAGTTCTTCTGGGAGGGCCCGCAGGGCACCGGAGCGCGCCTCGCCACCGCCCTGCGCGGCTGGGAGCACCTGCGTTTCGAGGTCACGGAGGACGCCGGTCTCGGCACCGACGGCGGCCGGTGGATGCACACCCCCGATCTCGGCGTGTTCTTCGCCCAGACCGACACCGTCGGCAACATGGTCGTGCCGGAGGACCGCATCCGCTACGCGATGGAGCTCGCGGGCGGCAACGCGCACGAACTGCAGCGCGAGCTGCGTCTCGCCCTCGGCCAGGCCTGGGACGAGGAGCTCGAACCCTTCCGGCACGCGCACGACGACACGTCGGTCATCTGGCTGCACAAGGTCGGCTGACAGGATCCCGCGGCGGGCCCGGCGAACGCCGCCCGCCCGCGGTGAAACGGGAAAGGCCCCGGTCCAGTGGACCGGGGCCTTCTCACGTGCGCTGGGATCAGACCGAGCGGAACGCGACGACGGCGTTGTGGCCGCCGAAGCCGAACGAGTTGCTGATCGCGAGCTGCGGGCCGTCGCCGAGCGGCTGGGCCGAGCCCGAGACCTTCAGCGGGATCGCCGGGTCCTGCTCGGTGAGGTTGATCGTCGGCGGGGCGACGCGGTCGCGCATCGCGAAGATCGTGAACACGGCCTCCAGTGCGCCGGTGCCGCCGAGGAGGTGACCGGTGGACGCCTTCGTGGCCGACACGGGGATGCTGTGCACCCGGTCGCCGAACACCTCGCGCAGCGCGACGTACTCGGCCGGGTCGCCCACGGGCGTGCTGGTCGCGTGCGCATTGATGTGGGTGACCTCGTCGGGCGAGGCGCCGGCCTGCTCCAGGGCGAGCCGCACGGCACGGCTTGCGCCGCGGCCCTCGGGGTCGTTCGCGGTGATGTGGTACGAGTCCGCGGTGACGCCGCCGCCGACGACCTCCGCGTAGATGCGGGCGCCGCGGGCGAGGGCGTGCTCCTCGGTCTCGAGCACCAGGGCGCCGGCGCCCTCACCCATGACGAAGCCGTCGCGGTCGACGCTGTAGGGGCGGGAGGCGGTGGCGGGGGAGTCGTTGCGGCGCGAGAGCGCCTGCATCGACGAGAACGAGGCGATCGTGATCGGGTGGATGGCGGACTCGCTGCCGCCGGCGATGACGATGTCGGCGAGGCCGGCCTGCAGGTGCTCGTACGCGTTCACGAGCGACTCGGTGCTGGAGGCGCAGGCGGAGGCGACCGTGCGGGCGAACGCGCGGGCCTCGAAGTGCATGGAGATCGCGGCCGACGCGGCGTTGGGCATCAGCATCGGCACGGTCATGGGGAGGACGCGGCGCGGTCCGCGCTCGCGCAGGGTGTCCCACGCGTCGAGCAGGGTCCACACGCCGCCGATGCCGGTGGCGTAGTCGACGCCGAGGCGCTCGGGGACGACCTCGGGCGAGCCTGCATCGGCCCAGGCCTCCATCGCGGAGACGAGCGCGAGCTGGCTCGACGGGTCGAGGCGCTTGGCGACGGGACGCTCGAGCACGGTGTCGGGACGCACCTTGGCCTCGGCGGCGAAGGTGACGGGCAGCTCGTACTTCTCGACCCACTCGTGTTCGAGGGTGCGGGCTCCGGACTCACCGGCGAGCAGGCCCTGCCAGCTCTCCGGGGCGGTGCCACCGAGCGGGGAGGTAGCGCCCACGCCGGTGACGACGATCTTCTTGGTCATTACGACAACTCTCCGTTGTTCGGTACGTCGGACTCGCGCGGGCGCACGAGAACTCGCGCGGGCGGCGGCCGGAGGGCGCGCCGCCCGCGCGGAGGACGATTCTTGCGGGGCCTAGGCGTCCTGCGCCTTGACGATGAACTCGACCGCGTCGCCGACCGTCTTGAGGTTCTTGACCTCCTCGTCGGGGATCTTGACGTCGAACTTGTCCTCGGCGTTGACCACGATGGTCATCATCGAGATGGAGTCGATGTCGAGGTCGTCCGTGAACGACTTGTCCAGCTCGACGGTGTCGGTCGCGATGCCGGTCTCGTCGTTGATGAGCTCGGCCAGGCCGGCAAGAACTTCTTCGGTGGACAATGCCATGGTGTTATCTCCTTGAGGGGTGTCGTTTTGACCGTTGATCAGTCTAGGGCAGGGCCTACGGCAGCACGACGACCTGCGCGCCGAACACCAGACCGGCGCCGAAGCCGATCTGCAGCGCGAGGCCGCCGGACAGCTCCGGGTGCTCCTGGAGCAGCCGGTGCGTGGCGAGGGGGATGGAGGCGGCGGAGGTGTTGCCCGTCGTCTCGATGTCGCGGGCGATCGCGACGGTCTCGGGCAGCTTGAGCTGCTTGGCGAACTCGTCCACGATCCGCATGTTGGCCTGATGCGGGATGAACGCGGCGAGCTGGTCGGGGGTCACGCCGGCGGCGTCGAGCGCCTCCTTGGCGACCTTGGCCATCTCCCACACGGCCCAGCGGAAGACCGTCTGGCCCTCCTGGCGCAGGGTCGGCCACGGCTTCTCGCCGTCGCGGAACTCGGTGAGCGTGTTGTCCATCCCGACCGCGTCGGCCTTGGACCCGTCCGAGCCCCAGATCGTCTTGGAGATGCCGGGGTACTCGCTCGGGCCCACCACGACCGCGCCAGCGCCGTCGCCCAGCAGGAACGAGATGGTGCGGTCGGTCGGGTCGACGACGTCGGAGAGCTTCTCGGCTCCCACGACGAGCGCGTAGTGCGCGACACCGGTGCGGATGAGGGCGTCGGCCTGGGCGATGCCGTAGGCGTAGCCGGCGCAGGCGGCGTTCATGTCGTACGCGGCGGCGGGGTTGGCGCCGACGCGGTCGGCGAGCACGGCGGCCAGCGAGGGCGTCTGGCGCGGGTTGGAGATCGTGGCGACGATGACCGCGTCGATCAGCTTCGGGTCGACACCCGACTTCGCGATGGCCTCCTTCGACGCCTCGGTCGCGAGGTCGACCGCGCCGATGTCGTGGCTGGCACGGGTGCGGGTGATGATGCCGGTGCGCTGGCGGATCCACTCGTCGGACGAGTTGATCGGGCCGACGAGGTCGTCGTTGGGCACCACACGGTCACCGCGGGCCGCGCCGATGGAGAGGATGCGGGTGTACTGCGGGCCGTGGGACTGCTGCAGGGTGGGGTGGGTCATCCGGGTCCTCCTAGGCGCCCTGGTCGATGAGGTCGAACGCGGCGGGCAGGTCGTCGGGCGTCTTGATGGCAACGCTCGGCACACCCTTGAGGCCGCGCTTCGCGAGCCCGACGAGGGCACCGGCCGGGGCGACCTCGATGATGCCGGTCACGCCCGCCTCCTGGAACGACTGCATGGTGAGGTCCCAGCGGACGGGCGAGGAGACCTGGCCCACCAGCAGGCGGAGGAACTCGGCGCCGTCGGTGACGCGGGAGCCGTCCTTGTTCGTCCAGAGCGGCAGCGTCGGATCCTGCGTGGTCAGGGTGGCGGCGAACTGCTCCAGCACGGGCACGGCCGGGGCCATGTACCGCGTGTGGAACGCGCCGGCGACCTGGAGCGGGATGACGCGGGCACGGGCCGGCGGGTTCTCGCTCAGGGCCGCGAGCGCGTCGAGGGCGCCCGCGACGACGATCTGGCCGCCGCCGTTGTAGTTGGCGGGGGAGAGACCGAGGGTCTCGAGCTGCGCGAGCAGCTCCGCCTCGTCGGCGCCGATCACGGCGCTCATCCCGGTCGGGGCCTCGGCGGCGGCGCGGGCCATGGCGGCCCCGCGCTCACGCACGAAGGCCACGGCGTCCGTCTCGCTCAGGACGTCCGCGCCGGCGGCGGCCGTCAGCTCGCCGACGGAGTGGCCGGCGATCCCGCCGACCTTCTCGCGGCGGCCGTCCGCCAGGAGCGCCGACAGCGTCAGCAGGCCGGCCGAGACGATGAGCGGCTGCGCCACCGCGGTATCGCGGATGGTGTCCGCGTCGCTCACCGTGCCGTGCGCGACGAGGTCGATGCCGACGGCGTCGGAGATGCCGGTCAGCTGGTCGCGGAAGGCCGTCTCCGTCAACCAGGGGTCGAGGAAGCCGGGGGTCTGGGAGCCCTGGCCCGGGCACACGATCACAATCACTTGACTAAGTCTGCCAATCTTCCGCCGTGCGGATGTGTCGAATGGATACGAAGTATCGGGAGAAGCTCTGTGGAAGTCTACAAAGACTCAGGTGCGACGCGACGCTTCCGGCTCGTTGATCGAGCCGACGATGAGCGCAGCCTGCAGGATGAGCGCCTCGCGGGCTCCCGTCGCATCCCAGCCGATGACGTCCGAGACGCGCTTCAGGCGGTACCGCACCGTGTTCGGGTGGACGAACAGCTCGCGGGCCGTCGCCTCCAGGGAGCGGCCGTTGTCGAGGTAGCACCACAGGGTGGTGAGGAGCTCCGTCGAGTGGGCCTGCAGCGGGCGGTAGATGCGGCTGATCAGGGTCGCGCGCGCCAGCCCGTCGCCCGCTAGGGCTCGCTCCGGGAGGAGGTCGTCGGCGTGCACGGGGCGCGGGCAGTTGCGCCACGCCTTCGCCACGGCGAACCCGGCCAGGGCGGCCTTCGCGCTCTTGGACGCGTCCACGAGGCTCGCCACCTCGTGACCGAGCACCAGATGACCGGCGCCGAACTCCGGCTCCAGCTGCTGGGCGATCTCGAGGAAGCTGACGGCCGGCGTCGCGCCGATCGCGTCCTCGGGCACGCTGTCGCTCGGCCAAGCGCGGCCGATCACGAGCACGAGCCGGTTGCCCTGCACGCCGATGAGCACGTCCGCCGACATGTGCCGGGCGGTCCGTCGCAGCTGGTCGACGTCGAGCATGCGGGGCGCGGTGCCGACGAGCACGCTGACCTCGCCGTGCCCGTGCCAGCCGAGCGCGGCGATCCGGCTCGGCAGCTCGTCGTCGTACTCCCCGGTGAGGATGCTGTCGACCACGAGGGCCTCCAGGCGCGCGTCCCACAGGCCGCGGGCCTCGGCGGCGCGGGCGTAGACATCGGCCGCGGCGAACGCGATCTCGCGCGAGTAGAGCAGGATCGCCTCCCGCAGCGCCTCGCCGCCGCCGACCTTCACGCGCTCCTCGACCACCTCCACGGTGATCTTGATGAGCTGGAGGGTCTGCTGGAGGCTGACGCTCCGGAGCAGCTCACGAGGAGCCGCCCCGAAGACGTCGGCCGCGATCCAGGGCGTCGAGCGCGGGTCGTCGAACCACGAGATGAACGACGAGATGCCCGCCTGCGCGACCAGCCCGACCGCACTGCGGCGGCCGGGCGGCATGTCGCGATACCAGGGGAGCGTGTCCTCGAGCCGCTTGAGCGTGGTCGTGGCGAGCTCGCCCGAGATCTTGCGCAGCCACGCAAGGGTCTCGGCCTTGGTCCTCTCGACTGAACTCGGCACGGGAGTCGTCAGGACTCGCCGCCCGCGGAGCCGGTGGTGCCGGCGTTCACGTCGTGCAGCAGGTACTTCTCGATCGCCCACGCCGGCGCGTTCGGGTCCACCTGACCACGGGCTGCGAGCAGCTCGAGGGTGCGGACGACGAGCGACGGGCCGTCGATCTTGAAGAACCGGCGGGCGGCCGCGCGAGTGTCCGAGAAGCCGAAGCCGTCGGCGCCGAGGGTGGCGTACTCACCGGGCACGAACTGACGGATCTGGTCCGGCACCGCGTGCATGTAGTCGGTGACCGCGACGAACGGGCCGTCGGAGCCCTCGAGCTTGCGGGTGACGTACGGCACCTGCTTCTCCTGCTGCGGGTAGAGGAAGTTGTGCTCCTCCGCCGCCAGGCCGTCGCGGCGCAGCTCGCCCCACGAGGTGACGCTCCACACGTCGGCCGACACGCCCCAGTCCTGCGCGAGCAGGTGCTGGGCCTCGAGCGCCCACGGCACCGAGACGCCGGAGGCGAGCAGCTGGGCCTTGGGCCCGGCCACGTCGGACGCGCTGAGCTTGTGGATGCCGCGGACGATGCCGTCCACATCCACGCCCTCGGGCTCGGCCGGCTGCACGATCGGCTCGTTGTAGACCGTCAGGTAGTACATGACGTTCGGGTCCGGGTGGTTGCCGCCGTACATGCGCTCGAGGCCGGCGCGCACGATGTGCCCGATCTCGTAGCCGTAGGCCGGGTCGTACGACAGGACCGCGGGGTTCGTCGACGAGAGCAGCAGCGAGTGGCCGTCGGCGTGCTGCAGACCCTCACCCGTGAGGGTGGTGCGGCCGGCGGTGGCGCCGATCATGAAGCCGCGCGCCATCTGGTCGCCTGCGGCCCAGATCGCGTCGCCGGTGCGCTGGAACCCGAACATCGAGTAGAAGACGTAGACCGGGATGAGCGGCTCGCCCTGCGTCGCGTACGAGGTGCCGACGTTGGTGAACGCCGCGAGGGCGCCCGCCTCGTTGATGCCGACGTGGATGATCTGGCCCTGCGGGCTCTCCTTGTAGGCCAGGAGCAGCTCGCGGTCGACCGACGTGTAGTGCTGGCCGTTCGGGTTGTAGATCTTCGCGTTCGGGAAGAACGCGTCCATGCCGAAGGTGCGCGCCTCGTCCGGGATGATCGGGACGATGCGGTGACCGAAGTCCTTCGCGCGCAGCAGATCCTTGAGCAGGCGGACGAACGCCATGGTGGTGGCGATCTCCTGCGTGCCGGAGCCCTTCTTGGCGATCGCGTACGCGGAGTCGTCCGGGAGGTTGAGCTGCGTGTACTTGGCGCGGCGCTCCGGCAGGTACCCGCCGAGCGCGCGACGGCGGTCGTGCAGGTACTGGATGGCCTCGTCCTGCGGTCCCGGGTTGTAGTACGGGGGCAGGTACGGGTTCTCCTCGAGCTGCGCGTCCGTCACCGGGATGCGCATCGCGTCGCGGAACGTCTTGAGGTTGTCCAGCGTCATCTTCTTCATCTGGTGGGTCGCGTTGCGGCCCTCGAAGCTCGGACCGAGGCCGTAGCCCTTGATGGTCTTCGCGATGATGACGGTGGGCTGGCCCTTGTGCTCCACGGCCGCCTTGAAGGCCGCGTAGACCTTGCGGTAGTCGTGGCCGCCGCGCTTGAGGCCCCACACCTGGTCGTCGGTGTAGTCCTCGACGAGCTTGAGGGTGCGCGGGTCGCGACCGAAGAAGTTCTCGCGCACGTAGGCGCCGTTCTCGGTCTTGTAGGTCTGGTAGTCGCCGTCCGGCGTCTGGTTCATCAGGTTGACGAGCGCGCCGTCGGCGTCGCGGGCGAGCAGGTCGTCCCACTCGCGGCCCCAGATGACCTTGATGACGTTCCAGCCCGCACCGCGGAAGTAGCTCTCGAGCTCCTGGATGATCTTGCCGTTGCCGCGCACCGGGCCGTCGAGGCGCTGGAGGTTGGCGTTGATGACGAAGGTCAGGTTGTCGAGCTTCTCGTTCGCCGCGACCTGCAGCTGACCGCGCGACTCGACCTCGTCCATCTCGCCGTCGCCGAGGAACGCCCAGACGTGCTGGTCGGAGGCGTCCTTGATGCCCCGGTTGGTGACGTACTTGTTGAGCTGCGCCTGATAGATGGCGTTGATCGGGCCGAGACCCATCGACACCGTCGGGAACTGCCAGAACTCCGGCATGAGCCGCGGGTGCGGGTACGACGACAGGCCGCCTCCGGCGTGCGACTTCTCCTGGCGGAAGCCGTCGAGCTGGTCGGCGCTGAGCCGGCCCTCGAGGAACGCGCGGGCGTAGGTGCCGGGGGAGGCGTGGCCCTGGATGAAGATCTGGTCTCCGCCACCGGGGTGGTCCTGGCCGCGGAAGAAGTGGTTGAACCCGACCTCGTAGAGGGCCGCGCTCGACGCGTACGTCGAGATGTGGCCGCCGACGGCGATGCCGGGGCGCTGCGCGCGGTGCACGAGGATGGCCGCGTTCCAGCGGATCCACGCACGGTAGCGGCGCTCGATCTCCTCGTCGCCGGGGAACTCCGGCTCGTTCTCGGGAGAGATGGTGTTGATGTAATCCGTGGTCGGGACCATCGGAACACCGAGGTGCAGTTCTTTGGAGCGCTTGAGCAGGCTCAGCATGATTTCACGAGCACGCTCGTGGCCGTGAGCCGCAACCAGTGCGTCGAGGGATTCCTGCCATTCGGCGGTCTCCTCCGGGTCCGAGTCGATGTTGTTCACCGAGTACGGGTCCTGGTCGTTTACAGTCACCCTCGACCTCTTTCTTGTGTCGGATGGATCGTGGACGGCTCGCACCGCTGTCGGTTCACGACAAACGAGCGGGCACCATCGTTCAGCCTAGCCTCACTCCGACCCTCCCCGTGACCGCGTCCTTGGCACTCGCAGCGGACGGGTCTAGGCTGTCTCCTCGTGCACCGGCGCGAGGCCCTGCTCATGCGAGGGCGACGCAGGCGATGAAAGGACGACACACACCTCATGGCTCTGGAGAACGACACCCAGGCTCCCGACTTCGAGCTCCTCAACCAGCACGGCCAGACCGTGCGGCTCTCCGACTTCCGCGGCCGCAAGGCGGTCGCCCTGGTCTTCTTCCCGCTCGCGTTCTCCGGCACCTGCACCGGCGAGCTCTGCGCCCTGCGCGACAACCTGGCGCTCTTCGACGACCACCGCGTCGAGCTGCTCGGCATCTCCGTCGACTCCAAGTTCACGCTGCGCGCGTGGGCCGAGCAGGAGGGCTACGACTTCAGCCTCCTGGCCGACTTCTGGCCGCACGGCGAGATCGCCAAGGAGTACGGCGTCTTCCTGGCCGAGAAGGGCTTCGCCAACCGCGCGACCTTCCTCATCGACGAGTCGGGCATCATCCGCGCCTCCTTCATCACCGCCCCCGGCGAGGCCCGCTCCATCGAGGCCTACCGCGCCGCACTGGAGCTGCTGCCCGTCCACGTCGGCTGACGCCGCCGCCGGCCGCCTCCCGCTAGGCTGGATCGGCACCAGGGCCTTTAGCTCAGCTGGTAGAGCGCCACGTTTACACCGTGGATGTCGTCGGTTCGATCCCGGCAGGGCCCACCACACCTCACCTCACCTCTCCCGCCGCCCACATTCGTGCCGAATGTCGGGAATGGGGCGCGCTTTCCCGACATTCGGCACGAATGTCAGGTCATCCGGCCGTCCGCGTCAAGCTCGATCGTCGCGTCGATGCCGATCCGCGCGAGGAAGGACTCGTCGTGGCTGATGACCAGGAGAGCTCCCCGGTAGGCGTCGAGCGCCTCCGCGAGCTGTTCGACGCTCGCGATGTCGAGGTTGTTCGTCGGCTCGTCGAGAACGAGGAATTGGGCGGGCGGATCGGCCAGCAGCACCCGGGCGAGTGCGACCCGGAAACGTTCGCCGCCCGAGAGCGTCCGCACCGCGCGGTCCGGGGTGCCCCCGCGCAGCAGCAGGCGCGCCAGCTGATTCCGGATGTCGCCGGGGGCCGATCGCGGTGCGACGAGGCGCACGTTCTCGATGGCGCTCAGGTCGTCCTCCACGCTGCCGAGCCGTTGGGGAAGATATCCGACACGGCTCGTGAGGAGCTCCGCCTCCACACGCGCTGGCCGTGAGGAGTCGCAGCCCAGTAGTCGCTCGACCAGCGTCGTCTTGCCCGAGCCGTTCGGCCCCACGAGCGCCGCGCGTTCGGGCCCCTGGATCACGACAGTCCGGTCGGCGTCCCGGAACTCGGCGATGCGACGGCCGCGCGGCACGTCCGGGTCGGGAAGGACGAGGTGGATGTGCTCGTCGTCGCGGACCCGGGCGTCCGCCGCGTCCACGGCCGCCTGAGCGCTCCGCACCTTGTCGTCGTGCGTGCCTCGGAGTGCTCCGGCGGAGGCTTGCGCCTTGCTCGCACGTGCGCCCGCCAGGATCTTCGGAATGCCCCCGTCGCGCTGGGTCTTGGCGCCGGTACGTTCCCTGCGGGCGAGCTTCACCTCGGCCTCGGCTCGCTGCCGCTTCTCGACCTTCAGCGCCTGCTGCGCCGAGCGTGCGGCCTGCTGGGCGGCGGCCTGCTCGCCGTCCTGGTGCGCCTTCCATGCGCTGTAGGGGCCGCCGAACGACTCCAGGCGCCCGCCGTGGAGCTCGGCGGTGGTCTCCATCCGCTCGAGCAGCTCGAGGTCGTGGCTCACGACGACCACTGTGCCCGGCCACTCGTCCAGGAGCTCGCCGAGCAGCGCACGGGTGGGGCGATCGAGATTGTTGGTGGGCTCGTCGAGGAGGGTGACCGGAGTGCGCGCGAGACGGAGGCCGGTCAGGGCGATCAGCATCGCCTGTCCTCCGGAGACCTCCGCGACACGGCGGTCCAGGTCGTCTGCGGAGAAGCCGATGCGGTGCAGGGCTTCGTCGGCGCGGGCCTCGATGTCCCAGTCGTCGCCGATCGCGTCGAAGTGACGCGGGTCGGGATCGCCGCCCTCGATGGCGGCGATGGCTGCGAGGACGCGGTCGATGCCCAGTAGCTCGGCGACGGTCGTGCGGCGGCTCAGGGTGAGTGTCTGCGGGAGGTAGCCGACGTCGCCGACGGTGTCGATCCGGCCCGCGGTAGGGGTGAGCGACCCCGCGATCAAGCGGAGCAGCGTGGACTTCCCTGCGCCGTTGCGTCCGACCAATCCGGTGCGGCCGGGCGTGAAGGTGCCGCTGACGCCCGAGAGCGCGGCAGCGCCGTCGGGCCAGTCGAAAGCGACGTCGTGAAGGGTGATGGACGGTTTCGTGGACATGGAGCAATCTCTCTGCGCTGCCCGCGGGCGTGCGGCGGGCGAAGGATCGAGTCGGGAAGGTGCAGGGCGCCACGAAAGGCGGCGCGCACGGCACGCGAACGCGGCACGGCGGGGCGCACGACGGCGGATGGTCGACGCCTGGACAGGCGGACTCGATCCGTGCGTGCCGGCCCGGAGAGGGGGCGGTCACCGGGGCGGGAGCAGCCCTCCCGCGCGGAGAGGCCACCGGCGTACCGGTGGCTAGATTCTGTCGACCTCGATCTCCATGCGTCCAGCCTAACAGCCGGCCCTCGCTAGACTCGCGGCATGCCCGAGGGAGCGTATCGCTGGTTCGTCTACGCCGAGCTCGCCCTCGCCGCCGTCACGTTCGTGGCGCTCTGCTTCATCGTCGCGCCGTACGGCGGGCGGCACGGCCGCACCGGATGGGGGCCGACCGTGCCGGCGCGGGTCGGCTGGGTGGTCATGGAGGCGCCGGCGTCGATCCTGTTCCTCGGCTTCTACCTGCTGGGGGAGCATCGCGGCGAGCTCGTGCCGTTGCTCTTCCTGCTGCTGTGGCAGGCGCACTACGTGCAGCGGGCGTTCGTCTACCCGCTGCTGATGCGGTCGGGATCGCGGATGCCGGTGGCGGTGATGCTGCTCGCGATCCTGTTTAACCTGCTCAACGCGTGGGTCAACGCGCGCTGGATCTCGGAGTACGGGTCCTATCCCGTCGCGTGGCTCGCGGATCCGCGGTTCTGGATCGGCGTGGTGCTGTTCGCGGTCGGGTACCTGCTGAACGTGTCCTCCGACCGGATCCTGCGGAGACTCCGCGGGGACGGGACGACCGGCTACCGCATCCCGCACGGCGGCGGCTTCCGCCTCGTGTCGAGCCCGAACTACCTGGGCGAGATCGTGGAGTGGACGGGCTGGGCGATCGCCACGTGGTCGCTGGCGGGGGCCTCCTTCGCCCTCTACACGATCGCGAACCTGGCGCCGCGGGCGATGGCGAACCACCGCTGGTACCGCGACACCTTCCCGGACTATCCGGCCGACCGCCGCGCTCTGCTGCCGTACGTGCTCTGACAGGGCCGGATGACGGTGGCCGCCCGTAGGGTGGCCGCGTGCCGGAGAACGTCGAGCAGTGGTGGGCGCGCCGCCAGTGGTCCAAGGGGACCGCCGTGCCCTACGCCGTCGGCGCGTACCGGCCCGACTGGGAGCGCTACCCGACCCTCGTGCGGCAATACCATCCCGATCTCAACCACGGCATCGTGCTGACCCAGGTGCCGCCCGCGGCCGACGTCTACCTGCTGTGGGAGTGCGACTCCGGGCACCAGTTCATCGCGACGCCGGCGGAGCAGCGGGCACGTCCGGGCGGCACCCGGCGCCGCTCGGCGTGGTGCCCGTTCTGCTCAGAGGCCGCGGCTCCCCGGCGGGTGCGGCCGGCCGCCGATCCGGAGGCGCGCCCCCACCTCTGCGGGCACCCGCGGGATCCGCGCCGGCTCGAGCACGATCCGGACGACGACCGCTGCTGGCTCTGCCGCCGGCTCGATCGCACGAGCATGACCCGCGAGCAGCTCGTCGCCCTCGCCGCCCCTGGTTCGCGCGTCGCGGTGTCGAACGAGAACAGCTCGGCGGCGACGCACTCGTGGCAGTGCGCCGACGGGCATCCCGCCTTCCGGGCGAGCATCGAGCGCATCATCGACGGCCGGCGCTGCCCGGTGTGCCGGCACGCCAAGGAGGGCGCGGGGCAGCTGCCCGTGGGCACCGCCTTCCACAGCAGGTTCGCGCCGACCCCGGCGTCCGCCGCCGAGCCCGAACTGAAGCAGCGCCTCGCCGAGCGCCTCGACGTGGATCTGAGCCGCAACGCGGTGCGGGTCGCGCGTCCCTTCCACTCGCACCTGGAGGTCTGGCCCGACATCCTCATCCCGGAGCTGCAGGTGGCGATCGAGTACGACACGACCGGCCGGCACGGGCTGGAGCACGTCGGCCCGCGGGAGGCGTCCGACCGCACGAAGGACCGCCTGCTCCGCGCGGCGGGCTGGGAGGTCGTACGCGTGCGCTGCGGCAAGCTGCAGCCGCTCGGTCCGTACGACATCGTCGCCGGCGGCGTGTCGGTGAAGGTCGTCGACCGCATCCTGGACCGGCTCGGCGAGATCCGCGGCGAGCTGCTCGTCGCCGCCTACCGACGCTGAAACTCCGCCCTCGTGCACGGGCGCGCCGCTGGCTACCCTGGGAGGCGAACCGGACGGACGAAGGAGATCCCGATGTCATCGACGCTCAACCCCTACCTCAATTTCCGCGGCCAGGCCCGGGAGGCGATGGACTTCTACGCCTCGGTGTTCGGCGGCGAGGTCACCCGCAGCACGTTCGCCGAGTTCCAGGTCAGCCAGGAGCCCTCCGAAGCCGAGTGGATCATGCACTCGCAGATCACGACGCCGGCCGGCTTCACCCTGATGGCCGCCGACGTGCCCGCGCACATGGACCTCAAGCCGGGCTCCACCATCTCGATCTCGCTCAGCGGCGACGACGAGGCGGAGCTGACCGGCTACTACGAGAAGCTGGTCGACGGCGGCACCGTCCTCGAGCCGCTCTCCAAGGCGCCCTGGGGCGACAGCTTCGGGATGGCGATCGACAAGTTCGGCACGCAGTGGCTCGTGAACATCGCGGGAGCGGCGGCCGCGCAGGGCTGAGCGACGGCCGCATCGTGACCTCCGCCTCCGCAGCGGGACCGGTCGTCGTGGGTGTGCTCTCCGGGCAGCATCGCGTCGTCGTCCGCGAGGCGGCCGCCCTGGCGGCCGGGTTGGGGCGCGCGCTGCTGTGCGCGACGGTCGCCGCCGACAGCTATCTCGAGGAGTGGGACCCGGCCGACGGCCGCGACCAGGGCTCCCTGCATCCGGCCGGGATGGATTCCGACGATCACGCGATCGCACTGGCGCTGGCCGGGTCGATCCGCGACACGCTCGGCGAGGGCGCGCCCGAGTGGAGCCTCCGGGTGCTCGCCGGGGATCCCCGGCACGCTCTCGCGCGACTGGCGACCGAGGTGGATGCGCGACTCATCGTGGTGGGAGCGCACCCCCACGGCTTCGGTCACGCCGTCGAAGGGCTGCTGTCGGGGTCCGTCGCGACCCGGCTGGCGCACGACCAGCAGCGGCCCGTCGTCGTGATCCCCGTGCCGACGGGCACCGCCGTCGACCTTCTCGGTTGACACCGGACTCCCGCCGCAACCGACGCCGGGCATTCCCGCGGGCACCGGGCCGGGGCTATGGTCGAGCCGACCCGACCGGGAGGTGGTCGTCATGTGCCGTTGGCTCGCATACTCCGGAGAACCGCTCAAGCCCTCCGTGCTCATCCTGGACGCGCAGCATTCGCTGGTCGCCCAGTCCCTCAACTCGCCGCTCGGCGCGGAGACCGTGAACGGCGACGGGTTCGGCTTCGGCTGGTATCCCGAGGGCTCGGTCGCCGGCAGCGTGCCGGCCCTGTTCCACAGCATCGAGCCCGCCTGGCACGACGAGAACCTGCGGGAGCTGACGGACTCGATCGCCAGCCCGATCTTCTTCGGGCACGTGCGCGCCGCGGCGGGGCCGCCCATCCAGCGCACCAACTGCCACCCGTTCCGGCACGGCAACTGGATGTTCATGCACAACGGGTTCCTGGGCGGCTTCGAGGCGATGAAGCGCGACCTGACCTTCGCGGTCGACGCGTCGCTCTACCCGGAGATCCGTGGGACCACCGATTCCGAGGTGCTGTTCTACCTCGCCCTCACCTTCGGCTTGGAGGAGGACCCGGTCGGTGGGATGGCGCGCGCCGTGCGCCACATCGAGAAGGTCGGGGAGGAGAAGGGGATCGCGTTCCCGATGCAGGGGACGATCGCCCTCTCCGACGGAGCCACCCTCTGGGCCTTCCGCTACTCGACGGCGCACCGCACCCGCACGCTGTTCCACTCGGCCGCCATCCCGGAGCTGCGCCAGATGTACCCGGACGCCGATCAGCTGAACCTGTTCGGCGACCACGCGAAGGTCATCGTCTCGGAGCCGCTGAACGACCTCCCTGGCGCGTTCGTGGAGGTGCCGGAGTCGACCGTCGCGATACTGGACGACTCCGGCTACCGTCACGAGCACTTCCTCGACGACGGGGAGTGAGCGCGGCGGCCGCGGCTCAGCCGTCGCCGAGCACGCGCCGCACGAACGCGTCGACCCGCTCGCGGAGGGTGTCGATGCGCTGGTGGCGCGCCGCCTCCACGTCGAAGCCGATGTAGGCGGTGGCCGGGCGCTTGCGCGCGTTCACCGAGCACTCGAACGCCGAGCAGACGAGGGTGCCGACGGTGTTGCCGTCGCGCCCCGCCTTGCCGGCGCGCTTCGCGATGAAGAAGACGACCTCGTTGGGGAGGTGGACGTCTTCGCACCACGAGCACTGCGGCCGCGAGCGGACGGAGCCCTCGGCGCGGCGCAGCAGCACGCCCACGGGTTCGCCGTCGATCTCGGCGACGACGTAGCCGACGTTCGGGAGCTTGCGATCGCGCCAGCCCAGGAAGTCGATGTCGTTCCAGGCGACCGCGTCGAGGTCGGGGAGGGCGAGCTCTTTGCGCTCGCGGACGGAGGCGTTGACGAAGGACGCGCGGATGCGCGCATCGGAAAGGGGAAGCATGGGTAGGCCTAACGTGTCGAAAATTCTGTCCTGAAAACGGGCGCGCACGATGGCGCACCCGGGGTCACCGAGTGGGGGACAGGGTTATCTCACGCCGGCGCTGAGGGCGCCGACGACCTCCAGACGCCCGATGGGCCGAAGGGGAGGAGTGGAAGACACGAGCCCGAGTCTACGCCCCGAGGCTGGCCGGTGTCGGCGGAGGGGAGGAGGATCGGTGCGATCGACCAGAACGATCTCCAGAAGGGACCACCAGGATGTCCACGCTCCCCACCCCCGTCGACCCGCCCGCGCTCGTGCACAGCCCCGCCTTCGCCCAGGGGATGATCGCCCCCGCCGGCCCGACGCTCTACGTCGGCGGCCAGAACGGCATCGACGGCGACGGTGTGCTCCGCGACGGCCTCGGCCCGCAGACCGAGCAGGCGCTCCGCAACGTGCTCGCGGTGCTCGACGCCGCGGGTTCCGGCCCGGAGTGCGTCGTGAAGCTGACCATCCACCTCGACCCGTCGATCGACCCGACCGACGCCTACGCGGCCACCCGGACGGTGTGGGGCGACCATCGCACGGCCGTGACGGTGCTCGCGGTCGCTCCTGCGAATCCCGGCGCTCTCGTCGAGATCGAGGCGGTGGCCGTGCTGCGCGGCTGAACGAGCGGCCGGTCGGCGGTCTACGCCCGTGAGCTGAAGGAGGGCGCGGTGACGCGCCCGGAGCGGCACAGCAAGAGGGCACCGACCGCGCCGATAAGCCCGAGCACCGCCAGGACGCCATCCAAGCCGAGACACATGATGAGGAAGGGCGGGGTCGCGGCGAGCAGCACCGCGAGCTGGACGCGCCAGGTCGCGGGGCGACGGGTGCGCGACGGATCCGCTTGCGGTGCCCGCTCGAAGCGCGCCAGAACCAGCGAAAGCGTCGCGACGAGCACGAGGGCGGCTGCGAGGACCAACGGCCGCGTCTCCCACCACGCGGCGCTGCCGGGCGCAGGCAGGGGCAACGGCAGCAGCAGGCAGATCCCCGTCACCGCGATGATGCAGGTGAGGTGCCAGAGGTAGACGGTCATGAGCCGGCTGCCGACCGCGAACGTCAGGGCGCGCGCCGCACGCGTGCGCATCAGGGCGGTGAGCGCGGGATGGAGCAACGCGAGGACGCACAGCTGCGCGATCCCGAGCAGCCCGAGCGCGAACAGCGGCGGGTACTGATTGGTCAGCATGTCGGGGGAGTAGAGTCCGGTGGCGACGCCCGCTCCGAGGAGTGCGAGGGCGGCGGCCGCGATTCCCACGAGCACGCCGCGGGAGGCCCGCAGCACCACGCCGTCGGCGTACAGGAAGCCGAGCTGCTGGACGAACACCCACACGAAGAGCACGTTCACCAGGCCGACGGCCTCGACTCCCGTCGCCGCGCGCACGGCGTCGACGAGCATGGCACTGGCGGCGAGGGCGACGAGGGTCCGCAGCGGTGCACGCTCGTGCAGCCGGGCCATCAGCGGCACGCACCACTGGCAGAGCAGGTACGCCGCGAGGAACCAGAGCGGCGTGCCGACCCCCTGAGCGACTCCGGCGACCAGCGACGCCGGCGCTCCGGCGACCAGGGCGCCGATGATGACGACCGAGAAGAACGCGAAGACCGGCACCGTCGGGCGCATCAAGCGGACGAGGCGGCTGCGTACGTAGTCCGCCCCGGTGGCGCCCCGGCGCTGGGACGACCGCCACGCGGTCAACGAGGCGAAGCCGCCGAGCACGAAGAACAGCGGCATCACCTGGCCGAACCACGTGGCGAGCGGGAACCAGCTCTGCTCGGTCACCGGCTTGCTGATCGTCAGCGCGCCCGAGGCGTCCACGCCGACACCCACCATGAGCAGGTGCGCCACGACCACCATCAGCACGCAGACGACGCGCACCCCGTCGACGGCGAGGTCGCGGCCGGCCAGGTCGGTGGCGGCGGGACGGGAACGGCGGGGGCGGGTCGATGCGGCGGTTCTGATCACGGCGGCCTCCAGGTTCAGGGTCGTTCGCGTCAGCCTATGAGGCGGTCCGGAACCCCTGGCACCGTGCTGTCACGGAACCGCGCACCGTGTTCCGCGCACGGTGCGACGCCGGTTCGGCGTAAGGTCGGCGGGTGGACGAAGACGACAGCAGAGCGCGCGACGTCGCGCCGGAGCACCGCTGGCCCGCCGTGATCGCGACGCTCCTCGCGCTCGCCTCCTACGCCTTCCTGCCGAGCGTGGTGCCCGCGCTCGAGCGGTACCTGGTCGTCGGGGTGTGCCTGTTGATGCTGGTGGCGCTGGTCGTCTACAACCCGCATCGGCTGTCCCGCGAGTCGCGGTGGTCGCGCTGGCTGGAGTTCTCGTTGGCGCTGCTCATCCTGGTGGCGAACCAGGTGGCGTTCGTCGAGACCGTCATCCGCCTCCTGAACAAGAGCGGCAACGGCTCGGAGATCCTGCTCGCCTCCGTGCAGGTCTGGGTGACGAACGTCATCGCGTTCGCCCTCGTCTTCTGGGTCATGGACCGCGGCGGCCCGGTCTCCCGCGTGACCCGGGCGCGCCACGCCCTGCCGCTGGCGGACTTCCGGTTCCCGCAGGACGAGGACCGCGACACGGTGGAGGAGGTGTCTCGCGGGTCGAGCCAGAGCCTCGACTGGGTCCCCAACTACATCGACTATTTCTACAGCTCCCTGTCGAACTCGATGGCCTTCAGCGCGACGGACGCGATGCCGCTCTCGCACCGGGCCAAGCTGCTGATGGCGCTGGAGTCGTTCTCGGGTTTCGTGCTGCTCGCCCTGGTGATCGCGCGGGCCGTCTCGCTCATCGGCTGAGTGGGACGACGCGCGCGACCGCGGGATTCAGTCGCCGAGGCCGTGCGCGAGCATGCTCTCGCCGGCGGCCGCCACGGCCTCCTGCCAGGTGCGCGGGCGGAAGTCCAGGAGGCGGCGCGCCTTCTCGCTCGACACCTTCTTGCGGTAGCCCAGCTCGGCGGCCATCGGACGCATCCCCGGGTTCGCCTCGGCCGCCGCGCGGACCGCATCGGAGGGGAGAAGCGCCGTCGGCACCTTCGGGGCGCGGTCGCCGAGGGCGGAACGCAGTTCGGCTCCGACGTCGGCGAGGGGGACCGCATCCTCCTGGCTGGTGAGCAGGAAGCGCTCACCGGCCGCGCCGTCCGCGGTGAGGGCGGCGATGTGGGCGGCAGCGACATCCCGCACATCCACGAACGGCACCGCGAAGTCGGGGTAGCCCGGCAGCTCGCCGGTCAGCACGCGGTGGACCAGGTGGTTGGCGCCAGAGATCCCGTCGCCGAGGAGCGGGCCGACGACCGCGACCGGCAGCATCGTCACCAGCTCGGTGCTCCCGTCTTCCGCGGCGATGAACTCCCAGGCCGCGCGCTCGGCGAGCACTTTGCTGCGGCCGTAGGCGTCCATCCCCGGGCCGTCGAGCACCGACCAGTCGTCCTCGGTGAAGGCGCGGTCGAGCGGGGGGTGGCCGAAGCCGACGGCGTGGAACGCCGAGGTCACGACGACGCGCGGGACTCCCGCATCCCGGGCCGCCCGGAGCGCGCGGAGGGTCCCCTCCCGTGCGGGAGCGATGACCTCCTCCTCGTCCTCGACCGGGCCGAGGTGCACGGGCGACGCAACATGCAGCACGCCGTCGACGCCGCTCATGGCGTCCGCCCATCCGGCGTCGGCGAGCAGATCGGCCGCCACGAACTCGAGGGCGTCGTCGCGGGTCAGGCCGGCGTCGCGGAGCCCCCTCCTCACCTCGGGCTCGCGATCGAGTGAGCGGAGGGTCGCCCGGACGGACGCGCCCGCGTCGAGGAGCTGCAGGATGATGTGACCGGCGATGAAGCCGGAGCCGCCGGTGACGAGGACGCGCTGGGTCGACATGGTGTTTCCCTTCGTGGAGTGCTGACCGTCCGATCGTCGTCCTCCACCCCCACACGAGCCAGTGCTCCCGTGACACTGGTACCGGCAGGAACAGGCACGGCGGCACGCGCGGTGGGTAGCGTGGGCGCATGGACGGCGAGCAGAACCTGTTGGGGGAGTTCCTCCGCGCCCGGCGCGAGCTCGTCTCGCCCGAGACGGTGGGCATCCCGGTGCACGGCACCCGGCGCGTGGCGGGGCTGCGGCGGGAGGAGGTCGCGATGCTCGCCGGCATCAGCGCCGAGTACTACCTGCGGCTCGAGCAGGGACGCGATCGCAACCCGTCCGGCCAGGTGCTCCGGTCGGTCGCGCGGGTGCTGCAGCTCGACGAGGAGGCGACGGCGCACCTCCTGGGGCTCGTCCGGGCCGACGAGCGGCCGCGGCGTCCGCGGCGGCCGCGCGCCGAGACGCTGCCGGCGAGCATCGCCGCCCTCGTGCCGCAGCTGCCGTTCCCCGCGTTCGTGGAGGGACGCTACCTCGACGTGCTGGCCGCGAACGAACTCGCCACGGCGCTCTCGCCGCGGCTCGTCGCGGGCCGCAACCGGATGCGCGACGTCTTCCTCGATCCCGCCGAGCAGGCGCTCTTCCCCGATTGGGAGGCGGCGTCGGCCGTGCTGATCGCCGGCTTCCGGCGGTCGGTCGGAGCGGACGCGGACGACGCCCGCGTCATCGAGCTGGTCGGCGAGCTGTCGGTCGCGAGCCCGACCTTCCGCCGGCTGTGGAGCCGCCACGATGTGCGCGAACGGCAGGGCGGCGCGCTGACCTTCGACCATCCCGTCGTCGGCGCGCTGAGCGTGCACCGGGAGAAGCTGCAGGTCACCGGGACGGACGGTCTCGTCCTCGTGCTCTACCACCCGTCGACCGCGGAGGCGGGGGAGAAGCTCGCCCTGCTCGGATCGCTGCAGGCGCCCGCGACCGCTCCCGCCGCGCGGGAGGACGCCGCGCAGGAGGACGCCCCGCGCTGATGGCCGCTCCCGCCGACGGCTATCGTGAAGGGAAAGACGGCTGGGAGGCCTCATGCGGGAGATCGTCGATTTCGTGAACGTGTCCACCACGGGGCTGGAGTCCAGCCCGGTCGCGGAGGCGCTGGCGGGACTGCGCGCCAACGAGGCGCGCTACTACAAGAACAAGTACGACCACGACTTCGCGGTCGGCCCGGCCGACGAGGAGACGGAGGCCGTCGAGCGGCTCACGCGCGTGCTCGCCGAGGAGCGCGACATCCACATCGCCTCCCGTCCGCTGCAGGCGACGACCTTCGAGGTCGACGGGCTGCGGATGGACTACGTCTTCTACGAGTCCGGCCTCGCGATCAACGTCATGTACGCGCTCGACCCGGCGGGCAAGCGCGCGGTCGGGTTCAAGCTCTCGCAGGGCATGGAGGTGCCGGCCGAGCTCGCCGAGCGCTTCAAGTTCGCCCGCCAGAAGTCGAAGCTCGCCGGGGAGATCCGCGGCTCGTTCTTCGTCGTCAAGGGCGAGTACTAGGACAGGGTGGTGGTGCGACGAGAGGCACGACGCTGAGCGACCTCTCCGGCGTCGACTGGCCTCCGGTACCCATCCGGACCGATCGACTTGTACTCAGGGCCTCGGAAGGGCAGGATCGCGCGACCTTCCTCGACCTTCTCAGTTCAGCCGATGTGTACGCGTTCCTGGGCGGAGCGCGCTCGCGCGACGAGCTCGATGCGGCGATGCCGATGCTTCCAGGAAGCCGGCCGGGCGCTTTCGTCGTGACGCTCGGGGCTGCCATGATCGGCATCGTCACGATCGACCGTCGCGAACAACCGCGTCCTGGCCACCTGACGGCGGGAGCGGAGGAGCCCGAGCTCGGCTACCTGTTCCTTCCAGAACTCTGGGGCCGAGGATATGCGACGGAGGCGTGTCGCGCGGTGCTCGACTGGACGGCGACGGCACTCCCTGGAGAGCCCGTTGTCCTGTGCACGCAGAGCTCGAATGCGGCCTCTCTCCGCGTTGCGGCGAAGCTCGGCTTCACCGAGCGTGAACGCTTCGAGGAGTTCGGCGCTGAGCAGTGGTTCGGCGTCCGTGTGCCGGGCCGCACGCCCCGACCGCCGGGGGTCGCACCCGGACAGAGCGACCTCGTCGAGGCAGAGGGAGCCCCGTCACGGCCGCATCGTCAGGGCGATTGTACCGATCCACCCACCGGCGTCCACGGGGAGAGCCGCGGCAGCCAGCACCGCACGCCGCTCCGGTAGCGGTCGAACGCGGGGCCGAAGCGCTGGGCGAGGTCGGCCTCCTCGAACGGGCGCACCAGGTGGTTCCAGACCAGGGAGCCGATGAGGGCGTAGAGGACGACCATCCACGACTGCAGGAGGAGGCCGACCGCGACGGCCTGCACGATGCCGGCCAGCGCCATCGGGTTGCGCACCCAGCGGTAGGGCCCGGCGACGACCAGGCGGTTGGGCATCGCCACCGGGAGGGGTGTGCCGCCGCCCCGGGTGGACATCGAGACGGCCGACCAGATGCCGAGCGCACTGGCGAGGACGAGCACGACGGCGCCGAGCGCGGTCGCTCCGGGCGGGAAGGGGAGGCGGAAGCCCCAGCGGCCCTCCAGGAAGGCGATCGCGAGCGGGAGGACGGCGAGGAAGAAGCCCCAGAAGACGACGATCTGCGCGAACGTGGCCACGACATGCGCGGCGACGCCGCTCCGGTTCGACGCCGGCCGGAAGCGGAACGGCCCCTGCACGATCCACTCCGCCGGGAGCCGGCCCAGGAGGAGCGCGCACAGGGCGAGCGCCGAGCAACCGGCCGCCGCCAGCATGAGGAGGACGCCCCACCCCGCCAGCGTGCTGACGGTGGCGTAGACACCGAGGGCGACGGTCACGACGGCCGTCCAGGCGGTGGCGACCACGGCCGCTGCCCGGCTGCCGAGTGCGGCGATCGCCGACGCGACGACGAACAGCGGGATGTCGGCGGCCGCGACCAGCACGGGGTCGAGCGCACCCAGCGTCGCCGCCCGCACGAGCGGCGACGTGAAGACGGCCACCCACCAGGCCGCCCCGGCCAGCGCCTGCAGCGCGAAGTACGCACGCCCCCAGCGGCGCGGCAGAACGAACGAGACCCCCATCGGTCACATTCTGGCAGCAGGTTCGACCGGCCGGCTTGAGGGACGCGGTGGTAGCGTCTGGCTATGCGCCGGTGGGGGAGTGCAGGGCTCGTGATCGCCGTCATGGTGGGTGGCACGGTTCTCGCCGGCTGCTCCACCGTCGGAACCTGCGGGGAGGCGATCACGCCCGGGGCGAGGATCACCGTCTCGGTGAAACCGTGGGTGACCGAGCATCCCGAGACCAATGTGCGCGTCTGCGTCGGCAGCGAGTGCACCGTGGGGTTCAACGACGTGACCGTGAACGGGGCCATGCCGTCGACGCCCTTCGATCGTGACAGCACCGTCGAGGTCGAGGCGGATGCGGTGAGCGGCTCGACCGTCGTCCGCTCGATGCGCACGACCGCCTCCGTCGTCCCGGAGGGCTGCGGGCAATGGGGCGCCCAGCTGACCCTCACCGCCGACGGGGACCTGCGGCAGTGAGGGTGCCCGGCGCTCAGGTCGTCCGCGTGCCGAGCAGGGTGCCCGACGCGAGCACGTGACCGGCGAGCGCCCCGGGAAGCTCGGCAGCCGAGGAGAGCGCGGTGAGGTCGATGCGGGTGTCGAGCGCGTACAGATGGAACCGGTAGCGGTGCGTCCCGTGACCGGGCAGCGGGCGCGGGCCGACGTACCTCCCGACGCCGAGGCGGAGGGGCAGGAAGCGGAAGCGCGGATCGTCGGCGCGGAGGGCGCCCTCCACGAGACCGCCGGTCGGCGGGAACGCGACGACCGTGTGGAGGCCGGGCACCGCGGCCGGGACGTCGAGGTCTTCGAACACGAGCAGAAGGTCGACGGTGCCGTCGGGCAGTGCGCTCCAGTCGAGCTCGGGGGAGGTGCTGGTGCCGATCAGTGCGCCGCAGTGCTTCGCCGGGATGACGCCGCCATCGGCGAACGCGGGCGACGTCAGCGTGATCCGCCCGCCCGTCCGCAGCTCGGGGGCGTTGGCGAGGCTCAACGCCTCGTCGGGGCGGCGCTTGCGCATCGCGCGGCCGAGGGGGACGAAGAGGGCTTCGACGGGATGCATGGTGTTCCTGTTCACGAGTCGGCGATGCGGAGGAGGAGGGGAGCGACGCGGGCGATGTCGGCCCGTTCCGCGGCGGTCAGCTGCGCGAGCCGACCGTCGAGCCAGTCCTCGCGGTGTCGACGGGAGACGTCGGCGGCGATGCGGCCCGGCTCGGTCAGGGTGAAGATCACCTTGCGGCGATCGTCCGTCGCCCGCGCTTTGGTGACGTGACCGAGCTCTTCGAGTCGCCGGACCGTCTGGCTCATCGAACCGAGAGTGACCCGCCCGGCGTCGGCGAGCTCGCTGAGGCTCATCGGCCCGCGCTTGCCGAGCACCACCAGCACCAGCAGTGCGGCCTCGGAGACCTCGCCCTCCGCGCGCTCCGAGCGGAAGCGGCTGTAGAGCCGGAAGACGGCGCGCCGCAGTTCGGCGCCGATGTCGTCGGCCTCTGCGGTCATCCCGTGCCTCCATGTGCTTAGTACACCTGAGCAATTACTTAGTACACCATAGCATTGTCGGAAGAGCTCGCCGGGCGCGCCGGATCCCGGCGGTAGCCTTGCTCTCATGTCGACCGAGGAGATCCCGCTCGCGGGAGGGAACGCCTCCCTCGGGGTCGTGCGCGTCGGCGCGACCGTGCGCAAGCCGTGGACGGCCGCCACACCCGCGGTCATCGCGTTCACCGAGTGGGTGGGCGAGCGTGGAGTCGACGTCCCCCGCCCTCTCGGCCGCGACGACCGCGGACGGCAAGTCATCGAGTTCGTGCCGGGCCCGCTCGCCCAGGGGTCCGCGCGACTGGACCTCGACGCGCTCGCCCGGGTCGGGCGCCTGGTGCGGGAGATCCACGATGCCGCCACCGGATTCATCCCGCCGGCCGACGCCGAGTGGGACCTGCTCCTCCCGGCGCCGGGTCCGGAGGCCGACCTCGTCTGCCACAACGACCTCGCCCCGTGGAACCTCATCGTGGGGGAGCGCTGGACCTTCATCGACTGGGACGGCGCCGGCCCCAGCACCCGCCTCTGGGATCTCGCCTACGCCGCGCAGGCCTTCACCCTGAACGACGCGGCGGAGCCCCCCGACGAGGCCGCGACCCGGCTTGCCGCGTTCGTCGCCGGCTACGGAGCCGACGACGCTCTGCGCGCCGCCCTCCCGCGAACGCTGGGCCGGCGCGCGGCGGCGATGCACGCCCTGCTCCGCGATGCCCACGAGACCGGACGAGAACCCTGGGGCACCATGTACGTCGAGGGACACGGCGAGCACTGGCGCGCTGCGACCGCGTACGTCACCGGCCACGAGGAGATCTGGCGGAGCGCCCTCGCAGCGCCCGCCGCCCACCGAGAGGACACAGCATGATCGAGAGGACGGCATGACCGAGAAGGAGAAGCCTCCCGTCTTCCTCTCCGGAGGGATGCGGCCGGGCCTGCCGCCGACACCGGTCGGACTGCCCCGGGCGGAGGATGTGGTGCCGGGATCGGTGATGCTCGACGGAGCCGGGGTGCGCTGGCGCGCCACCGGCGGCGAGTGGACCCGCGTCGTGATCGTCACCGGCCGGGAGCACCGCGCCCTCGCGATCCGCACCGGGGTTGTCGGCGCCCTCACTCTGCTCGCCCTCGTCGGTCTGATCGCGATCGCGATCACGGCACTGGTGGGGAACTCGACGGTTCCCGTCCTCTCCGTCGCGCCCTTCATCATCGTCGGCGCGGCGCTCGGCTCCTGGTGGACGCGGCTCCGTCGGCGCTCGAGGGCGCAGGAGGTCGTCCCCGAGTCGCTGCCGCCGGAGCAACGCGGCCCCGCCTCCCGCTGACCGGTCGGCGGCCGGACGGACGGACTTCACGGCATCTCGCCCTTCCCCCGGGCCGGCCGCACGCGGGACGATGCAGGGACGAACCGAGGGAGGTCGGGATGCTGACGACGGTCGCACCGGGCGTGCTGGTGCACGAGAGCACGTTCTGCCAGAGCAACACGGTCGTCGTGCAGGGGGAGAGCGGCGCGCTGCTCATCGATCCCGGCATCCTGGAGGACGAGCTCGCCTGCCTCGCGCGCGATCTGCGGGAGCTCTCCGGGGCGGGTTCGACGGTCGTGGCCGGGTTCTCGACGCACCCGCACTGGGACCACCTGCTCTGGCATGCAGGGCTCGGCGACGGGTCTCGTTACGCCACAGCGTTGGGAGCGGCGACGGCTCGGGATCGCCTCGCCGGCGGGATCGATGCGAAGCGGTTCGGCATCCCCGACGAGGCCCCGCTCGAACTGCTCGGCGGCACGGTCGGCCTGCCGGCGGACACGACGCGGTTGCCGTGGGCGGGTCCCGGAGTCCGGATCGTCGAGCATCGCGCGCACGCACCCGGACATGCCGCCCTCTTGATCGAGGAGGGCAGGGTCTTGGTCGCCGGCGACATGCTCTCCGACGTCCTGATCCCGATGCTCGATCTGAACGGCCCCGACGACCCGATCGGCGACTACCTCGCCGCCCTCGACCTGCTCGAGAGCGCCGCGACGGCCGCCGACGTCGTCATTCCCGGCCACGGCTCGGTCGGGGATGCGGACGCGCTGCGCTCGCGGATCGCGCTCGACCGGGAGTACCTGCGCGCCGTGCAGCAGGACCGCACTCCCGACGACCCGCGCATCGGCCCCTCGGCGAAGCCGGGCTGGGAATGGGTCGCCGAGGTGCACGCGGGCCAGGTGCGGCGGCTCCGCGAGGGGACCGCGCCGCGCCGTCCGACGCCCTAGGCGGCCGCCAGGAGGCGTTCGACCCGCGGCTTGACCTCAGTGGCGAGCAGGGTGAGCGACTCCAGGAAGACGTCCTGGGGGAGTCCGCCGAGGTCCATCTGCAGGAAGTGCCGGGCGTGCCCCAGGTGGGAGTGCAGGTCGACGATGCGGGCGGCCACGTCGTCCGGGTCTCCGACGTAGTACGCGCCGGGAGCGTGCGCCTGCGCGAGGTAGGCGCGGTCGTCCGGCGCGGGCCAGCCGCGGCGCGTCCCCATGACGGTATGCATGTTGCGCCACCCGGGGTAGAACCGTTCCAGCGCCTCGCTCTTGGTGGGGGCGATCAGGCCGAAGGCCGCCACCGACACCGTGATGCCGGGACCCCGGTGGCCGGCGCGCTCGGCGGAGGTTCGGTAGAGCTTCGCGAGCGGGGCGAAGTTCTGGGGCGCGCCGCCGATGATCCCGTAGCTCACGGGGAGCCCGAGCCGGCCGGCGCGGGCGGACGACGGAGCGCTGCCTCCGGTGCCGATCCAGATCGGGAGGCGTCCGTTGACCGGGCGTGGGACGACGGAGAGACCGTCGATCGGCGGACGGACCGTGCCGCGCCAGGTCACGTCCGTGCTCTCGTTGACGGCGAGGAGCAGGTCGAGCTTCTCCTCGTAGAGGCGGTCGTAGTCGGTGAGGTCATAGCCGAACAGAGGGAAGGACTCGATGGAGGATCCGCGGCCCGCCGTGATCTCCACGCGCCCGCCCGAGATGCTGTCGGCCGTGGCGAACTGCTGGAAGACGCGCACCGGGTCGTCGGTGCTGATGATGCTGACGCCGGAGCCGAGCCGGATCCGCGTGGTCGCCGCGGCGGCGGCCGCGATCATGGCTCCGGGGGAGGAGGCGGGCATGTCGACCGTGTGGTGCTCGCCGACGGCGAAGTAGTCGAGCCCCGCCCGGTCGGCGTGGACGATCGCGTCGAAGAGGTTGCGGATCGCCTCGGAGGTGCTGCGATAGCCGCCCTCGGGGGTGCGTTGCGTGTCGCCGAAACTGTAGGCGCCGAGTTCCATGGGGGTGTCCTTTCGTGGGTTGTCAGACCGTGAGGGCGCTGCCCAGCGCCTCGGCCACGGCGTCGCGGGTGAGCACGCCGGTGAAGATCGCCGTCCCGGGTTCGAGGGCGGCGCCGTTGCGGAGCGGGCCGGCGTCGACGGGGTCGAAGCCGAGGCGGTCGATCAGAGCCATGGCCGCCTCGACCGCGGCACGGTCGTCGCCGGCCACGGCCAGCGCCCGTCGCGCGGGCGCCCCTGCGGGCGACCCCGCCTGCGAACCGGTCGGCCGCGCGTGCTCTTCGAGGTCGTGATAGCCGATGTGGTTGAGCGTCTTCACGACCCGGGCGGTGCCCAGGTGCCGGGCGACGACCTCGCTGCTGCCGAGCGCGGCGTCGCGGAACTCCGCGAGCTCGCCGTCCACCGGCTCCCAGTAGTTCATCGCGTCGACCACGATCCGGCCCGCGAACAGCTCGGGGTCGAGCGTCCGGTACTTGTGCAGCGGGATGGCGAGGACGATGACATCCGCATCGGCGACGGCATCGGCCGCGTCGCGAGCGCGCGCACCGGGGATGACGATCTCCGCGAGCAGCGCGATCTCCTCCGCGGGACCCGAGGCCGCCACGGTCACCTCGTAGCCGACGGCCAGCGCGGCGCGGGCGATGGCAGAGCCCACCCGGCCGACACCGAGCACGGCGATCCGATTCATCTGCTTCTCCCTTCGACGGTGCGTCGGATCCATCCTCCGTGGACCACCGCACACTGGCGAACCGAAGATAAGTCGCTTACCATTGGTTAGCGTGACCGCACTTCTCCCCGCTCCCGCAGACACCCAGCCGCCGAGGGCCGCAGCGCCCGCGCTCGGCGCGCAGACCATCGACGAGGAGGCCTGCCGCGCCTTCCAGGACGCCGCCGAGCTGGCGGGCAAGAAGTGGAACGCCGCGATCCTCCTCGCGCTCGCACGGGGCGCGGTGCGGTTCTCCGAGATCCGCGGGCTGGTGGACGGCGTGTCCGATCGCCTTCTCACCGCGCGGCTGCGCGAACTGGAGCAGGAGGGTCTCGTCGATCGCGAGGTCATCCCGACCAGCCCGGTGCAGGTCCGCTACGCACTGACCCGCGGAGGCCAGGAACTCATCCGGATCCTCCACCCGCTGGTGCAGTGGTCGCAACGCCGGTCGACGGAGCGCGGGCGTCGCTGACGGTCAGGCGGTGATGGCGCGCGTGCCCGCGATGCGGGACTTCACCGCGTCGAGCTCCGCCGCATCCCGGTACCGGCCACCCCGCACCGTGCCGGCGATCCGATGCAGCGCGTCGACGCTCGTGAGGGGATCCGCGTCCAGGAGCACGAGATCGGCGTCTTTGCCCTCGTCGACCGAGCCCTGACTCGCGGACGTGCCGAAGAACTCCGCCGCGTTGGCGGTCGCCGCCCGGAGGACGCTCAACGGCGACAGGCCCGCCGCGGCCAACTCGTCGAACTCCTGGTGCAGGGAGTGGCCCGGAACGACCCAGCCCGCGCCGCAGGAGTCCGTGCCCGTGAGGAGCTTGACGCCCTCCTCGTCGAAGATCCTGGTCAGGCGCAGCTGGAGGTCGTACGTGCGGCGGTAGGTCGCGTGCGCGCGCTCGCCCTGCCCGGCGTACTTCGCGTTCGCCCGCTTCCAGGACCGGATGGTGGCCTCGGCGATGTAGCGGAGCTCGGGGTCGACCGTGTGCCGCGGGTCGTCGGCCAGCTCCTGCGTCCGCACGCGGATGAGCGTCGGGCACTGCCAGGTCTCGTTCCGGACGAACTCCGCCGCCACCGCGCGCGCCTTCGCCTCGTCGAACGTGTCGTCGGCGCGGGCGAGCAGGTCGACGTCCCGCGGCGTGTTCATCGTCACCGGATTGATCACGATCTTCTTCAGCAGCAGGCCCATCAGGCGCGCGGCGCCCGGGAAGGAGAAGGCCGGGACCTTCAGGCTGCGCGCACCCGCCGCCGCCTCGGCGCGGATGCTCGGCTCCGCGTCGGCCGTCGCCGCAGTGATGCCCACGCCCGGGCCGAGGTGCTCGATGCAGCGCATCCCGTGGCGGGACGCCTCACGCACGTCGATGCCGTTGGGCAGATGGCCCGCGACGGGGATGCCCAGCGCGGCCGCCTCGTCCAGCAGGCCCAGCAACACGTCGGGTGTCACGGCGACCACCTTCACGAAGTCGGCGCCCGCCTCCTTCTGCTGCCGGATGGTCGCCACCGCCGCCTCGAGCGTTCCGGCGTTCATCGGCATCAACAGGTCGCCCGGCAGCGCGAGCAACGCGGGCCCGTCGTCGGGGAGGCCCAGCTCCGACCGTGCACGCGCGGCGAGCAGCGGTGCCGACCCGCTCATCTGACGGAAGCCGGTGATCCCGAACGCGCCCATCAGCTGCAGGGCGGCGGCCGCGTCGTGCAGCCCGAGCGGATGCGCGTGGGCGTCGACGTAACCGGGGACGACGTAGCGCCCGCGCACATCGACGACCTCCACGCCGCTGTCGGAGACCGAACCCGCCGGGGCGATGCGCTCGATCACGCCGTCCCGGAGCAGCAGGTCGACCTCGGGGCGCAGGCCCCCGGAGAGCACGTCGACGACGGTGCCGCCGCGGAGGAGCAGTGGGCCGGTGATGCGCATCGTTCCTCCTGGGGTGGGTCGGCTGACAGCGCGGGCACCATGCACGCTACTCCGAAGCCGACGCAGGTCCGTGTGCGGGCGATGAACGCGCTCGCCCGCTGCGGGTGGAACCGTCGGTCCCTGCGCCTGCGCCTGTGCCGCGGCCGTGCGGCAACCGCCGGTTGACGCGCCTCCCACGGTCTGTCAGTTTGGACGTCGTCCGCTCACTCCCGGAGGCCCCCATGACCGTTCGCGTCGATCTCAACATCTCCCTCGACGGCGTCGTCGTGCCGGAGGACCCGATGGGCGCCGAGTGGGGGAGGCTCGTGGCGCACTACACCGCCACCCGCACGTTCCGCGAGCGCGTGTTCCACGACACGAGCGGCGCGGGCACGACCGGCGTCGACGATCGGTACGGTGCGGCCTACTTCGAGGGCATCGGCGCCGAGATCATGGGGGCCGGGATGTTCGGCCTGCACACCTACCCCGACGACCCGGACTGGCGCGGCTGGTGGGGCGACGAGCCGCCGTTCCAGACCCCGGTCCTGGTGCTGACGAACCGGGAGCGACCGCCGCTCGAGTTCGCCAACGGCACGCGGTTCGAGTTCCTCGCCACGACTCCGGAGGCCGCGCTCGAGCGCGCCCGGGAGCTCGCCGGCGACGCGGACGTTCGCATCGGCGGGGGAGCGAGCACCGTCCGCGCCTTCCTCGCCGCGGGGCTCGTCGACCGCCTGCACGTCGCCGTCTCGCCGATCGTCCTCGGCGAGGGCACCCGGCTGTGGGACGGTCTGAGCGACCTCGATCTCGGGTACACGGTCACGTCGGAGCTCGCCGAGAGCGGCGTGGTGCACGTCACGTTCGCGCGCTGAGCGACGCGCGCGCTTCGGCG
>Ga0153921_1000084_pt1 | contig 87000 bp, 76 predicted proteins | sample TSNJ005MetaG_FD_104691 | JGI IMG/M metagenome (GOLD analysis project Ga0153921, IMG submission 104691) | Attine ant fungus gardens microbial communities from New Jersey, USA - TSNJ005 MetaG | ecosystem: Host-associated > Fungi > Mycelium > Unclassified | place: USA: New Jersey, Brendon T. Byrne... | reverse complement strand
GTCATTGGCTTGATTGCCAAGGCGCAAGGTTGCGTTGCGCACGCCCTCAAATCGAAGAAACAGTCGCTCATGTGACCGGGGCGCGCTGTCCCGTCAGATGAGCTGACAGGACATTGAGCGCGACGGACTCCCTCCCCCTTTGCACAATTCCCCATGCCCTTCTGACGGTGACTCAAGCGGTCAATCATCAGGAGAAAATGCATGTCCTCGTTTCAAGGTATCTGGGTTCCCGTAGTCACGCCGTTCCACGACGGCGCCATCGATTTCATCGGCCTGCACCGGCTGGCCAGCCATCTGCTGGAACAGCACGTAGCCGGAATCATGGTGTGTACCACCACCGGCGAAGCGGCGTCGCTGAGCCGGGCGGAACAATTGGCCGTGCTCGATGCGGTGTTGCAATGGGTGCCGGCGCACCGCGTGGTAATGGGCCTGGCGGGCAATAACCAGGGTGAACTGCTGCAGTTCCAGGGCGAGGTCCTCAAGCGCCCGGTGGCTGGCCTGCTGGTGCCCGCGCCGAGCTACATCCGCCCGTCCCAGGCCGGCCTTGAAGCGTTCTTTCGCACAGTGGCCGACGCATCCAGCGCGCCGATCATTCTCTACGACATTCCCTACCGCACCGGCGTGACCTTCGAGCAGGCGACCTTGCTCAACATCGTTGCGCACGAACGCATCGTGGCGATCAAGGATTGCGGCGGCAACCTGGACACCACCCTGGCGCTGCTGGCCAGTGGTACGGTGGATGTGTTGTGCGGCGAGGATATCCAGATCTTCAATGCGCTGTGCCTGGGTGCCAGCGGTGCGATTGCGGCATCGGCGCATGTGCGTACCGCAGAGTTTGTGGCGCTGTGGCAGCAGGTGCGCGATAACCAACTGGCCGAGGCCCGGACGACGTTTTTGGAATTGGTGCCGTTGATCAACACGATGTTCATGGAGCCCAACCCGGCACCGGTGAAGGCAGCGCTGGCCCTCGAAGGTTTGATCAGCGACGAGCTGCGCGCCCCGATGCAACGGGCCAGCGAGGCGGTGGTGACACGGTTGCGCGAGCTTCCAGGAGTTCGCGCATAAGCGCTGATAAACAGGCCTCTCGTTACCAAAGCCCGCATTTTTCTGGTGAGCGGGCTTTTTTTTGTGGTTTGCGGGCTTTTTTGTCGTGAACCGGCTTTTTTGTGGTGAGCAGGCTTTTTTGTGGTGAACCGGCTTTTTTGTGGTGAGCGGGCTTGCCCCGCGTTGGGCTGCGCAGCAGCCCCAGTCCAGCAAAATGCGGTGTGTCAGGCAATTCTCGGTGGATGGTTTTAGGGCTGCTTCGCAGCCCAACGCGGGGCAAGCCCGCTCGCCACAACAAGCGCGCTCACCACAACAAAGCCTGCTTGCCGCCCACTTGCCACAACAGCTCAGCCTGATTCAGAACCTCAACCCTGCCTCGCCATATGCAGCCTGTGCAGCGTGATCTCGCGCACGGCCTGTTTACTCAGTTCAATATGGCGCTTGAGCAGGTGCTGCGCCTGATCGGCCTGGCGTTGCAGGATGGCCGCAAGGATTTGCCCGTGCTCCTCGTACGTAGCCGCAATGCGTGACGCCTGGGTAAAGTCGAGCCGGCGGATGATGCGGATTTTTTCCGTGATGGCGTAATGCATACGCGCCATTTCACCGTTACCCGTGGCATGCACCAGGTCACAATGAAAACGCTCATCCAGCGCCGAGACGGCCTGGGTGTCCTGCAACCGCTCCGCCGCTTCCACCTGCCAGGTCGCTTGCAAGGCCTGCAATACAGGGCTCGGTTCGTCCATCGCGCACAAGCGGCTGACCGCTGCCAGTTCCAGCACAATGCGCACGTCATACAGCTCTTCGAAATACGCGAAGTCGAACGGCTTGACCTGCCAGCCGCTGCGAAAATACACCTGCACGTACCCTTCCTTCTCCAGGCGATAAAGCGCCTGGCGCACCGGGGTACGGCTGGCCTGCATGCGCATGGCCACGTCACCTTCGCTGAAGCGATCGCCCGGCAGCAGGCGGAACTCGAAAATATCCGCCTTGAGCTGCGCATAGACCTGTTCAGCCAGGCTCTCCGGCCGTGGTTTGGCGGTTGTCGTCATCGCCAGTTGCATGCCTACCCCCGGCTCGCAATAAAGGCGCGCCAGCCGCCAAACTCGGTGATGTCGAGAGCGTCGGCCAGGGCCCAGGGCTCGCAGATAAAACCTTTGACGCTGCGCCCATCCGCCAGCAGCAGATTGCCGATCCCCAAGGGCGCCGGGATCTCGGCGACGAATTCACCGAAGCGCGCAATCGGCATATCCCACAGCTCGACAACAATCGCACGCCCGCTGTCTGCCCTGGCCAGCCCCGGCTTGGGCGGCACGGTGCCCGGCAGGGCGTATAGCCGGTAGTTGTCGGCCGTCAGGGTTTGCTCCACCAGTACCGCGTTGCGCGAGGTCAGCTGCACGTTCAGCGGCATGCCGGTCAGGTGCGCCCCCACTACCGCCACCCGCACGCTGCCAGGCGCCTGCAGCGCGGTGGCCGGCGCGGGCAAATAACGTTCGGTGGCGCCCAAGGGCAGGTCCAGACTGGCCTGCCAGCGTTTGCCCAGGTGGGCCAAGGCCGTGTCGTGCCAGGCCGGTGCCAGCAAGGTGATGCCGCTGGGCAACCCATCGCTGCGCAGGCCCGCCGGGAGCGCCAGGGCCGACAGGTCGGCGAGGTTGGTGAAGTTGGTGTAATAGCCGAACTGCGAGTTGTAGCGCACCGGCTCCTGGACCATTTCCGCCTGGGTACGAAGGGTTGGCGACGTGGGCACCAGCAACGCGTCGAAGCCCGCCAGCGTGTCGTTGATGCGCCGGCTCAGCTCGGCCCGCAAGTACTCAGCCTTGTAGGCGTCGCACGCGCTGTACTGGCGACCACTCTCGACAATGCCGCGCACCACCGGGTTGATCGCCTCCGGTTGCTGCTCCAGCATGCGTTCCAGGGCAACGGTACGCTCGGCGACCCACGGGCCGAAATACAACTGGTCCGCGAGGGCCTTGAACGCGCTGAAGTCCACCGGGGTGATCACCGCGCCCAGGGCCTTGAAGCCTTGCACCGCGTGCTCAAACACCGCCTGGTTGAGGGTATCGCCAAAAAACTCCAGGCTCGCCGGGATCGCCAGCTTGATCGCCGCACCCACCGCGACCGGTACGGTATGCGGGTTCACACGCGAATAGGCGTCGCTGGCATCGTAGCCCTCAGCAACGCGCACCACGCTTTCGGCGCATTCGACGGTCAACGCAAACACCGAGATGCAATCCACGGTGCGGCACGCCGGGACCAGCCCGGTATTGGAAAGACGGCCCTTGGTCGGCTTCAACCCGACGATATTGTTGAACCCCGCCGGCACGCGTCCGGAGCCTGCGGTGTCGGTGCCCAGGGAAAACGCCACCAGCCCACGCGCCACCACCGACGCCGAGCCAGAGCTGGAGCCTCCGCTGACGTAATCCGCGTCAAAGCTGTTGCCCACCGCGCCGTAGGGCGAGCGTGTGCCCACCAGGCCCGTGGCGAACTGATCGAGGTTGGTCTTGCCCATCAGGATCGCGCCGGCTTCGCGCAGCCGTCGGACTACAGATGCATCCTGCGCCGCCGTGTAGGCAAATTCGGGACAGGCCGCCGTGGTCTCCCAACCGGCCGCATCGATATTGTCCTTGATCGCGAACGGCACGCCATACAGCGCCAGCTGGGTGACATCACCGTCCACCGCCGCCAGGCGCGCGCTCAACTGCGCCAGTTGTTCGGTCAGCTGCGCCGGGGTCGCACGGGCGATCCAGGCGTTGTCATCGCCGGGGTACTCAGCGGCGAGAGTCAGCAGAATATCCGGGATGATGCTGCCGCTACGATAGCCGTCAAGCCACTCGCCGAGGGTCCAGCCAAACGCGTTGTGCATGGGAAACTCCATCTTGTATCCAAGTTTGGATAAATGGAAGCAAACCCCAGGCCAACCTCACAACCCAATGAATACGCGGGCATCCGCTCAAACCCTGCCCGCTGATAGCGCACCCACCCATCGCCCATGCGCCAAAAAAAGACATTCAGCGGACCGCGCGGTTGCGACCCGCCCGATACCGGCCTATGTTCCAAGCCATGCCGTGCATTTTGCTGTCCATCCCATTCGCAATCAGGTGAAGACATGCCCACGCTTTCCCGCCCCGCCGTCCTCGAGCTGATCGGCAATACGCCGCTGGTTCGGGTCAGCCGTTTCGATACCGGCCCCTGCACACTCTTTCTCAAACTTGAATCACAGAACCCTGGCGGCTCCATCAAGGACCGCATCGGCCTGGCCATGATCGACGCCGCCGAACGCGACGGCCGCCTGCGCGAGGGCGGCACCATTATCGAGGCCACCGCCGGCAACACCGGCCTGGGCCTGGCGCTGGTCGGCCGGGCGAAGGGCTATCGGGTGGTGCTGGTGGTGCCCGACAAGATGTCCACGGAAAAGGTGCTGCACCTCAAGGCCATGGGCGCCGAAGTGCATATCACCCGCTCCGACGTGGGCAAGGGCCACCCCGAGTACTACCAGGACGTGGCCGCGCGCCTGGCCAAGGATATTCCCGGTTCATTCTTTGCCGACCAGTTCAACAACCCGGCCAACCCCCTGTCCCACGAAACCAGCACAGCGCCGGAAATCTGGGCGCAGACCCAGCATGATGTCGACGCAATCGTGGTGGGCGTCGGCTCGGCCGGCACCCTCACCGGCCTGACCCGCTTCTTCAAGCGCGTCCAACCGGAACTGGAAATGGTCCTGGCCGACCCGGTGGGCTCGGTGATGGCCGAATACAGCCGCAGCGGCCAGCTGGAAACTCCCGGTTCCTGGGCCGTGGAAGGCATCGGCGAAGACTTCATCCCCTCGATTGCCGACCTCTCCAGCGTGCGCCACGCCTACTCCATCAGCGATGAAGAAAGCTTCGACCACGCGCGCCAACTGCTCAAGGCCGAGGGCATTCTCGGCGGTTCCTCCACCGGCACCCTGCTCGCCGCCGCCCTGCGCTATTGCCGCGAACAGACCGAACCCAAGCGCGTGGTGACCTTTGTGTGCGACACCGGCACGCGCTACCTGTCGAAGGTCTACAACGACCAGTGGATGAACGACGCCGGCTTGTTGCAATACAAACACTACGGCGACCTGCGCGACCTGATCGCGCGGCGCTTCGAAGATGGCCGCGTGATCAGCGTGAGCCCCGACGACACCCTGCTCACCGCCTTCCAGCGCATGCGCCTGGCGGATGTCTCGCAACTGCCGGTACTGGTCGACGGCCAGACCCTGGTCGGCGTCATCGACGAGTCCGACATCCTGCTCGGCCTGCATCACGACGCGGCAGATTTTTCCATGGTCGTCGCCAGCGCCATGACCGATCACCTGCAGACCCTGGCCCCCAGCGCCAGCCTCGCCGAACTGCAGGCGGAACTGGATCGCGGCCTGGTCGCCATAATCGCCGACGCCTCGGGCTTCCACGGCCTGATCACGCGCGTCGACCTGCTTAACCACCTGCGGAGATCCCTTGTATGAGTCAGCCCGATAAAAGTGCATTTGCCACCCGCGTGATCCACGCCGGGCAATCACCCGACCCGACCACGGGCGCGCTGATGCCACCGATCTACGCCAACTCCACCTACCTGCAAGACAGCCCCGGCGTACACAAGGGCTTCGACTATGGCCGCTCCCACAACCCCACGCGCTTTGCCCTGGAACGCTGCGTCGCCGACCTCGAAGGCGGCAGCCAGGCGTTTGCCTTTGCGTCCGGGCTGGCGGCGATTTCCACCGTGCTGGAACTGCTCGACGCCGGCGCTCATATCGTCTCCGGCAATGACTTATACGGCGGTACCTTCCGTTTATTCGACAAAGTGCGCCAACGCAGCGCCGGGCATCGTTTCAGCTTTGTCGACCTGAGTGACCTGTCGGCTTTCGAAGCCTCGTTGCAGGACGACACGCGCATGGTCTGGGTCGAAACCCCGAGCAACCCGCTGCTGAGCCTCACCGACCTCAGCGCGATCGCACGTATCTGCCGCGACCGCGACATCATCTGCGTGGCCGACAACACCTTCGCCAGCCCCTGGATCCAGCGTCCGCTGGAGCTGGGTTTTGATGTGGTGGTGCACTCCACCACCAAATACCTCAATGGCCACTCCGACGTGATCGGCGGCATCGCCATCGTCGGCGACAACCCCGCGCTCGCCGAACGCCTGGGCTTCCTGCAGAACTCGGTCGGCGCCATCGCCGGACCCTTCGACGCCTTCCTGACCCTGCGCGGCGTGAAAACCCTGGCGCTGCGCATGGAACGCCATTGCAGCAACGCCCTCGACCTCGCCACCTGGCTGGAACAGCAACCGCAAGTGGCGCGGGTGTATTATCCGGGCCTCACGTCCCACCCCCAGCATGAACTGGCGCGCAAACAGATGCGTGGGTTTGGCGGGATGATCTCGGTGGACCTCAACAGCGACCTGGCGGGCGCCACGCGCTTCCTGGAGAACGTCAAGATCTTCGCCCTGGCCGAAAGCCTCGGCGGCGTGGAGAGCCTGATCGAGCACCCGGCGATCATGACCCACGCCAGCATCCCCGCCGCCACGCGCGCGCAGTTGGGGATCGGCGATGGGTTGGTGCGGTTGTCGGTGGGGGTCGAGGATGTGGAGGATTTGCGCGCCGACCTGGCCCAGGCGTTGGCGCAGATCTAACCGAGAAAACGGGCCTTTGTGGGAGCTTGGCCGGCGATGCAGACACCGCGGTGCACCAGGTGCTTCGCGGTGATGCAATCGCCGGCCAAGCTCCCACATAAGTCCATCAGCTTGACGTTACATTGGCCCGTGCGCTGTGCAGTTTCTTGTAGCTGTCGATCAGGCGCAGATGCCGGTCCAGCCCTTCCAGCTTCATGCTGGTGGGCGTCAGCCCGTAGAAGCGCACGCTGCCCTCGACCGAGCCGATCACCGCGTCCATCCGCTCATTGCCAAACATGCGGCGGAAGTTGGCTTCGTAATCCGCCAGCTCCAGGTCTTCGTCCAGTTCCATCTCCAGCACCGCGTTCACTGCCTGGTAGAACAACCCGCGTTCGACGGTGTTGTCGTTGTACTGCAGGAACATCTCCACGCACTCCTTGGCCTCTTCGTACTGCTTGAGGGCGAGGTAGATCAGCAGCTTCAGCTCCAGAATGGTCAGTTGGCCCCACGCGGTGTTGTCGTCGAACTCGATGCCGATCAAGGTGGTGATGTCGGTGTAGTCGTCCAGCTCGCTTTCCACCAGGCGCTCGGCCAGTGCCTGCAGCGCCTCGTCGTCGAGGCTGTGCAAGTTGAGGATATCGGCGCGGAAAAACAGCGCCTTGTTGGTGTTGTCCCAGATCAGGTCATCCACCGGGTAGATTTCCGAGTAGTCCGGCACCAGGATGCGGCAGGCCGTGGCGCCGAGGTGTTCGTACACGGCCATGTAGGACTCTTTGCCCATACCTTGCAGAATGCCGAACAGCGTCGCGGCTTCTTCGGCGTTGGAGTTTTCCCCCTGGCCGGAGAAGTCCCACTCGACGAATTCGTAGTCCGACTGGGCACTGAAGAAGCGCCACGAGACCACGCCGCTGGAATCGATGAAGTGTTCGACGAAGTTGTTCGGCTCGGTCACTGCGTGGCCTTCGAAAGTCGGCTGGGGCAGATCGTTCAAGCCTTCGAAACTGCGGCCCTGGAGCAGCTCGGTGAGGCTGCGCTCCAGCGCGACTTCCAGGCTCGGGTGTGCGCCGAACGAGGCGAATACGCCGCCGGTGCGCGGGTTCATCAGGGTCACGCACATCACCGGGAATTCACCGCCCAGGGACGCGTCCTTGACCAGTACGGGGAAGCCCTGGGCTTCCAGGCCCTGGATACCGGCGAGGATGCTCGGGTATTTGGCCAGCACCTCGGCCGGCACATCCGGCAGGGCGAATTCGCCTTCGATGATTTCGCGTTTCACCGCGCGCTCGAAGATCTCCGACAGGCACTGCACCTGGGCTTCGGCCAGGGTGTTGCCGGCGCTCATGCCGTTGCTGAGGTAGAGGTTTTCGATCAGGTTGGAGGGGAAGTACACCACTTCGCCGTCCGACTGGCGCACGAAGGGCAGCGAAACGATGCCGCGTTCTTCATTGCCGGAGTTGGTGTCGTACAGGTGCGAGCCGCGCAACTCGCCGTCGCGGTTGTAGATCTTCAGGCAGTAGGCATCGAGGATTTCGCTCGGCAGCTCATCCTTGCGACCCGGCTGGAACCAGCGTTCGTCCGGGTAATGCACGAATGGCGCGTTGGCCAGCTCTTCACCCCAGAACTGATCGTTGTAGAAGAAGTTGCAGTTGAGCCGCTCGATGAATTCGCCCAGCGCCGAGGCCAGTGCGCCCTCTTTGGTCGCGCCCTTGCCATTGGTGAAGCACATCGGCGAATGCGCGTCGCGGATATGCAGCGACCAAACGTTGGGCACGATATTGCGCCACGACGCGATCTCGATCTTCATCCCCAGGCCGGCGAGGATCGCCGACATGTTGGCGATGGTCTGCTCCAGCGGCAGGTCCTTGCCGGCGATATAGGTGCCGGCTTCGGTGCCCACGCCAGGCATCAACAACGCCTGGGCGTCGGCGTCGAGGTTGTCGACTTCTTCGATCACAAACTCGGGACCGGCCTGCACGACTTTCTTCACGGTGCAACGGTCGATGGAACGCAGGATGCCCTGGCGATCTTTGTCGGAAATATCGGCGGGTAATTCAACCTGGATCTTGAAGATCTGGTTATAGCGGTTTTCCGGGTCGACGATGTTGTTCTGCGACAGGCGAATATTGTCGGTGGGGATATTGCGCGTCTGGCAATACAACTTCACGAAGTACGCCGCGCACAATGCCGATGACGCCAGGAAGTAATCGAAAGGCCCCGGCGCCGAGCCATCGCCCTTGTAGCGAATAGGCTGGTCGGCAATGACCGTGAAATCATCGAACTTGGCTTCAAGTCGGAGATTGTCGAGAAAGTTGACCTTGATTTCCATGCGGGCACACCAGAATAACGGGCTATATAAAAATGGCCGCCATTATGAAGTGTTTCACCGGGAAGTTTCAGGCTTTTGACCAGTGGCTGGCGAATTGTCGAATGTGCATTAACCTTTTGGCAGTTGGCGCCGATGGACTGAGTGCAACCAGGGAGTAGTCGGAATGCGCAACAACCAGCCTGTTACACAACGCGAGATTTCACTCGCGTCTTCGCAAAAACTCATCTCCGCCACCGATGTCCGGGGTGTGATCACTTACTGCAACGATGCCTTTGTCGCCATCAGCGGATTCAACCGCGCCGACCTGATCGGCGCGCCGCAAAACATCGTGCGTCACCCCGATGTCCCCCCCGCCGTGTTCGCGCACATGTGGAGCGCGCTCAAGCAAGGCCTGCCCTGGATGGGCATCGTCAAGAACCGTGCGAAAAATGGCGACCATTATTGGGTCAACGCCTATGTCACCCCCATCTTCGAAGGCGCCAATGTGGTCGGTTTCGAGTCGGTGCGGATCAAACCCAGCGCCGATGAAATCCGTCGCGCCGAGGCGCTGTACCGGCGCATCAGCCAAGGCAAGCCAGGCGTGCCGCGCCAGGATGCGTGGCTGCCGGCGGCCTTGAGCTGCGTGCCCTATGTGGCGACCGCCGTTGCCGGCAGCGTTGCCGGGTTGTTCCTCAGTGCACCGCTGGCCCTCGCGGTGGCCGTGGCGGTCGCAGTGCCCGTGGGTGTGTTGTGCTCACGCGTTCGCCAGGGCAGCACCTTGCGCCTGCTGGCGGGTGTCGAGCCGTCGACCTCGGATGCCTTGATCGCGCAGATGTACAGTGACGCACGCGGGCCTCAAGCCCGTTTGGAAACCGCGTTTCTCAGCCAGACTGCACGCCTGAAGACGTGCCTGACCCGCCTGCAGGACAGCGCCGAACAACTCAGCGCCCTCGCCGGCCAATCCGATCGATTGGCCACGGCCAGCTCCAACGGCCTGGACCGTCAACGCGTCGAAACCGAGCAGGTCTCGGCCGCCGTCAACCAGATGGCCGCGACCACCCAGGAAGTCGCCAGCCACGTGCAACGCACCGCCGATGCCACCCAGCAAGCCAACGTGCTGACCGGGCGTGGCCGCGAAGTGGCGCGCGATACCCGCGAAGCCATCGAGCGCCTGTCTGCGGTGGTCGGCGAGACGGGCGTCACCGTGGCGCAGTTGGCCAAGGACAGTGACGAAATTGGCAGCGTGGTGGATGTGATCAAGGGCATCGCCGACCAAACCAACCTGCTCGCGCTCAACGCCGCGATCGAGGCCGCGCGCGCCGGCGACATGGGCCGTGGCTTCGCGGTGGTGGCCGACGAAGTACGCCAGTTGGCCCAGCGCACCACGCAATCAACCACCCAGATCCACGCGCTGATCACTCAGTTGCAGGCATCTTCCAACAATGCCGTGCAAAGCATGCAACACGGCCAGCGCCAGGCCGAGGAAGGCGTGGCCTGGGTGCTGGAAGCGGACCAGGCACTGGTGGGCATCAGCGAAGCGGTGTCGCATATCACCGACATGACCACCCAGATCGCCGCCGCGACCGAGGAACAAAGCGCGGTCGCCGAGGAGATCAGCCGCAACATCACCACCATCGCCGAACTGGCCGACCAGACCTCGATCCAAGCCCATCAATCCACGGACCTGAGCAAGGAACTGACCCATACCGCGTCCACCCAATACGCCTTGGTTGAACGCTTCAACCGCTGAGTGCGATGGGGACAGCGGGCTTCCTGTGGCATAGGACATTCCTGTGGCATAGGAAGCCCTGGGCAAAGGACCCTGCTATGGCAAAGGGGCCCGTGTGGCAAAGGTTCTTCCTATGGCAAAGGGGCCCTCTATGGTAAAGGACCTTCCTGTGGCAAAGGCGCCCCCTGTGGCAAAGGACCTTCCTGTGGCAAAGGCGCCCCCTGTGGCGAGCGGGCTTGTCCCGCGTTGGGCTGCGCAGCAGCCCCAATACCCTAGATCCTGACACCGCACACTTCGCTCGATTGGGCTCGCTGCCCAGCCCAACTCGAGCAGTGCGACGATTCGACAACCCCCCACCCCAGCAACGCTATCCCCCATAAGCTACCCACGCCTTTGCGACCTGGACCTGCATGAGGTAACGTCCACCCACGCGCCCTCATGAAGCCCCTCGCCATGTCCATTGCCGATAACCTCATCGCCTTTACCTTCGCCGCCACCCTGCTGACGCTCACGCCCGGGCTCGACACCGCACTGGTGCTGCGGACCGCAACGGTAGAAGGCAAACGCCAGGCGCTGCAGGCCACCCTGGGGATCAACGCCGGTTGCCTGCTGTGGGGCGCGGCGGTGGCCTTCGGCCTGGGCGCGTTGATTGCGGTGTCCGAGGTGGCATTCAACCTGCTCAAGTACTGTGGCGCGGCCTACCTGGCCTGGCTGGGCTTGAACATGCTGCTGCGTCCACGTCGTTCACTGGCACCGGCTTCGCCCGAAGCCAAACCCGGCGGCAACTGGTTTATCAAGGGCATGCTGGGGAATGTGCTGAACCCCAAGGTGGGAATTTTCTACGTGTCCTTCCTGCCGCAATTCATTCCGCAAGGGCATTCGCTGATCGCCTGGACATTCGGCCTGGTGAGCATCCACGTGGTGCTCGGGCTGCTGTGGTCGCTGGTGCTGATCGGCGCCACGCAGCAACTGTCCGGCTTTCTGCGCCGCGAGCAAGTCATCCAGTGGATGGACCGCACCACCGGCGTGATCTTCGTGTTGTTTGCCGCGCGGCTGGCGTTCAGCAGGCGCTGAGCAATTGGCTATCCGAACCACGCGCAACGCCAACATGACTGAATTCCTCAGGGTGAGACAGAGCCCCCCCCCTTGTGGGAGCCGTCGAGCCCTGGCGAGGCCGCGAAAGCGGTGTGTCAGGCACTAAATTCATCGGCAATGCCACCGCCTTCGCGGCCTCGCTGGGGCTCGACGGCTCCCACATTTGGTTTTTGGGGCGGCGGATTATGGGGTGTGACTCAAGGCTGCTTGGGGTGGGCCCGTATCGAGGCCAACACCGCCGATCCCCTGTGGGAGCCGTCGAGCCCCGGCGAGGCCGCGAAAGCGGTGGGTCAGGCGCGAAATACATCGGCAATGCCGCCGCCTTCGCGGCCTCGCTGGGGCTCGACGGCTCCCACATTTGATCTTTGGGGCGGCGGATTATGGGTGTGACTCAAGGCTGCTTGCGGTAGGCCGGAATCGAGGCTAACACCGCCAATCCCTTGTGGGAGCCGTCGAGCCCCGGCGAGGCCGCGAAGGCGGTGGGTCAGGCACTAAATTTATTGGCAATGCCACCGCCTTCGCGGCCTCGCTGGGGCTCGACGGCTCCCACATTTGATCTTTGGGGCGGCGGATTATTGGGGTGTGACTCAAGGCTGCTTGCGGTAGGCCCGTATCGAGGCCAACACCGCCGACCCCCTGTGGGAGCCGTCGAGCCCCAGCGAGGCCGCGAAAGCGGTGGGTCAGGCACTAAATTCATTGGCAATGCCGCCGCCTTCGCGGCCTCGCTGGGGCTCGACGGCTCCCACATTTGAGCTTTGGGGCGGCGGATTATGGGGTGTGACTCAAGGCTGCTTGGGGTGGGCCCGTATCGAGGCCAACACCGCCGATTCCCTGTGGGAGCCGTCGAGCCCTGGCGAGGCCGCGAAAGCGGTGGGTCAGGCACTAAATTCATCGGCAATGCCGCCGCCTTCGCGGCCTCGCCAGGGCTCGACGGCTCCCACAGGAGGGGATCGGGGCGTTTGCTCGGACTCGTTTAATGCCCACGACAATTTCTGTAGCGCCAGCGAGGCTGCGATGGCGGTGGCGCTGTCTAGAGCAAGAACCGCTGAAGGTAACCCTCAAGAACGTCAACCTGCGCCGACGAAACAATCGCGGCGATATACCCGTCAGGGCGCACCAGCACCCAGTCACCGAGCGCCAGTTCATAAGCGCGCTGAAAGTGTCCCTGCGCGTCGATCATGTCGCCTTGCAGGCCGAACCGATGAATATGCAGCCCCGGCCGCGCGGCCACCGAGCCGCGTTTTACTCCGTACCCGAGCAATGTCCAATGCGTGCCCTGGAAGAGGTTGAACAGTCGCAACGATTGGCCTGCCGCCCCCCGGATCGGTGCATCCGGTGCCCTGTCGCCGGCGCGCAGGCTGGCGGTACGTGTCGGCTGCGCCAGGGCCAGCGAGGACTGCGGGTAGCCGATATCCAGCTGGTGCACTTCCCTGCCCCGGCGCAAGTCGCCGTTGGCCATCGCGCCCAGCAGTTGGGTGGCCAGGCCGAGTACGGATGCGGCGACGGGACGGCGCTCTGCCTCGTAGCTGTCGAGCAGATCATCGGACGCGCCGTGGGCCACCGCGGCGAGTTTCCAGCCGAGGTTGTAGGCGTCCTGCACGCTGGTATTGAGGCCCTGGCCGCCGGTGGGTGGATGGATATGGGCGGCGTCGCCCACCAGCAACACACGGCCGACGCGGTAGTGGTCGGCCAGGCGCGCATTCATGCTGTAGGCCGATGCCCAGGACACGCAATGCACCTCAATATCCTCACGCCCGGTGCGCTGGGCGATGAGCGCCGTCAGGCCTTCTGCACTCATGTCGACATCAACCTCCAGAGGAATCGGGCCCTGGATCTGGAACAGATCGGTGCCGGCCAACGGGCATATCGCGACTTGTCGCTGCACATCGCCCTCGCCAAAACGGTGCCAATGGTCACGCGACAGCCCGGTGAGCACCACGTCCGCCACCAGCGCGCGTACGCCCAGCGTCTTGCCAGGAAAGCCAATCTGCAGCGCATGCCGCACAAAACTGCGACCGCCATCGGCGCCCACCAGCCAGCGCGCGCGAACGGTGTCGGCGCCCGTCGGCCCCATCACCTGCGCCGTGACGCCGTCGTCGTCTTGAACAAAGTCCAGTAGTTCACAGCCGAATTCAGGCCGATGCCCCAGCTCCAGCAGACGCTCGCGCAGCACTTGCTCAGTCAGAAATTGCGGCACCATCAGCGGCTGTTGATAGGGCTCGGCCGGTGTCGCAGGATGCTGCGCGATAGAATTGCCGTCACTGAAGCTGCCATCGTCGCGGTAGCGCCGTTCAGTCGGATAGACTCCCCCCATTGCCACCAGGCGGTCGAGAACCCCCAGGTCTTCGAAGACTTCCTGTGACCTTGGCTGGATGCCCTTGCCGCGCGAGCCGTGGAACGGCTGTGGGCTCTTCTCGATCAGACGGAAGGTGATGCCCCGTCTGGCCAAGTCGATCGCGAGGGTCAAGCCGGCAGCACCGGCACCGCAAATCAGTACATCGACAGCGCATCGCTCGTTCATACGGGCCACCTATATGTGCAATACGCACATATTAAGAGGGAGAAGCACAGTGTCAATTAAAAATGTGCAAAGCGCACATATATCCGCCCAACTGCGCGACCTGCATGGATCGCTGGTGGAAATCGTCGGCGTGATGAATCGCCCGCAACGCGACGAGGCGATGGTGCGCGAAGCCGGGATTTCCCTGGATCGCGCGCTGTTTCCGCTGCTGGTGCTGGTGGAGCGGCTGGGCCCGATTGGCGTGGTCGAACTGGCCGATCGTGTCGGCCGCGACTACACCACCGTAAGCCGGCAGGTGGCGAAACTGGAAAGCCTCGGCCTGATCTTGCGCCAGGAAAGTGCAGCGGACCGCCGCGTGCGTGAGTCGGTGATTACCGACAAGGGCAAGGCCATGACGGACCGTGTCGATGAGGCGCGGGAGAGGATCGGCCAGTCGATCTTCTCGACCTGGGACGAGGGTGATTTCGACAACCTCGTGCGGCTGATGCGCAAGTTTGCCGAGGACATCAAGGACGATTCAGTGCGGGCGACGAAGGGGATGTAGTGAAGCCATGCACTGCGCTCTGGTGAGCCAGGCTGAGTTGTTGTGGCGAGCGGGCATCCTATGGTGAGCGAGCTTGTTGTGGCTAGTGGGCTTCCTGTGGCTAGTGGGATTGTTGTGGTGAGCGGGCTTGTTGTGGTGAGCGGGCTTGTCGAATCGTCGCACCGCCCGCGTTGGGCTGCGCAGCAGCCCCAAAACCTAACCCCTCGGTTTACCTGAAACAGCGCAGTGATCTTGAGAGGGGCCGCTGCGCGCCCCAACGCGGGGCAAGCCCGCTCACCACAAAAAGCCCGCCAGCCACAACAGGCCCGCTCACAACAGGAAGCCCCACCAGCCACAGGAAGCCCACTCACCACAACAAGCCCACTAGCCACTTGAAGCCCACTCAACACACCAAGCCCCATCAGCCACTGGAAGCCCACTCACCACAACAAGCCCACTAGCCACAGGAAGCCCCACTCACCACAACAAACCCGCCAGCACATAGGCACAACCGCCCCGCGCGCTATCAATCCACCGCCAACTCCACCACCCCGCCGTTCAACCGCACCGGCCATACCCGCAATCGCTGCTCCGGCGCCTCAAGGCATTGACCGTCCTGCAGCCGATAATGCTGCTTGTAGATCGGCGCAGCCACCACCAGCTGGCCCTTGATGCTGCCGACCAGGCCACGGCCGATGACGTTCGCGCCGGACTGCGGGTCATGGTTGTCGATGGCGTACAGCCTCTGGTCCGGCGCCTGCGGCAGGTAGAACAGCGCCACCTGCACCCCGTCGACCCATACCACCACGCCGGAATTGCTCACCAGGTCTTGTTCGGTACACACGCGTTTCCAGCTGGCCAGGTGTCGCTGGCTGTTGGGCTGGCTCATCAGGCAATCTCCTCGGTGACGGCAATCAGGTTGAGTTCGGCGGCCATGATCGGCCGGCGCTGGCCGCGTTCCTGCACAAAGTGAATGTCCGGATCAGCGCGCTTGTCGTTGACGAACGTGCGGAAGCGCTTGAGTTTCTCCGGGTCCTTGAGGGCGTTGGCCCACTCGCATTCGTAGCGGTCGACCACCCGTTGCATCTGCGCTTCAAGTTCCGCGCCGAGGCCCAGGCTGTCGTGCACGATCACGTCCTTGAGGAGCTCCAGCCCGCCCTCCAGGCTTTCGCGCCACACCGAGGTGCGTTGCAGCTTGTCGGCGGTGCGGATGTAGAACATCAGGAAGCGGTCGATGTACTGGATCAGCGTGGCGTCATCGAGGTCGGTGGCGAACAGTTCCGCATGGCGTGGGCGCATGCCCCCGTTGCCGGCGATATACAGGTTCCAGCCCTTCTCGGTGGCGATCACGCCGACGTCCTTGCTCTGCGCTTCGGCGCACTCGCGAGTGCAGCCCGACACCGCGAATTTGAGCTTGTGCGGCGAGCGCAGGCCCTTGTAGCGGTCTTCGATCAGCAGCGCCATTTTCACGCTGTCCTGCACGCCGTAGCGGCACCAGGTGCTGCCCACGCAGGATTTCACCGTACGCGTGGACTTGCCATACGCATGCCCGGTTTCGAAGCCGGCAGCGATCAGCTCGGCCCAGATGTCCGGCAGCTCATGCAGTTGCGCGCCGAACAGGTCGATGCGCTGGCCGCCGGTGATCTTGGTGTAGAGGTCGTATTTCTTCGCGACCTCGCCGATCACGATCAGCTTGTCGGCGGTGATCTCACCGCCCGGAATGCGCGGGACCACCGAGTAGGTGCCGTTCTTCTGCATGTTGGCCATGAACGTGTCGTTGGTGTCCTGCAGCGGCACCAGGGAGGGGTCCATGATCGGCTGGTTCCAGCAGGAGGCGAGGATCGAACCCACCGCCGGCTTGCACACATCGCAGCCGGTGTGGCCACGCCCATGCTTGGCCAGCAGCTCCTCGAAGGTGCTCAGCCCTTCCACCCGCACCAGCGCATACAGCTCCTGCCGGGTGTGGGCAAAGTGTTCGCACAGGCTTTTATCGACACTGACGCCACGCGCGATCAGCTCATGCTCGAACACCTGCTTGAGCAAGCCGGCGCAGCCGCCACAACCGGTACACGCCTTGGTCTGGGACTTGAGCACCCCGAGGTCGCTGCAGCCGCCGTCGATGGCCGAGCAGATCGCGCCTTTGGTGACGTTGTGGCACGAACACACCGTGGCCGATTCCGGCAACGCGCCAGGGCCGAGTGTCGGTGCGCCGCTGGACGACGGCAGGATCAGGCTCGCCGGTTCCGCCGGCAACGCGATGCGGTTCTGCAAGTATTGCAGCAGGGTGTCGTAGTAGCTGTTGTCACCGACCAGCACCGCGCCGATCACGTGCTTGCCGCTCGCATCCACCACCAGGCGACGGTAGCTGGCGCTCGCCTCGTCGATAAACTGGTAGCTGCGCGCGCCGGGCGTGTGGGCATGCGCATCGCCGATGGAGCCGACGTCGACGCCAAGCAATTTGAGCTTGGTCGACATATCGGCGCCCACAAAAGGCTCGGCGGCCTCCCCGCTCAACAATGCGGCCACGCCGCGGGCCATCTGGTAGCCCGGCGCGACCAGGCCGAACAGGCTGCCGTTCCAGGATGCGCACTCGCCAATCGCGTAGATGTTCGGGTCGCAGCTCAGGCATTCGTCGTTGATCACCACCCCGCCGCGCGGGCCGATCTCCAGCCCGGCCTGGCGAGCCAAGGCGTCCTGGGCGCGGATACCGGCGGAGAACACGATCAGGTCGGTCTCCAGATACGCCTCACCGGCGAAGTTCATGCGGTAGCGGTACTGCTCGCCCGCACTGATCGATTGAGTGGCGCGCGACAAATGCACGCCGACGCCGAGGCGCTCGATCTGGGCCTTGAGCGCCAGGCCGCCAAAATCATCCAGCTGCACCGGCATCAGGCGCGGCGCGAACTCCACCACATGGGCTTCCAGGCCCAGGCTCTTCAAGGCATTGGCGGCTTCCAGGCCCAACAGGCCGCCGCCGACCACCACGCCGCGCCGGGCATTGGCTGCCGCCGCGCGAATGGCGTCGAGGTCTTCAAGGGTACGGTAGACCAGCCGCGAATCGCCTTCGGCGCCTTCAATCGGCGGCACAAAGGGGTAGGAACCGGTAGCGAGCACCAACTTGTCGTAGGCCACGCAACCATTGGCGGTGATGACCTCGCAACGGGCGCGGTCGATTTCCAGCACCGGCACGCCCAGGTGCAGGGTAACGCCCGGCGTCTGGTACAGCGACGCCTCGGACAGCGCCAACGACTCGGCATCGCGGCCGGTGAAGTATTCGGAAAGGTGTACGCGGTCATAGGCACGCATCGGCTCTTCGCTGAACACGTGCAACCGATAATGCGCCAGCGCGCCGCGCTCGATCAGTTGCTCCACACAGTGGTGGCCGACCATGCCATTGCCGACGACGATCAGGGTTTTCATCTGTTTATTCATTCCAAGCACCCGGCAACGTTCATCACGGTTTTAAAAGCAAAAAAAAACGCCTGAAACCTTGCGGTTCCAGGCGTCTTTGCCTGTTCTTCTGCGGGATCGGATCGGCGACTGCGCCGGCTCTGCCGCGATTGCCCCTGGTGTCGATCGTCGTTGACCGAGATGGGTTGAGGATGAACTTGCAGGCGGCGTGCCAACCCGCCCAGGTGCCCGTGACAGCCACACCCGGCGCCTCCTCTGCCGCTCCAACACGCCGAAGCCCGCCTCCAACTGGTGCGCCCTGCTTCATAACTGCGCACTGGAGCGTTTGTGTGGCGAGGGTGCTGGCTCTCGTTGGCGTGCGTAGCGCACCGAGGATTTTGGCGCCGCTGCGCAGCCCGACGGGAGCCAGCGCCCTCGTCACGACACGTGAGCCCGCCTGCGTTCAAACCTGGCGCGTGACTTGCTAGGAACCCCACATACAGCAGTCAACGCTGACTGCCCAATCACGACAAAGGCGCCGTGCAATCCCCGTTTCCAACGGAGGGTTGCAGGGCGCTTTTTTTATGCCGGGCACAAAGCAGTCGAGGGGTACGGATGGCAATTCAAAGCGTGCGCAGCGTGTGCCCTTATTGTGGTGTGGGCTGCGGCATCGTCATGCAGGTCGAGCACAACAAGGTGGTCAAGGTGATCGGCGACAAGGCCCACCCCACCAATTTCGGCCGCCTGTGCACCAAGGGAACCACCTGCGGGCAAGCCATCGCCGAGTCCGGCCGCATGGAAAACGCCTACGTGCGTCAGGCACGCGATCACGACCCGGTGCGCATTGGCATCGACACGGCCATCAGCGACACGGCCAGTCGTTTGCGCCACATTCTCGACACCCACGGGCCCGATGCGCTGGCGTTCTACGTGTCCGGGCAAATGTCCCTGGAAGCCCAATACCTGGTCAACAAACTCGCCAAGGGGTTTGTGCGCACCCAGCACATCGAGTCCAACTCGCGCCTGTGCATGGCCAGCGCCGGCAGTGGCTACAAGCTGTCCCTGGGCGCCGATGGGCCTCCGGGATCCTATGCAGATTTCGACCGCGCCGACCTGTTCTTCGTGATCGGCGCGAATATGGCCGACTGTCACCCGATCCTGTTCCTGCGCATGATGGACCGGGTCAAGGCCGGGGCGAAACTCATCGTGGTCGACCCCCGACGCAGTGCCACGGCGGACAAGGCCAACCTGTTCCTGCAGATCGCCCCCGGCACCGACCTCGCCCTGCTCAACGGCCTGTTGCACCTACTGGTGAAAAACGGCCACACGGACCCGGCCTTTATCGCGGCCTTCACCGAAGGCTGGGACGCCATGCCCGGTTTCCTCGAGGACTACCCGCCGGCGCGGGTTGCGCAGCTGACCGGCCTGGCTGAAGCCGACATCCGCCAGGCCGCCGCCTGGATCGGCCAGGCCGGCGAATGGATGAGCTGCTGGACCATGGGCCTCAACCAGAGCACCCACGGCACCTGGAACACCAACGCGCTGTGCAACCTGCACCTGGCCACCGGCGCGATCTGCCGCCCCGGCAGCGGGCCGTTTTCCCTCACCGGCCAGCCCAACGCCATGGGCGGGCGCGAAATGGGCTACATGGGCCCGGGCCTGCCGGGGCAGCGCTCGGCGCTGGTCGAGGCCGACCGCGCCTTTATCGAAGACCTCTGGCAACTGCCCGCAGGCAGCCTGCCGCGCCAGGTCGGCGGCGGCACCGTGGCGATGTTCGAGCAGATGGCCGCCGGGCAGATCAAGGCCTGCTGGATCATCTGCACCAACCCGGTGGCCAGCGCGCCGAATCGACGCAAGGTCATTGAAGGTTTGCAGGCCGCCGAACTGGTGATCACCCAGGACGCCTTCCTCGACACCGAGACCAACCGCTACGCCGACATCCTGTTGCCCGGCGCACTCTGGGCCGAAGCCGAAGGCGTGATGATCAACTCCGAGCGCAACCTGACCCTGATGCAGAAAGCCGTCGACGCCCCCGGCGAGGCCTTGCCCGACTGGCAGATCATCGCCCGGGTCGCCTGCGCGATGGGCTTTGCCGAGGCCTTCACCTACACCTGCGCCGCCGACGTATTCGAGGAAATCAAGCGCGCCTGGAACCCCAAGACCGGCTATGACATGCGCGGCGCCAGCCATGCACGCCTGCGCGAAACGCCCTTGCAATGGCCCTGTACATCCACCGATGGCGCCGACCGCAACCCGATCCGCTACCGGCATGGCGACACACTCAAGTTCGCCACCGAAACCGGCAAGGGCCAGTTCCTCGCCCGTCCGCACATGCCGCCGGCGGAGATGCCCGATGCGGCGTTTCCCTTTGTGCTCAACACCGGCCGCCTGCAGCACCAGTGGCACACCCTGACCAAGACCGGCAAGGTCGCCACGCTGAACAAACTCAACCCCGGCCCGTTCGTGGAACTGCACCCCGAAGACGCCGCGCAACTGGGCATCAAGGATCAGGACCGGGTCGAGATTCGCTCATCACGCGGGCATGCCGTGCTGCCTGCGGTGGTCACCGACCGCGTGCGGGCGGGCAACTGCTTTGCGCCGTTTCACTGGAACGATGTGTTTGGCGAACACCTGGCGATCAATGCAGTGACCAACGACGCCGTCGACCCGATTTCGCTGCAGCCGGAGTTCAAGTTCTGCGCCGTGGCCCTGACGCGGATCGAGCTGATCGACCATCAGTTCCTCGACGCGCCCAAACCCGTAACCCGCGTTATCCCCCCTTCAGCAGAGGACCTCACCATGTCGCGCCTCGACGCCTTCGCCGATCTCGCGGGCCTGCGCAACGTGCCGGCGCCGGCACTCAGCGACAGCGAACGCACCTACCTTGCGGGCTTTCTCAGTGGCCTGCTCGCCAGCACTGGCCACGAAGCCGGCGTACCGGTGATGCCGGCGCAGGCCCCCTTGGCCAAAGACACTCGGTTGTGGCTCGACGGCCTGCTGGGTGGGCTGTTCAGTCGTGCGCAAGCGGTCGAAGCCAGCGCCCTGCCCGGCCCGGCCGTCACCCTGCTGTGGGCCTCGCAAACCGGCAACGCCGAAACCCTGGCCGAGCGCTGTGCCCAACGCCTGCGCGACGCCGGCATAGAGGTGGTGCTCAGCGCCATGGCTGACTTCCCCGCCAGCAGACTCGCCAGTACCCACACCCTGGCCCTCATCAGCAGCACCTTCGGCGACGGCGACCCACCGGACAACGGCGAAAGTTTCTGGCACAGCCTCAGCAGCGCCGACATCCGCCTTGAATCGTTGCGCTATGCGGTGCTGGCGCTGGGCGATCCCAGTTACGACCAGTTCTGCAAGCACGGCAAACAGCTCGACCAGCGCCTGCAGGAATTGGGCGCCACCCGCCTGCTGGAACGCGTCGACTGTGACACCGAATTCGAAAGCCGTGCCGACGCCTGGCTGGCGCAATTGCAGCAAACCCTCAACCCGGCAAAACCTGCAGCGCCCGCCACACCCGCCGGCAAAACCAAGCTGTTCGGGTCACGCCTGCTGCTCAACCGGCACTTGAACCCGCACAGCGCTCACAAGGAAACCCGCCAGTTCGCCCTCGACCTGGCCGACTCCGGGCTGAGCTATGAAGCCGGCGATGCGTTAGGGGTCATGCCGCGCAACTGTCCGGAACTGGTCAGCGAACTGCTCGACCTGACTCGCCTGCCCGCCAGCACCTGCGTGAATGTCGACACCTTCGGCGAAGTGGCCCTGCAACAGGCGCTGACCCAGCACTTCGAAATTGCCCGTCCCAGCAGCGACACGCTTGCGTTTATCGCCGAGCGCAGCGCCAATCCGGGCCTCAAGCAGTTGCTCGAACCCGAGCGCAAAGCCGAGCTGAAAAACTGGCTGTGGGGCCGACAGCTGGCGGACGTGCTGCACCACTATCCAATTGAATGCACGGCGCAGGAGCTGCTCGGCACCCTCAAGCGCCTGCAACCGCGCCTGTATTCAATCGCCTCCAGCGCCAAGGCTTACCCGCGCGAAGTCCATCTCACGGTGGCCGCGGTGCGTTATGGCCGGCGCAAAGGCGTGTCGTCGACCTTCCTCGCCGACCGCGCCGGCGACGCCGAGGTGCCGGTGTTCGTGCAGCCGTCGCGGCACTTTCGGACACCCAGCGACGGTAATGTGCCGATGATCATGATCGGCCCCGGCACCGGCGTGGCGCCGTTCCGCGCGTTTTTGCAGGAACGCCGGGCACAGGGGCATCGGGGCCGCAACTGGCTGTTTTTTGGTGAACAACATGCGGCCAGCGATTTTTACTACCAGGAGGAACTGCAAGGCCTGCAGCACGATGGCCTGCTGACCCACCTGAGCCTGGCGTTTTCCCGCGACCAGGCGCAGAAGGTCTACGTGCAGGACCGCCTGCGCGAACACGGTGCCGAGCTGTGGCGCTGGTTGCAGGAAGGTGCGCAGCTGTATATCTGCGGTGACGCCAGCCATATGGCCAAGGATGTCGACCAGGCACTCCGTCAGATCGCGCAAACCCACGGCGGGCTTGGCGCGGAGAGCGCGGCGGAGTACTGGCGCGCATTGAGCGAGCAGAAGCGTTATATGCGTGATGTGTACTGATTGGATACAGAACAATAAGCACTTTGTATTGTGTACAAAAAACCCTAAAGATTTATCCGCCCCAGGCCGAAACAGCAGGCATAGCAAATCGCCGCCACTCTAGGCTGGACGGTGTCGATTTGGCCGCCCTCTACGCTGATGGTCGTCTCGATGAAAATAAAAAATAAGCTTGTACTCGCGTTTGTCTCGGTCGCATTTATCCCGGTAAGCCTGGTCGCCGTGATTTCGGTGATGAACACGCGGACCCAGGCCGTCGATCAGTTCATCGACGGCAGCACGCGGGAAATCCGCCAGATCGATGGCAACATCCGGCAGTTCTTTGATGGCACGCTGCAGAACGTCGATCAAATGGCCATGGATCCTGTATACACTTCCGTAAACACCCTGAAGAACTATCAACCCGCCGATGCCGCCAGCCAGCCTATGCCGGCCGAGGCCCAAGCGATGATCGAGGGCTTCGCGCGCTTCGGTGCCACGCACCCGGCGGCGGCCATCCTGTCCATCGGCCTGGAAGACGGTACCTACGTGAAATGGCCGGATGACCCGCAGCTGGCTAAGTACGATCCGCGCACACGCCCCTGGTACAAGGCGGCGATGGCCAGCCCCGGCAAGACCGTGCGCACCCCCGCGTACTATTACGACAAGGACGACGTGGCCCTGGTCGGCACCGCGCGCGCCTTGCTGGATAACAGCGGCAAGGCCAAGGGCGTGTTCGTGATCAGCGTGTCGCTGAAGAACCTCACCGAGTTGGTCAAGAGCATCAAGCTCGGCGAAAGCGGCTACGTGATGCTGATCGAAGACGGCGTGGTACTGGTCGATCCGCGCGACGCCGCCCACAGCTTCAAGCCACTCAAGGACCTCGGCGCCGCTTATGCGCAACTGGCCGCGACGCCCCAGGGATCCACCGAGGTCGAGATCGATGGCGTGCGCTACATGGCCAACGTCTGGACTTCCCCGGGCCTGGGCTGGCGCTACATCGGCCTGATCGAACATCGCGAAGTCATGGCCGAAGCCATGCGCATGACCTACCTCACCGCCGTCATCGTCGGTGTGCTGGTGTTGATCTTCGGGCTGATCGCCGCGGCGTTCTCCAAGGTCATCGTCAAGCCCATCGGCCAGGTCAGCACCGGCCTGCAGTCGATCGCCCAGGGCGAAGGCGACCTGCGTCATGAGCTGCAGGTGCAGGGCAAGGATGAAACCGCCGAACTGGCCGGCTGGTTCAACAAGTTTCTCGCCGCCATTCGCCAACTGATCCAGCATATCGGCGCGGCGTCGGCCAACTTGCAGAATGCCTCGAAGGTCAACAGCGAAGTCGCGCACAACATGAACGAGGCCGCCGGGCGCCAGCGCGAAGCGGTGGAACTGGTCTCCACCGCGTTCAACGAAATGGTCGCCACCGCCAACGAAGTCGCGCGCTCCTGCAGCGGCGCCGCGGAGTCTGCCGAGAACGGCCACCGCCGTGTCGCCGAGGGCAAGCAGCAGATCGAAGTCACCACCGACAACGTCAACCGCCTGGGCCGCCGCCTGACCGAATCGTCGCAGGCGATGGTCGAGCTGGAAGCCGGCAGCCGCAGCATCAATCAGATCCTCGGCACCATTCGCGCAATTGCCGAACAGACCAACTTGCTGGCGCTGAATGCTGCCATCGAGGCCGCCCGCGCCGGTGACCAGGGCCGTGGTTTTGCCGTGGTTGCCGACGAGGTGCGCGCGTTGGCCAAGCGCACCTCCGACTCCACCGGCGAGATCGAGCAACTGCTCGGCACCCTGGAAAACAAGACCCAGGAAGTCACGCAAAAGATGGGCAGTTGCCTGGATCTGTCACGCGCGAGTGTGTCGTCCATCGAAAGCGCGCGCGACAGTTTTGAAGGCATCCAACTGTCGGTCAACGAGATCCGTGACCAGAACCTGCAGATCTCCGCCGCCGCCGAGGAACAACACAGCGTCGCCGAAGAGATCAACCGGCATATCCAGCAGATCTACGACGAAGCGCGGCTGGTGGAAAGCCTGGCCAACTCGGCGCAGGACGACTCCGGACGGCTGTCGAACCTGTCGGATGAGCTGAATGGGCTGGTGGGCCGCTTCAAGTCCTGATGAACGCCGAGATCTGTTGCCACATGGCACGCGGGTTGGAATACATCGGGAAGTGCCCGCACTCGGCAATCGGCGCCAGGCGCACGCCGTGTGCCTGGATATGCGCGAGGTAGGACAGCCCGGCGTTCTGCTCGCCGTACATGAACAGACGCGGGCACGGCAGGCCGAGGAACTTGTCCATCAGCCCGGCGTTATCCGACAGCTCCACCATCGACTGGAAAATCCCGCGCACCGCGCCGGCCCGCACCTTGTGGCGCAGGCTGGCCGAGTACAGCGCGCTGGCATACGCCGGGGCCTGGCGGGTGCGCTCGATGAAGGCGCGGAAAAACGCCTCGGGATCGTCCGCCGGGTAGTCGATGATCTGGCGGCTAAGAAAGCAGTCTTCCGGGGCGATGTTGCCCTCTATGTCGGTGAAGCTCAGCACACGCCCGGGAAAACGGTGCGCCAGCATCAGCGCCGTCAGGCCGCCCATGGAGTGGCCGACCAAGTGAAAGCGCTCGATCTGGAAATGCGCCAGCACCTGCAACGCGGTGTCGAGCAGGAACGGGATGCTGATCTTTGTCAGGTCGGCGCACTGGCTTTCACCGCAGCCGGGGGCGTCGTAGGCAATGAACGGGTGCCCGTCGAACGCCGGGTGCAGGTCGATATCGGCGTAGTCTTCCTTGGTCGAGCCAAATCCGTGCAGGAACACGATGGGCGCGCGGTCGCCAGTGCGATGGATCGCGGCGATGTCCAGCGATACGCCGTCTACCGTCAGCGGCAAGTGGGTGTGAGTGAACGACATGATAGGGTTTCCTGGAACAGACAGCCCGGCAATTTCAGCGGTTTCCTGCCTGCTGTAAATGACGGATAACGGAACGCGTTCATACGCCAATCGTATGGGTCTGGAAGTGCTCGATCAGCTCGCTCACCAGCGGGTTGGGCCGTTCGGTGTTCCAGGCGACTGCGGTGGTCACCACGTTGAGTTTCTGCGTCAGGGCGCGCAAAACCACGTTGTCCGGCGCCAGTTTTTTCAGCGCTGCCGGCACCAGCGCAATGCCCTGGCCGCAACTGACAAAGGCGATTTGCGAGGCCACCGAGCGCACTTCGTGCAGGACCCGTGGCGAGAAACCGCTGGCACGGCAGGTGGCGATGAGGTTATCGAAGTACACCGGGCTGACCTTGCGCGAAAACATTACCAGCGGCTCGCTGGCCAGGCTCGACAGGCTGATGCGCGTGCGCGACGCCAAGGGGTGGTTGCTGGGCAAGGCCACCATCAGGCGATCCTCGCGCAGCGGCAGCGACTGGATCGCCGGGCCGAGGTCGCCGTCCAGCCGGGCGAAGGCCAGGTCGATGTCACCTGCTTCCAGCGCCGGCACCGCCTCGACGCTGTCGATCTCGCGCACCGACACGGTGAGGTGCGGGTAGCGTTGCTTGAGTTGGTCGATCAAGCCGGGCAACACATCGAACATCGCCGTGGAGATCGCACCGATGGTCAGCATGCCGGACTGCCCCGCTACCGCCTCTTCCACCGCCAGCTCCAGGCGCTCCAGCTGCTCGGCAAACTTGCGCACCGCCGGCAGGATCGCCGCGCCCACCGGCGTCAACTTCGCCCCACGCCGCGAGCGTTCGAACAAGGTGACCTTGAGCGCCTGCTCCAGCACCTGGATCTGCTCGCTCAACGGCGGCTGCGACATCCCGAGACGCTTGGCGGCGCGGCCGAAGTTCTGCTCTTCGGCAACGGCGAGGAACAGCCAGAGGTGGCGAATCAGGCGGAAGTTGATCATGGGCGGTCCATAGGCTGTGCGTATGTAATGATGCGTTGATCGCCAATATACCTATCATTGGTGTCGACCGGCATGGGCGTTTTGATCACCGGTTTCCTCGGGCGCGGTTATGGGGCTCGGATTCCAGCTACCCCACCGCCCCACTGTAGGAGCTGTCGAGCTTTAGCGAGGCTGCGAATGCGGCAGTACAGACAACCCTTCTGTGCCTGACCCACCGCCTTCGCGGCCTCGCTAAAGCTCGACGGCTCCCACAGGAGAGCGCCTGTGTGAGTGGGATCTTCTGCAGCAAGCCAGCACAGGGGTTCGCGATATTCAGCAGTATATGAAGGGGATTTGAGCAGCACCTTGCCCCACAGGGAGGTGTACTGTGTGGCTGGGATTTGAGCAAGCACCGGGTTTCGCTGTGTGGCTTGGATTCCAGCTACCCCACCGCCCGACTGTAGGAGCTGTCGAGCTTTAGCGAGGCTGCGAAGGCGGCAGTACTGACAGCCCTTCTGTGCCTGACCCGCCGCCTTCGCGGCCTCGCTAAAGCTCGACGGCTCTCACAGGAGAGTGCCAGTGTGAGTGGGATCTTCTGCAGCAAGCCAGCACAGGGGGTCGCGATATTCAGCAGTATATGAAGGGGATTTGAGCAGCACCTTGCCCTACAGGGAGGTGCGCTGTGTGGCTGGGATTTGAGCAAGCACCGGGTTTCGCTGTGTGGCTTGGATTCCAGCTACCCCACCGCCCAACTGTAGGAGCTGTCGAGCTTTAGCGAGGCTGCGAAGGCGGCAGTACTGACAGCCCTTCGGTGCCTGACCCACCGCCTTCGCGGCCTCGCTAAAGCTCGACGGCTCCCACAGGAAAGCGCCTGTGTGGGTGGGATCTTCTGCAGCAAGCCAGCACAGGGGTTCGCTATATTCAGCAGTATATGAAGGGGATTTGAGCAGCACCTTGCCCCACAGGGAGGTGTGCTGTGTGGCTGGGATTTGAGCAAGCACCGGGTTTCGCTGTATGGCTTGGATTCCAGCCACCCCACCGCCCAACTGTAGGAGCTGTCGAGCTTTAGCGAGGCTGAGAAGGCGGCAGTACTGACAGCCCTTCTGTGCCTGACCCGCCGCCTTCGCGGCCTCGCTAAAGCTCGACGGCTCCCACAGGAGAGTGCCAGTGTGAGTGGGATCTTCTGCAGCAAGCCAGCACAGGGGTTCGCTATATTCAGCAGTCACCAACCCCCACAAGGGTCTGTTGTATGAAGGGGATTTGAGCAGCACCTTGCCCCACAGGGAGGTGTGCTGTGTGGCTGGGATTTGAGCAAGCACCGGGTTTCGCTGTATGGCTTGGATTCCAGCCACCCCACCGCCCCACTGTGGGAGTTGTCGAGCCCCAGCGAGGCTGCGAAGGCGGCGGCACTGACTGTCCTTCTGTGCCTGACTCACCGCCTTCGCGGCCTCGCTAAAGCTCGACGGCTCCCACCGGAGAATGAGTCACCATCCAGTCCAGGAACGCCTGCAACCGGGTACAGAACGGGTCGCCCGCCGCACCCGGGTTCCTGGCTTCAAACAGAAAGAACGCCACATGAGTGACCCTCGCCGGGTACCGTTGGACGAACAGCGCCACATACTCCTCCAGCACCTGCGGCCATGTCACTGCCGACTCGGCACTCAAGACATGCGTCGCCCTGATCAACTTGCGCGACGCCTCGCGCTGCAAACGAAGGCGCTCCTGCTCGGTGCCGGCCTGTGCGATGCGGGTGAGGTAGGCACCCAACACCTCGGCGAAGTCCGCATTCACCGCTGACGCAATCTCACGGCAGGGCCGAAACCGCTCGAACTGCAGCGACAGGTCGTCACCCCACAGGCAGCGGCAGTGATGCTTGAGCCAGAAACCCCAACTGTTGCGGTGTTCAGCCGACAACACCTGCGCACGGCTGCCGATATCGAAATCTATCTTGGTGACCTCGGGATGCCGCCGCTCCAGCGCAAGGCGCAGCACCTCCAGTTGCTGCACACTCTGCGCAGTCGGCGGCTCGCGCAGCACCAGCGTCAGGTCCAGGTCGCTGACACCCGGCGTGGCCTCGCCGCGCGCGACACTGCCATACAGGTAAATACCGTCCAACCCCAACGACGGCAGCGACAACGAGCTGCACACATCCGCCAGCAACGCCTGGAACGCCGGCTGCACAGGCACCTGGCCTGCCGTCAGGATAAAGCCCTCGGCATCAAGGCCGGTGGAATGCACGGTACTCACGGACGATGCACCTCAATCACCAGTCCTTCCTCCGCATTCGGCACACAGAAATGGCGGGTGATCAGCTCAAACTCGGCATCGGTGGCGGCGAAGTCATGCTCGCCACGCGCATTGCGTGCGTGCAGCCGCGCGCGGCAGGTGGCGTCATCGAGTTCCAGGTAATGCAGGCAGTGCGGCGCCCCGGCGGCCTGCGCCAACCCCAGCAGTGCTGCGCGATTGGCCAGGGTGTTGGCGGGAAAATCCAGTACCACATTGACGCCAGCTCCCAGCAGATCAACCACCAGCGGCCCCAACACCGCTTGAATCCGCTGGGCGCAGCGCAGGTAGTCGGCGATCGACAGCACTTCACCCGGGTATAAGCGGGCAAGCCAGGCATCTTCACTGAGCAGGATGGCCGCGTGCTCGGCCGCCAGGGTCTTGGCCAGCGTCGACTTACCAGCGGCGATCTTGCCGCACAGCAGGTGCAGGGTAGGCATGGGCACAGCTCCATTGTCTGAATCGAGGACGCCAACGCTGCCACATTTTTGCCCCGCGTGTCGAAGCACAGCGATGCACGCTCGATCAATTAAGTTGAATTCCTGCGTTTGCAGGGCGGTCACCTATAAGGACGACAGCGAGACGACAACGCAATGGAGGTGGTTATGAACCTTGCAATGACACTCTTCAGCCTGTTTGCCGGTTGGATGGCTATTGTGATTTCAATGATGTGGGGCGTACTGCGGGTGCTGCGCTGGCACCATGATTAGCACGCCGGATGGGCGCTACTTTGTGGTCAAGGGCCAACTCTGGCGCTGCACGGACCCGGCGCTGGATGACGCCACGCGACAACGCTGGGTCAATGACTTGATGGACGCCCGCCGCGCGGTCAAGACGGCCAAGGCCAGCGGCGATCCCCAACAACTCAAGGCCGCACGCCAACAGGTACAGCGCGCCAAGGTCGCCCTCGGCGAGCGCGGTCCCGTGTGGTGGACCGATGGCAGTCCGGATTTCAATCGGTGCCAGGTTGCCAACACGCCCTATGCCGCCTGGTTCGAAAAACATCTCGACACGAAACCCCACTGAACTTTCTTGCAAACGGCACGTTCCTTTCCTATGCGAAGTCATCGCGCCCCTGAGCCCATGGGCGCAGAACGATAAGGAGCCGCCACCCCCATGACCACCCTCCCCACCTACCGCTATACCCCAGGGCCGCTGCATGCGACGTTGCTCGCCGGCAGTGTGCCGCTGTTTCTCGGGGCCTTGCTCAGTGATATTGCCTACGGGCAGACCTACCAGATTCAATGGGCCAACTTCGCTTCCTGGCTGATCGCCGGCGCGTTGGTGTTCAGCGGTTTTGCCCTGCTGTTCGCTCTGGTCAATCTGCTGCGCGCGCGGCCCAAGGCTGGGCGCCCGACCGTGTACTTCCTGCTGTTGCTCGCAGCCTGGGTAGTGGGGCTGGTCAACGCCTTCCAGCATGCCAAGGACGCCTACGCCATGATGCCCACGGGCCTGGTGCTGTCGGCGATCGTCACGCTGCTGGCGGTGGCGGCGACGTGGACCGGCCTGACCAACCTGCGCTCGGGAGATGCCCAATGAAAACGTCCAGCACCCTGACCGTATTGAGTGCAGCGCTGCTGCTGAGCGCCTGCGGTGGCGAAGGTGACAAGACCCAGGCCCGCGGCCCCGACCCGAAGTTGCCGGAGCAGCAAAGCAGCCTGCTGCCGAGCATGAAGATCGCCGAACCAACGCCATGGGGCGAACAGAAACCTCAGGTCCCCGAGGGCTACAGCGTCACCGCCATTGCCACCGACCTGGCCATCCCGCGCCAGACCCTGGTGCTGCCCAACGGCGACATCCTTATCGCCGAAGGCCGTGGCGGCAGCGCGGCCAAGCTCAAGCCCAAGGATGTGATCGCCAGCGTGATCAAGGCCCAGGGCAACACCAAGGTCAAGGGTGGCAACCGCCTGACACTGCTGCGGGATGCCGACGGTGATGGCACCTACGAACTGAAGACCGTCTTCGCCGACAACCTCAACGCGCCCTACGGCCTGGCGTTTGCCGACGGCAAGCTCTACGTCGCCAACCAGGACGCGCTGGTACGCTTCGATTACGTCGACGGCCAGACCAAAGCCAGCGGGCCGCCGACCAAGGTCACCGACCTGCCGGCGCAGATCAACCACCACTGGACCAAATCCCTGGCCGTGAGCGCCGATGGCCGCCAGCTCTACGTGGGCATCGGCTCGAACAGCAACATCACCGAACGCGGCATGGAAGTCGAAATCGACCGCGCCATGGTCTGGCAGATCGACGCGCAAACCGGCGCCCACAAGCCCTACGCCACCGGCTTGCGCAACCCGACGGCGTTGACCATCCAGCCCGATTCCGGGCAATTGTGGACGGTGGTCAACGAACGCGACGAGCTGGGCCCGGACCTGGTGCCCGACTACCTGACTTCAGTACGCGAAGGCGCCTTCTACGGCTGGCCCTACAGCTACTGGGGCCAGAACGTCGACCCGCGCGCCCAACCACAGAACCCGGCCAAAGTCGCCGCCGCGATCAAGCCGGACTACAGCCTGGGCTCCCACGTGGCGGCACTCGGCGTGGACTTCTCCATCCCGGCCCTGGGCGAGAAATTCGCGGACGGTGTGTTTGTCGGCGAACACGGCAGTTGGAACCGCGACAATCCCGTGGGCTACAAAGTGATCTTCGTGCCGTTCAGCAATGGCAAGCCTTCCGGCGAGCCGATCGACTTCGCCACCGGTTTTCGCGGCGACGACGGCAAAACCCGCGGGCGCCCGGTGGGCGTGACGGTGGACCCGAAAGGTGCGTTGATCATCGCCGACGACCTGGCCAACACCGTTTGGCGGGTGACACGTAACCGCTGAGTAAAATGTTTGACTTGGTTGCCTGAAGCAACAATATAATTGCTTCAGGCAACCATTCGAGCATCCGCCATGTCTACACCCCAGCTTGTCGAACGCGCCGGCATCGTGCGCGGCTTCAACCGCTTCTATACCCACCAGATCGGCGTGCTGCAGGAACACCTGCTGCAAAGCGATTTCTCCCTGACCGAAATCCGTGTGATGTACGAGTTGTCATCGCGAGGCGACCTGACCAGCGCCGACCTGTGCCAGATGCTCAGCCTCGACGCGGGTTACCTGAGCCGGCTGACCAGCGGCCTGGAAAAAAACCGCCTGATCCAGAAAGTCCGTTCGCCCACCGACGCACGTGCGGTGCTGTTGCACCTCAGTGATCTGGGCCGCGCCGTGCTGGCCCCGCTGGAGCAGCAGACGCAGAACGAAGTCATCGCCCTGCTCGATGCCCTGCCCGACGCCCAGCAACGCCAACTCACCGGCGCGATGCAACGCATCCAGGCCCTCCTGCAAGGCACTGCGCCGACCTACCTGCTGCGCGACCCGCAACCTGGCGACATGGGCCTGGTAGTCCAACAGCAATCGGCCTTGTACGCGCGTGAATATGGCTGGAACTGGGAGTTCGAGGCGCTGGTGGCGGAGATTGTCGCCAAGTACCTGCGCGAGTTTGACCCAACGTGCGAGCGCTGCTGGATTGCGGAAAAGGACGGCGAGGTGGTGGGTTCGGTGTTTGTGGTGCGCCATGACGCCACCACCGCCAAGTTGCGCATGCTGTATGTCGACGCCAGCGCCCGAGGCATGGGCATTGGCCAGCGGCTGGTGGATGAATGCCTGCGTTTTGCCCGGCAGGCCGGCTATACAAGCATGCTGCTGTGGACGGTGAACATCCTCACCGACGCGCGCAAGCTGTATCAGAAGGCGGGCTTCGAACTGACCGAGGAGGAACCCACCGTCAGTTTCGGCAAGACCCTGGTCAGTGAGACATGGGTACGCGCCCTGTAGAAAAATACCTCCCGCGCTGTACTCGGCGCGGGAGGCCAGGCGTTACAAATCAGTGATTTCCTTGTGGCGCGGCACCAGCGCTTTCATCACGCTCCACGCTACCAGGTAGGCCAGTGCACAAATCGCGAACATGATCATATAGCCGGTATGGATATCGTTGATCGACTTGTAGTAATCAAATACCCAGCCGCCGATCTTGGTCATCACCACCCCGCCGATACCGCCGGCCATGCCGCCGATGCCGACCACCGAGGCCACGGTTTTCTGCGGGAACATGTCGGACACGGTGGTGAAGATATTGCACGACCACGCCTGATGCGCCGACGCCCCCACCCCGATCAGCAGCACCGGCACCCAGAAGCTGATGTAGCCCAGCGGCTGCGCCAGCAATACCACCAGCGGGAACAGCGCGATCACCAGCATGGCTTTCATGCGACCGTCGTACGGTGCGTCGCCGCGCGCCATGAAGTAGCTGGGGAACCAGCCGCCGCCGATGCTGCCGACCATGGTCATGCTGTACAGCACCGCCAGGGGCATGACGATGTCGGCGCCTTTCATGCCGTATTGCGCGGACAGGTAGGTGGGCAGCCAGAACAGGAAGAACCACCACACGCCGTCAGTCATGAACTTGCCGAAGGCGAAGGCCCAGGTCTGGCGGTAGGTGAGCAATTTGAACCACGAGACTTTTTTCTCCGGCGTGCCGGCCGGCGCCGCCGTGAACGGCTGCACGGTCTGGTCGCTGCGGATATACGCCAGCTCTTCGGCGGACAGGCGTTTTTGCTGGTCGGGTTTTTCGTACAGCGCCGACCACACCGCCACCCACACGAAGCCCAACATGCCGATCACCATGAAGGCGGCTTCCCAGCCCCACAGGCCGGCAATCAATGGCACGCAGATGGGGGCCAGGATCGCGCCTACGTTGGCGCCGGAGTTGAAGATACCGGTGGCCAGCGAGCGTTCTTTCTTCGGGAAGTACTCGGCAGTGGCCTTGATCGCGATCGGGAAGTTACCCGCCTCGCCAATCGCCAGTACGGCGCGGGAGAGCATGAAGCCGGCAATCGACACCGGAATCACCGCCAGCCCGATCGCCCCGCTGACCGCCGCGATGCCCTCGCCCATCGGCACCGCGAACGCGTGCATGATTGCGCCGGTGGACCAGATGCCAATCGCCACGATATAAGCGGCCTTGGTGCCGATCTTGTCGACGAAGCGCCCGGCGAACAGCATCGAAATCGCGTAGACGAACTGGAACACAGCAGCAATGTTGGCGTAGTCGGTATTGCTCCAGCCAAATTGCGTCGACAACTGCGGCGCCAGCAGGCTGAGCACCTGGCGGTCTAGGTAGTTGACGGTGGTCGCGAAAAACAACATCGCACAGATGGTCCAGCGATAGTTGCCTACCGCCTGGCCAACGCGGTGGGCGTTGATGGGCTCATTCAAGTTCATGGCATCACTTTTTATTTTTGTTAGTCAGGACATATGTAACGTCATATGTCGTCGTACAACTGTGACTTTTATAGCGGGCTGCCTGACGGCTGTCAATCTGAAAGATTGCGGTTTTTGTGGGGTATTACACCGGTGTCAAAACTGTCAGGCGCGACAAGTTGTAGGATGACGCACGCACATGACCAAGCTCGGGGCTTGGCCGGGTACATCGTCGAGTTCACCGAATGGCTGCATGCCGACTTTCTCCAGCACGCGAATCGAAGCGGCATGGTCCGGCCGCACCAAACCGAACACGGCGGGCAGCCCCAGGGTGTCAAACGCCAGCCTCAAGGCATCACGCGCGACTTCAGTGGCATAGCCCTGCCCCCAGGCCTCCACGGCAAAGCGATAACCCAGGTTGATGCGCGGTTGCGTGAGGTAGTTCAGCGGCGCAATACCGCCGAACCCGATGATGTGCGCCGGCGCTTCGCGCCGAGCAATCGCCCACCAGCCATAGCCATGCGCCGCCCATTGCTGCAGCCAGTGATCGAGCAGGCGCTGGGCCGCTGCCAGGTCTTGCATCGGGCCGGCCGGATTGAAGAGGTTGGTTTGCGGGTCACCGAAGATCGCGAACAATCGCGCCACATCCGTGGGCTGGGGCTGGCGGTAGGTAAGGCGTGGGGCGGTCATCGGCTAGCTCTCGTTTCTGTTTGTAGATAGAAGTGTGGCTGTTTGCGGCGCACCGACCTGTGGTGAGCTGACTTATGCTGAGCAGGCTTATGGTGAGCAGACTTTTTGTGGCGAGCGGGCTTGTTGTGGTGAGCGGGCTCGCCCCGCGTTGGGCTGCGCAGCAGCCCCCATAAGTACCCCCTTTAAACATCAGGTATACCGTGGCGCCTGGTTTTGGGGCTGCTGCGCAGCCCAACGCGGGGCAAGCCCGCTCGCCACAAAAAATCCAGTTCACTACAAAAAGATCCAGCTCACTATAAAGAAAGCTAGTTCACTACAAAGAAAGCCAGCTCACTACAAAGAAAGCCAGCTCACCCCAAACCAATCCCCCCATAAAACCCAATCGGTTTAAAACCAGTTTCCCCGCCAAGCAAAAAAACACAAATAGTGGTGAATTATTTCGTGTCCCCTTGTATCTGAAGTGACAGAGCGGTGCCATCGCAACGATGGCACCTCCCCTGTTCTGCTTTAGAGTGGCCCGCATGAAATTACGTAAGAAAAGCGTCAAACCCATCGGATTGAAAGACATCACCATCGTCGACGACACCAAGATGCGCAAGGCGATCACCGCCGCCGCCCTGGGTAACGCCATGGAATGGTTCGACTTCGGTGTCTACGGGTTCGTCGCCTATGTGTTGGGTAAAGTGTTCTTCCCGGACGCCTCGCCCAGTGTCCAAATGATCGCCGCCCTCGCCACCTTCTCCGTGCCTTTCCTGATTCGTCCGCTGGGCGGCCTGTTCTTCGGCGCGCTGGGGGATAAATACGGGCGACAGAAAGTCCTCGCCGCGACCATCGTGATCATGTCGCTGAGTACCTTCGCCATCGGCTTGATTCCAGGCTACGCCTCCATCGGCATCTGGGCACCGATCCTGTTGCTGCTGTGCAAGATGGCCCAGGGATTCTCGGTGGGCGGCGAGTACACCGGCGCGTCGATTTTCGTTGCCGAATATGCGCCAGACCGCAAGCGCGGCTTCCTCGGCAGCTGGCTGGATTTTGGCTCGATTGCCGGCTTCGTGCTGGGTGCGGGTGTAGTGGTGCTGATTTCCAGCGTGCTCGGCGAAGCGGACTTCGAAGCCTGGGGCTGGCGCCTGCCGTTCTTCCTGGCCCTGCCCCTGGGCATCATCGGCCTGTACCTGCGCCATGCGCTGGAAGAGACCCCGGCGTTCCAACAACATGTCGACAAGCTGGAACAAGGCGACCGCGAAGGCCTGACCCACGGCCCGAAAGTGTCGTTCAAGGAAATCGCCACCAAGCACTGGCGCAGCCTGCTGACCTGCATCGGTATCGTCGCGGCCACCAACGTGACGTACTACATGCTGCTCACGTACATGCCCAGCTACCTCTCGCACAACCTGCACTACGCCGAAAACAGCGGCGTGCTGATCATCATCGCGATCATGGTCGGCATGCTGTTCGTGCAGCCGTTCATTGGCTTTGTCAGTGACAAGATCGGCCGCAAGCCTTTCATCATCGCCGGCAGCATCGGCCTGCTGTTCCTGGCCATCCCGGCGTTCATGCTGATCACCAGCGGCAAGACCGGGCTGATCTTCGCTGGCCTGCTGATCCTCGCGGTCGTGCTGAACTTCTTTATCGGCGTGATGGCTTCGACGCTGCCCGCGATGTTCCCCACCCACCTGCGCTACAGCGCGCTGGCCAGTGCGTTCAACGTGTCGGTATTGATCGCCGGCGTGACGCCAACCGCCGTGGCCTGGCTGGTGGAAAGCACCAATGACCTGTTCATGCCCGCCTACTACCTGATGGTGTTTGCCGTGATCGGCCTGATCACTGGCCTGACCATGAAAGAAACCGCCAACAAGCCTCTGCGCGGCGCGGCCCCTGCCGCCTCGGACATGGAAGAAGCCAAGGAACTCCTGCAGGAGCACCACGACAATATCGAGCAGAAAATCGAAGACATCGATGCCGAGATTGCCGCCCTGGAAGCCAAGCGCCAGAACCTGGTGCAGCAGCATCCACGGATTAATTAAGCCCTTACCCGGCGTGGCGGCCCCGGCCGCCGCGCCATTGGAGTGTCAAGCATGGTTTCAAGCGTCACCGCTGCACAATCGCTACTCAGCGCCGATGAACGCGCTGCCATCGCCGAAATAGAAGCCACCACCAGCATCCTGCAATTGGTCACCCGCCTGACCGGCATGCGCTTTGCCGGCATCGCCAAATTCACCGACCTGGAATGGATCGTCTGCTCCGTGCATGACACGGTCGACATGGGCATCCACGTCGACGACGTCCTCGACCTCGAAACCACCCTGTGCAGCGAGTTTTGCATCGACCCCCAGGCCCTGTTCATTCCGCAGATCAGCGACAACGGCCGCTTTGCATCGCGCCCGGTGGTCAAGCAATACGCGATCGAGAGCTACGCCGGTGCGCCGATCTTCCTGCCCGACGGCCGCCTGTTTGGCGCGCTGTGCGCACTGGATTCGCGGTCGATGCTGTTTGATGACCCCAACCTGCCGGAAACCCTCAGCCTGTTTGCACGCCTGATCGGCTGCATTTTCTACGCTAATCTGACCCCCGCAGATCAGTGACCGCCGCCTTGCCACGCAACGCGGCCATGTCGCGTTTGGGTGGTACTCCAAACAGTCGGCTGTATTCGCGACTGAACTGCGACGGGCTTTCATAGCCAACCTTGAACGCAGCACTGGACACGTCCTGATGCTCGTTCAACATCAAGCGCCGCGCCTCGTTCAGGCGCAGCCATTTCTGATACTGCAATGGACTCATCGCCGTCAGCTGGCGAAAGTGATGGTGAAAGGTCGCGGCACTCATCTGCACGCGCTCGGCCAATTCATCTACGCGCAAAGGTCCGTGGTAATTGAGTTTCAGCCAGTCGATTGCCCGGGCAATCCGGTAACCCTGGCCGTCCACCGAACAGATCTGCCGCAGGCGACCAGCCTGATCACTTTGCAGCAGCCGGTAGTGAATCTCGCGTTGGACCAAGGGGGCCAGCACCGGTATCGCCTCAGGCTCATCAAGCAATTCCACCAGGCGCGCGAACGACGCCAGCATGCCGGTGGTGACCGTGCCGATTCCCACGCCTTTGAGCACCGCCCGCTCGCGCCTGGGCGGCGCCTCACTCTGGGCGATCAGCTCGGCGAGGATGCGCAGGTCAAGCTTGAAGGTCAGGCCCAGGCAGGGTTTTTCCGGGCTGGCAGTGAGCACTTCCGAGTTGGCGGGAATGTCCAGCGAGGTCACCAGGAAGCGCGAGGTGTCATAAGGGTAACCCTCGCCGCCCACCCACAGTCGCTTCTCGCCCTGGGCCACCAGCACGATGCTCGGCTCGACCATGCACACCACCGGGGTCGCCGGCTGCTCACGCCGATAAAAACCCAGGCCCGGGATCGGCATGGGGCTGTCCCCGGGTACCCGGACGCGCGCGCCAATGGCCTGGATCAGCACGTCCAGGGGCGTTGAATGAATGCTCATGAAGGGCCCTTTTTTCTGTTGATCGAACTGTACCGCGGCCGCCCGCAGGTGTCCCTGGCAAACGGCGAAACTCAGAGGATCAGGCAAGTAATCCACTGGAACGCACTACAGCTCGCGTGGCAGTGCCGGGAAAATGCGCAGACTCATTTTTCTCAAGGAACCGCTCATGAACAGCCTCTTGCTCGCCCTGGGTTTGCTGGTGACTTCTCTTTCTGCGCTGGGAGCCGATATGTCCAACGGTGCTGACAACTTCTATACGAGCGACAAGGTGACCGTCGAAAAAGTCACCTTCAACAACCAATATGGCATGGCCGTCGCAGGCAACCTGTTCGTGCCCAGACATCTCGCCCCCGACGCCAAGCTTGCCGCGATTGTCGTCGGCCACCCGATGGGCGCGGTCAAGGAACAGAGCGCCAACCTCTACGCCACCAAGATGGCCGAGCAGGGTTTCGTCAGCCTGTCACTGGACCTGTCGTACTGGGGTGCCAGCGCGGGCCAACCGCGCAACGCGGTACTGCCCGACCTCTACAGCGAAGACTTCAGCGCTGCCGTGGACTTTCTCGGCACCCGGCCCAACGTCGACCGCGAGCGCATAGGCGTGATCGGTATCTGCGGCAGCGGCAGTTTCGCCATCAGTGCGGCGAAGATCGACCCACGCCTCAAGGCCATCGCCACGGTCAGCCTGTACGACATGGGCGCGGCCAACCGTAACGGCCTCAAGCACGGCGTGACCCTCGCGCAACGTCGCCAGGTGCTGCTGCAGGCTGCCAACCAGCGCTACGTGGAGTTCCAGGGTGGCGAGACCGTGTACACCGGCGGCACCCCACACACCCTGACCGGTGATCCTGTGGGTGATGAGTTCTACGACTTCTACCGCACCCCGCGCGGCGAATTCACCCCGGCCGGGGCCTCGGCGCGCACCACCACGCGGCCGACGCTGACCAGCAATGTGAAGTTCATGAATTTCTACCCACTCAACGACATCGAGACGCTCTCCCCTCGCCCGCTGCTGTTGATCACCGGCGCCGAAGCGCACTCCCGCGAGTTCAGCGAGGACGCCTACCAGCGCGCCGCCGAGCCCAAGAAACTGGTGATCATCCCCAACGCAGGCCATGTCGACCTCTACGACCGGGTCGACCTGATCCCCTTCGCCACGCTCACGGAATTTTTCAAAGGCAACCTGAAGTAATGGCCAATACCTCTAAAACTCACTGGGGCGCGGTGTTCGCCATGGCGCTGGCCGCCTTCGCCCTGGTCGCGTCCGAGTTCCTGCCGGTCAGCCTGCTGACCCCGCTGGCGGCCGACCTGCACATTACAGAGGGCCAGGCCGGCCAGGGAATCTCGGTGTCCGGGCTGTTTGCCTTGCTCACCAGCCTGGTGATCGCCAGCGTGGCGGCGCGGGTCGAGCGCAAGCGCCTGCTGCTGGCATTGACGCTGCTGATGATTCTCTCCGGCAGCGTGGTCGCCCTCGCGCCGAACTACCTGACGTTCATGCTCGGTCGCGCGCTGATCGGCGTGGCCATCGGCGGCTTCTGGTCCCTGTCGGCCGCCACCGCCATGCGCCTGGTGCCTACGGCCCAGGTCCCGCGCGCGCTGGCGCTGGTGAATGGCGGCAATGCGTTGGCCATGGTGATTGCGGCGCCGCTGGGCAGCTTTCTTGGCGGACTGATCGGCTGGCGGGGCGCGTTTTTCTGCGTCGTGCCGGTGGCCGCGGTCGCGGCAGTGTGGCTGCTCGCGAGCCTGCCGACGATCAAGGCCGACGGCACGGCGAAAACCGGCAATGTGTTGCGGCTGATGAAACACACACCCGTGGCCTTGGGCATGCTCGCCGTCAGTGTGTTTTTCATGGGCCAGTTCATGCTGTTCACCTACCTGCGGCCATTTCTGGAAAGCGTCACCCAGGTCAGTGTGTCCACGCTGTCGCTGATGCTGCTGGTCCTCGGCCTGGCCGGGCTGGCCGGTACGTTGCTGATCGAACGTGTGCTCAAGAACAACCTGTTCGTGCCGCTGATTGCCATCCCGCTATTGATGGCAGCAATCGCCGTGCTGCTCGTCGCACTCGGCCGTTCACCGATCATCACCACGGTCTTGCTGGGCGGTTGGGGCCTGGTGGCCACCGCCGCGCCGGTGGGCTGGTGGACCTGGCTGGCGCGCACGCTGCCCGAAGATGCCGAGGCTGGCGGCGGGTTGATGGTCGCGATCATCCAGTTGGCAATTGCGGCTGGGGCTACGGTCGGTGGCGTGACATTCGATCGCAGCGGCTACCCGGCGACGTTCGAACTGAGCGCCGCGTTGCTGGTGATTGCCGCCGTGCTTGCCGGCCTGGCCTCCCACCCGGCCTTGAGGTCTGTCGAAGCGCGCCGCGCTACCTGAAAAAATGACTCGGCGTCTTGCCAAACTGTTTCTTGAACATGCTGGTAAAGGCGCTCGGGCTGTCGTAACCCAGCTCCAGGGCCACGTCGATGATCTTCTCTCCCACCGCAATTCGCTCCAGCGCCAGCAGCAGCCGTGCCTGCTGGCGCCACTGGCCGAAAGTCATGCCGGTTTCCTTGCGGAACAGGCGCTGGATGGTTTTCTGGTCCAGGGCCAGGCGCTCGCTCCAGTCGGCCACGGTGGAGGCATCGCCCGGATCCTCCTGCCACGCCTCGCAGATCTGATTGATGCGCGCGTCGGCGGGCTGCGGCAACGACAGCGGCAACGCTGGCAGCAGCGCCAGTTCGTCGAGGATCAGGTGCATGATCCGCGCATCCCGCGAATCCTCGGCGTACGGCGGCTTGAGGCTGACCGAGGCCTTGATCAGTTCGCTCAGCAGCGGCGAAATGCTGACTGCCTTGGTCTCGGTCGGCAGGTTGGGGAAACTGTCGGGGCGCACAAACACGCTGCGCATTTTCAGCGCACCCACACAACGCAGTGAATGCACCTGCCCGCTGGGCATCCAGAAACCGCGATTGGGCGGCACCGTCCACTGGTTATGCGCCGAATGCACCACCATTACGCCTTCGGTGGCGTACAACAACTGGTGCTTTTCGTGGCGATGGTCGGGGATCACCCAGTTTTCCGGGTAGTCGGTGGCCGAGCTGATCACGGCCCAGTCGCCCGCATCGATCTCCTGCAGAAAAACATCGAGTGATTTAATCATTTCGCCCTTTTTGCGATGGTTGCTTCCCGAATTACGCGAGACAGGCATTTTCGGCGACTCTAGCATAACCATCGAAACAATTTGAAATGGACAGCCTGCTCAAGTACGGGCTGTCCCTGATCGCTGCCTTGTATGGAATGCCTGCATGTCGACCTTGACCGCATCACCTGCTGCCACCTCGAGTCCGCCTCAAGTAAGCCCGTTAGTCATGCGTATCCTCGGCGCCTGCGCCCTGGCGCATCTGATCAACGACCTGATCCAGGCCGTGCTGCCCTCAATCTACCCGATGCTCAAGGCCAATTACGGGCTGAGCTTCACCCAGGTCGGCCTGATCACCCTGACATTCCAGCTGACCGCCTCGCTGCTGCAACCGTGGATCGGCTACCACACCGACCGTCATCCCAAGCCGTGGCTGCTGCCGGCCGGCATGGTGTGCACGCTGATCGGCATCCTGATGCTGGCGTTTGTCGGCAGCTTCCCGGCGATTCTGCTGGCGGCAGGCCTGGTGGGCGTCGGCTCGTCGACCTTCCACCCGGAAACCTCGCGCGTCGCGCGCCTGGCTTCCGGTGGGCGCTACGGCCTGGCGCAATCGACCTTCCAGGTCGGCGGTAATACCGGCAGCGCCCTCGGCCCGTTGCTCGCGGCGGCGATCATTATTCCCTACGGCCAGGGCCATATCGCCTGGTTCGGCCTGTTTGCGGTGTTCGCGATCCTGGTGCTCTATGGCTTGAGCCGCTGGTACCGCAACCACCTCAACCTGTTCAAGCTCAAGCAAGGCAGCAAAGCCACCCACGGCCTGTCGAAACGCCGGGTGACGTTTGCCCTGGTGGTGCTGGCGGTGCTGGTGTTCTCCAAGTACTTCTACATGTCCAGCCTGACCAGCTACTTCACCTTCTACCTGATCGAGAAATTCAACCTGTCGGTGGCCAATTCGCAGCTGTACCTGTTCCTGTTCCTCGGTGCAGTGGCAGCCGGCACGTTTTTTGGCGGCCCGATTGGCGACAAGATCGGCCGCAAGAAGGTCATCTGGTTCTCGATCCTCGGCGCCGCGCCCTTCACCCTTGCCCTGCCCTACGTCGATCTGTTCTGGACCGCCGTGCTCAGCGTGGTGATCGGCTTTATCTTGGCCTCGGCCTTTTCGGCCATCGTGGTGTTCGCCCAGGAACTGGTGCCAGGCAACGTCGGCATGATCGCCGGGGTGTTCTTCGGCCTGATGTTCGGCTTCAGCGGGATCGGCGCGGCCTTGCTCGGCCTGCTCGCCGATAACCATGGCATCGAGTATGTCTACAAGCTGTGCTCGTTCCTGCCGCTGGTGGGCATCCTGACCATCCTGTTGCCGTCGACCAAAGGCGTCTAGACCGCCGGTCATCGGATGGCTGTGTGCCATCACCCTAAGTGTTCTGAAAAACCTGCGTGTGCGCTTACAATCCCGGTTTAAACGCACACCCAGGCAGACCCGGCACGAAATGACGCTCGACCCTCCCACGATCTTGGCACTCACCGTTGCCCTGGCAGCCGCTGCCGCCCTGTACCTGGCCGTTGAATGGCGCAGCGTACGCGAACCTTCGCTGCTGTTCTGGAGCGCCGGTTTCGCCACCATTACCCTCGGTTCAACCCTGGCCCTGCTGCGCAGCAGCGGTTTCCTGATGATCGGCATCTGGTTCGCCAATGGCCTGCTGGTGGCTGCGCACCTGTTGTTTTTACTCGGCGTGGCGCGGTTCACCCAGGTGCGCCTCTCGCGCCTGTGGTGGTTGCTGCTAGTGGTCTGGCTCGGGATGCTGATGCTGCCGGCTGACCTGCCCTGGTCCAAAGCCATGCTCGGCGTGCAATCGCTGCTGGTGGCGCTGCCGACGCTGCGCGCGAGCTTCCTGCTGCGTCCGCACGGTAAATCGCTGAGCATCGGCGCGGTGCAACTGCGGTACGTGCTGCTGATCCATGGCGTGTTCTATCTGGCCAAGGCCCTGTCGGTGCTGATCCCCGGCACGTTGATCGACCTGGCCGCGTTCAAGGGAGAAATCATCCAGGTGTCGCTGGTGGAAGGCGCCATGGCGATCATGCTGATCGCACTGTCGATGACCGGCTCGGAACGCTACCGGCGCGAACAACAGATCGCCCGCCTCGCCGCCCGCGACCCGCTGACCGCCCTGTACAACCGCCGCGCCCTCGACTTGCGCGCGCCACGCCTGCTGGCCCAGGTATCACCGGCGCAACCGGGTGCGCTGCTGCTGATCGACATCGATAACTTCAAAGGGGTCAACGACCTTTACGGCCACACGGCCGGCGACCGCCTGCTGATCGCCCTGAGCGAGATGATCCGCAGTGTGGTGCCGCGTGGCGCACTGGCCGCACGCCTGGGCGGTGACGAATTTGTGATCCTGCTCACCCCGGCGTCGAGCGAGCAGATCATCGAACTGGGCAGCAGCCTGCGCGACCAGTTTTATCAACTGGCCGCGCAGACCGTGCCTACCCCGCAGCCGGTGACCCTGAGCATCGGCGCCAACCTGTTCGACCAACCGCCGGCGAGCCTCACCGCATTGATCGAGCAAGGCGACACCACGTTGTATGAATCCAAGCGTGGCGGGCGCGATAGCATCCGGTTGGTGGACCGCCGGACGATGCAGGCGCCCTAGTGACGCCGCAATCGGCCCGGCGTTGACGCGCCAACGCCGGCAAGCCAACGCCTACAGGTCGTAGTTAACGGCCACGCTGCGCCCGGTCTGCACCGAAGCCAATGCGCAATCGGCCAGGTGCAGGGCGTACAGGCCGTCGCGCATGCTGGTGGGCAGTGCGTGGCCGTGGTTCAGCGCCTCGATGAACTGCGTCAGCTCATTGCGATAAGCATCGGCGTAGCGCTCCAGGAAGAAGTGCTGCAGCGGTTCCAGCGCCTCGGTGTGTTCGGCGCTCCAGTGGCGCACGGTGCTGGGACGATGATTATCGGTGAGCAACACACCGTTGGCGCCGGAAACTTCGACCCGCTGGTCGTACCCGTACACCGCCTGGCGGCAGCAGTTGATATGGCATTGCTTGCCCGAGGCGGTGCGCAGCAGGACCATCACGCTGTCGTAGTCGTCGATCGCTTCCAGGCTCGGGTCCACCAGGCGGCTGGCGATGGCGCTGACTTGCACCGGCTCCTCGCCGAGCAAGTGGCGGGCGGTGTCGAAGTCGTGGATGGTCATGTCGCGCAGGATGCCGCCGGAGTGTTCGAGGTAATCGCGAGGCGCGAGGCCGGGGTCGCGGCTGGTGATGATGACCTGGCGCACTGCGCCGATCTGACCGGCGTCGAGGGCCTGGCGCAGGCGCAGCATGTCGGGGTCGAAGCGCCGGTTGAAGCCGAGCATCACCTTGCCGCCCTGGCGCTCCACCGCTTGGGCGGCGCTGCGGGCCTTGGCGATATCGAGGTCGATGGGCTTCTCGCAGAGCACCGCCTTGCCTTCGGCGACCGCCGCCAGCAGCAAATCGACATGGGTGTCGGTGGGCGTGCCGATCACCACGGCGTCGATGTCCTTGCGCGTCAGCGCGGCGGCGCAATCGTAGGCCGCCTCGCAGCCCAGTTGCGCGCTGAGCGCATCGACGCCTTCGCGCCAGGGATCAGCCACCAGCACCAGCGTGGCATTGGGGTGGGCGGCGACGTTGGCGGCGTGGATCTTGGCGATGCGCCCGGCACCCAGAACGGCGATACGTAGCATGGTCGAACTCCTGATGTTGTTATTGAGGGAGGTTCAGTCCGGCAGGTTGAACGGCGTGACGATCTGCACCTGTGACGGCGCGATCGGGCCGGCCTTCCATAACCGGTGGTAGTGCAGGATGTGCAGGAACACGTGGCGGGCATCGATCTGCAGGTTGTGATCGATGATCGCGGCGATTTTTTCGTCGAGCAGCAACTGGCGGTTTTCCTGGTCGAGGTCGTGGCCGATAAACACCTCCAGCGGGCGATCAAGCGCGGCGAAGGCATCGACAATCGCGCGGTTGCCGCCGCCGACGCTGTACACCGCCTTGAGGTCGGGATGCTGTTGCAGCGCCTGGGTGACCCGCTCGAACGTGCGCGCATACACGCCGTAGCCACCACTGATATCGAGCACGCGCAAGTGCGGGGCACGCCCGCGCAGCCAGGCACGAAAGCCCATCTCGCGCTCCTCTTCGCCGCGAAACAGCTCGCTGCCGATCACCACCGCGACGTCCTGGGGCTGCGTCGGCAACCAGCGCGACATCAGGTAGGCGGCAGTCTGGCCGGCGGTGCGGTTGTCCATGCCGACGTAGCCGATGCGCTCGCTTTGCGGCAGGTCCGTGACCAGGGTCACCACCGGAATCCCCGCCGCGATCAGTTGCTTGACCGCCTGGTTCACCGCCGGCTCATCGGCCGCCTTGAGCACCACGCCCTGGCTGCCGGTGTCGAGGCAACGCAGCAGTTGGTCGTGCATGGCCTGCGGCTCGATTTCTTCGAACAGGTGAAAACGCGGGGCAATCCGAAACGGCGCCAGGCTCGCCAACTGCGCGGTGATTGCTGCCTGCACCGCCGCGCTGAAGCGTTGCGGGGTGTGCATGATCACGTCGACATGAAACGTGCGCCCCACCGCCAAGCCGTTTTTCTCCTGAGCCTCCAATTCCTCCAGCGCCTGCTCGATCCGCCGCCGGGTCTGCGCGTGCACGCTGCCGCGCTGGTGCAGCACGCGGTCGACCGTGGCTTTGCTCACCCCGGCCTGGGTGGCCAGTTGCTTGATGGAGAAATGTTTTGCGCGTTCGAGCATGGGTTTCGCCTGAGGTGTTTTTGAGGTCTTTTTTGGGCGTTACTGAGGTTTTGCAATGCTAGTCTCAGTTTTGCCCGGCGTCGAGCCGGACGATCCACAACAACAAGAATCCAGGAGAAACTGCATGCCCTCTACCGATCTCGCCACCTCGTTTTCAGGCCAATACTTTGTCGTCACCGGCAGCACCCAGGGCCTCGGCGCGGCAGTCGCCCACACCTTGGCGCGCCGTGGCGCCGCCGGGCTGATCATCTGCGGGCGCCGCCGCGCCCAGGGCGAAGAGCAGGTGCGATTGCTGGCACAACTCGATTGCCTGGCGTTTTTTGTCGAGGCCGACCTTGAGAAAGTCGAGGATTGTCGCGCGATCATCGAGGCGGCACGCACCCACTTCGGCACCTTGCACGGGCTGGTGAACTGCGCGGGCATGTCGGATCGCGGCACCATTCTCGACACCTCGCCGCAGCTGTTTGATCGGTTGATGGCGGTGAACGTGCGCGCCCCGTTCTTCCTGATGCAGGACGCCTTGAAACTGATGATCAGCAACGGTGTGGAAGGCGCCGTGGTGAATATCCAAAGCGTGACCGGGCATGGCGGGCAGTCGTTCCTCAGTGCTTACGCGGCGTCCAAGGGCGCGCTGGCGATTCTGACCAAGAACGTCGCGTTCAGCGCGCTGCGCAACCGCATCCGCGTCAATGGCCTGAATATCGGCTGGATGGACACGCCCCACGAGGATGAAATCCAGCGCCACTACCACGGTGCCGAGGATGGCTGGCTGGCCAAGGCCGAAAGCGCGCAGCCGTTCGGGCGCCTGCTCAAGCCCGAGGAGGTCGCGCAAAGCGTGGCGTTTTTGCTGTCACGCGAGTCGGGGATGATGACCGGCTCGATCATCGACCTGGAACAAGGCGTGGTCGGTTGCACCGACGGCGGCAGCCCGCAACCGCACCAGGCGCTGAGCCTGCCAGGAGGTGCGTGATGTCCGCATTTGTGACCGAAGAGGCCGTGCGCCTGGCTGACTTCAGCCGCGTCTGTGCGCAGAAGGCGCATGCCGAAGACTATCCGCTGGCCGCTGAAGTGGTCAGCAACGTGCCGATCTACCAGGCGCAGACCTTGCGCAACAGCGACCGCCTTGCGGTCATGAACGAACTGCATCGACTGTTTCGCGACGGGCCGGGGGTGATGGTGGTGCGCCGCGCCTATGAAGACCTGGAGGTGGTGGATCGGCATAGCCAGGTGTTCGACGCGATCTTCGCGCATGAGGCCGCGCAAGGTGTGGCCGCCGACCACTTTGCCAAGGCCGGCAGCAACGGGCGCATCTGGAACGCGTTGCAAAAGGCCGCGTTGCAGTCGCCGGAATCGTTTGTCGAGTATTACGCCAACCCCTTGCTGGGGCTGATCGCCGAGGCATGGCTGGGCCCGAGTTACCAGGTCACGGCGCAGGTCAATGTGGTGCATCCCGGCGGCCAGGCGCAACAGCCGCACCGCGATTATCACCTGGGTTTCCAGACCGTCGAGGTGGTGGAGCGCTTCCCCCTGCCCTTGCACCTGCTGTCGCAGTACCTGACGTTGCAGGGCGCGGTGGCTCACTCGGACATGCCACTGGAAACCGGCCCGACCCAGCTACTGCCGTTTTCCCAGCAATACGCCCTGGGCTACCTGGCCTGGCGCCGCGCAGAGTTTATCGACTACTTCCAGCACCATGCGGTGCAACTGCCACTGAACAAGGGCGACCTGCTGTTCTTCAATCCGGCGCTGTTCCATGCCGCCGGCACCAATCGCACCGCCGACTGCCAGCGCATGGCCAATCTGCTGCAAATCTCCTCGGCATTCGGCAAGCCCATGGAAGCCCTCGACCGGGACCGCATGATGCTGGCGGTGTACCCGGCGTTGCTGGCCAATACCGGCCTGGACGCGCAGGCGGTTGCTGCGGTGGTGGCCTGCACCGCCGACGGCTATGCCTTCCCGACCAACCTCGACACCGACCCACCCTTGCACGGCCTGGCCCCGCAAACCGGACAGGAACTGATGCTGCAAGCCCTCGACGAACGCTGGACGCCTGCAGACTTCGCGGCGGCCGTCGCGCAGCTGCGGGCCAAGCGACAGGCGTGATGCTTTAACAACAACAAAAACAACGGAGCAATATCATGAAGAAACACCTCCTTGCGGCATTCTTCACCCTCGCCATCAGCCCCTGGGCACTCGCCGATATTCGTATCGGCGTAAGCATCGCCCAGGTCGACGACGTATTCCTCGCGCAGATGCGTGACTACATGGCCGCCCATGCCAAGGAGTTGCCGGGCGTGAGCCTGCAATTCGAAGACGCCCAGGGCGATGTGGTCCGCCAGCTCAACCAGGTGCAGAACTTCAGCGCCCAGGGCATGGACGCGATTATCGTCAACGCCGTCGACACCGCCGCCACGCAGAAAATGACCCTGAATGCCCAGCAGGCCAAGATCCCGCTGGTGTACGTCAACCGCCGTCCCGAGTTCAAGGAGGTGCCACCGGGGGTGGGCTATGTCGGCTCGGATGAGATCAAGGCGGGCGAGATCCAGATGCGCTACCTGGCCGAGAAAATGGGCGGCAAGGGCAACCTCGCGATCATGCTCGGGCTGCTGTCCAACAACGCCACGCACAACCGCACGCAGGGCGTGAAAAACGTGCTCAAGGACTACCCCGACATCAAGATTGTCGAGGAGCAAAGCGCGGAGTGGCAGCGCAGCAAGGCGATTGACCTGATGAACAACTGGATCGTGTCCGGACGCAAGATCGACGCAGTGGCGGCGAATGCCGATGAGATGGCGATTGGCGCGGCCATGGCCATCAGCCAGGCGGGCATGCAACCGGGCAAGGACATCCTGGTCGCCGGCAGCGATGGCGGCGCGGCCGGGCTGGATGCCGTGAAGAAAGGCCAGTTGCTGGTGACGGCGTATCAGGACAACAAGGGGCAGGCCGTGGGCGCAATTGACCTGGCAGTGAAGATGGTCAAGCAAGAGCCGTACGTGGCTGAGCTGACCATCCCTTACCAGCAGATCACCAAGGACAACTACCAGGCCTTCCTCAACCCTTGACCCCTCCTCTACCTCCGTGGCGAGCGGGCTTGCCCCGCGTTGGGCCGCGCAGCAGCCCCAAAAACCTGACACCTCGGACTGTCTGAAGAAACGGGGTGGCGATGACTGGGGCTGCTGCGCAGCCCAACGCGGGGCAAGCCCGCTCGCCACAGGGAATTGCGTCAGACCGGGGGCTGTGTGCGTCGCGAACACTGGTTGACGACGATATACAGCAGCGGCCCCACCGACACGAACACCGCCGTCAGCAAAAAATACGGCAGCACCGACGCCAGCGTCCGCCCTCGCCCACGTGCATCGTGGTACATCCACACACAGGCGAGTACTGCCATCAGGTACAGGTCAATCACCACCTGTGCGGTGTCCGGACGCGAGATCAATTCCAATCCAAACGCCATGAGCGACTGCTCGGCCATGAGCATCGTAGCCAGGGTATACAGCGAAAACCCGAGCAAGGCGGCCAGGGCGATAGAGGGTCTGAGCATGGTTTCTTCCTTGTAGTGATCGAGCCGTCACCCTAGTGATAAGGTGGGCGCCCTCGCAATGACCTCGGAGGTCATGAACACGCCATGGACACGCCTGTTACCGCCGGCGCCTACCTGCGCCAACTGCGTCGGCACGCCAAGCTGAGCCAGCTCGACCTGGCGCTGATCACCGGTATTTCCCAGCGCCACCTCAGCTGCCTCGAAACCGGCCGCGCCAAGCCGAGCCCCGGCACCCTGCATAACCTGCTGACCGCGCTGGAAGTGCCGCTGGACGAATGCAACCGCGTATTCCTCGCCGCCGGCTTCGCGCCGCGCTACACCGCCACGCCACTCGCGGCGCCCGGCATGGCGGCGATTCGCGAGGCGGTCAGCCATGTGCTGCACGCCAACAACCCGGCCCCGGCGATCCTGCTGGGCAGCGAATGGCAAGTGCTGGCCGCCAACGCCAGCACCGCGGTGCTGTTCGAGCTGGTGGGCATCCCGCCGCAGGCCAGCGACGGCTTGAACCTGCTGGCCACCTTGCTGGAACCGTGCGGCCTCGGCGATCACCTGATCAATGCCGACGAAATCCGCACCCTGGCCTGGCAGCGCGCCAGCCGGGAGGCGCTGGGCAATCCGACACTGGCGGCGTTGCTGGCCTCTCTGCCGGCGCCGGCCAGCACCGAGCGGTCCGAGGCGCTGCCGCCGTTGGTGCTCACCCGCGTGCGCTCGACCCGTGGCGAACTGAACTTCCTGTCGACCTTCACCACCTTCGGCATGCCCCAGGACATCACCCTCGCCTCGCTGCGCATCGAACATCTGATTCCTGCTGACGACGCCACCTGGCAGGTGATGCGCGGCGCCCATGCGGATTATGCGGCGCTGGTTTTGTGAAATATCTGTACGTAGACTGCCGCCATACCCCCACTTGAAGGCGGCGAAAAAAATCTGATGCAAGTTACCGAAGTCTCCATTGCCCAATTGCGCGCGGCGCTTGAAACCGGCCAGACCACGGCCGTTGAACTGGTCCAGGCGTACCTGGCGCGGATCGATGCCTATGACGGTGCGCAGACCGCTACCGCACTCAATGCCGTGGTGGTGCGCAACCCTCAGGCCCTGAAAGAGGCCGAGGCGTCCGATGCGCGCCGGGCCAAGGGCGAAACCTTGGGGCCATTGGACGGTATTCCCTACACCGCCAAGGACAGTTACCTGGTCAAGGGGCTGACGGCTGCGTCGGGCAGCCCGGCCTTTGCCAAGCTGGTCGCCCAGCGTGACGCCTTCACCATCGAGCGCCTGCGCGCCGGTGGCGCCATCTGCCTGGGCAAGACCAATATGCCGCCGATGGCCAATGGCGGCATGCAACGCGGTGTGTATGGCCGCGCAGAAAGCCCGTACAACGCCGACTACCTGACCGCGCCATTCGCCTCCGGCTCGTCCAACGGTGCCGGCACCGCGACCGCCGCGAGCTTCGCGGCTTTCGGCCTGGCGGAAGAGACCTGGTCGAGCGGGCGTGGCCCGGCGTCCAACAATGGCCTGTGCGCCTACACGCCGTCGCGGGGGGTGATTTCGGTGCGCGGCAACTGGCCGCTGACGCCCACCATGGACGTGGTCGTGCCCTACGCCCGCACCATGGCCGACCTGCTGGAAGTGCTTGACGTGGTGGTGGCCGACGATCCGGACACGCGCGGCGACCTGTGGCGCCTGCAGCCCTGGGTGCCGATTCCGAGCGCCACTTCGGTGCGCCCGGCGTCTTACGCGCAACTGGCGGTGACGGCCGAATCCCTCGTGGGTAAACGCTTCGGCGTGCCGCGCATGTACATCAACGCCGACCCGGACGCCGGCACCAGCGAAAAACCCGGCATCGGCGGGCCGACCGGGCAAAAGATCAACACCCGCGCCAGCGTGATCGACCTGTGGCAGTCCGCGCGCCAGGCCCTCGAAGCTGCTGGCGCGGAAGTCATCGAGGTGGATTTCCCGCTAGTGTCCAACTGCGAAGGCGACCGCCCCGGCGCGCCGACCGTGTTTACCCGTGGGCTGGTGTCCAAGGAATTCCTGCACGATGAACTGTGGGAGCTTTCCGCGTGGGCCTTCGATGATTTCCTGCGCGCCAACAACGACCCGGCGCTGAACCGCCTGGCGGATGTCGACGGCCCGCAGATCTTCCCGCACGACCCCGGCACCCTGCCCAACCGGGAAGATGACCTGGCCGCCGGCATGGACGAATACGTGCGCATGGCCGAGCGTGGCATCACCCCCTGGAACGAAATCAGCACCGTCCCCGATGGCCTGCGCGGTCTTGAGCAAACCCGCCGGATCGACCTGGAAGACTGGATGGACACGCTGGGGCTCGACGCGGTGCTGTTCCCCACCGTGGCCGATGTCGGCCCGGCGGACGCCGACGTCAACGAAGCCAGCGCCGACATCGCCTGGAGCAACGGCGTGTGGGTGGCCAACGGCAACCTTGCGATTCGCCACCTCGGCGTGCCCACCGTCACCGTGCCGATGGGCGTGATGGCGGATATCGGCATGCCGGTCGGGCTGACGTTCGCCGGGCGCGCGTACGATGACTCGGCGTTGCTGCGCTTTGCAGCGGCCTATGAAGCGACGGGCAGCAAACGCCAGATTCCACCGCGCACCCCGCCATTGCCCTGCGCGTAAGCCGGTGGGAACGGAAAACGCTGGCTCGCTTGCAATGCCGGCCCGTACCCCACTGACTCGCCAGCAATACCGGTCCTGTAGGAGCTGGCGAGTAAGCTCCTACAGGCGGTGTTACACCATCGGCACGGCAATCAGCAGGATCGCCGTGCCGTGGGTCAACGTCGCGGCCAGCACGCCGTAACGCATGCGCACAAGCGCACAGGCCAGCCCCTCGATCAGGGTAAACAGCAACACCGGCCAGCCCAACTGGGTGACGCTCAAGGCCAAAAAGGCATGGCAGGCGGCAAACGCCACGCCGCTGAGCAAGGCCGCGCGCAACGGCGTGACCTGTTGTTCCAGGTAGCCCTGCAACAACCCGCGAAACAACACTTCCTCAAGCGCATTGGCGCCATACGCCAGCACCAGCATGCCCGGCAGCCACGCCCAATAGCCGGGGATCGCCTGCACCTCAATTCCTTGATAGAGCCGCAACGGCACCCCGATCAGGCCGCCGACACCCAGCCCGACCACAAGCCCGATTGCACGCGGCCCCTTGACCCACACCACCCACCGCCATAGCTCGGGGGCGACATAGGCCAGCCCCCCGATCAGCACCAGCGACAACCCACCCAAGGCGGCCAGCACCAACGCATTGTCGGTGAAGGCGATGCTTACCGCATCGCTCAATGCCCACAGGCCCAAGGGCGTCATGGCATCGCGCATCAGCACAAATGCCGCCAGCAGGATCAGGATGCGCATCGCCGCAAGCGGCCTGGGCGTCAGCGCGAACCACAGGCCAAACAGCAACAGCCCCGGCGCCAGGTAGGCACCGTAATTGACCAGAACCGCGATGCCCTGGGTGATCATCGGTTCAGTCGTGGGCAACGGCGATCATGTCGATCTCCACCGCTGCCGACTTCGGCAACTGCATCACACCGACCGACGTGCGCGTATGCACCCCGGCGCTGCCCAGAATCTCGTGCAGCAAGTCGGAGGCGCCATTGGCGACTTCACTCTGCTGATCAAAGTCCTCGGCGCTGCGCACATACACGGTAATGCGAGGGATGGCCTTGACCCGGTCCAGCGAACCCAAGGCTTGCTTGAGCAGCCCCAGGCAACGCAAGGCGCTGATGCCGGCGGCGATTTGCGCCTGGGCCAGGGTGATGCTGTCGCCAACCTTGCCCGGCAGCACGATGGTGTCGCCTACACGTGGAATCTGGCCACTGATGTACAAGTGATTGCCGTCACGGACCAGCGGCGTGTAGTTGCCGCCCACCTTGAATTCGTCCAACTGATAGCCGAGGCGTTGCTGGGCTGCCTGGTATTTCTCATCGGGGGTCATGCGCGTGCTTCCTCGTGACGACGTCGCCATTCATCCACGACATCGCCCAGGGTCTTGGGCGCGTCGTTGCGAATCCAGGCCATAAAAGGCCGGTCGAACTTGAACCCCGGACCACAGTGTTCAAGCATGAAACGGCGAACGTTCTGGGTGTTTTTATAGTGGCGGGTGACGGGTGTGGCACGCGTGATGGGATCGCTGTGCCAATCAAAATCCATGTTGTCGTCTCCGGGCAATTACAGTGTCCGGGCGTAGCATAGCGATGTGCTACCTGCACAGGAAGAGGCGGCAAGGACTGGCCTTGTGTTGAGACGTCGTATAAGTCGCCCAGGTTTTTAAAACGTCTTCAAGGCTAATCTTTTCAAGATATTTCAAAATTTCACTTTCCTTCAGCGCAGGAAATATTGCATGGTTGTACGACGACTTAACCGGTCGTGCCAGCCCCCAACAACAATAAGGAAACACCCATGCAAAACGTCAAAGTGCTGATCGGTTTTCTGTGCCTGTTCAGCGGTTATGTCGCCGCCGCGCCGGCCGCCGCCGAAAAGGATGTGGCCCAAGCGGTCGACCAACTGACCCAGGCCATGCTGCACCTGGACCTCAAGCAACTGCACGCGCTGACCGCCGATAAACTCACCTACGGCCACTCCAGCGGCAAGGTGCAGAACAAGGACCAATTCATCGCCGACCTGGAAACCCACACCAGCGCGTTCAAGACCCTGGAAATGCAAAACCAGACCATCACCCTCAACGGCGACACCGCGCTGGTGCGCAACCACTTCCACGCGCTGGCGGTGAACAGCGGCGTCGAAGTACCGACCGATATCGACAACTTCCAGGTCTGGCAGAAACAAAAAGGCAAGTGGCTGCTGATCGGGCGCCAGGCTTACAAATATTGATCGCCCGTGACTGAGGAACACTCTGCGCGAAGGTGAGGATCGGGTTAGCATCAGCACTCCGAAACTCACCGAGCCTGAATATGGACACTCACTCGATCCTGGCCTTTACCCTCGTTGCCGCTATCGCCATTGCCAGCCCAGGCCCGGCCATCCTGATGGCCCTGAACAACAGCCTGGCCTATGGCGCGCGCTCCACGTTGTGGTCAACCGCAGGCAATGCCAGTGGGTTGTTCTGCATGTCGGCGGCAGCGATGCTGGGATTGGGTGCGTTGATCATCAGCTCCGAGTGGGTCTTCAATGCCGTGAAGGTGCTCGGCGCCGGCTACCTGTTCTACCTGGGCGCCAGCAACCTGCTGAAAAAATCCGGCACACTCGCGCCCGGCTCGCAGGGCCCCGCCCGCGTCAATCCACCAAGTCGCTGGAAGCTTTACAAGCTGGCGTTCCTGACCGCAGTGACCAATCCCAAGGCGGTGCTGTTTTTCACCGCACTGTTTCCACAGTTCCTCGACCAGCACGCCCCGCTGGTGCCGCAGTTCCTGGTGTTGACCCTGATTTTCATCCTGCTCTCGGCGTTGTCGTTGAGCCTGTATGCCCTGCTGGCTTCGCAGGCCAAGGGCTGGCTGGCGCGCCCGGTGTTTTCCAGGTGGGTCAACCGTGTGGTGGGGGCAACGTTTATTGGCTTCGGCGCCGCGCTGCTGAGCCTGCGGCGCCAGACGCTCTAGTACGGCCCGACAACCCGGCGCACGGTCAGCAAGGCTTCGCGCAGTGCAGGCATGTCCACCGAACCCAAGGCCAGGCGCAGTGCGTGCGGCACATGGGCTGAGACAGCAAACGGCTCGGCCGTCGACACGCTGACCCCCTCGCGCTGCAGGGTCATGGCGACCTGGTCGGCGCGAACCTCTTCCGCCAGGGGCAACCATAGAAAGTACGACGAGGGATGGCTGATGGTCGCCAGCCCCTTTAGCACCTGCGCGGCCAGGGCTTGCCGGGCGCGGGCGTCCTGGCGTTTCTGCGCTTCGAGTTGCGCCACCGTGCCGTCCTCGATCCACGCTACGGCGATGGCACTCATCACGCCGGGCACGTTCCAGGTGGTGGCCATGATGGTGCGCTCCAGCACCTTGACCCACGCCGGCGGCGCCGCAATAAAACCCACCCGCAAGCCGGTGGCGATGCTCTTGGACAGCCCACCGACATACACCGTGCGCTCGGGTGCCAATGTCGCCAGCGGTGGTGGCGGGTTTTCGACCAGAAACGCGTAGGCCGCATCCTCGATGAGCATCAGATTGTGCTGACGGGCAATGCTCACCAACTGCTCGCGCTGCGACATTTCCATCACCCAGCCCAGCGGGTTATGCAGGGTCGGCATGCAGTACACGGCCCGCACCGGGCGCTGGCGACACAACGTTTGCAGCGCCTGCAGGTCGGGCCCGGCGCGGGTGACCGGCACGGCGAGTATTTCCAGGTGCAGGGTCTCGGCCAGCACCTTGAAGCCCGAATACGTCAGCGCGTCGACGGCGATCACATCCCCCGGCTTGAGCAATCCCATCAGGGTCACCGCCAAGCCGTGCTGGGCGCCACTGACCACCAGCACCTGCTCGGCCTCGACCGTCAGCCCACGGTTGAGCAGGTGCCGCGCGACGGCAGCGCGTTCGTGCAGGCGGCCGGCGTGCGGCTGGTAACGCAGCAGCGCCTCAAGGTCGCCGGACAGCGCCAACTGCCGCAAGGCGGTACGCAGCAAATCGGCCTGGCCCGGCAGTGACGGGTAGTTGAAATTGAGGTCGAGCAGGCCGGCGGCGACGTTCATCTGCCCACTGCCCTGCCCCGGCGGCAACGCAATTTCGCGCACGAAGGTGCCGCGCCCGGTCTCGCCGCTGACCAGCCCCATCGCTTCCAACTCGGTGTACACGCGACTGGCCGTGACCAGCGCCAGGCCATGGTCGGCGGCGAGTTGCCGGTGAGTCGGCAGGCGCGTGCCGGGGGCCAGCCTGCCGCTGCGGATGTCGTCGGCAAAGGTATCGACCAGGAATTTATAACGCGCGCGCGGCATAGGTGATGTATCCATGACAATTTTTTGATTGTCCTAATACTCGCCTCTAGGATGACGCGAACGCAACCGCAGTTTTCTTGGATACCCCTCATGGAACGCACAACCCCCTTCAGCAACCTGGACACCCGTACCCAAGGCTGGATCAACGGCTTTATTGGCGTGGTGATTTTCAGTGGCTCGCTGCCGGCCACGCGCCTGGCGGTGATGGAATTCGACCCGGTGTTCCTGACCCTGCTGCGCGCCACCATTGCCGCCGTGCTGGGCCTGCTGTTGCTCCGGCTGTTCAAGGAGAAACGTCCTGCGCGCCACCAATGGGCGCCCCTGGCGGTCGTCTCGCTGGGCGTGGTGATCGGCTTCCCTTTGCTCACGGCCCTGGCGCTGCAATACGTGACCTCGGCGCACTCCATCGTGTTTATCGGCCTGCTGCCTTTGGCCACGGCGGTGTTCGGCGTGTTGCGCGGCGGCGAGCGACCACGCCCGGTGTTCTGGCTGTTTTCGGTCCTCGGCAGTGTGCTGGTGATGGGCTATGCCGTGGCCCAGGGCTTGAGCGCCGCCCCGGCGGGTGACCTGCTGATGCTGCTGGCCGTGCTGGTGTGCGGCCTGGGGTATGCCGAAGGCGCCACCTTGTCGCGCAGCCTCGGCGGTTGGCAGGTGATCTGCTGGGCGCTGGTGGTGGCGCTGCCGGTGGTGGCGCCGCTGAGCCTGCTGCTGGCGCCGTCGACCTTGAGCGGGATCAGCCTGCCGGCCTGGTTGAGCCTGGGTTATGTGGCGCTGTTCAGCATGTTGATCGGCTTCGTGTTCTGGTACCGCGGGCTGGCCCAGGGTGGCATCGCCGCCGTCGGCCAGTTGCAACTGCTGCAGCCGTTCTTCGGCCTGGCGCTGGCGGCGGGACTGCTGCATGAACAGGTGAGCCTGGGCATGGTGCTGGTGACGCTGGCGGTGATCGGTTGCGTCGCAGGCGCCAAGCGCTTCGCCCGCTAGCGCTGTGGCGCGACCATCTTGAACTTGATGTCGATGCCGTCGGAGACCACGCTGTTGCCGGCCCACTCACCCTCGCCGATCTTGAAATCGCTGCGCTTGAGGATGAATTTGCCGTCGAACACGCCAATGCCGTCTTGCTCCTTGAGCACCACGTCGACCTCCACCTGGCGCGTGGTGCCCTTGATTGTCAGGTTGCCACTGATCTTGAAGCGGTTACCTCCCAGGGGCGTGACGGCGGTGGACTCATACACACCCACCGGGTAAGTCGCAGTGTCGAACCAGGATGCGCGTTGCAGCTCGTCGTTGGCGTCGGGGCTGCCGGCGTCGATGCTCGCCAACTGGATCTTCAGCAACGCATGCCCGGCCTCGGGCTTTTGCGTGTCAAAGCTCAGCGTGCCCTCGAAATCACCGAAGGTGCCATACACGCTCTGCCCCAATTGCTGGTAGGTAAAGCTGATCTGGCTGGCGGTGCGGTTGACGTCCGTGTACTCCACCGCCTGGGCGCTGGCGCAAACACCGAGGAGGACAGCCAGGTAAATGAAAGGCTTCATGCAACGCTCCGCAAGAGGACAGGACACAGTACTGAGCTAACACCTCATGCCACGGATTTATTCCCATCCGGCGCGCGCCCTGCTAAATAGAGTAGTCGCCCCAGAATAATAAGGACGTTGCATGCACTCCCCTTCGCTACAGGACATCACCGCGCCGCAAGGCATCTGTTACGGCTGCGGCAGCAGCAACCCACACGGCTTGCACATCAAGAGCCGCTGGGATGCCGACGGCGTCCACGTGGTCGCCGAGCACCTGCCCGACGCCCAATACAGCGGCTGGCCCGACCTGGTCTACGGCGGCCTGATCGCGATGCTGGTGGACTGCCATTCCAACTGGACCGCCATGGCCTATCACTACCGCGCCGAACACCGCGAGCCCGGCAGCCTGCCGCGCATCGACTGCGTGACCGGCAACCTGGGGATCAAATTCATCAAGCCCACGCCGATGGGCGTGACGCTGACCTTGCGCGCCCGCGTCGAGGGCGAGGTGGGACGTAAGACCCGCGTGGTCTGCGAGGTCTACGCCGGCGACGTGCTCACGGCCATCGGCGACTCGCTGTTCGTGCGGGTCGACACAGGTCAATTGGCCGCCGCCGCCCATGGCCGCGCAGACTGAGGCTGGTCTACAGTGTCTGTCACCGCTAATCGAGGATTGCACCGATGACTCGTCTCACCGCGAAAGACTTTGCCCCCGAACTGCTGGAACTCTACGACGGCTACGCCCACGGCAAGATCAACCGCCGTGAATTCCTCGACCGCGCCGCGCTGTTCACCTTCGGCGGCCTCACCGCCTCCGCCCTGCTCGCCGCCCTGAGCCCCAACTATGCGTTGGCCGAGCAAGTGAAGTTCACCGACCCGGACATCGTCGCCGACTACATCACCTACCCCTCGCCCAAGGGCAATGGCAACGTGCGCGGCTACCTGGTGCGTCCGGCGAAAGCCGCCGGCAAGTTGCCGGCGGTGGTGGTCGTGCACGAAAACCGTGGCCTCAATCCCTATATCGAAGACGTCGCGCGGCGCTTGGCCAAAGCCGGGTTTATCGCGCTCGCGCCGGATGGCCTGACCTCGGTCGGCGGCTACCCCGGCAATGATGAAAAAGGCGTGGAATTGCAGCAGAAAGTCGACCCGACCAAGCTGATGAACGACTTCTTCGCCGCCATCGAATGGCTGATGCACCACGACAGCAGCACCGGCAAAGTCGGCATCACCGGCTTCTGCTACGGCGGCGGCGTGACTAATGCGGCCGCAGTCGCCTACCCGGAACTGGGTGCGGCGGTGTCGTTCTATGGGCGCCAGCCGGAGGCCAAAGACGTGCCGCGCATCAAGGCACCGATCATGCTGCACTACGGCGAGTTGGACACGCGGATCAACGAGGGTTGGCCGGCCTATGAGCAGGCGTTGAAGGCGGCCGGTACTACGTACGAAGCCTATATCTACAAGGGCGCCAACCACGGTTTCCACAATGATTCGACGCCGCGTTATGACGAGGCGGCGGCGAACCTGGCGTGGGAACGCACACTGGGCTGGTTCAAAAAATACCTGGCCTGACCACGCGATGGCCGGCGATCACGGTGTGTCAGGCAGACCGCGATCGCCGGCACACCGACTCCTGCTGCAGATCAATGTTCCAGTGCGTAGCGCCGGCAATGATTGAGATAGCCCTGCTCATGGCTCCCCACCAGTTGCACCACACTGGTCCAGAGCCAGGACGGCGCATCCAGCTGCTTGGAGCGATTCTCCTGCAACACTGCCATCCAGTCCTTGCGCGCGTCACGGTCCATCTGCCGGGCATGCGCGATGCCGACGACCCGCGCCAGGTAGCCGGCGGCATGCATCGCATCGGTCTCGCTCAACTCATCCAGCTCCAGCTTCATGTCCTGGGGCAGCAGTTCCCGGATAAAAAACCCATGGTCGAGAAACCGCGTCGCCACCATGCGTTCGCCCAGGCTCGGTGACAGCTGGCGCGCGCCCTCCACCACCCGACGCCCGTTATCCCGCGGCATTTTGGCACGCGCCGCACGCGGTGCTGCGGCGCCGACGGCTTCCTTGATATCGATCAGGCAATATTCCTGGTCGTCCTTGTCCCCCACCCCCAGCAACGCCGCGTAACGCAGCAGGCCCAGCGAACTGCAGCCCTTGACCCAATAGGCCGAGTCCAGCAACTCAACCTTGGCATCCTTGGGCCGCCCTTTGAGCGAGGTGACCAACTGGTGGATTTCATCGGAGGCGCAGACGCTTTCCAGCGCGGTTTTTTCGGCGCGCGACAACGACCAGAAATGCTTGCCGAGTGGAATCGTCGGCCGCACGTTTTCAATGCGCTCACGCGCAAGATTCTTCCAGGTGCGCGCCACTGCGCTGCGCATCCCGGCCTTGACCTGGGACGGACGCGGCGGCGCCTCGTCGGGCTTGTCCTTGAACGCCTGTTCGTAGCCGATCATCATTTCTTCGAGCATGCGCGCGGTGGTCACACCGGGCAGGTCCGAGCCCCGTGCGGCGGTGGCCAGGGACAGGGCCAGGCGCACCAGGTCATGGGCCGGGTTGCCGATCACCGCCTGGTCCAGGTCGCGAATATGCATGTCGATGCGGCCCTTGGTATCGCCGGTCGGGCCCAGGTTGCCGGCGTGGCAATCGCCGCAGATCCAGATGGCCGGCCCCTGCGGCAGGCGCCTGCCCATCTGGCTGTGCAGCCACTCGTAGAACTGTACGGTGCTGCCGCGCACATAGGCGTGTGCCGAGCGCGCCATCTTCAGGTTGCGCAGTTGGGTGAGGTGCGGCATGCGGGCGGAGGGACGCGGTATTTTCATGGAAGAACTCAGTGCAGGTGTAGCGGTAGAGCCTCGCCCTCGGGAGAATGTTTCATTATGTTTCAAAAATAAATGGCATAACGCCGCCACCATTCATAAGCCACGCCAAACAATCCCACGCCAATCGGTCTTTCTAATCGCCGTCCCCTGCGCGCTAGCATCGGTCTCACTCGATGCAGCGAGTCATAACCCTAACTGCACACATCCACAAACACTGCCGCCCTAATAAAAGAGATAACGCAGATGAATGACGTGATGAACACCGCACCCCAGGCGTCCACCAAGATCAACCTGGTCAAGGCCCGTGGCTCGCTGGTATGGGACGACCAAGGCAAGGAATACATCGACTGCACCGCCCAGGCGTGGTCGAACAACCTGGGGGCCAATGACCCTCGCGTCGTGGAGGCGGCGATCGCGCAACTGCGCGACATGACCCACATCCGCCCCAACTTCGGCTCGCCGGCCCACACCCGGCTGGTGGCCAAGCTGCGCGAAGTCTCGCCGGCCTCACTCAACCAGATGGGCTTCGCCCTGCATGGCAGCCTCGCCGGTGAAATGGCGATGAAGCTGGCGTTCAAGAACCGCCCCGGCGCGCAGAACCTGCTGGTGCTGCAGGACGGTTACCACGGCCGCTCCCTGGCCACGCTCGGCGCCAGCTGGCCGCACCCGAACAACCCGTTCCTGGCGATCCAGCCACGCTTCACCCGCGTGCCGCACCCCAACCCCTACCGCACCCGCCTGGGCCTGGACCCGGAAACCGAATCCCAGCTGTGCCTCGGCCTGCTCGAAGACACCATCCTCAAGGGCGTCGACGGCGGCGTGGCGGCGGTGATGATGGAGCCGATCCAGGGCAATGGCGGGCATATCGAGTTCCCGCGTTCGTACTACAAGGGCGTGCGCGAAATCTGTGATCGCCTCGGCGTGCTGTTGATTTTCGATGAAGTGCAAACCGGGTTCGGGCGCATGGGCACCATGTGGGCCGCGGACTATTACGACGTACTGCCCGACATCATTGTGTTCGGCAAAGGCGTGGGCGGTGGCTTCCCGCTGGCCGGGATCCTCGCCGATGACAAGCTCAAGTGGTTCGACGAAGGCGAAGAAGCACTGACCTTCGGCCACTTCCCGGTCTCGCTGGCCGCCGGCTACGCTGCCGTAGAGGCCATCGTCGCCGACAACCTGTGCGAGAAGGCGCGCGATTCCGGCGACTACATCACCGCGCGGCTCAAGGAGATGCAGAGCCGCCATCCGCTGATCGGCGATGTGCGCTGCCCGGGCCTGATGGCGTCCATCGAGCTGGTCAAGGATCGCACCACCAAGGAACCGGCGTGCCGTGAATCCCAGGAGGTGTATCGCCTTGGGGTGGAACGCGGCGTATTGTTCGGCGAGAGCCGCTACGCCGGCCTGGGCAACCTGATCAAGGTCAAGCCGCCGCTGGACATCGAGCGCCCGTTGCTGGCCAAGGCCCTGGATGTGCTGGACGAAGTCATCGGCATCATCGAGGAGCAACGGTCATGAGCACGATTGTCGACACCCCGGTGACCGCCCCACCGAATGCGCAGGCACCACTGTCCGGCGACGATGCCGACCTGGCGAGCCTCGGCTACGAGCAAAAAATGCACCGCACCATGAGTGCCTTCACCTCGTTTGCGCTGGCCTTTTCCATGGTCTCGATCAACACCGGCGTGGTCACCCTGTTTGCCGACCCGTTCAACCGAGTCGGCGGTATTGGCATCCTTCTGTGGCTGCTGGTGATCCCGTTGGTGTGCTGCATCGTCATGGTCTACTGCCACCTGGCCGGGCGCATTCCGCTGACCGGCTACGCCTATCAATGGTCGAGCCGCCTGGCCGGCAATCACTTCGGCTGGTTCACCGGCTGGGTGGCGTTCACCTCGTTTGTCGCCGGCACCGCCGCCACCTCGGCGGCGATCGGCACGGTGTTCGCGCCGGAGATCTGGGCCAATCCCACCCAAGGCCAGATCCAGGGCCTGAGCATCGGCGCCACGCTGGTGGTGGGCCTGTTGAACATCTGCGGGATTCGCCTCGCCACGCGGATCAATGACATCGGCGCAATCATCGAAATCATCGGCACGGTGCTGCTGGCCATTGCCTTGTTCCTGGGAGTGCTGTTCTTCTTCGAGCACACCCAGGGCGTGGCGATCCTGACCTCGGCGCAACCGGTCAGCGGTGGCGAGATCAGCTTCACCACCCTCGCCCTCGCGACCCTGCTGCCGGTATCGGTGCTGCTGGGCTGGGAAGGCGCGGCGGACCTTTCCGAAGAGACCAAGGACCCACGCCGCGCGGCGCCCCGGGCGATGATCCGTGCGGTGCTGGTGTCCAGCGTGCTGGGCTTCGTGGTGTTCGCGCTGCTGAGCATCGCCATCCCCGGCTCGGTCAGCGATCTGCTCAGCCACAGCGAAAACCCGGTGATCAATATCGTGCGCCTGCAACTGGGCAACGCAGCGGGGGTGGGCATGATCGTGATCGCGTTCGCATCGATCCTCGCGTGCCTGATCGCCAACATGGCGGTCGCCACGCGCATGACCTTCGCCCTGTCGCGCGACAACATGCTGCCGGGCTCCAAGGTGCTGGCGAAGATCAACCCGCACTTCGGCACGCCGGTGGCCGCCATCGTGCTGATCACCGCCATCGCCGTGCTGCTCAACCTGGCGAGCGGCGGGTTTGTCACCGCGATCTACTCGATGGTCGGGCTGACTTACTACTGCACCTACCTGCTGACGCTGATCGCGGCGTTCCTGGCCTACCGCAGCGGGCGCATGCCCGGCGCGCCCGAGGGCGTCTTCAGCCTCGGCCGCTGGCTGTTGCCGATGATCCTGCTGGGCGGCGCCTGGGCCATCGCGGTAATCCTCACCCTCAGCGTGCCCGAAGAAAGCCACACCGGCGCCCTCACCACCGGCGTTACACTGGGCGTTGGTGTGCTGTGGTGGCTGTTCTCGCTGCGCACGCGCCTCAACAATGGCAGTGCCGGGCCGAGCAGCAAATTGCTGGATCACTAACCCGCACCAGGCCCTGCATAAAACCCCGTACGCGGGGTTTTGTGTTGTCACCCTCAAGGAGATTGACCGATGTTTGCACAGGCCACCTGGCTCAACCCGCCGCAACAATGGACGCGGCAGGCTGACCACCTGACCGTCGTCACCGATGCCCACACTGACTTCTGGCGTGAAACCCACTATGGATTTGTCCGCGACAACGGCCACTTCCTACACGTGCAAACCGCCGGCGCATTCACCGCCCAGGTGAAAGTCGAAGGCGCCTTCGCCGAGCTTTACGACCAGGCCGGCTTGATGGTGCGGGTGGATGAAGCGCATTGGGTGAAGATCGGCGCCGAGCTGTCGGATGGCGTGACGCTGCTCAGCAGCGTGTTGACCGACGAGGTCTCGGACTGGGCCACCGGTGTCTTTCCCGGTGACCCGCAGGCATTCTGGATTCGCGCCACGGTGGCCAATGGCGTGCTGCGGGTGCAAGTGTCGGTGGACGGCGTGCACTGGCCGCTGGTGCGCCTGGCGCCCTTCCCGGTCGCCGCGTCCTACCAGGTGGGCCCGTACTGCTGCACACCGGAACGCGCAGGGCTGCAGGTGCGGTTTTCCGAATGGCAGGTGGGCGCGCCCAACGGCAAGTCGCTGCACGACCTGTCCTGACTAGCCCCGGCTGCGCGCGACTTCCAGCGCCAATTCGGCAAAGTTGCGCGCGGCCACGCTGGGATGTGGCGGCAAGGCCACCGCGACGGCGCACATCGGCATATCAGCGATCACCGGAAACGCCAGCCCCGGCCGCGCGTAGAAGCGTGCCGTGGACAGCGCGGTGATGCTGATGCCGCGCTCGGCGGCGACTGCCTGCAATTCGGTTTCCACCGTCGAGGCTTCGTGCACGATGCGCGCCGGCTGGCCATTGCGATAGGCATCGGCGGTCCAGTAGCTGCGCCATACACCGCTGCCCGGCGCGGCAATGATCGGCTCGTCGAGCAGGTCATGAATGCTCACGCGACTCTCCCCGGCCAAGCGATGCCCGGAAGCCAGACAGGCCACGCACGGCTCGGTGACCAGCGTGTGCAACTCGATCTCCGCCAGGCCCAGCGGCGGGCGCAACACCGCGACGTCCATGCCGTCGTCGATGCCGGCGTGGGGCGAAGCGAAATCGTATTCACGCACCACCAGTTCAATCTCGGGATAACGCCTGGCGAACACGCTGAGGATCTGTGGCATCAGGTCAACACCCGCGCCGATCAAGAAACCGATATTCAGGGAACCGCGTACCCCGCGTGCGTGTTCCTGGGCGGTGCGTACCAGGCGGCTCACACCGTTGACGATGTCTCGCGCTTCCACCAGCAACGCCAAGCCCGCCTCCGTCAGTGCGACGTTGCGGGTGTTGCGCTGGAACAACTGCACGTCCAGCAGCGCCTCGAACTGGCGGATCGTCTGGGACAGCGCCGGTTGCGAGACATGCAGGCGAGTCGCGGCGCGCACAAAACTGAGCTCCTCGGCCACCACCACAAAGGCCTTGAGTTGACGGATGTCCACGCCGGAAGTTTGCATCGAGGCTCCTTGTGATAAGCCTTTGGGCCGAGGGTGAGAATCGCATGAGGCGTGACACCAAGGACAGCACAAATACTGTGGGGGGAGTTTGTCCTCTGCAGAGGTTGTCCTGTGCCAAGGGGGGGGGTTGTCCTGGGCAGAGGGGTTGTCCTGTGCCAAGGGGGCTGGTTCTGGGTAGAAGGGCTTGTCCTGTGGTGAGGGGGCTTGTCCCCCGTTGGGCTGCGAAGCAGCCCCAAAAAAAGCGGGAGCGCTTCGCACTCCAACGGGGGACAAGCCCCCTCGCCACAGGACAAGCCCCCTCACCACAGGACAAGCCCCATGACCACAAGAGTAGCCCCATCACCACAGGACTAGCCCCCTCACCACAAGACTAGCCCCCTCACCACAAGACTAGCCCCCTCACCACAAGACTAGCCCCCTCACCACAAGACTAGCCCCATCACCACAGGACAAAGCCCTTGCCACAGGACAAGCCCCTCACCACAGGTCGACCCAACTTCAGTGATCAGGCACTTCGCACAACCATGCCTTGAACGCCGCCATCGCCGATGTTTCAACCCGCGACTGCAAGCGCGTCAACCAATAACTGCCCGTAGTAATGCCCACCGCGAACGGCTGGCGAATCGCGTCACTCTCCAGTTGCCGCGAGAACATCATCGCCGGTGCCAGTGCCACGCCGATGCCTTGCAGCGCCGCTTCCATCATCGCCAGCGACGAGTCGAACACAATGCTGCGCGGTACCAGGGTGTCGGCGGGCAGCCCGGCGGCCTGGAACCACAGGTTCCACTCATCGGCGCGGTAGGAGCGCAGCAGCGTGTGCTTCAACAGGTCGGCCGGCGCGTGCAGTTGCTCGGCGATCTGCGGGACGCACAACACGGTCAAGGGGGCTTCGAGCAGTTGGCATGCATCGGTGCCGTGCCAGGCACCCGCGCCGAAGCGGATTGCGTAATCCAGGCCTTCGGCAGCCACGTCGACGCGGTTGTTGTGGGTCGACAGGCGCAGGTCGATAAACGGGTAGCGGCTCTGGAAGTCCGGTAGGCGAGGCAGCAGCCAGCCGACGGCAAAGGTGCCGACCGCGCCGACCGTGAGGACCTCGCGGTAATGCCCGCCCTCGAACTGGCCTAAGGTATGTGCAATGCGATCGAACGATTCACGCACCACCGGCAGCAGGGTCTCGCCTTCGCGGGTGAGCATCAGCCCGCGTGGCAGGCGCTTGAACAAGGTGACATTGAGCTGCGCCTCGAGGCTCTTGACCTGATGGCTGACCGCCGCCTGGGTCACGCACAGTTCGATGGCGGCGCGGGTAAAACTCAGGTGCCGGGCGGCCGCTTCGAAGGCGCGCAAGGCATTCAGCGGCAGATGGGAGCGAAGCATAGTGACCCCAGAATTTCTAATGGCTGCTGCGAGATATCATCGTTTGCCCAGGGTTGGCGAACTGCATACATTTGCCTCGCCCGCGCAGGCTCTCATCAATCGATCATTCTCATGGAAGCGTTATCATGCCCAAACATTTACGGTCTGGCGTGCTTAATTTCACCGCCATCGCGGCCTTTTTCAGTGCCAGCCACTGCCTGGCCGCCGCCGACCTGCAGGCCGTAGCCGACGCCAGCATCAAACCCCTGATGCAGCAGCAGTCTATTTCCGGCCTGGTCGTCGGCGTGATCAAGGACGGCAAGGCGCAATACTTTAACTACGGCGTCGCCAGCAAAGACACGCAGCAAGCCGTCAGTGAAGACACCCTGTTTGAAGTCGGTTCGGTGAGCAAGACCTTCGCCGCGACCCTCGCCGGTTATGCGGTGGCCAGCGGCACACTCACGCTCTCCGATAAAGCCAGCCACTACCTGCCCGCACTCGCCGGCGGCACGTTCGATCACGTCAGCGTGCTCAACCTCGGCACCTACACCGCTGGCGGCCTGCCCTTGCTGTTCCCCGCCGAGGCGGATAACAACCAGCGCATGCTCAGCTACTTCCAGCACTGGAAACCCGACTTCGCGCCTGGCACCCAACGCTTGTACTCCAACCCGAGCCTGGGCCTGTTCGGCTATCTCGCGGCACAAAGCCTGAAGCAGCCGTTCGATCAACTGATGGAAAAAACCCTGCTGCCCCAACTCGGGCTCAAGCACACCTTCATCAACGTGCCGAAAAGCCAAATGAGCCTCTACGCCCAAGGCTATGGCAAGGACGGCAAACCGGTACGCGTCAGCCCCGGCGCCCTGGACAGCGAAGCCTACGGGATCAAGACCAGTGCCGCTGACCTGCTGCACTACGTTGAAGTGAACATGCACCCGACACGCCTGAGTAAAACCTTGCAGCAGGCGATAGGCGCCACTCACACCGGCTATTACACCGTGGACGGCATGACCCAGGGGCTCGGCTGGGAAATGTACCCCTACCCGGTCCCGCTTCAGGTATTGCTCGACGGTAACTCCACAAAAATGGCCATGCAGCCGCACCCGGTCAACTGGCTGACCCCGCCACGAGCGCCGCACGCCGATACGTGGGTGAACAAGACCGGTTCCACCAATGGCTTTGGCGCCTATGTGGCCTACGTACCGAGCAAGGGGCTGGGGGTGGTGATCCTGGCGAACAAGAACTACCCGAATGGTGAGCGCGTGAAAGTCGCGCATGCGCTTTTGAGCGCGATGGATAACTGAGATCCGACACAAAACTGAACTGTGGGAGCGGCGGTGCGACTCGCCCGGCTCCCACAGGGTATTGCAGTGTTTTCGCCGGTTACATGCCCAGCCAGTGCGGCAACGCCAGTGAGATGAACGGCAGGTACGTGACCATGATCAGGAACACCAGCAGGATCATCAGCCACGGCAACGCCGCGCGAATCGTCTGCCCGAGGCTCAGGCCGGTCACCGCCGAGGTCACGAACAGGTTCAAGCCGACCGGTGGGTGGACCAGGCCGATTTCCATGTTGACCACCATCACGATCCCCAGGTGAATCGGGTCAATGCCCAGCTTCATCGCAATCGGGAAAAAGATCGGCGCCAGGATCAGCACAATTGCCGACGGCTCCATGAAGCTCCCCGCCACCAGCAACACAATGTTGACCATGATCAGAAAGCCGATCGGCGTCAGCCCTTCGGAGATCACCCACGCGGTGATTTCCTGCGGGATCTGCTCAGTGGTCAGCACATGCGCAAAGAGCATGGCGTTGGCGATGATAAACATCAGCATGATCGCCAGGCGCCCGGACTCCAGCAGCACCTTGGGACAGTCGCGAAACGTCATGTCCTTGTAGATGAACAGCGCGACAAACGCCGAGTACACCGCCGCCACCGCCGCCGCTTCGGTCGGGGTGAACATGCCGCTGTAGATGCCGCCGAGGATAATCACCAGCAGCAACAGGCCCCAGAATGCACGGCGTGCACAGGTCAGCCACTCACGAAAGGTCGCGCGCGGTTGCGCCGGCAGCTTCTTGATGCGCGCGACAATGTAGATCGCGACCATCAGCATCAGCCCCAGCAGCAGGCCGGGAATCACCCCGGCCATGAACAACTTGCCCACCGAGGTTTCCGTCGCCGCCGAGTACACCACCATCACGATCGACGGCGGAATCAGGATGCCCAGGGTGCCGGCGTTGCAGATGATCCCCGCGCCGAATTCCTTCGGGTAACCGGAGCGCACCATTCCCGCCACGGCAATCGAGCCCACCGCCGCCACCGTCGCCGGTGACGAGCCGGACAGCGCCGCGAACAGCATGCACGCCAGCACCGCCGCAATCGCCAGCCCGCCACGGATATGCCCGACACAGGCGTTGGCGAAGTCGATCAGGCGCTGCGCCACGCCGCCCGTGGTCATGAACGCACCGGACAGCAGGAAGAACGGAATTGCCAGGAAGGTGTAGGCGTCCGAGGTTTCGAACAGCTTGATCGCCAGCGAACTCACCGAGTCCTGGCTGAACATCAGGATCGACACCGCGCCGGACAGACCCAGGGAAATCGCGATGGGCACGCCGAGGAACATGAACACGAACAACAGCAGGAATAGACAGAGCACGGCCATCAGTGACGCTCCTCATGGCTGCCAGCCAACTTGCTGGCCTCACCGGCCTCGTCGGCCAGGCCCAACCCGACCTGACGGTGGGTAAAGATGCGGTAGAAAATTTCCAGGTAGCGGATAAACACCAGGGCAAAGCCGATCGGCACGATGATCACGATGTCGCCGACGTCGACGCCGTACTGGTCGAGGTCCTCGGCGCCGATATGGGCCGTCATCACCGCGCTGACCCACTTGTAGCTGGCGACCATGAACAGCCCGGCGTAGGCCAGGCAGCACAGGCACGCGAGCATGCCGAGCACGCGTTGCACCGGGCGCTTGGTCAGCTTGACCAAGGCGTCCACGCCCAGATGGCCGGCGGTGCGCACGCCGTAGGAAATACCAAAGAAGATCAACCAGCCGAACATCGCCTTGGTCAGCGCCACGCTCCAGGTCATGTCCTGGGCCCAGGTCATGGTGTGGTCGCCCAGGGCATTGAAGAAATTGCTGCTCAAGGCCCACTTGTCGGCCAGGGAGAAGAACAGCGTGTAGATGTTGTTGAGCATGACGTAGACGAATGTCACCAGGGTCATGGCGGCCAGCAGGAAAGCAATAAAGCCTTCCTCCAGGTGCTCCCAGACGCGCCTTAGCGTTTGCATGGCAAAACCTCGCGAAACTGGACGGGGGTATTCACGACAAGTCACTGACGAAACCGGATCAATGTGGGAGCTGGCTTGCCTGCGATGCGGGCGACTCGGTCTTTGAGGAACACCGAGGTGATGCCATCGCGGGCAAGCCCGCTCCCACAGGAGTCGGGTTTGTTTCAGCAATCAATTACTGGTTGGAAGCGTCGGCTGCCTTGATCAGGTCAGCCCCGATCTCACCCTCGAACTTCTGCCACACCGGACGCATGGCTTCGCGCCACAGCTGGCGTTGCTCGGGGGTCAGCTCGATGATCTCGCTGGTCTTGGCGTCGACGATCTTCTGCTTGGCCGACTGGTTCAGCGCCTCGGCCTGTTTGTTCACCTCGACGGTGACCTCGACCATGATCTGCTCCAGCGTGCTGCGGATGTCCGGCGGCAGGCCGTTCCAGAAAGTGGCGTTGGTGATCACCATGTAGTCGATCAGGCCATGATTGGACTCGGTGAAGTACTTCTGCACCTCGTTGACCTTCTGGCTCTCATAGTTCGACCAGGTGTTCTCGGTGCCATTCACGGTGCCGGTCTGCAGGCCCTGGTACACCTCGGCGAAGCTCATCTTGCGCGGGTTGGCGCGGATCGCCTTGAACTGCTCTTCAAGCACACTGGAGGCCTGCACGCGGAACTTCAGGCCACGGGCGTCCTTGGGTTCATGCAGGGCCTTGTTGGACGAGAGTTGCTTGAGGCCGTTGTGCCAATAGGCCAGGCCGAGGATGTTCTTGTCCTGCATCGAGGTCAGCAGGGCCTTGCCCTGGGCAGCCTGGAAACGGTCGACGGCAGCGAGGTCGTTGAACAGGAACGGCAGGTCATAGATCTGCACTTGCTTGGTGTATTGCTCGAACTTGGCCAGCGACGGCGCCAGCATCTGCACGTCGCCCAGCAGTAGCGCCTCCATCTCCTTGCCATCGCCGAACAGCGACGAGTTGGGGTACACCTCGACCTTGACCTTGCCCGGCAGGCGTTCTTCGGCGAGTTTCTTGAACAGCAACGCGCCCTGGCCCTTGGGAGTGTTTTCGGCGACCACGTGGGCGAACTTGATGACAATCGGATCCGCCGCCTGGGCCAGGCCCGCAGCGAACAAAGTGGCGGCGCACAGCAGCGCCCGGGAAAGCTTGAGCATGGGAAATCACCTTCTTATTGTTGTGTTGTAGGGCAAGGTGCCTGATGTCATGCGTGTAGTGAATTTCGAATTTTAGATACCTGCGTTCGGCGTGGACGAACGCGGCTCCGGCACACAACGAAGATCCAATCCGGGCGCTGGCTGGCCGGCGCCTACAGCTGGGGTTGTGTGGTTTATTTATGCGCAGCCAGCAGTCGCTGCGCACGCAACAGCACCGGCGCATCGACCATCTGCCCATCGACCTGATAGGCCCCTGCCCCATCGGCGCCGCCGTCTACCACGCGCTTGGCCCAGGCCAGGTCTGCCGCGCTCGGCGCCAGCGCCTCGTGGATCACCGCCACCTGCCGGGGATGAATGCACAGCGCGCCGGCAAAGCCCATTTCATACGCATGCCGGATCGAACGGCGCAGGCCCTCGGGGTCATCGATGGCCGGGTGCACGCCATCCAGCGGCGCCACCAAGCCTGCCGCGCGCGAATGCACGATCAACGCCAGGCGCGCCTGGTCGAGGGCGAACTGCGCGGCCGGCGAGTGGCTGCTGAGGTTCAAGTCCAGCGCCAGGTCCAGGCCACCGAACGACAGGCGTTGCACCTGCGGCGCACGGGCGATTTCAGCCACGGCCAACAAACCGCGCGCACTCTCGATAATCGGCCAGATCACTTTGCCGGTGGCGGCCACCACGGCGACCTGGGCGGCACTTTCCACCTTCGGCAACAACACGCCGGCCACATTTGCATGGGCTTTGCAGAACGCCACATCTTCGAAGTGCTCGACATGCTCCGGCGCGTTGATGCGCACCCAGACCTGGGCGCTGGGATTGGCGATCAAAAACGCCGCGAGGTTATCCCGCGCCTGGCGCTTGAGGGGTTCTTCCACCGCATCTTCAAAATCCACGATCACCGCGTCGGCACCACTGGCCAGCGCCTTGGAAAAGCGCTCCGGCCGGCTACCGGGAACAAACAGCGCCGAGCGCACAAGAGGGTTTGGCATCACACAATTTCCTTGTTATCGCCCCCCGGTAGGCGCTGGCTGGCCAGCGATGGCGGCCCAGAGATCAACGCAAGACTCAAGGACGCCATCGCCGGCACGCCGGCGCCTACAAAGGGTGCGGGGTCAAATGACGCCGCGTGTTTTCAGGGTTTCAATGGCTTCGGCGCTGAAGCCGAGCTGGTCGAGAATCGCTTGGCTGTGCTGGCCCAACGCAGGAACGGCATCCATGCGCGGGGTAAACGCCGCATTGCGCCCCGGTGGCAACAACGACGGCAGCGGACCGGCCGGGCTGTCGACTTCACGCCAGCGATCGCGCGCCTTGAGTTGCGGGTGGTCCCACACACCTTGCATGTCGTTGACGCGCGCACTGGCGATCTGCGCGTCTTCCAGGCGCTGGATCAGCGCCTCGGCATCCAGCTGTGCAAAACTGTCGACGATGATCTGGCGCAGCACCTCACGGTTGGCCGAGCGCTTGAAGTTGGCGCTGAAGCGCTCGTCCGTGGCCAATTGCGGGGTGAGCAGCACCTTGTCGCAGAACGCCGCCCATTCGCGCTCGTTCTGCAGGCCGAGCATCACCGTACCGCCGTCGCCGGTGGGAAACGGTCCATACGGGTAGATCGTCGAATGCGCCGCGCCGGCACGGGGAGGCTGCGCGGCGCCGTCGAACGCGTAATACATCGGGTAGCCCATCCACTCCACCAGGCTTTCGAGCATGCTCACGTCAATGCGGCTGCCCTTGCCGGTCTTGCCACGCAGCAGCAGCGCCGAGAGGATGCCGCTGTAGGCGTACATGCCGGCGGAGATATCGGCGATGGAGCATCCAGCCTTGGCCATCTGGTCTTCGCCAGGGCCCCCGGTGACTGACAAAAAGCCGCCTTCGCTCTGGATCAGCAGGTCGTAGGCTTTCTTCTTCTCGTAGGGCCCGCCTTCGCCATAGCCGGAAATATCGCAGACGATCAGCCGAGGAAAACGCTCGTGCAGCGCCTCGAACGACAAGCCCATGCGAGCCGCCGCACCGGGTGCAAGGTTCTGCACCAGCACGTCGGCATCCGCCAACAGGGCTTCGAGGATATCGCCGGCCTCGTCCTGCTTGAGGTCCAGGGTCAGGCTTTCCTTGGAGCGGTTGGTCCACACGAAATGCGAGGCCAGCCCACGCACGCGTTCGTCGTAGCCACGGGCAAAATCACCGGCCCCGGGGCGTTCGATCTTGATCACGCGGGCGCCGAGGTCCGCCAGCTGGCGGGTACAGAATGGCGCGGCAATCGCATGTTCCAGGCTGACAACGGTGATGCCGTCCAGCGGTCGTTGGTTGCTCATGACATTCCTTCCTCAAAGCCAATCGGCCATGGACGCGGCGTTGCGCAAATCCCAGACCTTGGCGATCAATGCGTCGGCCTGGGCCGGTGTGCGCGCGGCGCTGAACTGGGTGAGGCGCTGGAATTTGTCGGCCAGTTCCGCGCGACTCAAGGTGTTGCCCGGGTCGCCCTTGGGCTCGTCGATGGCGCCGTGCAGCGTGCGGCCGTCAACGGTGGTGACGGTGACGCGGCCCAGCCAGCGCTGCGGATAGGCGCGGTCGACTTCGGGGTCGAGGGTCATGCTGACCTTGTCGCGAAATGCCGCCACGCCAGGATCAGTCAACGCCCGTTCGTGGAATTCGGTGAGCCCAGCCTTGCCATGCACGGCGATCAATCCCAGCACGGTGCCCATGGAAAACTTGGCCTGGTGCACGCTGGTCGGCACGTTCACTCGCCCGAGCACATCGATGGCGCCCTGGTGCACACGCGTTTGCACGTGGCTGATGTCGGCGGCGCGGAGGCCTTCGCGCTGCATCAAATTCAACAGCGCATCGGCGGCAGGATGGGTATGCCGGCACGAGGCGTGGAACTTGAACGAGGTTTCCAGCAGCGCCCAGCGGCTGCCCAGGCCGGCCGACAACTTGCTCGGCTCGGCGTCCGTGGACATGCCCGCTGCCAGGCCTTGGTCGCCTTCCAGGATATTGCGCGCGCCGGTCAGCCCATCTGCCGTCAGGTAAGCGGCGAGCAATCCGTCTGCTGCGGCCTTGGCCGTGTGCAGTTGCTTGGAGTCGGCGGCGTCGCGCAAAAACTCCCACAGCCCGGCAGCCTGGGTGCCGGCGCTGCCGAGCAGGTTGATGAATTGTTCTTGGTTGAACGCCAACAACTTGCCCACCGCCACGGCCGCCGCCAGCGTGCCGACGGTGGCCGTGGTGTGGAAGATGCGGTAGTGGGAACGGCCCATGAATTCGCCGATGCGGATCCCGGCCTCATAACCGGCCACCGCGGCCAGCAGCAACTCGCGGCCGGATTTGCCAAGGTCCTGCGCCGCGGCCAACGCGGCGGGAAACACCACCGTTGCCGGGTGCAGCACCGAGCTGTTATGCAGGTCGTCCTGCTCCACCAGATGCGACGCGGCGCCGTTGACCAGCGCGGCGAAATACGCACTGCTGCTGCCACCGTTGACGATCACCTGCGCCGGGCCGCTGCTCGGTCCCATCTTTTGCGCATAGCGCTCGAACAACGGAATCGGGTGTGCGCCCTGGCTGGCCAGCGCCGACGCCAGCCAATCCAGGAACAGGTCTTCGGTGCGCGCCAACACGGGCTCGGGCAAGTGTTCGTAGTGCAACTCGGCAAGGAACCGACACAGGGCTTGGGTATGGCTCATGGTCAGGGCCTCAGAAGCTGCGTGGCAGTTCGAGCAAGTGCTCGGCCACGTAGGACAGGATCAGGTTGGTCGAGATCGGCGCCACCTGGTACAGGCGGGTTTCGCGGAATTTGCGCTCGACGTCGTACTCACAGGCAAAACCGAAGCCGCCGTGGGTTTGCAGGCAGGCGTTGGCCGCCTCCCAGGACGCCTTGGCCGCCAGGTACTTGGCCATATTGGCGCTGGCCCCGGCGTTCTGGCCGCTGTCGTATTCCTCGCAGGCGCGCCAGCGCATCAGGTCGGCCGCTTCGATTTCGATATGCGCTTCGGCAATCGGGAATTGCACGCCCTGGTTCTGCCCGATGGGCCGGCCAAACACCACGCGGTCGCGGGCATACGCACTGGCCTTTTCGATGAACCAGCGGCCGTCGCCGATGCATTCGGCGGCAATCAGCGTGCGCTCGGCGTTGAGGCCGTCGAGGATGTATTTGAAGCCCTTGCCCTCCTCGCCAATCAGGCTATCGAGGGGCAGTTCCAGGTTGTCGAAGAACAGCTCATTGGTCTCGTGGTTGACCATGTTGGCGATGGGCTGCACGGTCAGGCCGTTGCCGATGGCCTCGCGCAGATCGACCAGGAAGATCGACATGCCCTCGGACTTTTTCTTCACCTCGGCCAGGGGCGTGGTGCGCGCCAAGAGGATCATCAGGTCGGAATGCTGCACCCGCGAGATCCAGACCTTCTGGCCATTGATCACGTATTTGTCGCCGCGCTTGATCGCAGTGGTCTTGATCTTGGTGGTGTCGGTGCCGGTGGTGGGCTCGGTCACGCCCATCGACTGCAGGCGCAATTCGCCGCTGGCGAGCTTGGGCAGGTAGAAGCGTTTTTGCGCCTCGCTGCCGTGGCGCAGCAAAGTGAACATGTTATACATCTGGCCGTGCACGGTGCCGGAATTGCCGCCGCAGCGGTTGACCTCCTCGAGGATCACCGAGGCTTCCGCCAGGCCCAGGCCGGAGCCCCCGTATTCTTCAGGGATCATTGCCGACAGCCAGCCGGCGTCGGTCAGCGCCTTGACGAAGGCTTCGGGGAAGCCCTTTTCTTCATCGATCTTGCGCCAGTAAGCCGCGTCGAATTCGGCGCACAAGGCGCGCACACCGTCGCGGATAGCATTCAGTTCTTCGTTGTCATTGGGGTGCATGTCACGGCTCTCCGCCTGTTGTTCTTGGATTATTCGAAACGTACTTCGGCGGTCTGCGCGAGGCCGTCCGCATTGCCCGCCCATAGCGCGGCGACACCGTCGGCGGTCACGCGCCCGCCGACTTCAAACGGCTGCGGCGCAATCAACGGGCGTACGCCGCGATAGGCAAAATGGCGCAAGGTCGCGTCCGGATGCGCACGGCAAAAGGCTCGCAAGCTCAAGGTGGCGATCAGCGGACCATGCACCACCAGCCCGGCATAGCCTTCGGTGCTGGTGACGTAGGGGTAGTCGTAGTGAATGCGATGGCCGTTGAAGGTCACGGCGCTGTAGCGAAACAGCAGAGTCGGCGTCGGGTCGACCGCCTCTTTCCACTCGCCCCGGGCCAGGGCATCGCCGCTGCCGGCCTTGGGTGGCGTCGGTTCGCGGTAGACGATGTCCTGTTCTTCGCGGATGGCCAGGCGGCCGTCCTGGGAGTAGTCGTGGCGCACGGTAACGAACAGCAGCGAACCGGTGCGGCCGGTCTTTTCTTCGACCTGGGTGATGGTCGACACGCGCGTCGCCGCCTCACCGGCACGCAAGGCGTGCAGGAACTCGATACGCCCACCGGCCCACATGCGATTGCGATTGTCGGCCGGCGGCAGGAAGCCGCCCCGGGCCGGATGGCCGTCGGTGCCCAGGGCAGTCTCCGGCAGCGGGTCCTGGAAAAAGCACCATTGCCACAGCGGTGGCAGGTCAGCACCCTGCTCTGGCACGGGTTCGCCGAAGGTGGCGGCGATTCGCCTGAGCAGGTTGGGGCTCAGGTGATCGTGGGCGGTTTCGCTTCGGCCGATCCAATCAGTGGCGCTCATCGGGTGCAGGTCCTCGGGCAGTGAGTGTCTGCCCCGGATCATGCAAGCGCGTGCCCGTTCTGAGAATTTGCATTTCAATAAACCAGCGTTCGGTTATGCTGAACGCCAGCCTCAATTACAAGCGTGTTCCTTGTAGGCGCTGGCTTGCCAGCGCCCAGTTGCCATCACCGTTGCCCGAATAGGTGTCTTGCATGCACTTTGATCTCGCCGACCTGCGCCTGTTTATCCATATCGCCGAATCCCCCAGCCTGACCCAGGGCGCCAAGCGTGCGTTTCTCTCGCCGGCTGCCGCGAGTGCGCGGATCAAAGCCCTGGAGGGCCAACTCGACACGCGCCTGCTGTACCGCGACAGCCGTGGCGTGGAGATCACCCCGGCGGGCGAACGGCTGCTGCACCATGCGCGGTTGATCATGCGCCAGGTCGATTACCTGAAGAGTGAGTTCACCCAATACGGCGTCGATTCTGCCGGGCATATCCGCATCTTCGCCAACACCACGGCGGTCACCGAGTTCCTCCCGGAGGTACTCGCGGGTTTCCTGTCGCAGCGCCCCGGCGTGACCGTGGACCTGCAGGAACGCCTGTCCCGCGATATCGTGCGCGGCGTGCTCGATGGCACCAGCGACATGGGCATCATCGCCGGCCCCGTGGAGGCCGCGGGCCTGCAGGTGCTGCACTTCAGCACCGATGAATTGGTACTGATGGTGCCGGTCGACCACCCGCTGGCGCAGTTGCCCTCGGTGACCCTGGAGCAAACCCTCGCCTTCCAGCATATCGGCCTGCATGAAGGCAGCACGTTGTTGAGTTTCCTGCGTGAGCACGTGGAACGCCTGGGCAAACATTTGTCGTTGCGCATCCAGGTGTCGAGCTTCGAGGCGATCTGCCGGATGGTCGAGGCCGGGGTCGGGATCGGCATCATTCCCGAGTCTGCCGCCGTGCGGCACAGTCGCACCATGCAGTTGGTGGCGGTGAAGCTGGATGAGCCCTGGGCGATTCGCGAGCGCAGCATCCTGGTACGCGAGCTGGAAGCACTGCCGGGGACCATTCGTGCATTGATTGCCACGCTGATGCCGCAGAGCGCCTAAGCTCAGCAGTCACCTTGCCAGAGGAGACGCCCCATGCAACTCGAAGGATCCTGCCATTGCGGCGCCGTGACGTTCAGCCTGAACAGTGCCCACCCCTACCCTTATCAGCGTTGCTATTGCTCGATCTGCCGCAAGACCCAAGGCGGTGGCGGCTACGCGATCAACCTTGCCGGGGACACCCAGAGCTTGAAGGTCCAAGGCCGCAAACAGATTTCGATCTATCACGCGCGGCTCAAGCCCGAGGGCGCCAGTCGCGCCCACGCCAGCACCGCCGAGCGGCACTTCTGCTCGGAGTGCGGCAGCGCCCTGTGGCTGTTCAGCCCGGAATGGCCGGAACTGATCCACCCGTTCGCCTCGGCCATCGACACGCCCTTGCCGGTACCGCCGCAACACACGCACCTGATGCTCGGTTCGAAGGCGCCATGGGTTGAGGTCAGCGTGCGCAAGGGCGACCTGCAGTTCGAGGAATATCCCGAGGAATCCATCGCCCAATGGCATGAGCGCCTGGGGTTGACCCGTTAACAGTCTTTGACAGTTTCCCGACAAAGCTCGCAAAGATTGTCGGACCGCGCTTCCCTAGCATTCGAGCATCCAAACGGCCATCCGGGTGCTCTTCATGTTTCGCACATTGCGCGGTATTCCGCTGTTGGGTTGCCTGCTCGGCAGTCTCGGTTGCCAAGGGCAATCGCCGGCCCCGCCGCCGATTCCCAAGGGTGACTACGGCGCCGTCATTCGCTACCTGCAGGCGCGTATTCCGCGCGACATGGCGCGCGACAACGTGGCCGGCCTGTCGATTGCCCTGGTCAATGGCCAGGAACTGATCTGGGCGCACGGCTTCGGCCTGGCCGACAAGGCGCGGGGCGTGCCGGTCACGCCAAACACGGCGTTTCGCGCCGGCGGCATTTCCAAACTGCTGACCGCCACGGCAGCCTTGCAACTGGTGGAGCAACAGCGGCTGGCCCTGGATGCGCCGATCCAGCAGACCCTGCGCGAGTTCCATGTGCGTTCGCGCTTTCATGCCGACCCGGCTGCCGCCGACCGCAATATCACCTTGCGGCGGTTGCTCAGCCACCAATCCGGCCTGCCCAGCGAACACCTGCGCGACCTGCGCAGCGACTTCGCCATGGGCCAGATGCCGATGCGCGTCTCCGGCGTGTGGCTGAGCAGTCCACCGGGCTCTCAAGTGGCCTATTCCAACCTTGCTTATGCGCTGGTCGGGGCCGCCATCGAACGCGCCAGCGGCAACAGCTTCGAAGCCCAGTTGCAGCACAGCCTGCTCAAGCCGCTGGAGATGAACCAGTCGAGTTTTATCGGCACCCGCAGCGCGCAGGACTACCGCGCCCAAGGCTACGAGGACGGTATTGCCAGCCCCGATGCCCAGGTGCGCGACCTCGCCGCAGGTGGTTTGTGGACCAGCCCCAAGGACCTCGCGCGCTACCTGCAGATGCTGTTTGCCCACGGCCTCTACAAAGATCAGCGGCTGCTGCGCAGTGCCTCGATTGAGCAAATGTTCACCCAGCAAAACACCGGTAACGCGCTGGACTTCGACTGCCAGGTGGGCCTGGCCTGGTTCCTCGCGCCCTGCGGTGACGAACCGGTCGGCCCCGCCCTACGCACCTACCAGCACAGCGGTGGAGGGGATGATTTTGCTGCACAGTTGACCCTGCTGCCGGACCAGCAACTGGGCGTGATCATCATGGCCAATGACAGCCATGCCGAGGAACTGGTTGCCACGCTGGCCACCGACACCCTGCGCCTGATGCTGCAGGCACAAACCGGCCAGGCAGTCTGCGCCGATGACTGCCAGGCGCCCAGCCATGGCCTCAAGTTGCGCCACGTGCCGGCGGCCATCGACCGCAAGCGCCTGGCCGGGTTCTACGCGACCGCCTGGGGCGTGTTTCGCATCAAGGATGGCCACAGCCGGCTGGCAGGCGAGCTGGCCGGCTTCGATTTCGAGTTGCTGCGCGACGACGAAGGCTGGTTGCGCGCGCAGAAAAAAGTCCTCGGCTTCTGGCTCAAGGACCTCGGCGAACTCAGCCGCATCCAGTTGGACGTTGTCACGGTGCAAGGCCGCCAGATGCTCACCGCACGCAGCCACGGCCAACGCATTGCCATCGGCGAGCGCATCGACCCGCCGCCCTTGCCCCTGGCCTGGGCCGACACCATCGGCACGTATCAAGTGCTCAACACCCATGAGCCCGACGCACCGTTGAGCGGTGTCAGCGTGCGCCTGGAAGACGGCTTCCTGGTGATGCGCGGCCAACGGCACGACGAACCGCTGACCGACTACATCCTGCTGCCGGTCGACAACGCCCACGCGGTGCTGGCCGGTAACGGCTATGGCCTGGGCGACACCGTGAGCCGTCAGGTCAACGGCCTCAGCGCCTCGGGCTACGCCTTCAAACGCACGCAATCCCCTCATAAACCCCTGGTTCTCTAACCCCTGGATGGACATTCTTATGCGCTCGACCACCCTGTGCCTGTCGCTCTCCTCACTGTGCCTGCTGGCCGGTGCCGACCGCGCCCTGGCCGAAGACTGGCAATACAGCCTCAAGGCCGGCGTCGCCAACGCGCCGCGCTACAGCGGCAGCGACCAGCGCATGAGCGCGCCGCTGCTGGGCGGCAAAGTCGTCAGCCCGTGGGGGATTTTCCTCGACACCGACAAAGGCCTGGGCTGGGGGTATGAAGGCAACGCCTTGAGCTTCAGCACCTACGTGGGCGCCAGCAGTTCGCGTAAAGACAAGAACGAAAGCCTGCACGCCGGCTCCAAGCGACTCAAGGGCATGGGCGAGATCAAGGCCCGCCCGCAAGTGGGGGTAAGCGCAAGCTACAACTTGGGCGGCGTAATCGTCGGCGCGACCCTGGAGCACGCGCTAAAGGAAGACGACCACAAGGACAGCGGCAAGGCCTTCACCCACCTGGAACTGAGCCTGGGCACCAACCTCTATGACGGCCGCTACGGTTCGGTCGACGCCAGCCTCAGCAGCCATTTTGGTGACCGCAACTACCTGCAGACCTGGTACGGCGTGACCACCGGCCAAGCGGCGCAAAGCCGCTTCCAGGCCTACAAGGCCGGTGCAGGCAATATCAGCAACGGCCTGAACCTGGTGTGGAGCGTGCCGATCAGCGAACACACCGAATTCTCGACCCTGCTCGATGTGCAGTATCTGGCGGATGAAGCGGGCAAGAGCCCGATTGTCGAGCGACGGTTGCAGACGTCGGTGATGGGCGTGCTTGAGTACACGTTCTAATGAGGTAACCCCATCAACCTGTGGGAGCAAGCCCCTCCCACCGGTGAGTTCTGCACGATGGACGCTTGTTACTCGGCATACGCCCAGGTCATCCGGAACGACGCCCCGCCCCACTCTGAATCCAATACTTGCACCTGCCCGCCATGCCACTGCGAAACCCGCTGCACCAGCGCCAGGCCGAGGCCGAAGCCACCGGTGCGGCGGTCGCGGCTGGCGTCCAGGCGCATGAATGGCTGGAAAATCTTCGCGCGACCGTCCTCGGGCACACCGGGGCCGTCATCGCACACGCGCACTTCATAGCCGCTGCCGAACTTGACCAGCGACACTTCGACCCGGCGCTCGGCGTAGCGGATGGCATTGCGCAGCAGGTTGATCACCGCACGTGCCATGAAGCGCGGTTCGATCTGGATAAAGTCCACCTCGCAGGTGCGCAGCGACAGCTGGATGCCAGCCGCCTCGGCCTCCAGCGCCACGCTGCCGATCACGCTGTCGAGCCAGCTGTGGGCTTCGATGCGCTCGCGGGTCACCTGGGTGGCGCCGCGCTCCAGGCTGGCATAGGTGAGCAGTTCGGAGACCATTTCTTCCAGCTCGCCGAGGTCGGCGTACATGTCGGCGATCAACGCGCGGCTCTCGCGTGGGTCGGCCTGTTGCTTGAGCTGGTCGAGCTCGAACGACAATCGCGCAATCGGCGTGCGCAGCTCGTGGGACACCGCGTTGGTGAGTTCACGCTGATTGGCGATCAGGCTTTCGATGCGTTCGGCCATCTGGTTGAAGTGCCCGGCCAGCTCACGCACGGTGGAGCGGCGCGGCAGCAGGATGCGCGAGCCGAGGTCGTTGTCGCCAAAGCGTTGCGCGGCCAGGCGGATATGCTCCAGGTCCCGCCAGTGCGGGCGCACCCAGAAGTACAGGACGATGGCCAGGCACAACCCGAGAAACCCATAGGCCCACAGGTACAGCCATTTGGGTTCTTCCGGCAGCTTGATTTCCAGCAACTGCGGGCCACCGTCGATGCTGGTGAGGAATTCCCGGAAGTCGCCACGCACCACCAGCAACCCTTCGGCCAGCAGTTGTTGTTCACGCGCGCTCAGCGCCTGGGTGTCTTTGGGCACCAGCTTGAGGCGCAGGCCGTAATGCACTTGCAGCTCGTCCAGCCGGGCCTGGCGCTCGTCCCCGCGCAGCGGCCGTAATTGCTCTACCAGCCCATAGGCCGGACCGCGCAGGGCTTCGCGGTTATAGGTTTCATTGGCCTCGGGCAACAGCTCGTCGAAGGTGTAGTTGACCAGCCAGATCGCCGCCGCCAGGCCGATCGCCAGAATCACATACAGACGCAGAAACAGCCGCAGCATCTAGACCTCCCACGCAAACGGATTGAACAGATAGCCCTTGCCCCAGATGGTCTTGATGCACACCGGCTCGCGGGGATTGTCATTGAGCTTGCTGCGCAACTTGCTGATGTATACGTCGACGCTGCGGTTAAGGCCATCGAAGGCGATGCCGCGCATGCGGTTGAGGATGTCGTCGCGCGAGAGGATCTTGCCGGCGCTGCTGGCCAGCAACCACAGCAGTTCGAACTCCATGGTGGTGAGGTCGACCTGCTCCTCCCCGAGACTGACCACCCGGCAACTGCGGTCGATCGCCAGCCGCCCAAAGGCGATGGAGCCGCGCACCGTCGGCTCCGGCGCCTGCCGACGCTGCAGCGCGCGCAGGCGTGCGAGCAGCACCGGGGGCTTGATCGGCTTGATCACATAGTCGTCGGCCCCGGACTCCAGGCCGAGGATGTGGTCCAGGTCATCTTCCTTGGCGGTGAGGATCACAATCGGCGTGTCGGACACATTGCGAATCTCGCGACACACATGCAGGCCGCTCTGCCCCGGCAGCATCAGGTCGAGCACGACGATTTTCGGCTTGAACTCGAGAAACGCCGCCAGGGCTTCATCGCCCCGGTGCACCACGCGCACCTCGAAGCCATGCTGCGACAGAAAGTGCGCGATCAGCCCTGCCAGCTTCTCGTCGTCCTCAACGAGCAGGACCTTGCCCAGACCCAGGTTTTCCATAAGTTCTCAGTGTGCAAAGGCGGATTGAAGAGTGGGCATTATAGGTGGCAAGCTGGGCCTCTGACCCCACTGGTCAACGGCGGCCGACGAAGCTTCATGCTTTTAAGAGTTTTTAACAAATAGCCCGCACTCTTTAACGCCATCCACAGGGAGTTGTATGCGCAAGGATTACCTGGCGTTCTTCGTTTCACTGTTCCTGTCACGGCTGGCAGACCAGATCCTGCTGTTTATCGTGCCGTTGATCGTGTTTCAGACCACCCAGAGTGTGTCGTGGGCCGGGTTGGCATTTTTCGTCGAGTCACTGCCACGCTTTCTCGCCTTCCCGGTGTGCGGCGCATTGTGTGACAAGTTTTCCCCGGTGCGCATCCTGCATATCAGCCAAGTCTACCGGGCGCTGGCGTGTGGGGTGGCGGTGGCACTGTACGCGGTGTTCGACGGCATTTATTGGATCGTGGGGCTTTCCGCGCTCTGCGGGGTGCTGACCACCCAGGGCATCATGGCCCGCGAAGTGCTGATGCCGCATGTTTTCCAGCAATACAGTTATGCCAAGACCCTCTCCTACTCGCAGATCGCCGACCAGAGCGGCTTGGTGCTGGGGCCGCTGATTGCCGCACTGATGCTGCAAGTGTGGACCTGGCATTGGGTGGTTCTGGGCATCGCCGGCCTGTTTGTGCTGGCGGACCTGGCCATGTGGGCCTGGCAGCGCAGCAATACAGTGACGCTTGCACACCATGCGCAGCACCGGGATATCTGGGTGCAACCGCTGCGTATTGCCTTCGGGCATATCCAGCAGTTGGCGGGGCTCAAGCGCTTGATTGCGCTGACGGTCGGGGTCAACTTGATCATCGGGGTCACGCTGGCCACGTCCGCCGCCATGGTCATCGGTCTCTACGCGGCAGACAAGGATGCCTACGCCCTGCTGCAAGCCGCCGGCGCCCTGGTGACCATCGCGATTCTGTTTTACCTGGCGCGCAGCGCACTGCCGCTGAAAGTGCTGGGTGGCCTGTCGTATGTGTTGATCGCCTTCGGCGCATTGATCACCGCCCTCAGCCCGACGCTGTGGGCTTACACCCTGGGCTTTTTGCTGGTGATCGGCTTCGACAAGATGTACAGCGTGTACATGCGCAGCGTCCGGCAAAAAGTCATCCCGGTGCAGGATTTCGGCAAGACCGTCGGTGTGATCACCCTGCTCAACAACCTGCCACAACCGATGGCCGGCCTGGCGGTTGCGCTGCTGGCCAGCCCGTTGGGCACGCAAACGGTGATCCTGCTGCTGACCGCGATCACCGCGTTGATCGGCGTGGCCGTGGCCTCAGGCTGGTACGCCACTGTGAAAGCGGAACTCGATGTCGGGTGACTCGATCAGTTCCTGCTCGGCCGCCCGCACTCGCTCGATCACGTGGGCGATGTCCTTGGCGTCGCCGTACTGGTAGGCCAGCTTGAGGTAACCCTGGAAGTGCCGCGCCTCGCTTTTCAGCAGGCCGAAGTAGAACTTGCCGAGTTCTTCGTCCAAATGCGGCACCAGGGCTTCGAAACGCTCGCAACTGCGCGCTTCGATAAAGGCGCCGACCACCAGCGTATCCACCAACTTGACCGGTTCGTGGCTGCGCACCACCTTGCGCAACCCGGAGGCATAACGCCCGGCGTGCAACTGGCGCAGTTCAACCTTGCGCTTTTTCATCAGGCGCATGACTTGTTCGTGGTGCACCAGCTCTTCGCGGGCCAGGCGCGACATCATGTTGATCAGGTCAACATGGCCGTGGTACTTGGCAATCAGGCTGAGGGCGGTGCTGGCGGCCTTGAATTCGCAGTTCTTGTGGTCGATCAGCAGGGTATCCTGATCGGCCAGCGCGGCCTGGACCCAGGCGTCGGGGGTGCGGCAGCCGAGGAATTCGTGGATTTCGGGCAGGTTCATCGGGCTCACGGGTAAAGGATCACAAAAGGGCGCCGATTATACCGACCGCGCCGCAGACCACCAGCCACCGGCCTTGATGTGCATCAACATGACGTCCGGCGAGCAGCAACTATAGTTGTTCCAGCCCGCCCCTTTTTGGAGATCCCGATCATGCAAGCCATTCGCAGCATCCTGGTGGTCATCGAGCCCGAGCATTCGGAAAGCCTGGCCCTCAAGCGCGCGAAGTTGATCGCCGGGGTCACCGGCGCGCACCTGCACCTGCTGGTGTGCGACCGCAAGCACGAGCACTCGGCGCTGTTGAGCCTGCTTAAATCCTCCCTGCAAGAGGACGGCTACAGCGTCACCACCGAGCAGGCCTGGAATGAGAGCCTGCACGAAACCATCATCGACGTGCAGCAGGCCGAAGGCTGTGGCCTGGTGATCAAGCAGCATTTCCCCGACAGCCCGTTGAAAAAGGCCCTGTTGACCCCGGCAGACTGGAAGTTGCTGCGCTACTGCCCAACGGCCGTGCTGCTGGTCAAGACCGCTACGCCGTGGGCTGGCGGGGTGATCCTGGCCGCGATCGATGTGGGCAACACCGATGGCGAGCACCGTTCGCTGCACAATTCGATCATCGATCATGGCTTTGATATCGCCAGCCTGGCCAAGGCGCAGCTGCATGTGATCAGCGCCCATCCGTCGCCCATGCTGTCGGCGGCGGACCCGACCTTCCAGCTCAAGGAGACCATCGAGGCGCGCTATCGCGAGCAATGCAAGGCCTTCCAGGCTGAGTTCGATGTGGACGATGCGCACCTGCATATCGAGGAAGGCCCGGCGGATGTGCTGATCCCGTTCGCGGCGCATAAATGGCAGGCGGCGGTAACCATCATCGGCACCGTGGCGCGCACCGGGCTTTCCGGGGCGCTGATCGGCAATACGGCGGAGGTGGTGCTGGATGAGGTGGAAAGCGACGTGCTGGTGCTCAAGCCGCAGGAGCTGATGGATCACTTGGAGGAACTGGCCACCCAGGCCTGACACGCAGGCCGGTGCTGGCTGGCTTCAAAGGTGGGAGCTTCATCAGTGCCCAAACGCGTCCTTGAGAAACCCCGGGGCGATATAGCGCTGGTAGTGGGCCTCGGACAAGATAAAGAACTCGCGGTCGATGGCGTCGCGCAAGTCCGGCAGGTTCCAGTCACGAAACTCCGGCAACAGCACCATGCCATAGGCTTCCAGGTTGGAAATCACCCGCGCGCCCCGGGCAATCAACTGATAGGCCCAGCAGTACTCGGACTGGTGCGGCACGAAGCGAATCTTGCGCTGCTCCAGCTGGCCGCGCAGGGTCTTGGGGTCGAAAATCTCCAGTTTGCCGGCCATCACCTGCACCAACAGCTGCTCCAGGCGCAGCCACACTGCCCGTTTTTCTTCTTCGTTATAGCCATTCCACTGGATCACTTCGTGGTGGAAACGCTTGCAGCCACGGCACACGAGATCGCCGTAAACCGTGGAGCAAGCGTTTCCACCACGAAGTGATCCAGTGGAATGGCTATAACGAAGAAGAAAAACGGGCAGTGTGGCTGCGCCTGGAGCAGCTGTTGGTGCAGGTGATGGCCGGCAAACTGGAGATTTTC
>Ga0153921_1000080_pt1 | contig 91315 bp, 67 predicted proteins | sample TSNJ005MetaG_FD_104691 | JGI IMG/M metagenome (GOLD analysis project Ga0153921, IMG submission 104691) | Attine ant fungus gardens microbial communities from New Jersey, USA - TSNJ005 MetaG | ecosystem: Host-associated > Fungi > Mycelium > Unclassified | place: USA: New Jersey, Brendon T. Byrne... | reverse complement strand
GCTCGCGAAGGTCGTTAACGATGACGCGGGCATTCTGAATGAACGCGGCGCTCTCAGGTTTTTCGCGAGCAAGCCCGCTCCCACAGAAAAGCAGATCTGTTTTCGCTCTGGTCTTTGCTTTTAACACTCAAGCCCGCCGAGAGGCCGCTGTGCTCTTGCTTTTGATTTTGATCTGACTGCCCCAATAAGCCCGAGGCCGAACGCAGGTATTGCGGAGCGGCGGCCCGCGGAGCAATGCCGTTTGGTGGACTTTGCCGCTTTTGCAAAGTGACTCGCTGTAAGAGCGAAACCATACGCCGCCGTTACCCAAATAACGGATATGTACCCAATCACTGAGCTGGCTTGCAGGCCATGGCATCAGGTTTTTGCAGCCAACTCCCGCAGCACCTTGAGCAATGTGGTCTCACCCTTAACCACGTCCGCCTGCTCAAAGCAGATCCAACCTTCGTTAAACCCATCAATCATGCGCATGCGCGGCATTGGATTCTGCGCGCCTTGCTCACGAAACATCGGCTCCCACGCATCGCGAGGCACCACCTGTGCTGTCACACCACGACCAAGCACTTCGGTCAACGTGCGAGCGATGTCGTTCGGGCTGACCCATTGGCCTTCCAACTCAACTACCCGACGCCCGCTCCAGTGTTGCTGCAACAATTGCGCAGCGAGGCGGCCGACGTCGGCGGTGGCGATCATCGGTACGGTCTTATCCAGCGGTTGCAGGAAGCTGTGGATCACTCCGTGTTCGCGGGCGGTGGCTACGTCGTAGGCGGCGTTTTCCATAAACCAGCCCGGACGCAAAAAGGTCACCGGCACGTTCAACGCGCTCAGCGCCTGTTCCATCAAGGTGCGCTGGGTCAGCAGGTTAAGGTGTTCGGCCTGGGCGCCAATGGTCGACAGGCACACCACTTTTTGCGGTGCCGCCGCCTCGATGGCTTGGGCGACGGCGGCAATCACCTTGCGCGCCTCGGGAAAACCCGGCTCCGGGTCGAAATCCGAAGGCGGCAGGATGAACACGCCGGTGGCGCCCTTGAACGCGTCGGTAAGCGCAGCAGCGTCGTCCATATTGGCGATGGCGACCTCGCAACCAAGGGCGGCCCATACGGCGCCTTTGCTGGCATCGCGAATGACTGCGCGCACGGGTTGACGATCGTTGAGGAGAAAGCGCGCGAGGGCGCCGCCGACTTTGCCTGTGATTCCGGTGATGACATACATGGTGTTTACGCCTGTTGTTCCAATGTGTGGATCAAGCATAAACACCGCCCTGGATTGACAGAATAGCGATCCCGTCACTGCATCAGTGACTCAAAATCACGAATCACCCAGCGGTGGCAGCCGGCGCTTTACCGGGGTTTTCTTGACGATGGCCGTGTTGGTTTCGGCGTACGCGTTGAGCCGGTCCAGCAGGGTGTCCAGTTGGTCCATGGTGCGCACATGCAGGCGTGCGATGAAGCAGTCATCGCCGGTCACCTTGTCGCACTCGGTGAACTCGGGGATCGCCTGGATCTGGCGCTCCACCTCCTGCAGTTTCCCGGGCAGTGGGCGGATGCGCACGATGGCTTGCAGCAGATAGCCAAAATGCTTGGGGTCAATGTCCACGGTGTAGTTCTTCAACACGCCACGCTCTTCCAGCCGTCGCAACCGCTCGCCGACGCTGGGGGAGGACAGGCCGGTGATACCCGCCAAGGCCTTGAGGGACAGGCGCGAATCGTCCATCAGCGCGGCGATCAGTTGTTGGTCAATGCTGTCAATCATGGTCGCTCCGAAAGCGATTGCTCAGGTTTGCCTAATAAGAATAGGCGAAATGCAAGGTTCGCCTTATTTAGAATCTGGAGTCGCTACAGGCCAGATTGCCATAATTGAGCCTCACTTGAGGAGCTCAATCATGGACAAATCCATACGTCGCGGTTCATGGGAAATGGTCGCCGCCATGCTCATATCCGGCACCATCGGCTGGTTCGTGCTGGTGTCGGGAGTGCCGGTGGTCGAAGTGGTGTTCTGGCGCTGCGTGATCGGCGCGCTGACGTTGCTGGTGGTGTGCTGGCTGCTCGGCTATCTGCGCCTGGACTTGCTGGACTACCGCAAACTCGGGCTGGCGATGCTCAGCGGCGTGGCGATCGTGGGCAATTGGTTGCTGCTGTTCGAGTCCTACGCCAGGGCATCCATTTCCATCAGTACAGCGGTGTATAACGTGCAGCCGTTCATGCTGGTGATGCTGGCAGCAGTGTTCCTGGGCGAGAAAATCACCGTGCAGAAGCTCGCCTGGCTGAGCGTGGCGTTCGTGGGAATGCTGGCGATTGTCACTGCCCATGGCGATCAGTCAAATACCGGGGACGACTATCTGGTGGGCGTGGCATTGGCGCTGGGCGCGGCGCTTTTGTACGCGATTGCCGCCCTGATCATCAAGCGCTTGAAGGAGGTGCCGCCGCATTTGATGGCGTTGATCCAGGTGACCACGGGCGCCTTGCTGCTGGCACCGCTGATGCAGTGGCACAGCCTTTCGGCGTCGATGGATGCCTGGGTCGCATTGCTGACCCTGGGCGTGGTGCATACCGGCTTGATGTACGTGTTGCTGTATGGCGCGATCCAGAAGCTGCCGACGGCAATTACCGGGGCGCTGTCATTTGTCTACCCGATCGCAGCAATCTTCGTCGACTGGATTGCCTTTGGGCATCGGCTGGGCTGGATGCAATGGCTGGGCGTGGCGGCCATTCTGCTGGCGGCGGCGGGATTGCAGCGGGGTTGGTGGTGGCGTTCGAAAACAGTGATGAGCGTCACGCCGTAGCATGACGCTCACCGGCGACTCAATGTGCGCCGCGCGGGATGGTCTTGAGCAGGTCATCCGGGCTGATATAACCTACCACGCTGCCCGGTTGCGGCAGGCCGAGGATGTGGCCCTTGATCTTGCCGATCACGTGCATCTCGCAAGGCTTGCAGTCGAACTTCAGCGTCAGCACTTCGTCGCCGTGGATCAACTGCATCGGCGCAACCTTGGTCTTCACCCCCGTCACACCCTTGGCCTGTTTGGGGCACAGGTTGAACGAGAACCGCAGGCAGTGCTTGGTGATCATCACCGGCACTTCGCCGGTTTCTTCGTGGGCTTCATACGCCGCATCGATCAGTTGCACACCGTGACGGTGATAGAAGTCGCGAGCCTTCTGGTTGTAGACGTTGGCCAGGAACGACAGGTGCGATTCCGGATACACCGGCGGCGGCGTGGTTTCTGCCTTGCGGCCGCCCCGTGGATGGGCCTGGATACGCGCCTCGGTCAGCGCCTCGATCACTTCACGGCGCAGGGCCTTGAGCTGCGAGTTCGGGATGAAAAACGCCTGCGGCGCATCCAGCTCGATCGCAGTGGCGTGGTACTGGGTGGTGCCCAGTTGGCCCAGCAGGTCACGCAGGGTTTCCAGGGCCTGTTCCGGCTTGTTGGCCACGCCAAACGGGCCGGGCAGGGCAACGCTGGCGCTGATGCCTTCTTCGCTGGTGACGGTCAGTTCCAGGCGATCTTCCTGCAGGCGAGCCGCCCATGACACGCCGATCCGGCGTTCGGCGGAAGTCTTCAGCAAAGCCTGCTGCCAGTTATGGTCCAGGTTGCGGTTCAACGGATGGTTCGGGCGCAGTTGGTGCAAGCCGGCCGGCATCTCGTTGGGTTCGACGCGGTAGCGATAGCGCTTCTCGCCGTCTTCTTCGAACGCACCTTTTGGCTCGGCGATGTTGGCGCGGAAACCTACCACTTCACGCTTGATCAGCACATTGAGGCCGTCGCCGTTGGACAGCGGCTCATGGGTGATCACTTGCAAGTCACGCTTGCCGGCTTTTTCCACCACACCCACCGGCAGGCCGGTAAAGGTTGGGGTGTCGAAGGCGCCGATGTCGACCTTGCGGTCGGTGACGAAGTAGTCGGTGCTGCCACGATGGAAGGTCTTTTCCGGGTCCGGCAGGAAGAAATGCGCGGTGCGGCCGCTGGAAGCGCGGGCCAGGTCCGGGCGGTCTTCAAGAATCTCGTCCAGGCGCTGGCGGTAATAGGCGGTGATGTTCTTCACATAGCCCATGTCCTTGTAGCGGCCTTCGATCTTGAACGAACGCACGCCGGCATCCACCAGGGCGCGCAGGTTGGCGCTCTGGTTGTTGTCTTTCATCGACAACAGGTGCTTTTCAAAGGCAACCACACGGCCCTGGTCATCCTTCAGGGTGTAGGGCAGGCGGCAGGCCTGGGAGCAATCGCCACGGTTGGCGCTGCGGCCATTCTGGGCGTGGGAGATGTTGCACTGGCCGGAGAAGGCCACGCACAAGGCACCGTGGATGAAGAACTCGATGGCGGCATCGGTTTCATCGGCAATCGCACGGATTTCCTGCAGGTTCAGCTCACGGGCCAATACCAACTGCGAAAAACCGGCCTGGTCGAGAAACTTGGCCCGGCCCAGGGTGCGGATGTCGGTCTGGGTGCTGGCATGCAGTTCGATGGGCGGGATATCCAGCTCCATCACCCCCAGGTCCTGGACGATCAGCGCGTCGACGCCGGCATCGTAGAGCTGGTGGATCAGCTTGCGCGCCGGCTCCAGCTCGTTGTCGTGCAGGATCGTGTTGATGGTGGTGAACACCCGCGCGTGGTAGCGCCGGGCGAACTCCACCAACTGCGCGATATCGCTCACGTCGTTGCAGGCGTTATGGCGCGCGCCGAAACTCGGGCCGCCGATGTACACGGCGTCGGCGCCATGCAGGATGGCCTCGCGGGCGATGGCAACATCGCGCGCAGGGCTGAGCAATTCCAGGTGATGCTTGGGCAAGGACATAGTTTTTTTAGTCAGGCTTGTCACGGAGGCGGGCATTGTAGCTGTGAAATGCGCTATCGACATCTATCAAGCCCCAGGTGTGCTCCCAAATTGGAATGCACTCAACGGTGGGAGCCGGGCTTGCCCGCGATGCAGACACCGCGGTGTATCAGTGACACCGCGGCGATCCCATCGCAGCCTCGCTGGGGCTCGACAGCTCCCACATCTGATCATCGTTGGTTGATATAGAGCGTTTGGCTCAGCCCTTGGCGGCCATCGCAGTGACTTCAACCCGCATGCCTTCGACGGCCAGGGCGGCAACACCAACCGCCGCACGCACCGGCCAGGGCTTGGCGAAGTAGCGCTTGTAGACTTCATTGAAAGCGGCGCGGTCGGCCATGTCGGTCAGGTAGATGGTCAGGTGCATGACCCGGTCAATCGAACTGCCGGCACGTTCGAGCGCAACCTTGAGGGCTTGCAGGGTGCATTCGCTTTGCAGGGTGATGTCGCCAAGCTCCAGGCTGCCGTCGGCGCGGGTAGGGATTTGCGTGGAGACGAGGATGCCGTTGAAGCCGATGACGTCGGAGGAGATGGAGTCCGGGTCGAGATCGGGGGTGAAGGCGAGGTCGTGGTTGGCCATGGGATTCCCTTGGGTGACGTCAGAAAGAAGGCCGATATGGTCCCCGAAAAAAAGGCCCGGGGCAAACCCGGGCCTTTTCGGCGAAGCAGCAAGGTAAAACGAAAGTCCACGATCAACCGTGTTTGTTTAACTAGCCTGTTGTTTCGTGGATAGTTTAATTGCCAATAGTTGCGTGCGCAGGTGCACTGCCGATTAAACTCGATTAATTAAAATTCACTGTGCATATGCGCACGCTGCTGTAGTTTTAACCCTGTCTTAGCCGCTCTGCTTCGACAACATCCTTTGGTTTGCCGCCGCAGTCTCTGCGGCGGATTTTTTATGGGCGCTGATGTATATATATTTAACTTATTTATAAAGTGGCACTTTGATAGTTGGTTGAATCAAACTATCAGTACACCAAGAGAGGCTTGTGCCTGCCCCATTTCGCACAACTGCTGTGCAAGATGAGGGATTAATCCACCGCCGCTGAATGCCTATAGTTCTTTCACCGCCGCAGCGCCCCACGGGGCATGCGAAATCCAGCCGTAGATTGAGGTGATCATAATGAATAGCGAATTCAAGCCTGACGTGGCCGATACCCAACCGCAGCACCTGCTCGATGCCGAATACTTTGAATACAGCAAGGCCGCCAATCCCATCAGCGCCAACCTGATCACGCGCATTCCCTATCACAGCTTCCCGGCCTCGCTGTACGACAGTGGGCCCTCTCGGGTAGTGCCGCTGGACCTCAGCGATGCCTTGGGTTGCGAAGGTCCGGCCACCGGTCCGGGGCTGTGTGCGAACTTCATTCGCCTGAACGCCGGCGATACGCTGGAACTGCACCCCAACGCCACCTCACAGGTGTTTTATGTCATCGCCGGGCAGGGCAGTGTGGTTCAGGGCGCGCACCGCATCGACTGGACCAAAGGCTGCTTCATTGCGCTGCCAGGTCTGCAGCAAGCGCGGTTCAGCGCATCAGAGGATGCGCGCCTGTATTACGTCCACGATGAGCCGCTGTTGCGTTACCTGGGCGTGATCCGCAGTGCCGATCGCTTCGTGCCGACGCTGTATCCCGCGGAGCTGGCCAACGCAAAACTGCGGGAAGCGGCCGATGATCCCCGCGCTCAGGACCGTAGCCGTATCAGCATCCTGCTGGGCAATCGCAACTTCCCGCAGACTCGCACCGTGACCCATGTGCTATGGGCGATGTACGGCATCCTGCCGCCGGGGTCGATTCAGAAGCCCCACCGACACCAGTCGATTGCGCTGGATTTCATCATTGATTGCCCCAAGGGCTGCTATTCGCTGGTGGGCACCGAACTGGACGCCGATGGGCAGATCCGCAACCCGGTGCGGGTCGACTGGTCGCCGGGCCTGGCGTTCGTGACGCCGCCAGGTTACTGGCATGCCCACTTCAATGAGTCCGACACGGAAGCCTTCCTGATTCCGATCCAGGATGCGGGGCTGCAAACCTATCTGCGGTCGCTGGATATCCGCTTCAACTGAGACGTTTCCAGTGCGGTGTTTCGCCCAGTTGCTCGACGATAAAGTCGATGAAGCACCGCACTTTGGAAGACACGATGCGCTTGGGTGGATAAACGAACCAAACCGCCGATTCACGGCCTGCGATGCGGATATCCCACTCAGGCAACCACACCAGCAACTCGCCGGTTTCAATGGGTTTGGCTACCAGCCAGTCGGGCAGCAAGGCAAATCCCAGGCCCTGTTGTGCGGCGATCAATTGTGCGTCCAGGTCGTTGATCCGGATGCTGTCTTTATGCACCAGCGGTGACACCTCACGCCCGTTGGCAAATGCGCTGTCAGCCGCCCCCAGAATCGCCGGCATGGCAGCCAGGTCGGCAGGGTTGACCGGCGCCGGATACTCCCGGCAAAACGCCGGGCTGGCCACCAGCCGGTAGCGCTCATCGCAGATCTTGCGTGCCTTCAACGTGGAATCCGCCAGGGTGCCAATGCGGATCGCCAGGTCCGCGCCGGCATGAATCAGGTTGACGTGGCTGTCGTCCAGCACCAGTTCCAGCTTGATCTGCGGGTAGCGGGCCAGGAAGGCATTCAAGGTGGGAAGGACATGGTGACGGGCAAAGGCGGGCGGCAGGTTGAGCTTGAGCACGCCCCGTGGTTGTTCGTTCAGCGCGGAGGTGGCCGCCTTGGCTTGTTCCAGCTCGTCCAGCACCCGGCGTGCGTGCGTCAGGAATGTCTGGCCACCCTCGGTCAGGTGCAGCGTACGGGTAGAGCGGTTGAACAAGGCGATGCCGAGGTCCTGTTCAAGGTCCTTCACGTAGCGTGAAACCGTGGAAGCCTTGATGCCAAGCCGGTCGGCGGCACGGGAGAAGTTATTGCCCTCGGCGGCTTCGACAAAGGCGGTTAACGCAGCGAAGTAATCCAAGGGCGGCCTCGACTTGACGGTGGGTTGCCTGGCGCTACAGCGGCGTCAGCACGTTCATCACGGTGTCCAGCGCCACCCGGGTATCGTCCAGTTGCACCAGGGAGGCATGCCGCGCGCCGAGGGCGTCACGGTTCTTGATCGCGGTGAGGATCGCTTTGTGCCGGGGCAGGCTGAGGCCCTGGATGTCGGGGCGACGGTTGGTGATGTTGATGGACTCGCGAAGTGGCAGCGACAGCATGTTGCACATGTAGGCCAGCAAGTCGTTGCGGGTCGCATCGGCAATCGCCCGGTGGAAGTCCAGGTCGGCCTGCAGCAACGTTTCGTGGGTATTGGCGGTTTCCATGCCGAGGTAGGCTTTTTCGATGGTAGCAATGTCGTCGTCGGTGGCGGTGGTCGCAGCCATGGCGGCGATTTCCGGCTCGAGGATCCGGCGCACACCGGCCAGGGTGTTGAAAAACTCGCTGTGGGGTGTCGACTGCATCAGCCAGGTCAGCACGTCCGGGTCCAGCAAGTGCCACTGCACCCGTGGGCGCACCACGGCGCCAACCTTGGGCTTGGAAATCACCAGGCCCTTGGCGCTCAGCACCCGGGTCGCCTCACGCAATACCGAGCGGCTGACCTTGTACTCCTCGCACAAGGTGGCCTCCATGGGCAACCGTTCTTCCGGCTTGAAGCGTCCGGAAACGATATGCATGCCCAAGTCCTGAACGATTTGGGCGTGCATGCTCTTGCGCGGCTTGGTCGGCTGCTGATCCATAACAGGGAGGCTACTCTGGCGAAATACGCGGCATCATAGCATTGCTCCCGTCCCAATTAGTGGGAATGACGCGGCACTTCGGCGCCACGGCAGCCCACCAGGAAGTCGAAGTCGCAGCCCTGGTCTGCCTGTAATACGTGGTCGATGTACAGCTGCCGGTAACCCCCGACAATCAGCTGCTCGGGCGGCGCAAGGTCGGCCATGCGCGCCGCCAGTTCGGCGTCCGGGATGTCCAGGTGCAGGCGGCCATTGGCGCAATCGAGTTCGATCCAGTCGCCTTCCTTGACCGTCGCTAATGGACCGCCGGCCGCCGCTTCCGGCGCCACGTGCAACACCACGGTGCCGTAGGCCGTGCCGCTCATGCGCGCATCGGAAATCCGCACCATGTCGGTCACGCCCTGGGCCAGCAGTTTGGCCGGCAAGCCCATGTTGCCGACTTCCGCCATGCCCGGATAACCCTTGGGCCCGCAGTTTTTCATCACCAGGATCGAGTTGGCATCCACGTCCAGTTCCGGGTCGTTGATCCGTGCCTTGTACATGTCGAAGTTCTCGAACACCACGGCACGCCCGCGATGCTGCATCAGCTCGGGACTGGCAGCCGAGGGCTTGAGTACCGCACCCAGTGGCGCGAGGTTGCCCCGCAGCACACAAATGCCGCCGTCGGCGCGGATCGGGTTGTCGAGGGTGCGGATCACTTCGTCCTGGCCGTAGATCGGCGCTTCCCGGGTGTTTTCGCCGAGGGACTTGCCGTTGACGGTCAAGGCATTCGGGTGCGGTATCAGGTTGGCCTCACCGAGGCGGCGCAGCACCGCCGGCAGGCCGCCAGCGTAGTAGAACTCCTCCATCAGGAAGCGCCCGGACGGCTGCAGGTCGACGATGGTCGGCATGCCACGGCCCATGCGGGTCCAGTCGTCCAGGTCGAGCTCGACGCCGATGCGCCCGGCGATGGCTTTCAGGTGAATCACGGCGTTGGTCGAGCCGCCGATGGCTGCGTTGACGCGAATCGCGTTTTCGAAAGCCTCCTTGGTCAGGATCTTCGACAGCTTCAGGTCTTCACGCACCATCTCCACCGCACGCATGCCGGACATGTGCGCCAGTACATAACGCCGCGCATCCACCGCGGGAATCGCCGCGTTGTGGGGCAGGGAAGTGCCGAGTGCTTCGGCCATGCAGGCCATGGTCGAGGCGGTGCCCATGGTGTTGCAGGTGCCCGCCGAGCGGGACATGCCGCCTTCGGCCGCGAGGAAATCGTCGAGGGTAATGGTGCCCGCCTTGACCTGTTCGCTGAGCTGCCACACCACGGTGCCCGAGCCGATGTCCTGGCCCTTGTGCTTGCCGTTGAGCATCGGCCCGCCGGTGACGACGATCGCCGGCACGTCGCAACTGGCGGCGCCCATCAGCAGCGCCGGGGTGGTCTTGTCACAGCCGGTCAGCAGCACCACGCCGTCGATGGGGTTGCCGCGAATGGCTTCCTCCACGTCCATGCTGGCCAGGTTACGGGTGAGCATCGCGGTGGGGCGCAGGTTCGATTCGCCGTTGGAGAACACCGGAAATTCCACTGGAAAGCCACCGGCTTCGATCACGCCGCGTTTCACATGCTCGGCAATCTGGCGGAAGTGCGCGTTGCAGGGCGTCAGCTCCGACCAGGTATTGCAGATCCCGATGATCGGTTTGCCGTGGAACTGATGATCGGCAATCCCCTGGTTTTTCATCCAGCTGCGGTACATGAAGCCGTTTTTATCGGCGGTACCAAACCAGCTGGCGGAGCGCAGGACGGGCTTTTTCTCGGACATGGCTGACTCTCTTATTGTAAGACTATATTGATCCATTCTCGGCTTAACATAGGCGTAAATTCGGGCGTTTGGAAGTGTTGTTGATTAAATAGTATTACTATATAGTCAGATTCAACGAGGCCTGGCCCTGGCGGTTTTCCGCGAGAGGCGACCCGAAACGCTCTATAAAAATAACAATCGGAGACCGCTCACATGAGCCAGGAACAGCGGCTGATACGTCGCATCACGCTGAAACTGATTCCCTTCCTGATCTTGCTGTACCTGATTGCCTACGTGGATCGCTCGGCCGTGGGCTTCGCCAAATTGCACATGGGCGCGGATGTCGGCATCGGCGATGCGGCGTATGGATTGGGAGCAGGGCTGTTCTTTATTGGCTACTTCCTGCTGGAAATCCCCAGCAACCTGATGCTCGACCGTTTCGGCGCGCGGCGCTGGTTCGCACGAATCATGGTGACCTGGGGCGCGATTACCATCGGCATGGCATTCGTCCTGGGCCCCCACAGTTTCTATGTGATGCGCTTTCTGCTGGGCGCCGCCGAAGCCGGGTTCTTCCCGGGTGTCCTCTACTACATCACCCAATGGTTCCCGGTGAGGCACCGCGGCAAGATCCTCGGGCTGTTCATCCTGTCCCAACCCATCGCGATGATGATCACCGGCCCCGTGGCGGGCGGCTTGCTCGGCATGGACGGGATACTCGGCCTGCACGGCTGGCAGTGGTTGTTCATCGTCATCGGCACCCCAGCGATCCTGCTGACCTGGCCGGTGCTGCGCTACCTGCCGGATGGGCCGCAACAGGTGAAATGGATGGACCAGGCGGAGAAGGCCTGGCTCACCGGCGAGCTGGCCAAAGACCTGCAAGCCTACGGCCAGACCCGGCACGGCAACCCGCTGCATGCGCTGAAGGACAAGCGCGTGCTGCTGCTGGCGCTGTTCTACCTGCCGGTGACTTTGAGCATCTATGGCCTGGGCCTCTGGCTGCCGACCTTGATCAAGCAGTTTGGCGGCAGCGACCTGACCACCGGGTTTGTGTCGGCAGTGCCCTACATCTTCGGGATCATCGGTTTGCTGATCGTCCCGCGCAGTTCCGATCGCCTGAATGATCGCTACGGTCATCTCGCCGTGCTCTACGTGTTGGGCGCCATCGGCCTGTTCCTCAGCGCCTGGCTGACAGTGCCGCTGTGGCAACTGGCAGCGCTGTGCCTGGTGGCGTTTGCGCTGTTTTCTTGCACGGCGGTGTTCTGGACCTTGCCGGGACGTTTCTTTGCCGGCGCGAGTGCAGCGGCGGGGATCGCCTTGATCAACTCGGTGGGTAACCTCGGCGGCTACATCGGGCCGTTCGTGATCGGCGCCCTCAAGGAGTACACCGGCAACCTTGCGTCGGGCTTGTACTTCCTGGCGTGCGTGATGCTGTTCGGGGTGGTGTTGACCGGGGTGGTCTATCGGTTGCTGGAGCGCAGGCACGTGCTGCCGCCCGATCAGTTCGCCGCCAGCGCCCGTGGCGCCACGCGTACTTAATTGGCAATCAGGAGAACACTCATGGGGTTAGTGCAGTTTGAATTGAACAACGGCGAACGCCGGGTGGGCGTGGTCGACGGCGATCAGGTACGCGAGGTGCGGGCCGCCCGCACGGTACGCGACCTGGCACTCGCCGCCATCGAGGCTGGCGTCACCTTGCAACAGCACATAGACCACCTCGGCCTGGCCGAGAGCCACGACTACGCCAGACTGCTGGCCGCGCAGAAGATCTTGCCACCGCTGGATCACCCGGACCCGGCCCACACGCTGGTCAGCGGTACCGGCCTGACCCACCTGGGCAGTGCGTCGGCGCGGGACAAGATGCACCAGAACGCCAGTGACGAAAGCGCGATGACCGACAGCATGCGCATCTTCAAATGGGGCGTGGAGGGCGGCAAACCGGCTGCTGGCCAGGCCGGTGTGCAGCCGGAATGGTTCTACAAGGGCGACGGCAGCATCGTGGTGCGTCCGGGCCAGCCATTCCCGTGGCCAGCGTTTGCCGAAGACGCCGGCGAAGAGCCGGAAATCGCCGGGCTGTATGTGATTGGTCACGACGGCAAGCCGTATCGCCTGGGCTACGCGGTGGGCAACGAGTTTTCCGACCACGTGATGGAGCGCAAGAATTACCTGTACCTGGCCCACTCCAAGCTGCGCAGTTGCAGCTATGGTCCCGAGTTGCGCCTGGGTGAACTGCCCCGGCACCTGGCGGGCACCAGCCGTATCGTGCGCAATGGCGAGGTGTTGTGGCAGCACGAATTCCTCAGTGGCGAAGCCAACATGTGCCACAGCCTCGAAAACCTTGAATACCACCATTTCAAATACACCCAGTTCCTGCGCCCAGGTGACGTGCATATCCATTTCTTCGGCACCGCCACCTTGTCGTTTGCCGACGGCATTCGTACCCAGCCAGGCGATGTGTTTGAAATCAGCCAGGCCGAATTCGGCGCGCCATTGATCAACGGCATTGCCGTGGCCAACAGCGGCGTGGCACCTGGCGGCATAGGCACCCTTTGAAGGAGACAGGCATGACCCGGATTTGTGGCCACAACTACATCGGCGGCCAGCGCAGCGCTGCCGGCAGCATCACCCTGCAGAGCATCGACGCCACCAGTGGCGAGGCATTGCCCTTTGATTTCTACCAGGCCACCGCGCAGGAGGTCGACGCCGCGGCCAACGCCGCCGCTCAGGCTTACCCGGCTTATCGCAGCCTGAGCGCGCAGCATCGTGCGTCGTTCCTGGAGGCGATAGCCGATGAACTGGACGCCCTGGGCGATGACTTTGTCGCCCTGGTCTGCCGCGAAACGGCATTGCCCGCCGGGCGTATCCAGGGTGAGCGCGGTCGTACCAGCGGCCAGATGCGGTTGTTCGCCAAGGTACTGCGGCGCGGTGATTTCTACGGCGCGCGGATCGACCAGGCGCTGCCGAATCGTCAGCCCTTGCCGCGCCCGGATCTGCGTCAATACCGCATCGGCCTGGGGCCGGTCGCGGTGTTTGGGGCGAGCAATTTCCCCCTGGCCTTTTCCACTGCCGGTGGCGACACCGCCGCCGCGCTGGCGGCCGGTTGCCCGGTGGTGTTCAAGGCCCACAGCGGCCACATGGCCACCGCCGAGCGGGTCGCCGATGCGATCATGCGGGCGGCCGAGCGCACAGGTATGCCCGGCGGCGTGTTCAACATGATCTTCGGCGGCGGTGTGGGGGAAGCGCTGGTCAAGCACCCGGCGATCCAGGCCGTGGGTTTCACCGGCTCGCTCAAGGGCGGCCGGGCGTTGTGCGATATGGCGGCGGCACGCCCGCAACCGATCCCGGTGTTCGCCGAGATGTCCAGCATCAACCCGGTGATCGTCTTGCCCCAGGCCCTGCAAACCCGGGCAGACACCATCGCCCGCGACCTGGTCGCCTCGGTGGTGCAGGGGTGCGGCCAGTTCTGCACGAACCCGGGCCTGGTGATCGGGATTGCCTCGCCAGCGTTCACAGGCTTCACCCAACAGGTCGCCCAACTGATCGGCGGCCAGCCCGCGCAAACCATGCTCAATGCCGGCACCTTGAACAGCTACGGCAAAGGCCTGCACACGCTGCTGGCCCATCCTGGCATCGAGCACCTGGCGGGCCAGACGCAAACCGGCAATCAGGCGCAGCCACAGCTGTTCAAAGCGGACGCCAGCCTGCTGATCAACGGCGATGAAGTGCTGCAGGAGGAAGTGTTCGGCCCCACCACGGTGTTCGTGGAAGTCGCCGACCAGGTCCAACTCACTGCGGCGTTGCACGGCCTGCACGGCCAATTGACCGCGACGATCATCGGCGAGCCGGCGGATTTCACCCAGTTCGGCGAGTTGACGCCGCTGCTGGAGCAAAAGGTTGGCCGCATCCTGCTCAACGGCTACCCCACGGGCGTCGAGGTGTGTGACGCGATGGTCCATGGCGGGCCGTATCCGGCGACTTCGGATGCCCGTGGCACTTCCGTGGGCACCCTGGCGATCGAGCGTTTCCTGCGACCTGTGTGCTTTCAGAATTACCCTGATAGCCTGCTCCCCGACGCGCTGAAGAATGCCAACCCGTTGTGCATTCAGCGTCTGGTAGATGGGCAGCCGTCGCGCGACGCGCTGTAACCGGTACCACCTGAAAACAACAAGAAAGCAGGAGGTTTCATGTCGTGGACCGCAGTCACACCGCACCGGGCTCGGCTGGGCGAAGGGCCGTTCTGGGATGTACCGGGCCAGGCCTTGTATTGGGTGGACATCATCGGCCAGCAGGCCTTGCGCCTGCAGGGCGGGCAATTGCACACCTGGCAATTGCCTGAGCCGGTCTCGGCGTTTATCCCGTGCGCCAGCGGCGATGCACTGGTGACCCTGAGCAGCGGCGTGTATCGCCTCGACCTCGATTCGACGCCGAGCGATCCACGCCTGACCTTGCTTTGCGTCGCCGATCCGCAAGCGGGCAACCGTGCCAACGAAGCCCGCTGCGACGCCCAGGGCCGGCTGTGGCTGGGCACCATGCAGAACAACATCGGCGAGCACGGTGAAGACTTGCCGGTGCTGCGACGTTCCGGCGGCCTGTTCCGGGTCGATACCGACGGGCAGGTCACGCCGTTGCTGCAAGGCTTGGGCATTCCCAACACCTTGCTCTGGAACGACGCCGCCACCCACGTGCATTTCGGCGACAGCCTGGACGGCACGCTCTATCAATATCCGATTAATGAACAGGGCCAGCTCGCACCTGCGCAAGTCTGGTTCGGGCCTCACTCCCGGGGTGGCCCGGACGGCTCGGCCATGGACGCCGAAGGCTATATCTGGAACGCCCGCTGGGACGGCAGCTGCCTGCTGCGGCTGACGCCGGACGGTGAAGTTGACCGGGTCATCGAATTGCCGGTCAGCCGTCCCACCAGTTGCGTGTTCGCAGGCCCCGACCTCAAGACCTTGTACATCACCAGTGCCGCCAGCCCGCTGGATCACCCGCTGGACGGTGCGGTGCTGGCCATTGAGGTCGATGTGCCGGGGAAAACCTGCCACCGCTTTGCAGGATAACCAACAGGCTGTTTAACGCACTCAAAAACAACAACAAGGAGTCACCCTATGAATCGTCGTCGTGGTATCCGTTCCCTGTGCTGCGCCGCTGTGGCGGTGTCCGCCGTCGGCCTGAGCAGCCTGTTGCTGGCGGCCGAGCCGGTGAAGATCGGCTTTCTGGTCAAGCAGGCGGAAGAGCCCTGGTTCCAGACCGAATGGGCCTTCGCCGAAAAGGCCGGCAAGGACAAGGGCTTCGAGGTGATCAAGATCGCCGTGCCCGACGGCGAAAAAACCCTCTCGGCCATCGACAGCCTGGCGGCCAACGGTGCCAAGGGTTTTGTAATTTGCCCGCCGGACGTGTCCCTCGGCCCGGCGATCATGGCCAAGGCCAAAGCCAACGGCTTGAAAGTGATCGCCGTGGATGACCGTTTTGTGGACGCCAAGGGCAACTTCATGGAAGACGTGCCTTACCTGGGCATGGCCGCGTTTGAAGTGGGCGAGAAGCAGGGCAGTGCCATGGCCACTGAAGCGAAAAAACGTGGCTGGGACTGGAAGGACACCTATGCGGTGATCAACACCTACAACGAACTCGATACCGGCAAAAAGCGCACTGATGGCTCGGTCAAATCCCTGAAGGCCGCGGGCATTCCGGATGACCACATCCTGTACGCAGCCCTCAAGACCCTCGACGTCCCCGGCAGCATGGACGCCACCAACTCGGCGCTGGTCAAGCTGCCCGGCGGCGCGAAAAACCTGATCATCGGCGGCATGAATGACAACACCGTGCTTGGCGGCGTGCGCGCCACCGAAAGCGCCGGGTTTGCGGCGGCGAATGTCATCGGCATCGGCATCAACGGCACCGATGCCATTGGCGAATTGAAGAAAGCCAACAGCGGCTTCTTCGGCTCGATGCTGCCCAGCCCGCACATCGAAGGCTACAACACCGCGAGCATGATGTTCGAGTGGGTCACTACGGGTAAGGAGCCGCCGAAGTACACGGCCATGGATGAGGTGACGCTGATCACCCGCGAGAACTTCAAGCAGGAGCTGGAAAAGATCGGTTTGTGGAACTGATGGCCGCTGACGTTTCCCGGCAGCCCTGCTAACGCCGGTACTGTGGGATCTGTCGAGCTTTGGCGAGGCTGCGATAGCGGTGGGTCAGGCACCTTGGATATTGATAGTGCCGACGTCATCGCAGCCTCGCTGAAGCTCGACAGCTCACACAGGTTTAGTCGGCAGAGAATTTCAGCACGGTATTCTGCGTGTAGGTCTGGCCAGGATCGAGACGGGTAGAGGGTAAGCTCGGCTGGTTGGGGCCGTCGGGAAAATGCTGGGTTTCCAGGGTGAACGCACTCCAGTGGGCGTAAGGCTTGCCACCCTTGCCCTTGATCGTCCCGTCGAGGAAGTTGCCGGTATAGAACTGCACGCCAGGCTCGCTGGTATACAGCTGCAAGCGGCGACCGGACTGCGGGTCACGAACGTCGGCGGCCAGTTTGCCGATATCACCCTTGGCATCCAGCACCCAGTTGAAGTCAAAGCCACCTTGTTTAGGTTCGGCGAATTTCAGCTGGGGATGATCGTCCTTGATGTGCTGGCCGATGGCAGTGGGCTTGAGAAAGTCCATCGGCGTACCGGCGACCGGGGCCAGTTCGCCGGTGGGAATCAGGGTGCTGTTGACCGGGGTGTAATGGCTGGCATGCAGGGTGGCGACCTGCTTGAGCACATCACCGCTGCCGGCGCCGGCGAGGTTGAAGTAACTGTGGTTGGTGAGGTTGAGCACCGTGGGTTTGTCGGTGGTGGCCTTGTAGTCGATGTGCAGTTCGTTCTTGTCGTTGAGGCTATAGGTGACATCGACTTTCAGGTTGCCGGGGAAACCCATCTCGCCGTCCTTGGACAGGTAGCTCAGGGTCACGCCCACCGAATCGTCCTGCTTGACCGGCTGGGCTTTCCACACATGCTTGTCGAAACCTTGCGGGCCGCCGTGCAGCGAGTTCGGCCCGTCGTTGAGGGGCACTTGATAGCGTTTGCCGTCCAGTTCAAAGCTGCCCTTGTCCAGGCGGTTGCCAAAACGGCCGATGGTCGCGCCGAAGAACGCGGTACCGGCCTGGTAGCCCTGGACGTCATCGAACCCCAGCACCACGTCGGCGAACTGGCCGTGTTTGTCGGGTACTTTCAGCGACTGCAAGACCGCGCCATAGGTGATGACCGTGGCTTGTACGCCATGACTGTTACGCAACACATACTGCTCGACGGCGGTGCCGTCATTGGTTTTACCGAAGGGTTTGTGTTCGCTGGACAAGCCAGCCGCCTGAGCGCCCAGGCTGGCCACCGCCAGGGAGAGGCCAAGGCCGGTAAGCAGGAATCGGGATTGCCGCATGACTGAGCTACCTTTATTGTTGTTAATTAAATAGTTCTACTATTTATTCGGCTGCAGGGCTGATTTATAGCCAATATCGCAAAACATGCAATATAAAATAAGACTAAATACAGCGGAGTGACTGCCCCATGAACACTGAAAAACAGCCCGGCGCGCAGGCGATGTACCCGGACCTGCGGGATAAAACCGTGCTGATCTCCGGCGGTGCTTCCGGGATAGGCGAGGCCATGGTGCGTGCCTTCGCACGCCAGGGGGCCAAGGTAGCCTTCGTGGACCGGGCGCAAGGGCAGGGCGACCGATTGGCGGCGATATTGTCGGCCGAGGGCCATGCCGTCGAATTCGCCCATTGCGATATCACCGACGAGATCGCGTACAAGGCCGCGATAGCGTGCCTGGCGCAGAGCCTTGGACCGATCGACGTGCTGGTGAACAATGCCGCCAACGACGTTCGGCACACCCTGGATGAAATCGACTCGGAGCGGTTCGACCAACTGATTTCGGTCAACCTGAAGCACGGGTTTTTCGCGGCCCGGGCCGTGGTGCCGATGATGAAGGCCGCAGGCGGTGGGTCGATCATCAACCTGGGTTCCATCGGCTGGATGATGGCTTCCAGCGGCTACCCGGTATACGCCGCCAGCAAAGCCGCCGCCCACGGCATGACCCGGGCCCTTGCGCGGGAGCTTGGGCCCAGCCGTATCAGGGTCAATACGCTGGTGCCGGGCTGGGTGATGACCGAGAAACAACTGGCGATGTGGGTGGATGACGCGGCCCGGGAGTTGATCGCCCGCAGCCAGTGCCTGCCGGGCAGTGTGGAGCCGGAACATATCGCCAATATGGCGCTGTTCCTGGCCTCTGATGTATCGGCGATGTGTACCGCACAGAACTTCATTGTGGACGGTGGATGGGTCTAGGCCGGGGAAGGGTCGCCATCCCGGATGCAACGAATCGCCGCCCGGGGCCTCATACAGTAACGAACGGTGGTTCATATGCAGCCACCGCAACCGACTACTTCATGGGTGCAGGTGATTGATTTATGACGGACGCCGATAAGAAACATGTGGCCTGGCTGGTGGAACAATCGATGCTGCATGCCGCCAAGCAGCGCGCCAGGCTTTATTCGGGGCAAGGCCGGTTGTGGCAACAGCCATATGCCCATACCCGGCCCCGTGATGCTTCAGCCCTGGCATCGGTGTGGTTCACGGCCTATCCGGCGTCCATCGTCACCCGCGAGAACGGCAGCGTACTGGAGGCCCTGGGCGATGAAACCTTGTGGCACGCGCTGTCGAAAATCGGCATCCAGGGCATCCATAACGGCCCGCTGAAACGCTCGGGCGGTCTATCCGGCACCGAGCACACCCCCACCATTGACGGCAATTTTGACCGCATCAGCTTCGACATCGACCCGCAACTGGGCACCGAAGCCCAGCTTCAGGCGCTGGCCCGCATGGCCGCCGCGCACAACGCAGTGATCATCGACGATGTGATCCCGTCCCACACCGGCAAGGGCGCGGACTTCCGCCTGGCCGAGATGGCCTACGAAGACTATCCCGGGCTCTACCACATGGTGGAGATCCGCGAAGAAGACTGGCCGCTGCTGCCCGACATCAGCGAGGGCCGCGATGCGCAGAACCTCAGCCCGCAGCAGGTCGACGTGCTCAGGGACAAGCACTACATCGTCGGCCAGTTGCAACGGGTGATCTTCTTCGAACCCGGGGTCAAGGAAACCGACTGGAGCGCGACCGATGTGGTCATCGGCGTGGACGGCAAGCCCCGGCGCTGGGTGTACCTGCATTACTTCAAGGAAGGGCAGCCGTCGCTGAACTGGCTGGACCCGACCTTCGCCGCGCAGCAGATGATCATTGGCGATGCCCTGCACGCCATCGACGTGATGGGGGCGAAGATCCTGCGCCTGGACGCCAACGGTTTCCTTGGCGTGGAACGAAAACTGGAAGGTAACGCCTGGTCTGAAAGCCATCCGCTGTCCATCACCGGCAACCAGATCCTGGGCGGCGCGATTCGCAAGGCGGGCGGGTTCAGCTTCCAGGAACTGAACCTGACGGTGGACGACATCGCCGCCATGTCCCACGGCGGCGCCGACCTGTCCTACGACTTCATCACGCGCCCGGCTTACCAGCACGCGTTATTGATGGGCGACACCGAATTCCTGCGCCTGATGCTGCGGGAGATGCACACCCTGGGCATCGACCCCGGCTCGCTGATCCACGCCTTGCAGAACCATGACGAGCTGACCCTGGAACTGGTGCACTTCTGGACGTTGCACGCCCATGACACCTACCTCTATCAGGGGCAGACCTTTCCCGGCGGCATCCTGCGCGAGCATATCCGTGAGCAGATGTACGAACGCCTGGCTGGCGAACACGCGCCGTATAACCTGAAGTTCGTGACCAATGGCGTGTCCTGCACCACCGCCAGCATCATCACGGCGGCGCTGGGTATTCGCGACCTTGAGGCGATTACCCCGGCGGATATCCAGCAGATCCGCCAGATTCACCTGCTGCTGGTGATGTACAACGCGATGCAACCGGGGGTGTTTGCACTGTCCGGCTGGGACCTGGTGGGCGCATTGCCGTTACCGGCGCAGGAGGTGGCCCACTTGATGCTGGATGGCGACACACGCTGGATCCATCGCGGCGCCTATGACCTGGTGGACCTGAATCCGGATGCGGAGCAATCCGCCGGGCAGATGCCACGCCCGAAAACCTTGTATGGCAGCCTGATCAGCCAGTTGGCCGACCCGGATTCGTTTGCCTCGCAACTGCAAAGAATCCTCGCGGTGCGCCGAGCCTACGACATCGCCGCCAGCCGCCAGATCCTGGTGCCGGATGTGCAGCACCCGGGGCTGTTGATCATGGTGCACGAGCTGCCGGCGGGCAAAGGTACCCAGATCACGGCGCTGAACTTCGGCTCGACGCCGATTACTGAAACCCTGCACCTGCCCGATATTGCGCCCGGGCCGGTGGTGGACATCATCAATGAGCGGGTGGAGGGCGATCTGACGCCCGAGGGTGATTTCACCATCACCCTGGATGCGTATGAAGGCTTGGCGCTGCGGGTAGTGATCTGATCCACTGATCCACTGCAGGAGCGAGCCAGCTCGCTCCTACACGGGGACCGGCTGTTCCGCCTCCTGATGGTGCGTTGAACCAATGAACATATACATCGCAGGCACCATGAACAGCGTCAGCACGGTACCGATCGACAACCCGGCGAAGATCACCAGGCCCATGTCATGCCGTCCCGCAGCCCCGGCACCGGAGGCCCACACCAGCGGCACCACGCCCAGCACCATGGCGGCGGTGGTCATCAGGATCGGCCGCAGACGCACGCCGGCCGCTTCTTCTATGGCCTCACGCTTGCTGTGACCGGCACGCTGCAACTCGTTGGCAAACTGCACGATCAGGATCCCGTGCTTGGTGATCAACCCCAGCAACGTCACCAGCCCCACCTGGGTGTACACGTTGATCGAGGCAAAGCCCATGGTGATAAACGCCAGCGCGCCGAAGAGTGCAGGGGGCACCGAGAACAGGATCACCACCGGGTCGCGGAAACTCTCGAACTGAAACGCCAGGGCCAGGTACACGATCAGGATCGAAAACATCAGCAAGCCGAAGAACCCGCCGGATTCCTGCATGAACTGGCGTGATTCGCCGGAGAAGTCCGAGGTGTAACCCGACGGCGCAATATTGGTCAGAATGGTGTTCAGTTTCGCCAGCAGTTCGCCCTGGGCCACGCCGCTGACGCCCGACAGGGTCGCCGAGTTGAGTTGCTGGAAGTGGTTGATGGATTCCGGCTGGGTCGAGGTTTCGATATGCGCCACGGTGCGCGCCTGGATCATGCTGCCGGATGGGGTGCGGATGTAGTAATCGAGAATCTGGTCCGGGTTGAGGCGATCAACCTGCAACACCTGGGGAATGACTTTGTACGAGCGCCCGGCAGTGGAGAAGTAGTTCACGTAGTTGCCGCCCAGTGCCGCGGACAGCGCCGCACCGACGTCGGCCTGGGTCATGCCCAGTGCGGCGATTTTTTCCCGGTCCACCACCAGCTTGGCTTGTGGCTTGTCGAGTTTCAGGTCCATGTCGTAGAAATAGAACAGCTGTTGTTTCTGGGCCTCGGCCACCACGGCCTGGGCGACTTCATTGAGGTTTTCCACCGAGTCGGTGGTGGTGATCACGAACTGCACCGGCAAGCCCTGGGCGCCCGGCAGCGATGGCAGCGGGAAGGCCGCAATGGTGGCGCCCGGCACCTGGTTCCATTTCTGCTGGAGTTCCAATATCAGTTGGGCCTGGGAGCGCGAGCGGTCGCCCCAGTTTTTCAGCAGCACACCGCCTAGGCCCTGATTGAGGATAGGCAACCCGGTCAGCTGGAACATCTGCGCGTATTCCGGCTCTTTGTTGGCGATCTGGAAGGCCTGGTCGGCGATGCGCTCCATCTGCTGCGGCGAGGCGGTGGGCGGGCCCTTGATCTGCATGAACACCAGCCCCTGGTCCTCGGTGGGCGACAGTTCGCTTTTGGCGGTCATGCCGCTGGCGGCCACCAGCAGGAACAGCACAAAGCCGAACGTCACCAGCACCGGCCATACGTTCAGGCCGCCCGAGAGTACGCGGTGGTAACGGCCCCGCAACCAGTCAAAGTACTGATCGAGCTTGCGGGCAAACCGGCCTTCTTCCTGCCCGGACTTGAACAGCCGGGAGGTCATCATCGGCGAGAGCGTCAACGCCACCACGGCCGACACGGTCACGGCACCCGCCAGTGAGAAGCAGAACTCCTTGAACAGCGCACCGGTAAGGCCGCTGCGCAGCCCGATGGGCACGTAGGCGGCGATCAGCACCACGGTCATCGCGATGATCGGCCCACCCAGTTCCCGCGCGGCAACCAGCGCAGCTTCCAGCACGCCTTTGCCTTCTTCCTTGATATGCCGGTCGACGTTCTCCACCACGATAATCGCGTCGTCCACCACCAGGCCGATCGCCAATACCAGGGCAAGCAGGGTCAGCAGGTTTATCGAGTACCCCAGCAGGTACATGATGAAGAAAGTCCCGACCAGCGACAGCGGGATCGCCACCAGCGGCACGATCACCGCGCGGAACGAGCCGAGGAACAGGTAGATCACCACCGACACAATGATCATCGCCTCGACCAGGGTCTTCACCACCTCATAGATCGAGGTGTTGATGAACTCCGTGGAGTCATACACGATCTCGCCGCGTACCCCGGTGGGCAACTGGGATTGCAGCTCGGGGAAGGCCTCGCGCACGCTGTCGGCCACCGTCAGGATATTGGCAGTCGGCGCCGTCTTGATGCCGATGAACACCGAACGCTTGCCGGAAAACGCCACGCTGCTGTCGTAGCTTTCGGCGCCGAGGGTGACGGTGGCCACGTCCTCCAGGTACACCAGGGCATCGCCTTTCTGCTTGACCACCAGCCGCTTGAATTCATCCACCGTGTGCAAGTCGGTCCCGGCCGTCAGGTCGACCGTCACCGTTTGCCCACGGGTGGAACCGACGGCAGACAGGTAGTTGTTGTTGGCCAGGGCGGTGGACACGTCCTGGGCGGTCACGTTATGCGCCGCCAGTTTGTTCGGGTCCATCCAGGCGCGCAGGGCGAACTGGCGCCCGCCGAGGATTTCTGCGGTTTGCACGCCCTGGATCGAGTCCAGCTTGGGCTTGACCACCCGCACCAGGTAGTCGGTGATGTTGTTGGTGGGCAGGGTGTCGCTGTAGAAACCCAGGTACATGGCGTCTGTGGTCTGCCCGACCGCCACCGTCAGCACCGGTTCCTGGGACTGCGCCGGCAGTTGGTTCTTGACCGAGTTGACCTGGGTGTTGATCTCGGTGAGGGCCTTGCTCGCGTCGTAATTCAGCCGCAGCGTGGCGGTAATCGTCGAGACACCGGTGATGCTCGTTGAAGACAGGTAGTCAATGCCCTGGGCCTGGGCGATGGCCGATTCAAGCGGCTGGGTAATAAAGCCGGCAACGGTGGAGGCGTCCGCGCCGTAGTAGGCGGTGGTGATGGTGACCACGGTATTTTCGGTGCGTGGCCATTGGTTCACCGGCAATTCGAAGATCGAGCGCAGCCCCAGGATCAGGATGAACAGCGAGACGACAATCGCCCAGACCGGCCGCTGGATAAAGGTATCGGTAAGCTTCATGGGACACCTTTAGTGTTCTTGGGGAGTCGGCGCAGGATCGTTCAGCGGCGCGGCGCTGTTATCGACCTTCACCGGCGAGCCATTCTTGAGCTTCATCTGGCCGCTGGTGATCAGCAGGTCACCTTCCTTCACGCCCGACAGGATCGCCACCTGATCGCCCCGGGTCGGCCCGGTCTTGATGAAAGTCTGTTGCGCGGTGAGGACTTCCTCACCCTTGTCGTTCTTGCTCGATGTGGCAATGAATACTGTGGTGCCGTAAGGGTTGTAGGTCACCGATGTCTGCGGAACGGTGAGGTAGCGCTGCGTCGCACCGGAGTTGACCACGGCGCGGGCAAACATCCCGGGCACCAGGTTCTGTTTGGGGTTGTCGACGGTGGCTTCCACGGTGACATTGCGCGTGGTGGCGTCGAACTGGGTGTCGATGGTGCTGATCTTGCCGGTGAAGGTTTGATTCGACAGTCCGTCGGCCGTTACCGAAACCCCTTGGCCGATGGCGATGGCCTCCATTTGAGTCTGGGGCACCGTGAAGTCGATGTAGATCGGATCGAAGGTTTGCAGCGTGGCGATCTTGTCGCCGGGGTTGAGGTATTGGCCAGGGTTGACGCTGGTGATGCCGATGCGCCCGGCAAACGGTGCGCGGATGGTTTTTTTCGCCACCAGCGCGCGCTGTTGTTCAGCGGCGGCGACCTTGGCTTTGAGGTCGGCGGTGTCAGTGTCCACTTGTGCCTGGGAGATGGCGTTAACCGCCAGTTGCGCCTTGTCACGCTTGAGGACGATCACCGCCAGGTCGGCCGTGGCCTCAAGGGAATGCAGTTGCGCGATGTCCGAGTCGGCATTCAGCTGGACGAGCAGCGCCTGGGCCGCCACTTCTTGCCCGGGCGTGAAGCCGATGGTGCGCACGATGCCGCCCACTTCAGTGGTCACATCCACCCCCCTGACCGCTTTCATTGAGCCCACGGCGCTGACATTCGGTTGCCAATCACTGAACGGCACCTTCATGGCCGTGACCACGGAGGCGGGCAGGGGCATTTTCGACTGGGCGATCAGCGCCGAAATCTGCACGAACTTCACCCCGGCAATGATCGCCACAATCACCAGCACCACCACGATCATGATGATCATCGGCCGCCACAGTCGGCGCTTGCGCGGTGCGCCGGGCTCGGTGGGCAGGGGAGAGGCGGTTATGACGTCAGCCATGGATGTTCTCGCTGTTTCAAGAGTTCAGTTCAGTTGAACCGTGCCGAATCGGCAGGCGCTGCCTCGTTCCTGGCCGGCATGATCTCGTTCCACGAAGGCAGGCCGAACCGATCAGGCCGGCCCTTGGTGGCAGGGTCCACATCGGTACGGTTCCACCATCCGCCACCCAATGCCTGGAAGAGCGCGGTGGTGTCGCTGTAGCGGGAGGCCTGCGCCCTGACCCGGGCCAGCACGGTGTTCTGGTAGGTTTGCTGGGCCGTGAGCAGGTTGATGTACGCCACGGCACCGAGTTTGAACTGCGCCTGCACCAGGTCCAGGTTGGCTTGGGCAGAGCGCTCGGCCACCACCTGCTGGTTGAGTGCATCGGCATCCGCCTCCAGCGCCCGCAGTGCGTTGGCCACGTCCTGGAACGCGCCGATCACCGTGCCACGGTAGCGGGCTGCCGACTCGTCATAGGCGGCCACCGCAGCGCGTTTGCGATGTTCGAGTGCGCCGGCATCAAAGATCGGTTGGGTGATCGACCCGGCAAGGCTCCAGACCCCACTGCCCGCCGAAAACAATTTGGTCCCGCTGGCCACCGTGGAGCCCACCGACCCGGTAATGCTGAACTGGGGCAACTGATTGGCGACGGCCACGCCGATATTGGCACTGGCCTGATGCAGTTGCGCCTGCGCGGAACGCACATCGGGCCGCTGGCCAACGATGGCCGAAGGCAGGCTGAGCGGCAGTTCTTCGGGCAGGTGCAGGGAGGCGAGGTTGAAGCGCTCGTCCCGGTCCTGGTTGGGAAACCGGCCGAGGTAGGCCATCAACTGGTTGCGGGTCTGGGCGAACTGCTTTTGCAGGGGCGGCAAGGTGGCACGGGTTTGCGCCAGCGCGGTCTGCTGTGTGAGCACGTCGGAGTCGCCGATCGCACCCAGCCGGCGCTGCGCCTGCAGGACGTCGAGCTGATCACTCTGTAGCCGAATGATGGTTTCGGTGGCGGCGATCTGGTCGCGTATAGAGGCCAGGCTGACTGCGGTGTTCACCACATTGGAGGTCAACGTGAGGTAGGTCGCCTCCAACTGGAAGCGCTCGTACTCGGCCTGGGCCGAGGTGGATTCAATTTGCCGGCGCGTGCCGCCGAATACATCCGGGGCATAGGACACGCTCAGCGACGCCGAACTCACCGTGAGAATCGGCGACTCCGGCAGGCCCGAGGTGACGCCCGATACTTTCTCGCGGGCCTTCTGCACGTTGCCGCTCACCGAGGGAAACAGCGACGCCTGGTCGGCATAGACCAGCTCGTTGGCCTGGCGCAATGCCGCCTGCGCGGCGGTGACATCCGGGTTGGCGCGCAAGGCTTCCTCCACCAGCGCGTTCAGTTCCGGTGAGCGGAACAGCGTCCACCATTGCCCGGGAATATCCATCCCGGCGATCAACCGCTGCGCCGCACCGCCGGTGTCGATATCGGCCTTGGCGGTGGAGGTGAGTTTTTCTCGTGAATAATCGGCGTTCGCCGGCACCTCAGGGCGCGCGAAATCGGGCCCGACGGTGCAGCCGGCGAGGGCGATGCACAGCAGGCTCAAGGGAGCCAGAAGGTGGGGTGGTCGAAAAAGGGCGCGGCTGTGCGCCACTGGTTGCGGTGCCGATGCAAGCTGCCGAGGCTGCTCTTTCATATTTACTCTGATTAATCAGTTGGTTAACTGCTTTATTTGTTGAGCAATGAGTGCGCGGGCATCGGGCCATACGGCTGAAAAAATGGCGCGAGAGTCGCCGAATTCAAATCAGTGTAGGTGGTGCAGGCGGGTACGCAATGTCCGTGCGCGCCGACCACCCCCAAAAATGCATTTAACGCATTAATATCGAATTAGGTTATGCGTTATAAGTATTTTACATGCAGCCGTCAGCCCCTCATCGTAGCCCTCCCTACGAACACTGCCGAGACCGCACGCGCGGATCGACTTTCAATGCTTGAGAAGGCATCTGGAGACGAACGTGCGTTACCTGACAAAACTGGCGGCCGGGTTGGCCGCCACGCTGCTGTGCCTGACCGCGAACGCGCAAACGCTGGTGGTCGGAGACCAAAGCTACAACGCCCAGGCCGTGATGGAAGCGGCGGGGGTGCTGGATGATCTGCCCTACACCCTTGAATGGAAGCAATTCACCGCCGGGTCTCCGGTGGCGGAAGCCCTCAATACCAACAGCCTCGACATCGGCCTGCTCGGCGATGCGCCCGTGCTGTTCCTCGGTGCACTCGGCGCACCGATCAAGGTGATTGCCATCAGCCGGCAAAACCTCGAGGGCGTGGCCATCCTGGTGAAAAAGGATTCCTCGATCCACAGCCTTGCGGACCTCAAAGGCAAGCGCGCCGCCATCTGGAAAGGCTCCTGGAGCCAGCAACTGCTGCTGACCGCACTGGATAAGGCCGGCGTGCCGAAAGACGCCCTGGAGTTGCGTTACCTCAGTGCACTGGATGCTTCCCACGCACTGGAAGGCGGTTCGGTCGACGTCATCGCCACCTGGGAACCCTACGTCACCCAACAGGAACGCCAGGGTGCACGGGTATTGGCGACCGCAGACGGGCTGATCCCGGCCCAGAGTTTCGTCGCCGCCAGCACCAGGGCCGTCGATAACAAGCGTGCGCAAATCAGCGATTTTCTCCAACGCCTGAAGAAAGCCCGTGACTGGACGCGCCAAAGCCCGGCCAACGCCGATGCGTATGCAGATGCCTGGGCCAAGCGCACCCGCGCAGATGCCGACATTGCCCGCGCCTGGTTTGCCCGGGCACGCACGACGGTCGAACCGGTGACAGCCCAGTCGCCTGTAGAAGCACAAAAGACCGTGGACTTTTTCGCAAGCCAGGGACTGGTCAAGTCTTACCCGGCAGCCAAGCTGTTCGACGACTCCTTCGCGTCGTCCTTGCAGCCAGCCGTCGCCAGAACCCAGCCCTGAACGCTTCAAGGAATACGTTGGACATGACCAAAAGACAGCTCAAACTCGGCGCCCTGACCATGGGCTGCGGCGGGCCCGGCCGCCACAATCTGTGGCTCGACCCGCAATTGCCGGCCGATGCCAGCGTCAACGTCGACTGGTACATCGACATTGCACGCCAGGCCGAGGCGGCATTGTTCGACTTGATGTTCATCGTCGACAGCCAATTCATCACACCGGGTTCGCCATCCCACTACCTGAACCGGCTGGAGCCGCTGACGCTGTTATCGGCACTTGCCGTAAGCACCCGGCACCTGGGCCTGGTCGGTACGCTGACGACCTCTTACAACTCGCCCTATAACGTCGCGCGGCGCCTGGCCTCACTCGACCTGATCAGCAAAGGCCGCGCCGGCTGGAACGTGGTCACCAGCGGCGACGCCGGTACCGCCGGCAACTACAGCCGCGACGAACATTATGACTACGACACCCGCTATGGCCGGGCGGCCGAACACGTCCAGGTCGTGCAGGGCCTGTGGAACTCCTATGAGGAAGATGCCTTCGTGCGTGACCGCGCCACCGGCCGGTTTCTCGACCCCGCCAAACTCCACAGCCTGAATCACAAGGGCGAGCACTTTTCCGTGGTCGGGCCGCTGAATATCCAGCGCTCACCCCAGGGCCAACCGGTGATCTTCCAGGCTGGCGATTCGGAACAAGGCCGCGACCTCGGCGCGGCCACGGCCGATGTGATCTTTACCCATGCGGCCAGCATCGAGCAGGGCCAGGCTTTTTATCGGGATATCAAGGGCAGGGCGCTGCAACATGGCCGTGACCCGGAGCAATTGCTGGTGATGCCCGGCGCCGAGATTTATGTAGGCGATACCGATGAACAGGCGCGTGAAATCGAGCGGCACTACCATCAGGCCGACCACAGTTTCGAGCTGGCGCTGAAGGAGTTCGGACGCAATTTCGGCTGGCATGATTTCAGCCAGTACGACCTTGATGTGCCGTTCCCGCAGGAGAGCCTGGAGGCGGCACGCAGCAGCTTTTTTACCGCGGCCAAACGCATTGCCGATCAGGCACGGGAGAAAGGTTTTACATTGCGCCAGGCGGTGGAGTTCGGGCGGCAACTGCGCCCGGGGGCGTTTGTCGGATCGGCGGATACCGTCGCTCGGAAAATGGCTGACTGGCTTGAAGCCCGCGCGGTGGATGGTTTCAATATCTACATCGGCCATCCGGAGCAGTTCAAGCGCTTCACGCACGAGGTCATCCCGTTGTTGCAGGAGCGCGGCGTGTATCGCACGGCTTATGAAGGTACGACCTTGCGGGAAAGCCTGGGATTGAAGATTCCACGGTTTGCGCGCAACGGCGGCGGTTGACTCAAAAAAACTGTTCAGATGAATAAATTGGTGGGCCGGGGATTTTTTTAGACATACTGAGGGCTCAAGCCACTCATTTGTCCCGAGACTTTCCTGATGCCATCCCATCCTGCACAAGGGCCTTTCAATCAGGACGACCGGTATCGACTGCTCGTCGACGCAGTGGTCGACTATGCCATCTATATGCTTGATACGAACGGCTTGATTCGCAGTTGGAACTCCGGGGCGAGAAAGATCAAGCAGTACGAACAGAGTGAAGTGCTGGGCAGGCATTTTTCGCTGTTCTACACCCCGGAAGACCTGGCCTCGGACTTGCCGGGCCGGGCACTCAAGAGCGCCGAGCAGTCAGGGCGCTTCGAGGGCGAAGGTTGGCGCATCCGCAAGGATGGGACTCGTCTCTGGGCACTGGTGATCATCGACCCGATACGCGCCGACGACGGCACGTTGATTGGCTTCGCCAAGGTCACACGGGACCTGACCGAGCGTAAGGCCGCGGAGCAGGCGCTGCGCCAGAGCGAGCAGCAATTCAGCCTGCTGGTGCAAGGCGTCACCGACTACGCGCTGTATATGCTGGACCCCAACGGCGTGATCACCACCTGGAACGCCGGCGCCCAGCGCATCAAGGGTTACCGGCCGGCAGAAGTCATCGGCAGGCATTACTCCATGTTCTTCCAGCGTGAGGACGTAGACCACAACGTCCCCCAGCGCGCCCTTGAAACGGTGGTCAGGGAAGGTCGTTACGAAGGGCAGGGCTGGCGCCTGCGCAAGGACGGCACGGGATTCCTCGCCCATGTGGTTATCGACCCGATCAAGAATGAACTGGGTGAGCTGGTGGGGTTTGCGAAGATCACCCGGGACGTTACCGAAAGCGTCCAGGCTCAACAGGAGATCAAGGAAACCCGAGAGGCGTTATTCCAATCCCAGAAAATGGAGTCCCTGGGCCAGCTCACCGGCGGCATCGCCCATGACTTCAACAACCTCTTGATGGTGATTCTGGGGAGTCTTGAACTCGCCAAGAAGCGTGTCCCGCAGGACTCGAGAACCTGCGCCTTACTGAATAATGCCATCGCGGGCGCCCAGCGGGGTGCAACGCTGACTCAGCGCATGCTGGCCTTTGCCCGTCGCCAGGAGCTTGACCCTCAGCCTGTGGATGTGGGCGATCTGATCCGCAACATGTCAGACCTGCTGTCCCGCATGTTGGGCGCAGGCATCAACGTCGACACACAGTTCCCATTGATCCTGCGGCCGGTATTGGTCGACATGAGCCAACTGGAAATGGCTGTGATGAACCTGGTGATCAACGCTCGGGACGCAATGGAAGGTCGGGGCAGGATCCTGATTTCAGCGCGGGAGGATGCGTTTCCCGACGGGGCGAATGACTCGCAAAGGCTGATTTGCATCTCTGTCACCGACACCGGCCCCGGGATGAATGACGCGACCTTGCAACGGGCCATGGAGCCGTTCTTCACCACCAAGGGAGCGGGAAAAGGCACCGGGCTTGGGCTTTCGATGGTGCATGGCCTGGCGGCACAGTCACAGGGCCACTTTGTGCTGAAGAGCCGGGTAGGAGAGGGCACAGCCGCAGAGCTCTGGTTACCGGTGGCGGTGACCGACACCACACAGTCTGCGGCGCTGGCACCAACTGCAGATACACCCGATGCAGCCCATCAGCAAAGCCTCGAGATTCTGCTGGTAGATGACGACCCGCTGGTGCTGATCAGCACCGGGGCGATGCTTGAAGACCTGGGCCATCATGTTGTGTCGGCAGGAGACGGGCATGCCGCGTTGGCGTTCCTGGCGCAAGGCGCGTGCTTTGACCTGGTCGTGACAGACATGGCAATGCCGGACATGACCGGGATCGAGCTTGCCGGCAACATCGAGTCGTTGTATCCCAACCTTCCCATCATTCTTTCCTCAGGCTTTGCGGAAATCTCCCTGGACCTCAAGACCACATTGACGCGCTTACCCAAGCCATTCGATCAATCTGCACTGGCCAGGGTGATCGCCGAAACCATGCGCAGCCGGACCGACAAGCCGTGTTGAGTCAGGCGGCTGGCCGTCCGTTGTTTGTTTCCATGGATGGCCCCAAGGGTACTGGCAAAACCACATTGCTGGAGGCCGTAACAAAAGCGCTTAGGGCTGACAACAGAATGGTGATCCGGCTTTGCGAGAGAAAAAGCGATCCCTTCAGAAGTGAAACAATGACCCTCGTTAACAGACTCGCCAGGCATCCCGGCCTGGATCTGGAGTGGGAGGTTTGTGAACGCTTCGCTGATAGCCGCGCGTGGATTTCCCGGCACGTGCTGGCTAGACAGCCTCCAGGCAGCATCGTCCTGATCGACCGCTGGTACCCGTCTGATGCCGCGTTTCGCCGGGAAGTCCCGCTGGCAGAAATCCTGCAGTTGAACATTGATCGAAACGTGCAAGTGCCGGACCTGCATATCGGGGTCGTCACCGACCCTGATATTTCATGGGCACGGGCCGCGGCACGCCGGCGCGGACTGAGCAGTACCGTGATCCACACGCTGGCAGAACATGTCGCCTGTACCCGGGCGTTCGAGCGAGCGGTTGCGGATCACGGCTGGGTGTTATGCCGGAATGAAGGAACCATCGAGGGCGCGACACGGCAGGTGGTTGCCGAAATTTATAACGTCCTTGAGTCCTTCCAGTGTGATTGACCCGAGCCCTGTTCAGGCACTTGCCCCGTTGAACATGCTGACCAGGCTATAGGGTGCATCGTCACCAAACAGCAACTCATGCAGTTCATTCCCTTCGGCAGCCATTTGCGCGCTGCGCGGGAACATGGCCTGTTCGTATTCGCCCAGGGCGGCTTCGACGTCATCAGGGTATGAGGCGATGGCCTTGCCGAGTTCGGCACCATCGTACATGGCCAGGTTGGCACCTTCGCCATTCGGGGCCGCAAGGTGTGCGGCATCACCGATCAGCGTTACGCCCGGCACCCGCTCCCAGCGGTGCTCAACCGGCAGCATAAAGAGCGGGCGCCATACCAGTTCGGTGTCGCTGTCGGTGATCAATGCCGTGAGGGCAGGGGACCAGCCTGCGAATTCCTGCGCGATCCGTGCCGCCGCCGTTGGCGTGTCGGTGAAATCGATGGCGGCAAACCAGCTTTGGGATTCGGTGAGCACTACGTAGGTGTGCAGCGTGGCGCCCGTCTCACGGTGCGCCTGGATCCCTTTTCCCGGTTGAAGTGCGAACATCGCACCGCCACCTACCGCCCTGGAGGTGGCCGGGTGCCGGGCGTCGCTGTCATACAGGTAGGTTTCGATCAACGAGCGGCCCATGTACTCGGGGGCAGCGTCGCTGAGCAGCGGCCGGACCTTTGACCAGGCTCCGTCCGCGCCAACCAGCAGGTGGGTGGCAACGCAAGTGCCGTCGGCGAAGGTCACTTCGTGGCGACCCTCGCCGAGGGCGCGCACGCTCTTGACCTTGTGGCCCCAGCGCACAGTACCGGCGGGCAGTGAATCGAGGAGCATCTTGCGCAGTTCGCCACGCATGACCTCGGGACGGCCGCCTGTGCCGTCGTCGGGTTGATCCAACAGAGTGGCACCCTGCCAATCAAGCACCCGAGTCGCCTCGCGACCTTTCAGGATAAGCGCGCGGAACTCGTCCGTCAGGCCCGCTGCCTGCAAGGCCAGTTGGCCGTTGTAGTCGTGGATATCAAGCATCCCGCCTTGGGCGCGTGCGGTTGCCGACGGCTCTGCTTCATAGACGGTGGCGGCAATACCGTGGACGTACAGCACGCGGGCCAGGATGAGACCGCCCAGGCCAGCACCGATGATTGTGACGGGGGTGTGCATAGGGTACCTGTTGAATGTGAGAAATCTTCCGGACTGTTTTTACGCTATTTTGTGGAAAAAATGGCCTGGTTCAAGGGGTTTACTTTCCGCAGGCGATTGAATATAAAGTTTGCTTCGGCGCACAACCGTTGTCGCGCCCCATGATGTTGACAGGAGGAAGCTATGTCACCGTTAAACGTGATGAAGTTCTAAACGATCAAACCGTCACCCCCTCGCTTGAAAACCTCGAAACACGCTGGTCTCAGCATTGGCAGCTCGAAGGCACGTATGCCTTTGACCACAGCGCCCAACGCGACGCTGTATTCTCCATCGACACGCCGCCACCGACAGCCTCAGGTTCGTTGCACGTTGGCCATGTCTTCAGCTACACCCACACCGATATCATCGCCCGGTTCCAGCGGATGCGCGGCAAGGCTGTGTTCTACCCCATGGGTTGGGACGACAATGGCTTGCCGACCGAACGCAGGGTCGAGAATTTCTACGGCGTACGTTGCGACTCGTTGGCCGCTTACCAGCCTGGCTTCAAACCCTCCGAGTCAATTCCATTAAAGCGGGCTGACTTTGCCGTCATCAGTCGGCGCAACTTTATCGAGTTGTGCCATGAGCTGACGGCCATCGATGAGCAAGCGTTCCGTGCACTGTTCGTGCAACTGGGCTTGTCCGTTGATTGGAGTCTTTCATACGCCACCATTGATGAACGCTCCCAACGAGCCAGTCAGCGCGCGTTACTGCGTAACTACCAGCGTGGCGAACTGTATAGCCAGGAGGCTCCGTGTCTCTGGGACGTGACTTTCCAGACGGCCGTAGCCCAGGCAGAGCTTGAGGAGCGCGAGGTTGCGGGTGCGTATCACGAACTCGGCTTCGACGCGGCTGATGGTGCCGAACTGAAGATTGCTACGACTCGACCTGAGTTGCTGATGGCATGCGTGGCGCTGGTGGCTCACCCGGACGACGCTCGTTATCAGGCGAGGTTCGGGCAGACCGTGCGCGCGCCGATTTTTGACCTGGACGTTCCGCTGCTGGCCCACCCTTTGGGTGACCCCGGCAAGGGCACCGGGTTGGCGATGGTCTGCACCTTTGGCGATCTAACCGATGTGATTTGGTGGCGGGAGTTGCAGCTGCCCACACGGTCAGTCCTGGGAAAGGACGGGCGCCTGTTACTTGAGACGCCCTCCTGGTTGACGACGCCGCGCAGCCAACAGGCCTACGCAGGCCTGGCCGGCCGTACCCTGTCCCAGGTTCGTACGCAGCTCGTTTCGATGTTGCGTGACTGCGGCGCCATGCGAGATGAACCACGACCGATTAACCACGCGGTAAAGTTCTTCGAGAAAGGCGACCGGCCTTTGGAAATTCTCGCGACGCGGCAATGGTACTTGCGCAATGGCGGACGCGACGCGAACCTGAGGGACGTGTTGCTCGACGCTGGCCAGGCGTTGGACTGGCATCCGCCGCACATGTTCAGGCGTTACGAGCATTGGGTAGGGGGGTTGAATGGAGACTGGCTAATCAGTCGTCAACGTACGTTCGGCGTGCCGATTCCGTTCTGGTATCGCCTGGACGCGCAAGGCGAAGCCGAGCATGGCGCTCCGATTATCGCCAGTGAGGCAAGCCTGCCTGTCGATCCAGGCCTGGATACACCGCCTGGGTATCGACCCGAACAACGTGGTCAACCCAACGGGTTTATCGGTGAACAAGACATCATGGACACCTGGGCCACCAGTTCCCTGACGCCTCAGATTGCCGGCGGCTGGGGAGAGGACGATGGGTTGTTTGCCAAAATATACCCGATGGACCTCAGGCCCCAAGGTCACGACATAATCCGAACCTGGCTGTTCTCGACCCTGGTACGCAGCCATTTTGAACACGGTTGCGCGCCATGGCGCAACGTCGCGCTTTCCGGGTGGATCCTTGATCCCGATCGCAAGAAAATGTCCAAGTCCAAGGGGAATGTGGTCATCCCTCAAGCCTTGCTCGACCAGTATGGAAGTGACGGCGTGCGCTATTGGGCTGCCTCGGCGCGGCTCGGCAGTGACACAGCCTTTGAAGAGCAGCAGATGAAAATCGGCCGCCGCCTGGCCGTCAAGCTGTTCAATCTTTCGAGGTTGGTTCAAGGCTTTGCGAAGGATGACACCGGGGATATCGACCAACCGCTGGATCAAGCCATGCTTGAACGCTTGGGTGGCGTAGTCCAGGACGCTACCGTCGCGCTGGAGGCCTATGACTACAGCGGGGCGTTGTCGCGTATCGAAGGATTCTTCTGGTGGTTTTGCGATGACTACGTCGAATTGGTCAAGCGTCGTGCCTATCGACCCGACGGCTACTCGGCGCGTAATGCATTGGCACATGCGCTGAGCGTGCAGCAGCGACTGTTTGCGCCATTTCTGCCCTTTGTGTGTGAGGAGGTCTGGCAATCCTGGAAGTGCGGCTCAGTGCACAAGGCGCCCTGGCCGCAAGGGTGCGCTTGCCCTGACGCGGCTGTTGAACAGTTATTGATGAGCCTGAGCAGCGTGCTGTCTGCGATTCGCAAAGCAAAATCTGACGCCAGCCAATCCATGAAGGCTCCGGTAGCACGTGTTGAGCTGGTCGACAGCGCCGCGCAGCTTGAATTGATAAAAGGCGTCAGCCAAGACCTGATAGAGGCGGGGCAGGTCGAGGCCTTGGTGTTTATAGAGGGCGCGGAGCGGCAGGTCGATGTCTGGCTGACGTAACGTGGAGTGGTGCCGACCGCCTCAGTGACACCCACTGGGGCGGGCCGGACCACGCATCAGCCTGCGTCAATCGAGCCACATCGGAACAATTGAGCGTATGAGCAGAAGCGAATAGGAATAGGCAAGCCTCATAGATGATCCGGCATAGGTCGCCAGCGGTTGCTTGGCTACCATTAGCACTCAGTAACCGAGAGGAATCTCCATGAGCACTCGCAAAACCCTGTTCATCACCGGCATCAGCAGCGGCTTTGGCAAGGCCCTCGCGACCGAGGCACTGGCTGCAGGCCACCGTGTTATTGGTACCGTTCGCAACGAAGCCGCGCTGCAAACGTTCGAGGCATTATCAGCGGAGCGTGCTCATGGCGTGATCCTGGATGTCACCGACTTTGAGCGGATCGACAGCGTCGTTGCCGAGATCGAGACCCGCTACGGCCCGGTGGATGTCCTGGTGAACAACGCAGGTTACGGCCATGAGGGCATTTTCGAAGAGTCGCCGCTGGAAGAAATGCGTCGTCAGTTCGACGTCAACGTGTTCGGCGCCGTTGCCGTGACCAAGGCGTTCGTGCCGTACTTCCGCCAGCGCCGCAGCGGGCACATCATCAACATCACGTCCATGGGCGGCACCATCACGATGCAGGGTATCGCCTACTACTGCGCCAGCAAGTTCGCGCTGGAAGGCATCTCCGACACTCTGAGCAAAGAACTCAAGCCATTCAACATTTTTGTCACCGCCGTGGCGCCAGGCTCATTTCGCACCGATTGGGCCGGCCGCTCGATGCAGCGTACGCCCCGCAGCATTGCCGACTACGATGCCAGCTTTGATCCGGTACGCCAGGCGCGCGAAGCGAAAAGCGGCCACCAGTTGGGGGACCCGCAAAAAGCTGCGCAAGCCATGCTGCAGTTGATCGCCAGCGACAACCCACCGGCCCACCTGCTGCTCGGCAGCGATGCCATAGGCTTTGTGCGCGAAAAGCTGACGCAATCCCTGCGTGACATCGACCAATGGGAAGCACTGACACGCTCTACGGATGGTCACGCTTCGTGAAACCGCAAGAGGGGCCTATGAATCATTTTGCCGCGCGAACCCGGCGCATGGTCCAACTGATGGAGCAGTTGGCCCCCCTGGAGGGCTACAACCTGAGCGCACTGGAAGACATACGCTTTCTGCGCTCCAATCGCCCGCTGACCCGCACGCCAGTGCTCTACGAGCCTGGCATCGTCATCCTGTGCCAGGGGCGCAAGCTCGGCTATCTGGGCGACGAGGTCTACCTTTACGACGCCCAGCACTACCTGGTGGTGTCTGTGCCAGTGCCTTTCACCATGGAAACCGACGCCAGCGAAGAGGAACCGATGCTGGCGGTATACATGCGCCTGGATTTCAAACTCGCTGGCGAACTGATCCTGGAAATTGACGAAAAATCCGGTCCGACCCACGAACGTCCCAAAGGCATGTATTCCTCGCCGATGGACGAGATGTTGCGCGAGTCCACACTGCGCTTTCTCGAAGCGATGAGCCATCCGGTCGATGGCCCGATCCTCGGCCCGTCGCTGGTGCGCGAGATTTACTACCGGATCATCGCAGGTGAACAAGGAGGGTCCATGCGGGCGGCCCTTGGCAAGCAAGGCCATTTCGCAAAGGTGACCCGCGCCATTCGCAAGATACACAGCTGTTACCAGGAGCGGCTGGACGTCGAGTGCCTGGCCCAGGAGGCAAGTATGAGCGTACCCAGCTTTCATCTGCACTTTCGAACAGTCACCGACTCCTCACCCATGCAGTACCTGAAATCGACTCGTCTGCACCAGGCAAGGTTGTTGATGCTCCGCGACGACATCTCGGCCTCATCTGCGGCTTTTAACGTGGGCTATGAAAGCGCATCGCAGTTCAGCCGAGAGTTCAAGCGCTACTTCGGCCGCACACCCCATGCTGAAGTCGAATGGATGAAAGCAACCTATTCGCTGCCAGCGCCGGCGCAGCCTTCTGTCTATGTGTCTTCGCACTGACCTGACAGCCAGGGCGCTGCCCCCTATCTGATTTTTCTGCATATGCCAATTTGACAGGCTGCTGTTATTTTTTATTCTTTCCTAACCTATGCTCCCCTCATGCAAAGTCCGCCTCCAGCGATGGCTTTCCATTGCTCATCAACCGCCAGGCTGAATGGCCTTTATTCGCATGGAGCATGCAATGGGTGTAAATCAGAACCCACATTTCGGTCTGATTGGGCAGATGTTCAAAAGTGACTACAGTTGGCTTTGCACGCGGGTAAGCCGGGCGATGGGTTGCGCCCATGGGGCTCAGGACATTGCATCGGAGACCTTCCTGCGGGTACTGGCATTGCCCGACCCTTCGCAAATCCGCGAGCCGCGGGCGTTGCTGACCACCATCGCGCGGCGCCTGATGTATGAGGGCTGGCGTCGCCAGGACCTGGAACGTGCCTACCTGGAAGCATTGGCCCAGGCGCCGATGATGGTGCACCCGTCGCCCGAGGAGCGTTTGCTGTTGATCGAGACGCTGCTGGAAGTCGACCGCTTGCTCGACGGTTTGTCGGCCAAGGCCAAGGCGGCGTTTTTGTATCACCAGCTGGACGGTTTGACCTATGCGCAGATTGCCGAGCGCCTGCAGGTCTCGGTCAGCCGGGTTCAGCAATACATGGCCGATGCGTTCAAGCGCTGCTACCTGGCGATGACACAGCCATGAGCCACAGCGCGCCGGATGAGGCGATCATCGACGAGGCGGCGCAGTGGATGGCGTTGCTGCAATCCGGGCACGCCAGTGCTCAGGAGCACCAGGCGTTCCGTCGCTGGAGTGAGGGCGACCCACGGCGTGCCGAAATCTTCAACATGATGGGCGGCGTTCCGGCCGTGCTGAACAATGACGAACTGCGCCGCATGCCCCGCGACAGCCTGTTGCACACCCTCAACGCACCGTCGGGCCGCCGGCGCTTTTTGCGCAATACCCTGGCGCTGGTTGGCGTTGTGTCGTTTGGAAGTCTGATCACGCGGCTGTCCGACAGCTGGTTGCCGTTGGGCGCTTTGCGCACCGGTACGGGCGAGCGCCTGAACCTCACGCTGGAGGATGGCAGTGCATTGACCCTGGATGCGCGCAGCAAGGTGCTGACGCATTTCGATGCTCGGCAACGGCTGTTGCAGTTGCTCGACGGCAAGCTGCTGGTCGACGTTTTCAAGGACAGTCTCAGACCGTTTATCGTCGAGACCGAACACGGCCGCATGCGCGCCTTGGGTACGCGGTTTCTGGTACAGCAGGGCGAGGATCGAACCCAAATCACGATGCTGCATTCCCAAGTGGAAATCACCACGCGCGACGGCGCTGTGCAGGTGATCAGTGCCGGCCAGAAAGCCACGTTCAATGCCCACGGCATCCTCGACCTGGAAACCGCCAGCGGCGGCGAGGCCTCGTGGACCCAAGGCTTGCTGGAAGTGCGTGACCGCTCATTGGGTGAAGTGGTGCAAGCCCTGCGTGACTACCGGCGCGGCATCATCCGCGTCAGCCCCGAGGCGGCGAGCCTGAGGCTGAGCGGGATTTTTCCGCTGGACGACAGCCAGGGCGCCCTGCAATTGCTGGCCAAATCCTTGCCGGTGCAGATCGATTATCACAGCCCTTATTGGGTCAGTATCGAGCGCCGATAAAAATAATTTTCCCAGCCCTATAAAACCCCCGCCACTGTTGCACAACCCAATACAGGCCAGGGTGTATCTCCCTGGGAGTGTTGTTTCGGGCCGTTATAAACCCATGCTTTTTTAGCCTAACGGCCGCCTATAAAAAACCCCGATCTGTTGTTCAACCCATCAACGGCATATCAATGATGGGAACCTCAACCATGCAACTCAAACCTCTCAGTCGCGCATCTCTGGCGGCACTGTCTCTGACGATTGGCCTGACTTTGGCGGGACATGGCACGGCGGTGCTGGCACAGCCGCTGTCTGCGATATCGACCACCCAGACTTTTGATTTTGATATTGCCAGCGGCCCCCTCGACCAAGCGCTGTTGACCCTGTCACGCAGCAGCGGGCAGATCATTTCCTTCCAGCAAGACCTTGTGCAAGGCCTGACCAGCGCGCCGGTGCGGGGCACCTTCACCACCGAGCAAGCGCTGCGACAGGCACTGCGCGGTGCAGCCCTTGACGCCGTGCCCAGTGGCGACGGCGGTTGGACCCTGCGCCGGGCGGCCAAGCCACCTGCAGCGGCGGTCAAGGCGGCGCCCACGGCGGCGAAAGTCCCGGGCGATGTAGCGTTGGAAAAGGTCGTGGTCACGGGGTCACGCATTGCCCGTGCCCAGGTTGAAGGGCCGTCGCCGGTCACGGTCATCACCGCTGACGAAGTCACCCGCAGGGGCTACAAAAACGTCTACGACGCCATCGCTTCGCAAACCCAGAACACCGGCATGACCCAGGGCGAAGACTACGGCAACACCTTCCAACCGGCCGCCAGCGCCCTCAACCTGCGAGGGCTGGGGCCGAACCACACACTGGTGCTGATCAACGGCAGGCGCGTGGCCGACTACCCCACGGCCTACGACGGCGCGGTCAACTTCACCAACCTGGCGAACATCCCGGCGGTGATGATCGAGCGTATCGAGATCCTCAGCAGCGGCGCCTCGGCGGTGTATGGCTCCGACGCGATTGCCGGGGTGGTGAACATCATCCTCAAAGACAAAATCAGCGGCGTGGACGTCAATCTGCGTGGTGGCGCCGCCGAGCGTGGCGGCGGCGACAACCAGCGCCTGCAGATCAGCGGCGGCGACACCTGGGGCGATTTTGACGGGGTATTCGGCCTGGAGCTGACCCAGCGCCAACCGATCTGGGCCAACCAGCGCGGCTTTATGAGCGACGGCCCGGCCAAGGATGTGGGCTACCGCCGTAACCTCGACAGCGGCGCCTACCTCGGCCCCGGCTGCGGTGCCTACGGCGGTATCTACAACGGCAAGCTCGGTGGCAGCAGCACCCGCTGCACCACCAACCAGTACTACAACGACTACTGGACCTTGCAGGCGCAAAAGGAAAACTATGATGGCTACACGCGCGGCACCTGGCACTTCAGCGACACCGGCAAAGTGTTCGCCGACTTGATGTTTGGCTTTGATCACACGCAGAACAACACGCGCGGCCCAAGCTTCACCTCGCCGGACTTTATCAACCGCAACACCGGTAACCTGGAGCGCTGGTCACGCAACTTTTCCAGCGAGGAAATCGGTGGAAAGACCAGCAACAACAGCAAATGGCGCGAAGTGTCCTGGACCGGCACCCTGGGCCTGGAAGACAAGTTCACCAACAGTGACTGGGGTTATCAGATTGCGGCGAACCGCTCCGAGTACACCAGCGACCGCACCACCCGCTACACGCCTTTGAGCGGCATCCGCGATTACTACCTCGGGCCGCAACTGGGCACGCAGGACGGGCACCCGGTCTTCGCGCCAGACCCTTCGCGGCTGGACCAGCCGCTGACTCCGGAGCAGTGGGATCAGTTTCGCGGCAACCTGGTGCAGAAGAGTAAATCGGTTTCCCAAACCTTCAGCGCCAACATCAACGGCGACCTGTTCGAGCTGCCCGCCGGGCCGGTGGGCTTTGCCGGTGTGACCGAAGTGGGGCGGCAATCCTACAGCGTCGATGTCGACGACCAACTCAATGACGGCACGTTTTACAACACCACGCCGGCCTCCAATTCAGGCGGTTCGCGTGACCGCTACGCCGCGGGCGGCGAGCTGAGCATTCCCGTCACCGACACCTTGCTCGCCTCGGCGGCCGGGCGCTGGGACCAATACAAATTCAGTGGCCGCACCGAGCAACAAAAAACCTACAACCTGGGCCTGGAATGGCGCCCGGTGACCAGCCTGCTGTTTCGTGGCAGCTACGGCACCAGCTTTCGCGCACCGGACCTCAACTACCTCTACCAGGCCGCGACCAATGGCTACACGCCTGACCAGATCGACTATTACGGTTGCAGCAAGGGCGTAGAAGGGGCGTGTGACCGAGGCCGCGTGGATTACACCCAGACCGGTAATTCGGACCTCGCCTCCGAGCGTGGCAAGTCCTGGACGTACGGCTTTGTCTGGTCGCCCTCGCATCAGTTTGATTTCTCTGCCGACTTCTGGCGCGTCGAAATCAAGGACCTGTTGACCACCGTCGACATCAACCGCTTGCTGCAACAGGAAAACCAGTGCCGCAACGGCCAGCTTGATGCGACCACTTGCGCCGACGTCCTGGCACGCATCCAGCGCAATGCCAGCACGGCGGCAGTGGACCCGAACGTGCTGCAACGGGTGCAGGTCAATGCGATCAACGCCGCCAGCGAGCGGGTCAGCGGCCTGGACCTCAAGAGTAATATTCGCTGGGGCGCAGGCCAGTACGGCGCGTTCAGTTCGGCGATTGGCTACAGCCTGGTGCTGTCCCACTACCTCAAGGAATCGGACGATGCGCAAACTCAGAACCTGCGCTCCAGCACCGACAACCACGACTGGCGCAGCAAGGTCAACGCGAGCCTGACCTGGGACTACCAGCACCTCACCACCACGCTGACCGGCATTCGCTACGGCAGCGTGACCAATGGCGCCGGCGATGGGCGCCTGTCGCCCTGGACCACCTTCAACGCCAGCGCCCGTTACCAGGTGAACGAGCAGGCGAGTGTCGGCCTGACCGTCAACAACCTGCTCAATCAGGTCAAGCACGATGACTCCGCCGGCTGGCCGTATTACCCCAGCGGCAACTACGACCCCTATGGCCGCCAGGTCTGGCTGGACGTGAGTTACCACTTCGGCAAGTAGCGCATAAGCACATGCGCTAACGGTCTAACCGGTGCTCTATAAAAACCCTGGCGTCGACGCACAACCCTGGATAAGTGAGCCTTCAGTGTTTTTGGAAAAGGAGTTGAGTTTGTGAGCCTGTTTCGCTTCATGGTGTGGGCGCTGCTGGCGGGGCTTTGGGTCCCGTCACTGCTCGCTCAACCGACGCACGCTTTGACGGTATACGGCGAAGCGCCCAAGTACCCGGCCAACTTCAAACACCTGGATTACGTCAACCCGAACGCGCCCAAGGGCGGCAGTTTTCGTCGCTCGTCCATGGAAGGCGGGGCGTTTGATCACCTGATCCCGTATGTCGACAAAGGCACCGGCATCACCCAGATCCAGGGTTGGCTCTACAGCCCGTTGGCGTACCGTTCGCAGGATGAGCCGTACACCGTGTACGGGTTGGTCGCGCAAGGCATGGAGCTGGCAGATGACCATTCATGGCTGCGTTTCTACCTCAATCCCAAGGCGCGGTTTGCCGATGGCACGCCCATCACCGCGCAGGACGTGGCCTACACCTTCAAGCTGTTCACCACCGAAGGCAGCCTGGCGTATCGCCAAAGCTTTGCCGATGTGGACCAGGTGCTGGTGGAATCGCCGACCCAAGTGCGGTTCACCTTCAAAAGCGCCGACAATCGCACCTTGCCCCTGGACCTCGCTTCACTGCCGGTGCTGCCGGAACATTGGTGGCAGGGGCGCAATTTCGCCAACGGCGGCGGCTTTGAACCGCCGGTGGGCAGCGGCCCGTACCGTATCAGCAGCGTGGACAACGGCCGCAGTGTCACCTTCGAACGGGTCAAGGACTGGTGGGGGCGAGACCTGCCGGTGACGCAGGGGCAGTACAACTTCGACACCCTGCGGCTTGAATTTTTTGCCGACGGCGACGTGTCGCGCCAGATCCTGCAAGCCCAGGGTTACGACTTCAATCGCGAATTTTCCGCCACCAGTTATTCGGTGGGCTACGACGGCGAGGCTTTGCGCGACGGTCGTCTGCAACGTGAACAACTGGCGCCGAATGCCGTGCAGGGCACCCAGGGTTTTGTGTTCAACCTGCAAAAACCGCAGTTCCAGGACCGCCGCGTGCGCGAGGCGCTGAGCCTGTTGTGGGATTTCGACTGGAGCAACCGGCAGATGATGCACAGCCTGTACCTGCGCCAGCGCAGCTTCTTTTCCCGCAGCGCATTGGCGGCCACCCAGCTGCCGGATGCCCAGGAGCTGGCCATTCTGGAACCCTGGCGCGGGCAAGTGCCGGAGGAGGTGTTCACCCAGGTCTACCAGCCGCCGCGCACCGATGGCAGCGGGCGCATTCGGCCGCAGCAGGCGCAAGCGCTGAAGTTACTGGCCGAGGCGGGCTGGACCCCGCGCGGCGACCAGTTGGTTAACGCCGAGGGCACGCCGTTGCAGTTCACCTTCCTGAATGCCCAGAAAGGCTTCGAGCGTTTGCTGCTGCCCTACAAACGCAACCTGGCGCAGATCGGCATCGGCTTCACGATCCGCATGATCGACTCGGCCCAATACGCCAACCGCGTGCGCGCACGGGACTACGACATGATCGTCAACGGCTACCCGGTCAGCCCATCGCCGGGCCGCGAGCTGACCAACTACTTCGGTTCCGAGAGTGCCGATGACCCTGGCTCCAACAATTACATGGCACTGCGCAACCCGGCGGTGGACGCCTTGATCGATGGCCTTGTCCGCGCCAACGACCGCCCGACCATGGTGCGCTACGCCCATGCCCTCGACCGCGTGTTGCAGTGGGGCTTCTACTGGATTCCCAACTATTACCCGCCGGGCTCGTCCTCGCTGTGGTGGAACCGTTTTGGTCGGCCCCGCACAGCGCCGCTCAATGACGTGGGCATCGACACCTGGTGGGAAGTGAGCCCGACACCGCTGACCACCGCACAGATGCGTCAACTGACTGAGGCTTCCCAGCATGCTGGCCTATAGCGCGCGCCGTTTATTGCTGATCGTACCAACGCTGGTGTGCATCCTGCTGGTCAACTTTTTTATCGTGCAAGCCGCCCCGGGTGGCCCGGTTGAGCAAGCCATCGCGCGCTTGCAAGGCATCGGCAGCCAAGCGTCGGTGGCCGGCACACGGGTGGAAACCGGCAGCACTGAATCGCGCACAACTCGTGGCCTGGACCCGGCGCTGGTGGCTGATATCGAGCGCCAATACGGCTTCGACAAGCCCCTTGGCGCGCGCCTGTGGTTAATGCTCAGCAGCTACGCGCGGCTGGATTTTGGCGATAGCTTCTTTCGCGGTGCCAAGGTCACCGACCTGATCCTGCAAAAACTGCCGGTGACTTTGTCCCTGGGCTTCTGGGCCACGCTGATCAGTTACCTGGTGTCGATCCCGCTGGGCATCCGCAAGGCCGTGCGCCATGGCAGCCGCTTCGATGTGTGGAGCAGTGCGGCGGTCATTATCGGCCACGCCATGCCGGCGTTCCTGTTCGCCTTGCTGCTGATCGTGGTATTCGGCGGCGGTAGCCTGTTGAACTGGTTTCCGGTGCGCGGCCTGGTCTCGGAGAACTTTGCCAGCCTGTCATGGGCGGGCAAGGTCGTGGACTACTTCTGGCACCTTGTCTTGCCGGTATCGGCGCTGGTGATTGGCGGCTTTGCCACACTGACCATCCTCACCAAAAACAGCTTCCTCGACGAGATCAGCCGCCAGTACGTAGTGACCGCGCGGGCCAAGGGTTTCAGCGAAAAACAGGTGCTGTACAAACACGTGTTTCGCAACGCCATGCTGCTGATCGTGGTTGGCCTGCCCCAGGCGCTCACCGCGATGTTGTTCGGCGGCTCGTTGCTGATTGAAGTGATTTTCTCCCTCGACGGCCTCGGTCGCCTGAGCTACGAAGCGGCAGTGGCACGGGACTATCCCGTGGTCTTCGGCACGCTGTTTATCTTTACCCTGGTCGGGTTGGTCATCAAGTTGCTGGGCGACCTGTGCTACCGCCTGCTGGACCCCCGGCTGGATTTTTCCGCGAGGTCGCATTGATGCCGGTTTTTACTCCGATTACTCGTCGCCGCTGGCTGCACTTCAAGCGCAATCGCCGCGGCTGGTGGTCGCTGTGGATGTTCCTGGCGCTGTTCGCCGTATGTCTGGGTGCCGAACTGCTGGCCAACGACAAGCCACTGGTGATGGCGTACCAGGGCTCACTGTATTTCCCGGCCTTCGAGCGCTACACCGAGCAGGATTTCGGCGGCACGTTGCCGTTTCAGCCGGATTACCGTGACCCTTACGTGCATGAACTGATTGAAGGGCAGGGCGGCTGGATGCTGTTTGCGCCTATTCCGTTCAGCTACGACACGGTCAACTACGACCTCACGACCCCTTCGCCGGCGCCACCCAGCGCGAGCAACTGGCTGGGCACCGATGATCAAGCCCGGGATGTATTGGCGCGGGTGATTTTCGGCACCCGGGTATCGCTGTTATTTGCCTTGGCGCTGACCGTGGTGAGCACTTTGATCGGGGTCGCCGCCGGCGCGCTGCAAGGCTATTACGCCGGTTGGGTCGACCTGTTGGGGCAGCGCCTGATCGAGATCTGGTCGGGGCTACCGGTCCTGTACTTGCTGATCATCTTGTCCGGATTTGTCGAACCGGGTTTCTGGTGGCTGCTGGGGATCATGGCGCTGTTTTCCTGGCTGACCCTGGTGGATGTGGTGCGCGCCGAGTTCCTGCGCGGGCGCAACCTGGAGTACGTGAAGGCCGCGCGGGCCCTGGGTGTGGGCGATGTTCAGGTGATGTTGCGGCACATTCTGCCCAACGCGCTGACTGCCACCTTGACCTACTTGCCGTTCATTTTGACCGGGGCCATTTCGACCCTCACCGCCCTGGATTTTCTTGGCTTCGGCATGCCCACGGGCAGTGCGTCCCTGGGTGAGTTGATCGGCCAGGGAAAAAACAACCTGCAAGCCCCGTGGCTGGCGCTGACCGCGTTTTTTACGTTGGCGTTGATCCTGTCCCTGTTGGTGTTTATCGGCGAAGCCTGCCGCGACGCCTTCGACCCCCGATCCTGATAAGCGAGCTGTGCCGTGACTGACACGTTGATTGAAATTCGTAACCTGAAAGTGGCGTTCGACGGGCACAAAGCGGTGCGTGGCATCGACCTGGATATTCATCCGGGCGAGTGCCTGGCGCTGGTGGGCGAGTCGGGCTCCGGCAAATCGGTGACCGCCCACTCGATCCTGCAATTGCTGCCGCCCCACACCACGCGTACCCAGGGCAGTATTCGCTACCAGGGCGAAGAGCTGCTCGGCGCGCGGCCGGAGCGTTTAAGGCAGATTCGCGGCGATCGCATCGCGATGATCTTTCAGGAGCCGATGACCTCGCTCAACCCGCTGTACAGCGTGGAACGGCAGCTGTCCGAAACCCTGCTGCTGCACAAAGGCCTGGGCGGTGCGGCGGCGCGTGAGCGCGTGTTGGAGTTGCTCGAACTGGTGGGCATCCAGCACCCGCGCCAGCGCCTTGCGGCGTACCCGCATCAGCTCTCCGGCGGGCAGCGCCAGCGGGTGATGATCGCCATGGCCCTTGCTTGCGAACCGCTGCTGCTGATTGCCGACGAGCCCACCACGGCCCTGGACGTGACCGTGCAGCGACGCATTCTTGCGCTGCTCAAAGACCTGCAGCAACGCCTGGGCATGGCGCTGCTGTTGATCAGCCACGACCTCAACGTGGTGCGCAGCATCGCCCAGCGCGTGGCGGTGATGCGCGCCGGCCAGATCGTCGAACAGGCCGACTGCCAGGCACTGTTTGCCGCGCCGCAGCACGCCTACAGCCGGCAGTTGCTCGAAGCCGAGCCCGAGGGCAGGGCGGTGGTGCGTGAGACGGCAGACAACCTGCTGGAAGTGGACAGCCTCAAGGTCTGGTTCCCGCAAGGCGGCCTGCTGCGGCGCAAACCGCCGATCAAGGCGGTGGACGGCATCGACCTGCGCCTGCAACGTGGCAAAACCTTGGGCATTGTTGGCGAATCCGGCTCGGGCAAATCCACCCTTGGCCAGGCGATCCTGCGGTTGATCGACGCCCAAGGCAGCATTCGCTTCCAGGGCCAGGCCCTCGACGCACTCAAAGGCAAGGCCCTGCGTCCGTGGCGGCGCAAACTACAGGTGGTGTTTCAAGACCCGTTCGGCAGCCTCAGTCCGCGCATGAGCGTGCAGCAAATCATCGAAGAAGGACTGCGCGTACACACGGACCTCAATGCTTGCGCGCGCGAAGCTCAAGTGATTGCCGTGTTGCGCGACGTCGGACTCGACCCCGATACGCGCCATCGCTTCCCCCACGAATTCTCCGGCGGCCAGCGCCAACGCATCGCGATCGCCCGCGCACTGGTGATCAAGCCGGATTTGATATTGCTCGACGAACCCACCTCAGCTCTCGACCGCACTGTACAAAAGCAGGTGGTGAGCTTGCTGCGCAGGTTGCAGGAGGAGCATGGGCTGACGTACTTGTTCATCAGCCACGACCTGGCGGTGGTAAGGGCGTTGGCTCACGACTTGATCGTGGTGAAGGATGGCGTGGTCGTGGAGGCGGGGAGTACCGAGCAATTGTTCGACGCACCGGAGCATGCCTATACGCGGGATTTGCTGGTAGCGTCGTCGTTGAGGAATCGCGAGTAGTACAGCCTAGTGGGCGCTGATCTCACGCTTTACCGTCTGCTGTGCTTCTGCCAACAACCAGTCCCGGAACGTCGTCAGTTTGGGCAGGCTGGCGCACTCAGGCCGATAAATGACGTAGTAGGCCAGCTCCGAGTGTTCGGCGTAATGGCGGTCGGGTCTTTTTCGTCGGGTGGGCTGCTGTCGGCTTATGGCTGGAATACAGTGCTGTGGGTTTCGCTTTTACGGCTGGTGTTGGCTGTCGTCGCGCTGGCACTGACTGTCCCCAAGTACATGGCCGGTCGGTTTGATCTGAAAGGGCAAGGTGCGTTAGCCACTCGAGCGCATTTCCTGCTCAAGCAAATCCCGGGCGCTATACGTCATTTAACAAGTGGGCGATGTCAGGTGTTCATAAGCCGCTCTAAAGCCAGTTGCACTTGGTTCAACACACTTAAAATGAATGTGCTTGTTCATCGATTCATGTTCATGGACTAGGCTTCCCGCTCGTCTGATCGGTCCGACCTCTTGCCGCTACTCCAGCGGTGAGGATGCTGCGGTAGATGGGCAGGCATTCGCGTTGGGGGGATTGATACTGGCCGATGGTGGCAACCGAGCGAGCCGTTTGGTACAGCCATTTAGACCGGGCATTCCCAATGACTCAGCCATCGGATCGCCACCACCGCGCCGCCGAACCGCGGCCAGAGCTTTCATCATTTCGGAAATGCGCTGCAAGCTGTCGTGAACCGAGCCCGCATCGCGGGTCTACGCCCTGCGGGCGTTCATCCTGCACGCCTTCGACCGGGGCGGCCTGCGCGCTCCGCTTGCTTTCGCATATTCAAAAGTTAGTAAAGGTCTTCCTTTTTTTGCCTATCAAGTGACATGTCTATCTGATTCCAAAGACGATTCAAGGTTTCTGCGGTTTTTGAGAATGATGCGGGGAGTCGGCCATTGCTTAATGCAATCATCCTATGAATAAGTAAAATGGCCTCTTCGTTAGCGGCATGCTGTTCTAAAGATTTTGGACTGTCTATTGATAACCATGCGACCCCCGAACTGTCTATAAAACTTTGAAGTGAGTTCATTGTGGTTTTGGCTAGAGAGGCGAGGACGCTGTTGCCATCAGCGGCGATCTTTTCGAGCTTTAATTTTGAAGATTTGGTTAATCTGTCGGTGGTGCGATCTAGTTCTTTTTGCTCCTTTGGGCGTGTCATAGTTGAAGTCTGTATCTATGACTTTCCAAAGGATTTCTTCGCTTTCTACATTTACTGCGCATAATATTACTGGTGTTGTTATTTTTTTCCAATATTCAATGTGCTCTCGATCTGGGTATATGGTGTTTGTCCCATCTTTGAAAGGGGTATCAGTGGATTTTATTTGAACCTTGACGATTTTTCCTGAGGAGGAGTTGTCCTCGAGCATTACCTCGAATTCAGCGTCTATCCCTAAATCAATTTCCTGGCCACGGCATGGCCATTTGAAAAGCTTTATGAATTCCTTCTTTACAATTAACTCGCCCATGTCACCGATTTGCTGATTATCGGAATAATGCATTTTGTTACCTTGAGGTTGTCAGTTAAGCTCAACGAGCATAGCGAGGTGATGAAAGGAAGCAAGCACCTTATTTTTCTCAGTCGATTGTGTCTCTAGTGGTCTAATGAAACCGGACACCCATTTAGGCGAGAATGCTCGCCAGATCGAGGTGTCAGATAACCAAACAACGGCGCTCCGTTACTCCTGAATTCAAGCGCGAGGCCGCCGACCACGTGCTCAAACAAACTGCGGCTACATCGAAGCCAGCCGTTCACTCGGCATTGGAGGGCTATCGAACTGCGCGAGATCAGCCATTCTTTGATGCATCGCTACAACTGGATTCAGCCTCACCAATTCAACGAGGGGTTGGCACCAGCGCCTGCCGAGGAAAAATTTGACGTCGTGTCCGGGAGTAGTTACCACTACAACTCACCTACAGCAGTTGAACAGAGTTTGCCAGGCGCCTCTCATTTCCGAAAAGCGTTGTGTAAAAGCGTTGCTCGATGCCGTAGATCAGCAGCTTTAACTGATGATCGCTGCCAATATCGAAGACGCCTTTGGCTTTGTCGAAATCAAGGTGGCCGGCGCAGTAATCGTCGATGTAGCTGACCATCGCAGCTCGCTGGCTAGACGGAAGCGCTGCAAGGGTCGCCATCGCCAATCCAATGCGCTTCCTGTTCGGTGTAGACACACGTGCCGCCTCAAAATTATTTGAAAGCTCAATAAAGGGCTCATCAAGGAATTTTTCCACTTCCTCATGAGTTGCTTCTTTGAACAGCTGGCCGATCCCTTTAAAAATGCTGGAGATCGTGGCCAGACTCTTGAAAACCAGCGAATCTGTTTTGGGCAGGTAAATAGCGTCCGGCGTTGTGTTAATCACAAGTCGCAACTGCCCGTCGTCTAGCTCCGCGACCTCTCCGAAAGTGATGCTTTTTCGGCACACTAGCAGGGACGGTGTTACTTTTTGAAAGTAGAAGGAGTCATTCTGGACACTACACAGCCATGTGATTTTATCAAACTGGTTTTTCTTAAGTTCGACATGATTTTTGCTGTCGAACGGCTCTTTCAGAAAATCGATGCAGAACGGTTGCCCTGAAAAACCAGGAATCACAAACCAAGAGTCTTCATCCAGATTATGGTCAGGCTCATAAGGTACACAGGCTGCCGCGTCGATAACGACTTCTGCATAAAGTTTACTGTCCGAAAGAACCTTTACGATGGCATTCTTTTGGAGACGTTTGATTTTAGCGAGGACAAAGTCCATTTTCAGCCTCTATCGATTAGAGTGTAGTCATTAATGCGGTACACCTTGTCAATCACGACCTCCTTAGGAGTCCGAAAGCTTTCCTTGCTAATCAAGAAAAGCGTGACATGAGATGAGGTGCTCACGTTGTAAAACTCATATCCGTATAGTAAGAATAGAGGATTGAAATACAGCGCTTGTGATCGGTATGTGAAGATAAATAGTATCAAATACACAAACACTAGAGTCTGGAAGCTATTGATGCTGAGCGCTACGAAGAAATAACCCAAATAGCTTGGCAAAAAGCTATTGTTCGCATGCTCAATGCTCACAACCTGCCCAGGTTGAAAGGTATCACTTCCCAGTCGTCTGCTTAGTCTTAAGCTGAGGCCTGTCAGTACAATAGGAACGGCAAGATACAGGGCATAGGAGAGTCCACTAATGGCAGCTTTCAACCCGGGCAAGCTCGGATCTGCGATAAACTCACCAAATGTGATTCCACGCTGAACCAGATACACAATCACCAGTAGGGACGTCGCGTTGAAGGTCAGCAGTAATCTGAATAGCGTGTTGAAGTCCACTCAAAAATCATCCGTAATCATTTTCATCCAATGATGGCAGGATGCTACCAAAAAGCGTCGGGGCTCGCCAGTTCTGGCCGATGACTGTCAATTAGCTTTTTTAAACCCGATATCTAAACCCAAGATGCCCTGCATGAGCGGGCACGTGCGTTGAGATGATAGGTTCCGGGCGCGCAGGCCGACCAGATTGAAGAAGCACGGGAAGGTGAGCACATCCGCGTGCTTGTCGCGGATTCAGTTGAGTAAATCAATCAGGTACCCGCAAGATGCCGGATGTGACGGCGATCGTGACGGTGCTTGCAGCACAGTTCATCCATGACCCCGGATTCTAGATTTGGGTCAATGGTACGCCTCTGACCCTGGCCAAGCTTGAGCAGCATGCTCGAACGCACACCCTGAATCTGAGTGAGGGTAGGCTCACAAAAGTCATCGTCATCAACTCAATGCAGCAGAACCTGGACTGCCCCTGAAAAGATAGACGTCCCCGGCCTATACTCCGTCGGGCAAGGCAGCAACGTCGATGGGCGCGACCACTCGCGGAGAGGACACTTTCCATGGGGCATCCGCCACCAGGAATGATTCGATGGTCCGTAGTACCGTCGGCTTGGGCACTTCTTCTCCAGAAGAGCGACCACCTTCTCCCCACATGGATCCCATGAGTCGGCAAAGCATGTCCCAGTAGCGAAGATTGGCCCCTGACGAGGGCTGATAGAGGTTCCGCGGCAAGCGCTTGAATAATTGCAGGCGATCAAAACGCACTGGATCCAATGCCACGACTGGCGTGGTGACTTGGGTGGTATGATTTTCCTGGGGCGATTCATAGAGCGCTGGATGTGGAGCGAACACATTTTTGCTGGCGGGCACGTTTGCTGGAAGAGGTTAACGTCGCCCCTTGGGCAGAAGGCCACTAAATCCGCTGTAAAAGACTGGCGCAATGCCACCTATAAGCTTTAGGCTGAGCCGGCACGATGTTCAGGGAAGAAGCATTGGCCCCAAGTGCGGAGATTCTTCGGTTGCTCTGGCATCCCGAGATGTTGGGCTCACTTATATCTTCACTCGTCAGTACCGGCCGCAGCCAAAACGCCTGGGTATTGCTCGAAATTTCCCTGAAGCGATCGCACTTTGCCGATGCGCGGTGCGGCATGCGTGAAGTGATGAGCATCATATATTCAAGGCAGCATGACAATGAGCAGGAAGCCGTAGATGTCTCAAGGCAACATCATTATTTCGGGTGTAAACCCGAGGGAAGCGAACCTCAAGCGAAAAGTTCGCGAGCACCTGCATTCTCTGGGCTTTACCAGGACCGATGAGGGCGCCTTGCGTGCTCCTGGCAGTGACAAGGAAGCGATTCGGGTGCTGCATGGCGCCCAGAGGGAAGAACGGCTCATAGCGAGCGGTAACTTCGTCGCCCGAGCCGGTGTGAAGCTGATGCAGTATTTCGCCTCAGGCACTGAGGTAATTCCCAAGAAAATTTCGCCTGTGCTGGAACGAGTTTCGTCCGGCACTTGGCAGAGTGACCTGTTCAGACTTGCATCGCTTTCATGGTCGGTGCCGGTATCCAGTGGATTCGGCAGACGCCTACGCTATCTGGTGTGGGACCAATCCAACGGTAAGCTGATGGGTCTAATTGCCGTGGGTGATCCAGTCTTTAACTTGGGCGTGCGTGACAAGTTTATCGGTTGGAACTCACATGATCGGGGCGCTCGACTGGTCAACATCATGGATGCCTACGTCCTTGGCGCGCTGCCGCCTTATAACACCTTGCTGTGCGGCAAGCTCATCGCGTGCTTGCTCCGCAGTCGGGACCTGTACAACGATTTTGCCCATGCCTATGGGGCCTCCACGGGCATCATTTCTCAAGAGGAAAAACGGGCGCGCCTGATGGCCATCATCACTACGTCTTCGATGGGGCGTTCGTCGGTCTACAACCGTTTGAAACTTCAGGGTACGGAATATCTCAAGTCGGTTGGCTACACCGGCGGATGGGGACACTTCCATATTCCAGACTGGTTGTTCATGGAACTGCGTGACTATCTGCGTCACATTGATCACACCTACGCGGATCATCACGCCTATGGCCAAGGGCCTAATTGGCGACTGCGAACCACCCGAGCCGCTCTCAAGGCTTTGGGCTTCAAGGACGACTTAATGCGACACGGCATCAAGCGTGAAGTTTTTATCTGCCAACTGGCAGCAAACGCCACCAAGATTTTGCAAACCGGAAAAGGCAAGCCCGATATCCGCTCTCTTCAAACCGTCAAGCAGATCGCAGGTCTAGCACTGGAGCGCTGGGTGATCCCACGAGCTGCCAGCGTGCCCGATTACAGACGCTGGAGGGCATCGAATCTGATTGGCTTGTATGGTAGTCAAGCCCATTTGCTGCGCCCCGAGATCCAGTTGGATCAAGGACCGATCAGCGCTTTCGGATATTAAGGCACGAGGGGACCGGCCGTGCATTTTGCCGTTAACACAATAACTAACCAGATCGAGACAGCAGAGCATGCGACAGGCAGGCGCAATTACGTGTGCCCAATATGTCGCGCCAAAGTATTGCTCCGCGCTGGGCTCAAGCAGAAAAGGTGTTTCGCTCACTGGCCAGGATTCGGCTCGGCGCGGTGCGAAAATTTTGTGCCTGGTCTCCATGGGCAGTACGGTGCCGGACTCGCATTGGCTGCGCGCCCAATGCGCAGTATGGAGTTACGCCTGAAAATCGAGCGAGGGAAAAACCGCGCAGCATGGTGCTTGGAACTGACGTTACCATCATGTCGATTTTGCAAGGCGACCGTCACGCTCGACGTGGGCAATGGGATACTTCAGGAAATCGACATGGGCGGGATGTCTACAGGTCGTCGCGTAACCGCGGAGTTGTCCCAAGAAAGTTTCCGCATCGTATCTTTTCAGGGTAAGCCTGATCAGAACTTCGTAGAAGGTGTAGAGCGTGCCTGCCAGGGACTGCCTACATTCGGGGCAGCCGTCTTCACCGCTTCCGGCGGTGACGGTGCAGCAGGTTTCCCCCGGGCACATGAGCTCAAAAAGTCAGGTACTTATGCGCTGTTGTGGAAGGCGCCTGACGCACTGAAATTTCCTGAAGAACTGGTGCCCGACAATTTTATCAGTCGTCAGGACTGGAATCTGGCGTTGGTCACGGTACCTGCGGCGCCGTCTACTGCATGTACTGAATGGCTGGAGTCCTTGACGGGCTTAACCCTCAGTGGCTCGACGCCTAATATTTCAATCGCCTGGCCATTCTTGGCCCGCAATACGAGTTTGAATTCCGCTGAATGCACTACGTCTGCCGCGCTCATTGTGGCTGCGAGAGGGATGCCGATTGGGCAGAGTGATACCGGTCCCATCATGCTGATGCGCGGCGGCCAACAGCGGTTGTTGGCAACCGGGGTGGAGCGGGATACGGCACTGTTTGCCTTGATACCTGATAACTTTCAGCAATTTTTTGTGGCCAAAGCCGGGACGGAGGAGATCGAAAAACTCCTATCTACGACATTCCAGGTCGACGCTGTAGCCGATTTCCCGGTGGTGGAAATGGCGTTTACTAATCCCGCTGGCGTGCGGCTGGTGGTGCCCTTCGATAGGGCTCGCTGCAAGGACTACATCGATTTGGCCAGGCTGAACCAGATGACGCTGGAGTATTTGGCCGTACCTCCTGGCACGCGTGGGTGGTTTTACGTGGTACGAGCTTCAGTGGGCATCCGGTACGAACTTTTAGCGAGCGACCTAAGAGCGCCCCACAGTCCGTATCAAAGGCTAATCGCGCCGGAACCACTAGCAAATCTGATTGATTGCCTGACAGATGCTGCATGCCACGTCGACCTCGATCTTGGCGGGTTCGGTAAGTTGCGTATGAACGGCAGCGAACTGCTCGCTCCGAATGTCGCCACTCCAACTCTTGGGACGGCGATGCGATTGAGAGTACGCAGCTTCATCTCTCAATTGCGCGGTTGCACGCCGATCCGCGTTGATGCCGATGATGCCCAACTGGTGTGCGCGGTCGGCGCCATCAATCCACAACCCGCACTCATTCCGCATTACCGTGCCCTGATTAGGGACGTTATCGCCTGCGGTTTCGAGGTCAAACGAAAAGGGAAAAGTGTCTCGCTATGAGTTACTACTACAGCCAGGAGGCAAGAGTTCGGATCTCGGCGTTCGAACAACAGTACCTTACCGATTTCATTGAGGAAGTACCGCATAGCTATCGAAAATCCGCCTACAACCGCCTGTCCGCGATCGACGGTTTTCGCAGCGGCTCACCGGCGGATTTCAAAGCGAAGCAGAAACGACTCATCAGTCATCTCTTGCACCCGCAAGGCGGCGCGAAAGGTGAAGCCGATTGGAAGACCTTCGCCAACTTCTGGGTCGCTTGGGCTAGACACCATCTGGATAGCGATTTCCCCGCGGGTGACAAGTTGCTGCCCGCAAATGACGCCGGTCCTCTTTTCCTCACTGGCCTCGCTGAGCGGTTCCCAGATGCCCCGCGCGAGACGGTAGAGCGATTAATCGTGTTCAGTGGGTTCGCTGACCACGACGAAAGCCAAACAGTGCTGGGCAAATTCCGTCCCGCGTCCACGGTAGCTCGCGATCGACTACTCGACGCCTTGCCGAAACGCGTCGACACGATTGAGGACAGTATTAAGATCCTGCAAGCGGACACCGAGCAGGCCGCCGAGACAATCGAGTCATTGCGCTCGAAGATTGAGAACCTGATGCAGGACGTCGGCGACGTCAGCGAGCGCGCAGCGCAATCGACGAATGACTTGTTCGAACTGCACGCCATGGCGGACCACCTGCTTGCCGCTGATGAGCGACTGGTCTCGACCCTGCGGGCACTGCAAGAAAATGCCCAGCGCGCTGATGCGGCTGCCGAAGCGGCGGATGGCAACGCGCGATCATTGCGCGAGGCGGTTGAGGTATTGGCTGGCCGAGCAGACGGCTGGGATGAGGCTGCGGCTCACCTAGGCGCCATTGAGGACCAGCTAGGCGCCATTACCGCACGGGAAAAGACTTGGTTAGGAACCACGGAAGCGGTTGCAGGGCTGTCCGATCGCCTGGAAGCCCTGCAAAGCAACCTAGGCAGAGTGCGCAACAGTACGGCCCCAACGTCGCAGGTTCGTCTCTTTGAGGCGGAGGCACAGGGGCCTGTTGTTGAGATCCGCAGCGTAGAGACCGCGTGTGAGCTGATTTCGATCAACTTGCAAGCTTGCGGTATCGTCAAGGGCGCAGCACAGACTGTTGCGCGGCAAGCCCTGGCTGCCCTGGCTGCCGGCCAGTTGATCCAGTTCTCCGGATCCTTGGCGGACATGGCGACCGATGCTGCGGCAGCGGCGGTGGGCGGACTAATATATCACGAGTGGCGCGTGCCTGTCGGTTTAGTGTCGGATGAGGCCGCGGCAGAATGCCTCGATATGGTGGGTGATACTTCGGGTTGTTTGGCCTTGAAAGGGGCCAATCGCTCTGCCTTTGAAGTGTATGGCTACGCCGTTCGCGATGCGATCACCCGCCGTCAATTGGGCATGCCAGCCTATCCTCGCCTTGCACTGATTGCCTCTTGGGCGCAGGGCCCTGCCGCGTTCCCCGACGGAGGTACCCTTGCCGAACTCGGGCCCGTCTTCGACACTGACGCGTTGCCCATGCGCGGCGTGACTTCCCGCACTTTAAGCCTAAAATACGGCCGCCTTACGTGTGATGCATGGGATCAGCTTGAGGGTTTTGCCAGCGACATCTCGGGCAGCCTCGTGTCGGAATTGAAGGCGCTGTTCGAGGAGGCACACTTCCAGCCGGGCAATCTATGGACACGATGCGCCGAACGGGCCTATTTGCGTTTGCGGGCCTCACTCGGTGCGAGCGAGACCGAGGACCTGCACGCCATGTTGAAGCACTGGGCGCTGCCTTGGGCGAAAGCCACCGGCTGCCCCATCGACGACTTGACCCGCGTGGCGGAGCAAGTTATGTCGCAGCACCAGGTCGAAACCTCCGGCTTCGAGGGCGCCTAGATGAAGTGGCAGGCGATTTCCCAGTACGATGCGCAAAGAATCGTGGCCATCGGCCTGGGTTGTACCAGCCAAGGCGAAGGTCTGCGGATCGCCGCCATAGCGGAGTGCCTGCGATCTGCTTGTTTGTTGTGCGCGATGCCGACGGATGGGCAGGGGGCATGGGCTCCTGCTGCATCGCTCAGTCTGACCAGCGTTGCCCGCAAACATCTGACGCCGATCTGGCCAGACATGCTGGAGGACTCAGATTCTAAGCCAGGGGTACTGAGCGTTTTGGAAAGCCTTGGGCAGATTGGGGATTTGGTCCGGGTTGAAAAAGGATGGTTGCCTCCACCGCCACGCGCGATCAGATCTTTGGAGGGCAACGCGGTCGTGCTGGGTGGAGGGCCATCACCGTGCTTCCCACGAGGTATCAAAACCAGGACATTCGGACGTGTACGTGTGGTAACAGCTTCGCTCTGCGAGGGATGGATTGATGTAAGCGATCCGGGCGACTGGATCGGTGCGCCTATCGAAGGGCTGGCGAATTGGTCTTCCCGCTTTGTGCTGCAAGCGGCTGGGCGCTTCACCCAATGCCCTAAGGTGCTAGAACCCGTGTCGGTGTACCTACAAGGGCGCTGGGCTGAGCTGGCATGCCACCCCCATGCCTCAGGTCAGTTACTGGGTAAGTGTCAAACCGGGACCACTGTCAATTATTTCATCGGTAGATTTCAGTCCGGTCGGCTTCAACAACTGGCTTCCATTGAAGCTTCCGATGTTCGCCGCCTGCGTTTCCAATTGGATCTAGAGGCGGGCTGTCCTTGTACGATGGAAACACAAACGTCGCCACGTTTCGTGACGCTGAGATCTTATCGCCGACTCCCGCCAGAGCAGGAGAAAGCGCTCCTCCTTGGCTGGGAGTTACCCAAAGCCGAGGGTGAGCATCCTGGGTTAAAAACCCACGTCATACCTGTCGAGACATTCCCCATCGTGCGCTGTGCGCTTGAGGGACTAGGCATTGTTTTGGTCGAGCGCAAGCGCGCGCAAGGAGGGATCTGATGAGCAATACATCTATGACCGCAGAGGCTACCGGGGTTCACGAGACCGCCAAGAGTCTTGCCGAAAGCTTGCGGCAATACATCGAAGCGCAATATCACATCCGAGATGAAGGATTGGTCAGAGAACGGCACGCGTTACTACAATCCAATGAAACGATCGCCCAGACCCCCTACGTTGAGGCCACTCAAGTCTACAAGACAGGTGAGACCTACGATAATTTGGCCATCCCGCCGGCAGCGGCCTCAGCATTGAGTAACCTCTCGGCGATGGGGCTGGGGCTCTATCCCCGCCCGTATGAGCATCAGTCGCAGGCACTTACTGCATTCTTGGGTCAGGATGCAGCGGACTTGGTCATCGCCACTGGCACGGGCTCAGGAAAAACAGAGAGCTTTCTCATGCCAATCATTGGCTCTCTGGCGGTGGAGGGTGCAGAACGCCCCACCTCCGCTGCGATGCCAGGATGCAGGGCCATGCTCCTGTACCCCATGAACGCCTTGGTCAATGATCAATTGGCGCGAATTCGTCGTATTTTCGGCGACACCGATGCCGCGGGTATCCTCCAGCAAGACCGAGCGCTCCCAATTCGTTTTGGTAGTTACACAGGTCGCACGCCGTATCCGGGTAAGCGAGACAGTGGCCGCGATGAGCGCTTCATCAAACCGCTGTTTGAGCAGTTCTATCAAAAGGTTGCCAAAGTCCCTGCAGTACAGGGCGAACTGGCTCGGATCGGACGTTGGCCGAGCAAAGATCTGGTTGGCTTTTATGCCGATGACTCGGTGCAGACCAAGACTTGGACTTCAGGCAAGCGGCAAGGCAAACAGTTCATCTCGAAGAATTGGAAAGGTCGCCTGCTTACTCAGCCAGGCGACCGCGAGTTGATGACGCGTGACGAGATGCAGGTTCGCTGCCCCGAGCTCCTGATTACCAACTATTCCATGCTCGAGTACATGCTTATGCGCCCCATCGAGCGCGATATCTTCGAGCAGACCAAGGATTGGCTGAAAAGTGACGTCCGCAACGAGTTCATCCTGGTCCTGGACGAGGCGCATATGTACCGCGGAGCGGGCGGAGCTGAGGTAGCGCTTCTGATCCGACGGCTGTGCGCCCGCCTGGACATTCCACGCGAGCGTATGCGCTGCATCCTCACTAGTGCCAGCTTGGGAGGCGAGGATGCTGCTGCTGCCAATGGCGATCGATTTGCTCGTGATTTGACCGGCTTGCTTGAGGGGTCACCGCGCAGCCTCCGTGTGATTCAAGGCACCCATGAACCGCGCTCTGCTGATCGCAGCATCACCGATTCGCAGATGCATGCGCTGGCTTCCTTGGATCTGCCTGCGTTTCAGCGCGTGGCGAACGACCTGCCGGCGGCTACTCAGGCGCTGAACAACCTGGCTCAAGAACTCGGATGGCCCTCGTTCCAAGGCCTGGCTCACACTGCGTTGCGTGACTGGCTGTTTGAGAACCTGACCGGTTTCGGTCCCTTGGAAAAGCTGATCGAACTGGTGTCAGGTAAAGCGGAAAAGCTCGATGACCTCGGCAAAAAGCTCTTCGCTGATGCTCCGGGCGCCACTGCGGAGAAGGCAACAGATGCACTTCTGGCGTTGGGCAGCCACGCGCAACGACGCTCAGACGGCCGGGTATTATTACCGACCCGGCTACACCTATTTCACCGCGGTTTGCCGGGACTTTATGCATGCGTCAACCCCCACTGTACCAGTCGTCAAGGGGATCACCAGGGCCCTACTATCTTAGGCCGCTTGCACACCAAGCCCTCGACGCAATGCAACTGCGAGTCCAAAGGGCGCGTTTTTGAATTCCTGACTCACCGTGATTGCGGGGCCGCGTTTGTGCGCGGTTACGTGAACGAAGACATGGATTTCGTTTGGCATCAACCTAATGGTCCGTTCGCCGAAACGGGCACTGCAGCGCTGATGCCAGTGGACATTTTCGTCGAAGAAACGACCCACCCACGCAGCCGTCACCGCGACAAATGGCTGCATATGTCGACGGGCATCATGAGCTCGACCAATAAGGACGGGGTTGAAGGGTTTCGCAGGGTTCGAGTGCCGGACAAGCCACCGGCGGGCGAGGCTATTACCTTCGACAATTGCCCCGTGTGCACTCGAAAGATTCGCAACGGTAAAGATGAACCCTCAAAGATCATGGACCACGTCACCAAGGGGGAGGCACCGTTCACCACTTTGGTTCGTACTCAGATGGCCAAACAGGCAGAGAGCAGGGTAGTGGACTCCCGCCACCCCAACGGCGGACGTAAAGTCCTGATCTTTTCGGACGGCCGGCAGAAAGCGGCACGCCTGGCACGTGACATTCCGCGCGATATTGAATTGGATGTCTTCCGGCAAGCGATAGCACTGGCCTGTCAGAAGCTGCGCGACATTTCACGTGAACCGCGGCCTACGCAAGTGCTTTACACCGGCTTCCTAGCTGTTCTTACCGAGTTTGACCTGCCCCTGTTTGACGGCAACGATGCGCGCAAGGTTGCCGACGCCATTACGGTGTACAAACGCGATTGCGACTCTGACTTGGAAGAGGCTCTGCAGCAAAACGGTCTGCCCCCAGAACTGCCACCACGCTATCGAATCGCCTTGCTCAAACTGCTGTGCAGCAGCTACTACTCTCTAACCGGGACAACAATTGGCTATGTCGAGCCTGTCGAATCCAAACGGAAAAAAATCAAGCAAGATCTCGGTGCGGCGGGCGTATCGCTCGGGGATCAAGATCTGCGAGCGCTCGCCATTGGCTGGATAGAAACGCTGCTGCAGGACTTCGCGTTTGATAAAACGATTGATCGCTACCTACGTTATAAAGCCGCAGGCTACGTAAAATCACCGTGGGGCAGCAACGGAATGTTCGACAAGCCGCTGAGGGAGGCGCTTGCGGCCCAGTTACCAGGCAGTCTGACAACGCTTGAAGCTATCGAGACGACTTTCCGCAACCATCTTGCTGACGAAGAGAACGGCACGTGGTTCCTGTCGCCTAACTCGGTTAGCCTGGTCGTAGACCTTGGGCACGTTTGGGCGCAATGCGGCCAATGTACGGCTGTCACGCCACTTGCGTTGGCCGGAAAAATTTGTCTCGCGTGCGGGAGTGATCGTGCCACGCTTGTGGATCCTGCTACCAGTCCGTACTTGTCCGCCCGCAAGGGACTTTGGCGCGAGCCGGTACGAGAAGCCTTGCAGCCTGGGGCCCGGCTCACCAATCTCAACGTAGAGGAACATACTGCGCAGTTGTCGAATCGTGATCGCAGCAAGGTCCATGCGACGACGGAGCTCTATGAACTGAGGTTCCAGGACGTCCTGATTGATCCCACGGATCGTCCGATCGACGTGCTTAGTTGCACGACCACCATGGAGGTAGGCGTCGACATCGGTTCCTTGGTCGCGGTTGCACTGCGAAACGTGCCCCCTCAACGAGAAAACTACCAGCAGCGCGCGGGGCGGGCAGGGCGCCGTGGCTCCTCCGTTTCCACAGTTGTCACCTACTCGCAAAACGGACCGCACGACAGCCACTATTTCCTCAATCCGCGACACATAGTTGCTGGTTCACCGCGAACGCCAGAAATCAAGGTGGACAACGAGAAAATTGCCCGTCGTCACGTCCATGCATATCTGTTTCAGACGTTTTTCCACGAAGTCATGGCGCAAAATCCGTTGCTGTCTAAGCCTAAGACCGCGTTGTTGGAAAAGGCGCTTGGCGCGACTCATGATTTCTTTTTCGCCGGCATCGACTCGGGCCTTAATCTGGAACAGTTCAAGTCCTGGGTTTCGGGAAAGCTGCTGCACGATGAAGCGCCTCTAAAAAATTCGGTCCTGGCGTGGTTACCGCCAAATCTCGACACGCAAGGCCTTACCTTGGCCGAATGGCTGGAAGATACTGCACGCCGCCTGATTCATAGGCTGCATGAGTTGGCGGCAGAATTACCGCAACAAGCGGTCAACCAAGACGATGAGAGCGAGGCGGATGACGCCAATGACGATGAGAGTAATGCTTCCACTGCTGAAATAGAGCAAAAGGAACTGCTGGAGTTTCTATTCCACCACAGCTTGCTGCCCACCTATGCGTTTCCGACGGATTTGTGCAGTTTCCTGATAGAGAACATTGCCAAGGTCAATGGCATGGCGGAAATCCAGACAGTTCAACGCCCGCAACAATCGATTTCGAAAGCGCTGAGCGAATACGCACCGGGACGACTCATTGTCATCGATCGGCATACCTATCGCTCGGGCGGCGTATTCGCTGACTTGCCCGGAAATGTGGTGAACCGCGCCGCGCCTCTGTTCAAGAAGGCTAAGCGCCATGTTCACTGCAAGACCTGTTCCTTTGTGCGCAACCCCAACTCACCGGTTGGTAATCATGGACCATGCCCTGTTTGCGGTGGCGAGCTCGCCACGGAGACGATGATTCTCCCAGAGGTATTCGGCCCGGAAAAAGCAGAAGATCTACCAGAGAATGATCGTGAACAGGAGATCACCTTCGCCACGATGGCACAGTTCCCGCAGCCCGTTAACCCGGATGAATTGACCTTCCAAATCTGCGGACCGAAAGCCAGTTTTACCCATGCGACAAACCAGACACTGGTGACGGTCAACCGGGGTATCGAGGGAGCCGAATTCGGTGGGTTCTCAGTGTGCGTTGAGTGTGGTCACGCATCAGTATTCGATCACAACGTTCATCTCGGCCCTCATGAACGCCCCTACAAGCTGTTGAACCCGAAAGGTGGGCCAACTCTCTGCTCCGGAAGGTTTGACAGGGTCCTGCTCGGCCATGATTTCAAGACGGACTTGCTGCTGCTCAGGCTGAAGGTCGAGGCTCCACTGGTTAGCAATACTGCCGAAGTCGTGGTCCTACAAATTCTTGAGGATGCCTTGCACTCTATCGCGGAGGCACTGCGGCTAGCGGCGAGCCGTCACCAGCAACTTGACCTCGATCCCTCGGAGTTCGGATCGGGCTTCCGGATTGATCCAGGAGTGCAGGGCGAGGCGAGAATCCTGGAAGTGTTCCTCTATGACACCCTGTCGGGAGGGGCAGGCTACGCAGAGATTGCAGCCAGGAACATCAAAGAGATCCTCGAGTCAACCCTTGTTCTGTTGGAGAATTGCGACTGCGAATCGTCTTGCACCGAATGTCTGAATCACTTCCACAATCAACATCTGCAGCACCGCCTCGACAGACGCCTCGGTGCGACGCTCTTGAAGTATGCGGTGGATGGCGTTGTGCCTGGCTGTGCGCCTTTGGATGAGCAGTGGCAGACACTATCGCACTTGCGCGCCAGTCTTGAGCTTGAAGGCTTTGACTGCTCGTTCAATACCGTGAAGGCGGTGCCAATGCTGGTGCAGCGTAATGGTCGAAGCCTGGCGGTCGGCTGTTTCCCAGGACTGATTCATACGCCCGATTTTGTGCATGGGGTGGCTACGGCGGATAACGTAGATGGTCACCTTGCGCTGAATGAGTACTTGCTCAGGTCAGATATGCCCGGTGCGCATCAGAGGGTCAAGGCATTGTTTGAAGGATTCACAGAGCGTTGAACCAAATCCTGATAAGAAAAGGTCCGAACTCATCTGGCCACCTTGATGTTGGCCAGATTAGCCTTGGCGTAAAGTGCCGGACAGCCTGGTGTTACGCCTCAATGGTTGTGAGTCGAGTAGTGATCATTCAGGTTGGAACGCCGCCAGTCAGTCCTAGAAAGCAGGAATCGGTACGGGCGGACCACTTCCTATGGGCAGGCCCACTCTTGATCTCATGAAAGCGTTCGGCTGCCTGAGCAAGAGCATCGGCGGATATCGCACTGAGGGGGCTAGAGAGGCTGAGTAAACACGTTACCAATTTCTCTAGCATACCTAGCAGCAGCTTCAGCCATGAATTAGGGCTCTAGAACTCTTCTGGATGTTCCAGCTTAATTTCCCATGAGGTATTAAAGTGAATAGTGGTGTATTAAAAACAAAATTCAAGCTTGCAGTGCATGAGGCCAATGGTCAGAAGTACGAAGATTTATTTGTTCGCATAATGATGCAGTGTGAGCAGGATTTTAAGCCTGTAAAGCCACATGGAAACATAGGTGATCGTGGGAATGATGGATGGATTTCTACAAGTGGCAGATATTATCAATGCTACGCTCCGGAAGACCTCCCAGCCAATACCGAGACCGCAATTGCTAAACTGAATAAAGATTTTAGGACGCTTAAATCATACTGGGATACGATTTCTCCGGTGCGCGAATTTTATTTTGTAGTTAACGACAGATATCAAGGTGCATCACCACATATCTACCAAGCAGTTTCGGCCTTGAAAACTGAGCACGGCCTAACGATTGCGGAAGTTTTTCTCTCGGGCCAGTTAGAGGAAAAGCTTTTTTCTCAGAAAAATGAAGTGATTGCCGACGTGCTAGGCGCTCTGGTGCTCGAATCCAATGCTGACAATGTTATCTACAAGCACTTGGTGACTCAGGCAGTTCAAAAGCTAGAGCTGGTGTATTGGTTAAACACAAGCGACAACCTGATTGCTGGAGGCATTGCAGCGAAGCTTGTGGATAGTTTCGCTGAGTTTACGACTATTGTGTTTCGAACAAATATGCCTGGAGTGAAGCCGGAATTAGAAGGCGCCATTTATGGTTTGGCTGCGAGAATAGATGCTCTGGTGAATCATTTTACGCATTCAGAGCATTCATCCTTGTTCGGTAATCGTATTTGGAGTCAAGATAGAAGCTGGAAAAAAATACAGCGCACGCCAAGCGTTTACAAGCAGATGGATGAGGCAAGCCAAAAATGGAGAGAGGAGCTATTTTATCTTCATCGTAACTTGGTTCATGCGCTGAATATTTTTGCAACATGCGTGCGCAATTCTGTTGCCCCAGGATTTTTCATGGGGCAGAGCTTTGTAGTTAACGACTCGCTAGGTACCTACAACGGACTGCAACCGTATGAGTTAATTCCGGACGGATTTATCGAGATTTGAGAAAAATAATCTAAATGATCGGGAGAACTAAAGAACAGTAATCCATTGATTAAGTTACAAATTGGATCAGCGGCCTCCCACTTAGGCGCCGTTGCTGGGCTAGCTGTAAGAGCCGGATATCGAGGCGCACGATCCTAATGGGCCGCGAACCAAGGCGTGCAGACGTTCCTGGCAGGCCTTGATGCATTGCTCGCCAAGAGCGGGACATCTATCGAATGGCATTACCTCAATGGTGAGCCTGGAGCACACCTTCAAGTTGGTGGAGCCGTTCATTGACTACGACCTTTCATGACCTGGTGAACTGGGGAGGCCAAAACCAGGAGCACTACGCCTTTGATGAAGGACGCCTGAACTTTGCTACATTGCAGAGGTGAATGAAAAAATCGAGAAGGGCCGCAGGAAATTGGTAGGACTCGCCAGGGCGCCGGAAGATGTGCAACAAGAGCACCAGGCCGGGTTAAAGGCACTGGAAAAGCGCGCCATTGAGCTCACCCAAGAGCTTCAGTCATCGAGCGCTGCATAGGGAGCGTTGCTGACCGAGAGCGAGCTAGGGATCTGCGATCTGAATTGCCGCCCCCCTAGCGCGGCGCGTTGCAAGCCACCGCTTGGATGGTTACACCTGATCGACCTCATCCTGGAGCATCAGGAACAAAAGGAATACCGTCGTATGCAGTCATCCTATACCGCGTCGTGGCACTAGCCCGCCAAGGTCAGTCCATTTATAGAGCTACGGTAAATGGCGATTCAGATGCTCAAGTCGCCGTCACGATGATTACGTATACTTTAACGCCTGATCCCGAACTGCACAAAGGCAAAAGCCCGATCAAAAACCGGGCTTTGCAGATCCCTCTAGGGGAGATAAAACTCAAGTGCCTCAAAGGGCTACCACCGAAATTCTACGAGCGGTTGGCGCACATGTCAACGCTTTGCGTCTGGGACTAAGTAGTTAGGATACGTGTACCGTAATGTGTAGTCGTCAGAGCTGACGCAGTCCTGTCTAGCTCTGTGGGCAGATTACCATGCCGCAATCTGTAGTCGATACGAAGACTACTAAGCTGATTTATTGGGTGTTTCTCAACGGTTCCATTACTGACTCTACGTCCAAACCGTTCATAAGGCAGTTGTGTGCTATTACTGACAGAGCCTCGAAAAGCTTGTCTCGCTGTATTACCAACGCAGCGTTCTCCGCTTGAAGTCTTGCAATACGCTCTTCGAGACTTCTGCGCCGGCGGGCACCATCCGGATCTCTCCCGCTTTCCCTCATTTGAACAATACGGGCGGCCTCAATTCTGCCTCCACGGTCACCTCCTAGCGTAGCTCGGCTTGTCAGGCCCAGCCGGCGCTGCACCTCCGGTCGGGAAATAGGAGCGAACTCCACTCCTGAGCTAATCATCTGGGCGAGGAGAGCGTCTATTGCTTCGTCAAGAGTGCCGCCCCTCAATGTCTGTCGTCGTGCCATAGTTGCCCCTAGTCATCTGATACCGAACTGTGTCGTTTGTCCGAGTCCACAACCGTGATTGGACGCCCGTTTGGAAACACGCGTTGCACACCTCCATTGGTATCGCGTGCAAGGACAGATTTTAAATTCTTGAGCTTGTTTTCCTGGTCTGCTAGCCATACATCGCTGCCTGCCTCTCCGGTGCCTGCGTCGCGCATGATGGATATTGCCTTCGTCAGATTCTTAGCTTGTTTTTCAAGATTGAGCCGCTCCGATGAAGTGCCCATCAGATGTAGATGCGAGCAGCCATTCCAGCATTGAAGATGCTTAGGGCAGGGGGCCTGGGAGAAATCGTGGATACAACCTCCGAAAGAGAAGCTCGTGTCTTATGAACATATCTGACATAGCACCTGATTTAACATAATATACATTATGCGTAATTATATGATCCGTTATCAGGGTCAGTGCCAGCCAGATTTCAACCAGTGCACCACGCTCCTCATCGACCAAACCCAGCCTGTCTCGATTTGGTCGATGAGTCTGGATCACACCTGAGCGAAACCGCCATCCACGAACATCTCGCTGCCCGTCATGAAGCTGCTCTCATCCGATGCCAGGAACAATGCCGCATTCGCCACTTCATCTGGCTGCCCCATACGACCCAGCGGTACACGCGTAACCATCGAATCGACAATCGCATCCTTCTGGCCGGTACCTGATAGCGCTCTGTCCAAACCGGGTGTCGTTGTCGGCCCAGGTGAAAGCACGTTCACGCGAATACCTGTGCCTTGCAGATCCAGCGCCCAGCTTCTTGCGAAGTTTCGCAGTGCGCCTTTCGACGCGCTGTAGACGCTGAACGCTGCGGTGCCCATCGAGGCCGTCGTCGAACCTGTCAGCACAATCGAGCCACCGGCGCTCATCAATGGCAACGCGTTCTGTACGGTGAACAACGTGCCTTTCACGTTCACGCCAAAGGTGCGATCAAACGATTCCTCCGTGATCGCACCAATGGGCTCCAGATCCCCAAGGCCCGCATTGGCGAACAACACATCAACACGACCTTTGTCAGCCTTGATCTGCGCGAATACCCGCTCAAGATCACGCAGGTTTGAAATGTCGCCCTGGATCGCGATCGCGTCATGCCCGATCAGGACCAAGGCTTTGTCCAGTTCATCCTGGCGGCGTCCCACGATAACGACCTGTGCACCTTCGGCCGCAAAGCGTATGGCGCTGGCCAAGCCGATCCCGCTGTTGCCACCGGTGACGATGGCGATTTTCCCGTTGAGCCTGTTCATGAGTGTTTCCCTCAAATGTTGAGGCCCAAGCGTAGATCTACGCTATTGTTTTGAATAGTATGCACCTTTTGGTAAGTACCCAGCCTGAGGGCAAAAACATGTCAAACAGCACCTTTAACTGCGGGCTCGACGCCGCCCTGGCGGTGATTGGCGGGAAATGGAAACCGTTGGTCCTGTATCACCTGGCCCATGAAGTTCACCGTTATGGCGAACTGCGGCGCGCCGTTGGCGGCGTGACGGACAAGGTGCTGATCCAGCAATTGAAGGAGCTGGAACGCGATGAAATCATCGCGCGCATCGACTACAAGGAGATACCGCCAAAGGTCGAATACTCCCTGACTCCCTTCGGACGCTCGCTGGCCCAGGCATTGGGGCCGCTTTGCCAATGGGGCACCGACCATATGCTGGCGGTTGAACGCATCAGTGAGCGCCGAGCGACCGCCCTCGCCCAGCCTTAAATTCGCGAAATATCCAACTCGACTAAATGGATATTTAGTTGAGTTAAATCAGTACGTTACGTCTATCTCCCGTATCCATTGCCTATTCACGACACCCTGCCGCTGGTGACTCTGTAGCGAGTCTGTAAACACCGGCTTGTATGCGCCGAGGGCGATCACTAAGCTGGCCCCTCTTTTTTACCGCCGCCCGGAACCACCATGTCTCGAAGTATCGCCCACCTCGCCCTGCTGCTGGGGTTGATCACCGCCGTCGGCCCGTTTGCCATCGACAGCTACCTGCCGGCGTTGCCGACACTCGGCGCCAGCCTGCATGCCTCGCCTGCCGCGGTGCAGATGAGCCTGACGGTGTTCTTCATGATCATCGGTGTGTGCCAGCTGTTCTACGGCCCGATCAGCGATGTGTTCGGGCGTAAGCCGCCGATCTATGCCGGCCTGGCGATTTTCATCGTGGCCAGCATTGGTTGCGCCCTCGCCCCCTCCATCGAGGTGCTGATCGGCTTCCGGGCGTTGCAGGCCTTTGGCGCCTGCGCCGGGATGGTGATTCCGCGGGCGATTGTGCGTGACTTGTACACCGGCCATGAAGCCGCGCGCCTGATGGCGTTGCTGATGCTGGTGGTGAGCATTTCACCGATTCTCGCACCGCTGGCCGGCAGCGTGATCATTGCCGTGTGGAGCTGGCGCGAAGTGTTTTGGGTACTGGGTGTGGCCGCAGTGCTGTGCCTGATCATGACCGCCGTGCAATTGCCGGAAACCCACCCCGCCGAACGCCGCCTGGGCAAGACCCTGGGCAATGCGTTCGGCAGCTACGGCGCGTTGCTGCGTGATCCGGTGTTTACCGGGTTGTCGGTAGTGGGCGGTTTTGGCCTTGCGACGTTCTTCGTGTTCATCGGCAGCGCGCCATTCGTTTACATCGAGTACTACGGGCTCACGCCAACGCAATTCAGCCTGTGCTTTGCCCTCAACGCGGCGTCGTTTTTTGCCCTGAGCCAGTTGACCGCGCGCTTGAGTGCACGCTTCGGCCTCGCGCCGTTGATTCGCTGGTCGGTGGCGGGCGTGGCAACGGTCATGGCCTTGCTGGCGCTCACCACGCTGTGGGTCAATAGCCTGCCGTTGATGATGGCGCTGCTGTTTATCGGCTTCGGTTTTCTCGGGCTGCTGTTGCCGGCGGCCGGGGTATTGTCCCTGGAAGACCATGGCGCAGTGGCCGGTTCTGCATCAGCGTTGCTGGGCGCGATCCAGATGATCACCGCCGCCGTGTGCATGGCCGTGGTGGGTGTGTTTGCCGACCACACCCCGGCACCGATGTTGATCGGCATCGCCCTGAGCGCGGTGGCGGCGATGCTGACTGCGTGGTGGACCCTCAACCGATTGCCACCGCACCTGGCCCGCGCGGGGTCATAGCGACGCCGGGTAGTTCGTCGCCAGCCTTCGACCGAATGGCTCACGCCTGTTCCTGGGGTTGCCACACCCGGCAGTCGGGCCCCTGCTCTACCCCGCTGTCCGGGACTTTCGCGCTTTTGCGTACGATCAACTGCCCCCTTACGACTTCCTGAATGGCAGGCGTATCGGGGTTTTCCAATTGCGCGCAGATGATCCCAACCGCACGACTCACCATATCGCTCACCGGTTGAACGTAGGTGGTCAACGAAAACACTGGCCAGGCGGCCAGGCCGATGTCATCGAACCCGACGATCGAGATCTCTTTGCCCGGTGTGAGCCCGAACTCCTCGCGTGCGACATTGATGGCGCCCAGGGCCATGATGTCATTCGCACAAAAAATCCCGTCAGGCGGACTGGCACTCGACAGCAGCCGGCGTACGGCCTCCATCGCGCCTTCAAAGGTGTAGTCACCCACGGCGCGTTGCGGTACCGGATGCCCCAGACGTTGCAGTGCGTCGACAAAGGCGATTTCCCGGTCACGACTGGTCGAGGAGCTTTCCTTGCCGGCGATATAAGCCAGCTCGCGATGCCCGCCAGCCACCAGGAACTGCGCAATTTCCATGCTGCCCTGGGCGTTGTCGCTGGTCACGCTGGAGATACTGGTGCTGTCATTTCGACGGTTGACCAGCACCACTGGCAACCCGGTTTGCTTGCACTCCTCGGCAAACCGCGAAGACAGGCTCGCCGACACCAGCACCAGCGCCTCCACGCGGTAGCCCAGTATCTCTTCCAGCACCGGGTCAGAGTCTTCGTGGTTGGCCGTGGAGAACAACAGTACTCGATAGCCAAGCTCTTCGAACGCCGCCGACAAGGCTTCCAGCACTGCAGAATAAAACGGGTTTTCCATACTTGGCGCGACCACGCCAATCAGGTTGGAGCGCCGCTTGATCAACGAACGCGCCCACTGGTTCGGACGGTAGCCCAATGCTGCCGCCGCCGCCTCCACCTTTTGCCGGGTTTTCGGCGAAACACTGGCGCCTTTGGTGAACGTTCGCGAGACCGCAGACTGCGAGACACCGGCCAACCGGGCCACATCATGGGCAGTGATCGGGTGTCTGGAAGGGTCGTTGGAGTCTGCCATTGAGTCTGCATCCACATTTCAAATGCCGATCATACCTGCCATTTAAAGCAAGGTGTGTCGCCCGTCCCATGCTCGCCCGTCTCGCGCAAATTTCTCGGTCTTTTTTCGCCCTCCCCCTTTTCATCTCGTCCGGGAATGGCTTAGCATCGGCTCAATTGCATACGTATGCAATATCTAAAACAACAACGCTAGGAATTCATCCAATGGCAATTTGGCTCAAAAAAGGCGTAGAAGCGTCCGTCATCAAATCAGCAGCGCGTGAGGTGCGTGACACCGTCGAAAAGACCCTGGCAGACATCGAAGAACGGGGTGATGACGCGATTCGTGAGCTGTCGATCCGCTTCGACAACCTGGACCGGGATGACTACCGGCTCTCCAGCGCCGAGATCGATGCCTGCATGGCGCAGTTGACCAAGCGCGACATCACCGACATCGAATTCGCCCAGACCCAGGTGCGCAATTTCGCCCAGCACCAGCGCAACAGCATGCGTGACCTGGAAGTCGAAACCCTGCCGGGCGTAGTGCTCGGCCACAAACACATTCCGGTTAACGCGGCGGGCTGCTATGTACCCGGTGGCAAGTATCCGTTGCTGGCCTCCGCGCACATGTCGGTGATCACCGCCAAGGTCGCCGGGGTTCCACGCATCATCACTTGCGCCCCGCCGTTCCATGGCAAGCCGGCACCGGCGATTGTCGCCGCACAGCACATGGCGGGTGCCGACGAGATCTACTGCCTGGGCGGCATCCAGGCTATCGGCGCCATGGCCCTGGGCACCCAGTCGATTGCTGCGGTGGACATGCTGGTGGGGCCGGGCAACGCGTTTGTGGCGGAAGCCAAGCGTCAATTGTTCGGCCGCGTCGGTATCGACCTGTTCGCCGGTCCGACCGAGACCCTGGTAATCGCCGATGAAACCGTGGACGGTGAAATCTGCGCCACGGACCTGCTCGGTCAAGCCGAACACGGCCCGGATTCCCCGGCGATCCTGCTCACCACGTCGGAAAAACTCGCCCGCGAGACGATGGCTGAAATCGAGCGCTTGCTGACGATCCTGCCGACCGCCGGGATTGCGCGCCAGGCCTGGGAAAGCTTCGGCGAAGTGATCGTCGCTGAAGACGAACAGGAGATGCTCGCCATTGCCAATGACCTGGCGTTCGAACACGTACAAGTCATGACCCGTGACCCGGACTTCTTCCTGGACAACATGCGCAACTACGGCGCCCTCTTCCTCGGCCCTCGCACCAACGTCTCCTACGGCGACAAGGTGATTGGTACCAACCACACCCTGCCCACCAAAAAAGCCGCGCGTTACACCGGTGGGCTATGGGTCGGCAAGTTCATCAAGACCTGCACCTACCAGAAAGTGATGACCGACGAAGCCTCCTCCCTCATCGGCGAATACTGCTCACGCCTGTGTGCCCTCGAAGGGTTCTCCGGGCATGGCGAACAGGCCAACATCCGCGTGCGTCGCTACGGCCACAAGCACGTCCCTTACGCCGGTATCGCAGAATAAAAACAGTTTGGCTACAACGGGTCGCGCCACGTGCTCGGCCCGACAACAACAAAAATCATAGCCATCGCGCAGCCCAACACTGGCCCTCTGCGCCAAAGGCCCAGCCTCGAAGGACATCCCATGAGTGTCATCATCGCCTTGCTGGCGTTGTTCGCGTTAATGCTCGCTGCATATCGGGGATACAGCGTCATTATCTTCGCGCCTCTCGCCGCACTCGCTGCCGTTCTACTGACTGACCCCGGCGCCGTTGCGCCGGCGTTCACTGATATTTTCATGGACAAGATGGTCGGCTTTATCAAACTGTACTTTCCGGTGTTTTTGCTCGGCGCCGTGTTTGGCAAGTTGATTGAGTTGTCCGGCTTTTCCCGCTCCATTGTCAAAGCCGTGATCCAGGTGCTCGGCAGCAGCCAGGCCATGCTGGTGATTGTGCTGGTCTGTGCGCTGCTCACCTACGGCGGTGTTTCGCTGTTCGTGGTGGTGTTTGCGGTGTATCCGTTTGCCGCGGAAATGTTCCGCCAAAGCAACATTCCCAAGCGCCTGATGCCCGCAACGATCGCCCTGGGTGCCTTCACCTTCACCATGGATGCGTTGCCTGGTTCGCCGCAGATCCAGAACATCATTCCCACCACGTTTTTCGGTACCACGTCCTGGGCGGCGCCCTGGCTGGGAGTCCTGGGTTCGTTGTTCGTACTGATCGGCGGCATGCTGTACCTGGAGCGCCAGCGACGCAAAGCCCGGCGCGCGGGCGAGGGTTATGGCACCGACCTGCGCAATGAGCCCGAAACGCCCCAGGACATCGCCCTGCCCCACCCGTTAGTGGCGTTGCTGCCGTTGCTGTTGGTAGGCGTAATGAACCTGGCCTTCACCCACTGGATTCCACAGTGGTACGGCAGCATTTATGAAATTGACCTGCCCGGACTGAAGGCACCGATCCAGACCCAGGTATCGAAGATGATCGCCATCTGGTCGGTCCAGGCGGCCTTGCTGGTAGGCATCGTCACGGTCTTTGCATTCGCCTGGCGCACCCTCGTCAGCAAACTCGCCGAAGGCAGCCGCACCGCCGTTGGCGGGGCCATGCTCGCTACGCTCAATACCGCCTCGGAATATGGGTTTGGCGCAGTGATTGCGGCGTTGCCTGGCTTCGTTGCAGTGGTTGAAGCGCTCAAGGTGATCCCCAATCCGCTGATCAACCAGGCCATCACCATTAACTTGCTGGCGGGTATTACCGGGTCGTCATCGGGTGGCATGAGCATTGCCCTGGCGGCGATGTCGGACACCTTCATCGCCTCCGCCAACGCCGCGCATATCCCGCTGGAAGTCATGCACCGTGTGGCCGCCATGGCTGCAGGGGGCATGGACACCCTGCCCCACAACGGCGCGGTCATCACCTTGCTGGCGGTCACCGGCCTGACTCACCGCCAGGCCTATAAAGACATTTTCGGCATGACGATCTTCAAGGTACTGGCGGCGTTTTTCGTGATTGGCGTGTACTACCTCACCGGGCTTGTCTGATCCGGACCGTGTGACGGGAAGTTATACCGCCGCGTTGTTTTAGTCCGACGGAGCCCCGGCCTGGGGCTCCATCTGTGCCAAATAAGCCCACGGGTAAATCCCCCGCTGGTGCCCATCGCTGAAAATCAACTGCACGCCATACCCCTGGGGATGGACCTCCAGCACCCGGACACGATCCGACACCAGCGGCGGCATGCCTCTCAATCGGAAGGCCCGGCACTGCGAGCACGGGCATTCACGGCGCAGGCGAGCGTGGTCGATCCATTGCACGCCGTCGCGCCATTCCAGCCTCAAGCGCCCATCATCATCGCGGCCAATGCCGTTCGGTGCACTGTTCATTGCAGTTGTGCCAGGGCAATGCGCACCGCCTTGCGTACTTCCGGGTCGCCATCGTCGGCCGCATCACGCAGCGGGCCAAGGGCCTGTCGGTTGCCCAACTCGCCCAGCGCCAGGGCGGCTTCCTTGCGCAGGTTGCTGATGCTGTGGCCCAACGTCAGGAGCAGCGCCGACAACGCCGGTGCATACCGCAGGCGCCCAAGGCTGCGGGTAGCGCGCAGGCGGACTTGCCAGTAGTCATCGGCCAGCGCCGTGATCAAGGCGTCGCCCGCGCGGGTGCTACCGACTTTGCCCAAGGTGGTCGCGGCCTCTTCCCGTACTTGCCAGGTGGCGTCCTGCAACGCTTCATACAGCGCCGGCAGTACCCGCTCATCACTGGCCAGGCCGAGGGCGCCGGTGGCGGCACGCCGGACCTCGGTGTCCGGATCGCTGCTGGCCAACCTCGCCAGGGCGTCCAATGCCGGCAGGTGCTTGAGCCAGCCGAGCACACCGACCGCTTCGCGGCGCACCCCCGCATCGGTATCGCTCAGCGCCAGCATTGCCGACGGCGCCGCCGCTTCAAGGCGCAACTCGCGCAGGGCACGGAAGATTGCCGTGCGCACGCTGACGTCGGCGTGGGTGGCCCATGGCAATAACAGCCGGCCCGCCTGCGTCGTCTTGAGTACGCTCAAGCTCTGGGCGGCGGCATCACGTACCGACGCTTCAGTGTCGGTCAGCGCCTGGCACAGCGCCTCGACCACTGCGTCTTCTTCCCACGCCTCCAGCAGGCTGGCAGCCTGGGCGCGCACGTCGGTGGCCGGGTCGTGGCGCAGGCTGTCCATCAGCCACACCAGGCCGTCGGGGTCTTCCAGGTCAGCCAGGTCAATCAGGGCGATCCGGCGCATGCCGGCATCCGGCGCTTGCAGCCGCGGGCGCAGGGCTTGGATGTCGGGGTTTTCGGTTTCATAGGTCATATGGCAAATCGCGGTCTTGGGTGATCGTTGGGTAGCCCGAGCGGGTTCAGCCGTGGTAACTGGCGACCATCTTCGTGGTGCAGCAGCTCCAGGCAATGGCGCTTGAGGTGGGTAAATTCCGGCGAGGTCATCAGTTCGGTGCTGCGCGGCCTTGGGAAAGTCAGCTGGAAATCCTCGATGATGCGCCCGGGGCGCGGGCTCATGACCAGGATGCGGTCGGCCAGGAACAGCGCTTCGTCGATGTCATGGGTGACAAACACCACGGTGGTGCGGATGCGCGTCCAGATGTCCAGCAGCAAGGCCTGCATCTTCATGCGGGTCAGGGCATCCAGCGCGCCGAACGGCTCATCCATCAACAGCAGGCCGGGACGATTGATCAATACCCGGGCAATTTCCACCCGCTGCTGCATGCCACCCGACAGCTGGTTGGGCCAGCGCTCGGCAAAACCTTCCAGGCCCACCAGGTGAAGGATCTCATCGGCGGCGGCCAGGCGCTCGGCCTTGCCTACGCCGCGCATCTTCAGGCCGAAGGCGACGTTTTCGCGTACCGAACGCCAAGGGAACAGTGTGTGTTGCTGAAACACCATGCCCCGTTGCTGGGACGGGCCGGCAACCGGCCGGCCATCCATTTCCAGCGTGCCCTGGCTTGGTGTGAGATGCCCGGCCAGCGCGCCGAGCAAGGTCGACTTGCCACACCCGGACGGGCCGAGGATGCACACGAACTGCCCCGGCTCGATCCTGCAATCCAGGGCTTTCACCGCCTCGAATGCCTGCTGCTGTTCGCCCAATACAATGGACAAGCCGCGTATGTCGACACGGCCTTCAAGATGACTCATCAGGCTTTACCTCGTGGTCGATGCCAGGGAGTGAACAGTGCGCCGAGACGCTTGACCAGCAGGCTGCTGCCCATGCCCAGCACGCCGATCAACAGCATGCCAACGACAATGTCGGCATAGTTCTGGATGGTGTAGGACTCCCAGGTGTAATAGCCGATACCGTACTGGCCGGAGATCATTTCCGCCGTCACCAGGCAGAACCACGAAGTGCCCATGCCAATCGCCAGGCCGGTGATGATGCTCGGCGCGGCGCCCGGCAAAATCACCTCCAGCAGGATCGCCCGGCGCCCTGCCCCCAGGCTGCGCGCCGAGGCGATCAGCCGAGGATCGACGCCTTCCACGCCATGCACCGTATTGAGCAGCACCGGAAACAGCGCGCCGGTGAAGGTGATGAAGATCATCGACAGCTCCGACGACGGGAACATCAGGATCGCCAGCGGGATCCAGGCCACCGCCGGGATCGGCCGGATCACCTCCAGCGGCGGCAACAGCAGGTCTTCCGCCCACTTCCAGCGGCCAATCGCGATGCCCAGGCCGATCCCCACCAGCGCGGCCGCCAGGTAGCCTTCGAACACCCGGGTCAGGCTTGCGCTCAAGTGCCGCACAAGCTTGCCCGAGTCCGCCAGCCCCAGGGCCGCCTGCACCACGGAGCCCGGCGTGGGCACATTGGCAAACGTCACCAGCCACAGGTTCCAGTGCTGGCTGGCCGCCAACTGCCAGAACAGCAGGCACAACAGCAAGGAAGCGGCCTTGGGCAGCCAGCGCCATGGGGTGCTTGTCATGAACACGCTCCCTCAGCGACCGGCAACGGCCTGCGCGCCGGCGTCGGTGAAATTGAACACCTTGCCGCCCTGGGCCTGGGCAAATTGCTGCGCCTGGCCCTTGAGCAGGAATGCACTGAGTTGGCCGTGCTGGTTGGTGGCAAACCAGGCCTGGCTCGCCAGCAGCTTGATGCCGCTGTCTTCGGCCTGGGCATACACGGCGCGCACCGCCTTGCCCTGTTTGTTCAGGCTGTCCAGCGCGGTGAACGCCGCCTCGGCCGACGCGTAATCGCGCACCTTGGGCTCACCCTTGACCCAGATTTGCGCGACGTGCTTCCAGTCAGTGATCGGCGCGCCGCTCAGGGCGTCGTTGGCCTTCAACGGCGCCTGGGCGTAGTTGCCCAATTGCGCCGCATAGTCCAGGCCCGAGGCCTTGAACGCGGCACGGATGTACTGGTCATCGATAAAGGTATTGAGGTCCAGGCCACGGTCGGCCTTTTTCAGCAGCTTGAGGGTGTCGATCGCGGTGCCCACGGCCTGGCGGTATTCGGGTTTCCAGCTCAAGTCGCGGGTCTGCACGCCCAGCGGGCCATGGAACAGGTAGTTGACCTCGGCTTCGACGCCGGTGACTTTTTCGATCAGCTCGCTGTACTTCTCCGGCTCTGCGGCCAGCAACTGATTGGCCTCGATACTCGCGCGCAGGTAGGCGACGACCACTTCCGGGTACTGTTTGGCATAACTTTCGTCCACCAGCGCGCCGTGGAACGTCGGGGTGTTGGATTGCGAGCCGTCGTAGATCTTGCGGGCGAAACCACGGTTGGGGAACAGTTCGCCGAACGGCACAAAGTCGGCATGGGCGTCGATCTTGTTGGCCTGCAACGCCGAGCCTGCCACTTCGGGCGCCTGGGCAATGATGTTGACGTCCTTGAGCGGGTCCCAGCCCTGGGCCGCAACAGCGCGCAGCAACATGCCATGGGCCGTGGAGGCGAACGGCACGGAAATCGTCTTGCCTTTGAGGTCCGCCAGGGACTGGGCGCTGGAAGCGACCGGCACCACAATGCCGTTGCCGCTGCCCTTGATGTTGCCCGACAACACGCTGATGAACAGGCTGTGCTTGCCCGCCGCCTCGAACGCTACGCCGTTGAAGGCACCGGGGAAGTCGGCCATTGCGCCAAAGTCCAGTTTGCCGGCGACCATTTCATTGGTCAGCGGCGCGCCACTGGTGAAGTTTTTCCACTGCACGTCGTAGGTCGCGTCCTTGTACTTGCCGTCGTGCGGCAGGTATTTGTCCAGCAGCCCCAGCTCGCGGATCAGCAAGCCGCCCGCGGCACAGTTGATGGTGGTGTCCTGGGTGCCGATGGCCACCCGGATCGTTTGTGCCTGGGCCGACAGGCTCAAGCAAGCCAGCACCAGGCCGGCCAGGGTTGCGCGCAATAACATTGGGTAGTTCCCCTCGAATCATGGTTGAAGGAATCGTCTCCGCCACGGTCTGGCGCGGTGGGAAACGAGGGGGTGTGGCTAGGGCTGCGTCCGGGGTTGGCGGATGGCGTTTGCGGCAGGTCTCAGCGCAACAGGTACGGAATCTCGACCTTGACGGCGCCGGTGGGGCAATCTTTTTCACAGGGCATGCAGTACCAGCATTCATCGAACGCCATATACGCCTTCTGCGTTGCCGGGTTGATCGCCAACAGGTCCATCGGGCACACGTCGACGCAGACCGTGCAGCCTTTTTCGGCGATGCACTTGTCCTCGTCCACCGTTACCGGGGCGTTGGAGCGGAAGAATATTTCCTGGGGCTGATAGGCCATTTCACGGTGTCCTGTGGTGAGCGAGCTTGGGGGGCACATTCAGGCGGCGTCAGCCCCTACGCGCAGGCGGTCGTAAGCCTGCATCTCTTCGGCATCCAGCGGGATCACATAGGGCTCGACGGGTTTCTTGAAGCTGACCATCTGCCCGTCCTCGCCCTTTTTCAGGTGGCAATGGCAGAACCAGTCTGCGTCGTTGCGTTGCGGGTGATCGACCCGGTAGTGGTACAGGCCCCAGCGGCTTTCGGCGCGGTACAGCGAGGCGCGGGCAGCCATTTCGGCGCAGTCGCGGATCACGCTGGTTTCCATGGCGCGCATCAATTCATGGGGGTTGTGCGCCTTCATCTGGTCCAGGTCGCGCTCGATATCGGCGAAGCGTTGCAAGCCGATTTCCATCTTGCGGGTGACCTTGGGCGGCTGCAGGTAATCGTTGACGAAGCGCCGCAGCTTGTACTCGACCTGGGCCGGCGGCAGACCGGTTTCGCGGTCCAGTGGCGCATAGACCCGAGCCTGCTCGGCGGCCACTTGCCGGGCATCCACCGCGCTGAATTCGCGCCCGGCCACAAAGCTTGCCGCGTTAGTGCCGGCAAACCAGCCATAGGTGAACGCGCCGAGCATGTAGTTATGTGGCACCGCCGCCATGTCGCCCGCTGAATACAGGCCCTTGACCGAGGTTTCCGCGCGCTCGTTGACCCACACGCCCGACGCCGAATGCCCGCTGCAAAAGCCGATCTCGGAGATATGCATCTCGACCATCTGGCTGCGGTAGTCGGTGCCCCGGTTGGCGTGGAACTGGCCACGGCTGGGGCGCTCGTTGCTGTGCAGGATCTGCTCGATGTTCTGGATGGTTTCCTCCGCCAGGTGATCGAGCTTGAGGAACACCGGGCCGTTGCCGCTTTCCAGTTCCTGGTGGAACTCCCACATCATCTGCCCGCTCCAGTAGTCGCACTCGATGAAGCGTTCACCCTTGTTATTGGCGGTGTAGCCGCCCAAGGGGCCGGTGACATAGGCGCATGCCGGGCCGTTGTAATCCTTGATCAGCGGGTTGATCTGGAAGCACTCCAGGTTCGCCAGTTCGGCTCCGGCGTGGTAGGCCATGGCGTAGCCGTCGCCGGCATTGGTCGGGTTTTCATAGGTGCCCATCAGGTAACCCGAGGACGGCAAGCCCAGGCGGCCGGCCGCGCCGCAGCAGAGGATCACCGCCTTGGCCTTGATCACCTGGAAGTCCGCAGTGCGGCAGTCAAAACCCATCACGCCATTCACCGCGCTTTCGCTGTCGGTCAGCAAGCGGGTGCACACCAGGCGGTTGGTGATGCTGACCCGGGCGCGCTTGAGCTGGCGATACAGCACCTTCTTGATGTCGTGCCCTTCAGGCATCGGCAACACGTAGGCGCCCATGTGATGGACTTTTTTCACCGCGTAATCGCCGGTTTCGTCCTTCTCGAACTTCACGCCCCAGCGGTCCAACTGCTCGATGGTTTCAAAACTGTGGGTCGCGTAGGCGTACACCGCCGCCTGATTGACGATGCCGTCGTTGGCAATCGTGATTTCCTTGGTGTACTGCTCCGGCGTGGAGTGGCCGGGAATGATCGCGTTGTTGAGGCCGTCCATGCCCATGCTGATGGCGCCGCTGCGCTTGACGTTGGCCTTGTCGATCAGCAATACGCGCAGATCGCGGTTGGCCTCCTTGGCCTTGATCGCCGCCATGGGGCCGGCTGTACCGCCGCCGATCACCACGATGTCGTATTCCAGTTCCAGGGTTTGGCGGCTCACGGGCGGCTACCTCGCTGACGGTCGATGCGCAGGCGATACTGAAACGCGTCGCCACGGTAATACAGGTGTTCGAAGTCCACGGGCTGACCGTCTGCGGTGTGGGTCAGGCGTTCGATGCGCATGATCGGCGAGCCGGCCTCGACGTTCAGCGCCTGGGTCAGCTCGCTGTCGGCGAGTACCGCGTCTATTGCCACGTCGGCGTGACCCAGTTGCAAGCCGCAGTCGTTCTCCAGGATCAGGAAAATGTCGCGGGTTACCAGGTCGGCGTTTTCCAGGCGTTCGCCCAGGGCCTGGCTGAGGTAGGTGATTTCCAGCGACACCGGTTCGCGGTTGATCAGCCGTACCCGCTTGATCTGCGCGACAGTGCTGCCCTCCTCCACGCCCAGGCGCTCGGCCACCAGCTTGTCGGCGGGCACGAAGCGGTAGCTGCGCAGGCGGTTGATCACTTCATAGCCGCGCTCGGTCATGGACTCGCCCAACCCCTGCAGGGTGCTGACGTTCTGATAAGCCTTGGGTTTGGAAACAAAGGTGCCTTTGCCGTGGATCTTGTAGATCAGGCCTTCCTTTTGCAGATCACCCAGGGCCTGGCGCACGGTGATGCGGCTGACTTTGAAGCGCGTGCCCAGTTCGCTCTCGGAAGGCATCTGGGTGTTCGGCGCGTACTCACCATCAAGGATGCGGCTGCGCAGCAGGTCCCGCAGTTGGGCATGCAGCGGAACGCTGGACAGAGGGGATAAGGCGACGGTTGATTCGTTCATCAGGACCACTTGTCATAACGAGTTATGACGTGATCATAAGGAGTCTTATGAAAAGCCTGGAAATACCGTTTTGGAATAAGGTTATGGACCGGCGAATCCCGCTGCACCTACGGGATGGGTGCAGTGGATCCGCCTGTTTTATAGAGCAGTGTCTGACGCTGATGAACAATCAGAAGTTATAGCTGACCCGGGTATAGAGGATGCGGCCAAACGGGTCGGCGTATTTCGGGTCGTACCCGCTCTGGAACGCATAGGTCTGGTTGCTGAACGGCGGCGCGCGGTCAAACAGGTTTTTCGCGCCCAGCGTGACGGCCAGGGACTTGCTCCAGTTGTAGGTACCCGCCAGGTCCCAGACGTTGTAGGAGCCTACGGAGTCGTGGGTGTCGGGGTCCGAGTCGTGATAGCCACTGGTGTAGCGGTTGGTCAGGCTGACGCCCAGCGGTCCCCGCGCCCAGGTACCGGTCAGGCTGTGGCGCCAACGCGCAACGGCGCCCGCGGTGGAGAACTCGCCGCCACGGAAATCACCGAGTTTGTCGATGTAGTCGCCCTTGAGCTCCTGCTGGTATTTGTATTCGTTGACGTAGGTGCCTTGCAGGCCGATGCCGAAGTCACCGATGGCGGTGCTCGGGAAGCGGTAGTCGAAACTCACATCCACGCCGTTGGTCTTGGTCTTACCCAGGTTGGCAAGGCCGGTAACGATGTGATCGATGGAGCCATCCGCCTTGCGAATCAGGCGGTCGCCGTAGGCATCCGGATCGTCGAATACCGACGACTCAGGAAACTCGGCAATCTGGTTGGCGATGGTGATCCACCAGAAATCCAGGCCGGCACTGAGGCGCTCGATCGGTTGGAACACGAAACCAAAGGTCACGTTACGTGCGGTTTCCGGGCTCAAGCTGCCGTTGCCCCCGCTTTGCCGGCGGAACTGCTGGGCGCAGTCGCGGTTGCCGATCCCGCCATTGGCCGGGGTGCCGCCCGGGCACAGGCGCGGGTCGTTGTAGTTGGCCACGGTGTAGCTGGTGTAGGTCGGGTTGTACAACTCGTACAGCGACGGCGCACGGAAGCCTTCGCTGTAGGCACCGCGCACCACCAGTTCCTTGAACGGTTGGAAGCGGAACGAGTATTTCGGGTTGGTGGTGCTGCCAAAGTCGCTGTATTTGTCATGACGCACGGCGGCAGACAGCTCCAGGCTTTCGAGCACCGGCACGTTGACCTCGGCGTACTCGGCCGACACGCTGCGATTGCCGCGCACCGCGCCATTGGGGTCTACGCCCAGGCTCTGCACGGTCTCGGCAAACTGGGCGAAATCCTGGTGGAAATCCTCCTTGCGATATTCACCGCCCAGCGCCAGGCCCGTCGGCCCCGCACCGAACCAGTCGCCGATTTCACGGCTTACGCGCCCGTCGATACTCTTCACTCGGCCCACGGCAGTGGCGTAATCGCCATCGACGCGGCTGGAGGCGAGCAACGCCCTGCCCGCTTCACTCTGCGGCCCGAACGGGTTGATCACACCGTTGGCAATCCCCTGGCTGATGGTCTGGTCGTTTACATAGCCGTCAAGAATGGTTTGCACCACTTTGTTCTGGTTGTAGGACGCGCCGACGTTGTAGTCCCAGTTCGCCACATTACCTTCGAAACTCAGCAGCAGCCGCTGGCTGGTGTTGTCATCTTCGTGCTTGCGCGCGCCGGCATCGGTTTCACGCCAGTTCACGTCTACCGGCTGTGTCGGGTCCAGGGCGAACCCCGTGGGGCCCGGGGTGATGCCGTTGCCCGGATAGAAAGGCGTACCCGGATTGACCTGGGCCCCCATCAGGGTGCCTGGGCCAATCTGCGTGCGGTTTTCGTTGCGCGCCCAGAAGTATTCGAGGCTGACGGTATGGTCATCGGCCAGCTTGCCGGTGGCTTTGGCAAAGGCCGAGGTTTTTTCGGTTTCCGGCACCAGGTCCAGGTAACTCCACAGGCTTTGGCGGCAGATGCCATTGCGTGACAGCAGCCCGGGGGAATTGCAACCGGAGCCGGCCAGCGGGTTGGTCGCGTTGCTGCCCTGGCTCCAGTTGGCCGGCGCGGCGGTGCCGGAGGTGAAATCCAGGCCGCGACCTGGCTGGTAGTTGTAGGTGAAGTCACGGTCCTTGGCCGCCAGGCGCGTCTGCTTGTCGTAGCTGACCACGCCGAACACGTTGAAGCGGTCCTCTTCAAGGTCGCCGAAACCGTAGCTGCCGCTGAAGTTATGGCTGTCGCCGCCGCCGGAGCGTGTGGGCGAATCGTAGTTGGTGGAAAGTTGCCCACCGGTGAGGCTGGTCTTGGTAATGAAGTTGATCACCCCGCCAATCGCGTCGGTGCCATACAGTGCCGAGGCGCCATCGCGCAGGACTTCCACGCGGTCGATGGCGGCAAACGGGATGGTGTTCAAGTCCACCCCGGAACCGTTGGTGGTGTTGACGGCGTTGTTGCTCAGGCGCCGGCCATTGAGCAGCACCAGGGTTTTGTTCGCGCCAATCCCGCGCAAGTCGGCATACGCCGCACCGCCGCTGCTGGAACCCACCGAACGCCCGGAGCCAACGGCAGACTGGTTGGCCGAAATGCGGTTGATCAACTCCTCGGTGGTGCTCACACCCTGCTCGCGCAATTGCTCGACCCGCAGGATGGTTACCGGCACTGCCGTTTCCGCGTCCACCCGGCGAATCGCCGAGCCGGTCACCGTGACTTTTTCCAGGCGGTAATCAGTACTTTTGCCCTCGGCCGGTGCGACGCTGGTGGACGTCACGGGTGCTGGATGCACTGTCAGCCCCTGTTCGCTGTCGCTTACTTGCAGGCCACTGCCCTGCAATGCCTTGTCCACCGCTTGCAGGCTGCCCAAATCGCCGCGGATGGCGGCACTGCGCTTGCCCTGCACCCACTGTTGATTGAACGAAATCATCACCCCGGTCTGCCGGGAGATATCCAGCAGCACCGTATCAAGCGGGCCGCCAGCGATATCGAAGGTGAACACCTGGCCGGCCACTTCCTGGGCCATCACCGATGTCGTGCACACTCCCATCGCCAGCGCCGCCGCCAGCGTCAGCCTTGGTAGTTGTTGTTTGAATAAAAACATCGAGGAACTCCCTGTTGTATGTGTCTACAGGGATGAGCAACGGCAGACGGATATTTATAGGGCTGCGTTTAGGCGAAGATGCTATGAGTTTATAACCGGTTATAAGAGGCTTGCTGCATCGATTTGGCTGATGTCTTCTATTGGCCCGCAAGCGTTCATCCCCGCGCCAGGCGCTTTGTAGAATGAACCCCACAGTCAAGCCACCACCTTCGTGGTGTCGGAGGTTCTCATGCGTTATCTGCTTATCGCCGTGCTGGGCCTGTTCAGCACACTTGCCTTCGCCCAGGGCGAAACCCCGGCACCCACTGTGAGTGCCAACGCCCCCGCCAGCGAGGCGTACGACTATTCCCAGGACCTGGACATCGCCAAGGTGGTGCGCGTCAGTACCGAATCCTCCACCGAATGCGGGCCGGTCAAGGGTCACATGGTCTACATCGACAGCCACGGCGTGCGTCATGAACTGGACTACATGCGCCTGGGCGATGCCTGCCAGCACGGTTGAGCGCAAACCATTCGTCGGGCTCGGCCGGCATCGATTACAACTATCCGGCAGCTGAAAATCACTAATCCATAGAACCCGTTGTGATCTATGGAGATTGAGATGACTGACTACCCACGCCCACCTTTCGCCAGCCAGGCCCAATCCGTTCCCGGTTCGCAGAAGAAGATGGACCCCTATCCCGACTGCGGCGAGAAGAGCTACACCGGCTCCGGCCGCCTGGCCAACAAGATCGCCCTGATCACCGGCGCCGACAGCGGTATCGGCCGCGCCGTGGCGATTGCCTTTGCCCGCGAAGGTGCCGATGTGGCTATCGCCTATCTGGACGAACACGAGGACGCGAAGGAAACCGCACGCTGGGTGGAAGAAGCCGGCCGCCAATGCCTGTTGCTGCCCGGCGACCTCGCGCAAAAAGCCAACTGCCAGGCGATTGTCGACCAGACCGTCGAGCAGTTCGGGCGGATCGACGTGCTGGTCAATAACGCCGCATTCCAGATGACCCACGAGACCATCGAAGAGATACCCGACGAGGAATGGGTCAAGACCTTCGATATCAACATCACCGCGATGTTTCGCATCTGCAAGGCGGCGCTGCCGCATATGAAGGCCGGCGGGTCGATCATCAATACCAGCTCGGTGAATTCCGATATGCCCAAGCCAACGTTGCTGGCATACGCCGCCACCAAGGGCGCGATTGCCAACTTTACCGGTGGCCTGGCGCAACTGCTGGGCAGCAAGGGCATCCGCGTGAACAGCGTGGCACCGGGGCCGATCTGGACGCCGTTGATTGTCTCGACGATGCCGGACGAAGACGTGAACAGCTTCGGCAGCGAGACACCGCTGGGCCGCCCCGGCCAGCCGGTTGAAGTGGCGCCGATCTATGTGTTGCTGGCGTCGGATGAGGCGAGTTACATCTCGGGCTCGCGGTATGCGGTGACGGGCGGCAAGCCGATTCTCTAGGGTGGAATGCAAATCCAGTGTGGGAGCGGGCTTGCTCGCGAAGGCGGAGTGTCAGGCAATGCATCTGTGACTGAACCACCGCCTTCGCGAGCAAGCCCGCTCCCACATTGGGTGCTCGGTCAGCCCGGAGATCGTGTCGGGTCAGCCTTGCGCGGATAGGTTCTTTCCTCCTGAATCCGCCCATCCATGCTGTGAATCCTCAGCGACGCCGTCTTGTCGCTGAGAAACTCTTTCGCCAACTCAACGATCGCCTCCTTGGTCTCTGCCGTTTTCGACGGCCGTGCCGAGCCCTGCTTGGTCAACGCCCAACCGGTGCCGGTCTTGTTGATGTTGTAGGTATCCATGGTCTGCTCCTTCGACTGAATAAACACGGCACGCGGCAAAACCCGCGCCCTACTATTGCGAGCGCGGCTGCCGGGCAGAGTTCAAGGCAGTTGGCGGGCCAGGTTACGGGCGGCCCTACAGGTCAAACCGATCCACGGCCCTGCGCCGCTCATTGTCGTCGCGCACATCGTAGGTGGCGGTGGTCTGGATATTGGTGTGGTGCGCCAGCTTCTGGGCGATCGACAGGTCGTACTCTTCAATGACCCGCGTGATAAACGAACGGCGGAAATCATGGGGCATGATTTTCACGCCGACCTGTTCCCCACGCTGGCGGGCGATGTAGTAAATCGCGTGTTTGGTGATGCGCTCGCGGGTGATATGGCTGCCCCGGCGAATCCGGTTGAACAGGAAACCGTCGTCCTGCTCACCCGGTTTCAACTGGCTGCGGCGAAACGCCAGCCACGCCTCCAGCTTGGCAAAGGCCCAGGCCGGTGCGTACTTGATCAATTGCTTGTTGCCCTTGCCGGTAACCTGCAGGCTGCGCTCGTCAAAGTTGACCTGGCCCAGCTCGATGTTCACCGATTCCGACTTGCGCATGCCCGAGCCATACAGGATCCCGATCACCGCCGCATCCCGCAGGCCCTGGGGGCGCGGATCGGCGGCGCAGACTTCCATCAACTCACGAATCAGCGTACGCCGCAGGTTGCGCCCCTGGCTCAGGCGGGTGCCGGCCATGGCCTTGACCGAGCGCATCTTCAGCAGGTGGTCCTGGCTGATCAGGCTCATACGCCAGGCTTCGTTCATCACCCCGCGCACGGCGTTGACGTACAGCGATGAGGTGTTCGGCGCATACCCGTCTTCCCGCAGCACCGCCACCAGGGCCATGACGTGTTCGGGCTGCAGCAGGTGCCAGTCGATGTCTTCGAGGTTGATGTCTTCAAAGCCCAGGCGGTCGGCAGCGTCCTGCAGCACGTAGCGCATGGTCAGCTGGCTGGAGGGCGCCAGGCGGGTGAGATAGAGGGTCAGCGGGTTGCGGGTAGACTCAGTCAAGGTAGATCAGCCTTTGGATTAAATATGTCGACTAACCATCTGTTTAATCGACATATTTAGTGAATTGGCGAGCGCCGAGTCTAGCGCAGGTCAATCCCCGGGGCTATTCCTGATCGTCTTCCGCCGGGGCTGGCGTCTGCTGCTGGCTCCAGTCGGTGTCCTGCTTCTGCATCAAGGCAAACCAGTGCTGGCGCATGAACTCCAGGTACGGTTTGGGCGCCTTGGCAAAATCTTCTTCGTCGCCGTAACAGCCAGGAAGCGGCAGCTCGGTACCCTGCTCCTTGTACTGGCTGACCAGCGCCTGTTGGGCGGCGATGCTGCAATCCTTGGGCAACGGCATGCCCTGCAGGGCGCCGGCGTCTTCATCCCACCAGCTGGCGCCATAGCGGTCGATGCCGCGCAGGCGGTACTTCTGCGACTTGCCGATGTGCATGATCAGCTTGAAATCATTGGGGCTGACGTCACTGGTGCAGGTGCGGCTATACCCCACGGTGACCTGGCTGATGCCATCGCCCAGCAGGTCGGTGACCTGGGTGGCGTCGCTGTTGAAGTGCGCGCCGGCATCGAACTCGCAATGCTGCACGTCGTCGTAGAGCATCCACAGGCGCTTGGGCCGGTCACCGTCGAGCAGGTACTGGGCGGCGTAGACAAAGGCCGACTGCGCACCGTCGTCGTCGCGTTCGCTGACTTGCTCTGCGATTACCAACAGGTTCTTGCCCTGTTTGTCGCTCCAGACGAAGGCGCCGACCTGTTTACCCCGCACTTCTACGCCATCGGGCACCTGGTCGATGGACGTCAGTGCCACGCCGTCATCGGCCCGCACACTCGTGGCCCAGGCCACCGTCATCAACAACACCATCAACATTGGCCGTAAACGCTGCACGCTATTCATCCGACTGCCCTGGCAAGAGATGGCTTACTTTACCGGCACTTGCGCGGCATTGCAGAGAAGATTCTTCAGGAACCAGCCCGCGCGCGGAAAAAGCCTACCGGCCCTTCTCCCCTCATCGGCACGGCGTTGTCCGTACTTCTGCTGTTTACCTGAACCCTAGCTGTCTACCTGCCAAAAAAACGACTTTTTCATCTGCGTTTCATATTCGTTGAACATTTTTGCGCTTAATCTTGGCGGCACGACTTGAGAACGAACCGTACTTTGCAGGTTAACTCGTTGATTCCGCTTTACCTTTGAGCATTTTGGTCTTTACTCACGTAAGCCATGGAAGACCCACTGTGACCTGTCAGGACTGTCGAATGAATGCCACAAATCAACGCTATCTTTGATCGGATGCCCGGCATCCGAGGCTGACGATAACTGCTGTCTTTACGCTCCAAGTTGCTCTAACCCCCGAGGTAATGAATCTTTGAAACCCTATCCAATTCATTGCGTGTCGATCGTTATCCCGGTCTACAACGAACAAGAAAGCCTGCCTGAACTGCTGCGCCGCACCATGGCCGCCTGCAAACAACTGGCTTACGAATACGAAATCATCCTGGTGGACGACGGCAGCCGCGACAACTCCGCGCAATTGCTGGAAGACGCCGCCGCGCTCGAAGGCAGCAATGTGGTGGCGGTGATCCTCAACCGCAACTACGGCCAGCACGCCGCGATCATGGCCGGCTTCGAGCATTGCCGGGGCGACGTGGTGATCACCCTGGACGCCGACCTGCAAAACCCGCCGGAAGAAATCCCGCGTTTGGTCGAACAGGCCGCCCTGGGCTATGACGTGGTTGCCACCGTGCGCAACAACCGCCAGGACTCGGCCTTCCGCCGCTGGCCGTCGCGCCTGATCAACCTCGCCGTGCAACGTTCCACCGGCGTGGCCATGAGCGACTACGGCTGCATGCTGCGTGCTTATCGCCGCACCATCGTCGACGCCATGCTGGCCTGCCGCGAGCGCAGCACCTTTATCCCGATCCTGGCCAACAGCTTTGCGCGCCACACCACGGAAATCCTGGTGCATCACGCCGAGCGTGAACACGGCGAGTCCAAATACAGCCCGATGCGCCTGATCAGCCTGATGTTCGACCTGCTGACCTGCATGACCACCACGCCTTTGCGCCTGTTGAGCATCGTCGGTTTCAGCCTGGCGGCCCTGGGCATGCTCTTCGCCTTTGCACTGATCGTGCTGCGTATCGCTTTCGGCTCCGGTTGGGCCGGCGACGGCATGTTCGTGCTGTTCGCCGTATTGTTTGTGTTCACCGGTGGCCAGTTCATCGGCATGGGCCTCCTGGGTGAATACCTGGGCCGCATGTACAGCGATGTGCGGGCCCGCCCACGGTTCTTTATCGAAAAAGTGCTGCGCAACCAACCGGCAGCACCGGCCGAGACCTTTACGGTCGACGGCCTGACGTCCTCCCACACCTCTACTTCTCCTTCCGATCAGGTTTCGTCATGAATTCAAAAGCTGTTGTCTTCGCTTACCACGATATTGGCTGTGCTGGCATTGAAGCCCTGCTCAATGCGGGTTACGAAATTGCTGCCGTGTTCACCCATGCCGATGATCCCAAGGAAAACAATTTCTACGGTTCCGTCGCCCAGCTGTGCGCCCGCAATGGCATCCCGGTGCACGCCCCGGAAGACGCCAACCACCCGCTGTGGATCGAGCGCATCGCCAAGCTGAACCCGGACTACATCTTCTCGTTCTACTACCGCAACCTGCTGAGCGAAGCCCTGCTGGCCACCGCCAAGAAAGGCGCGTTCAACCTGCACGGCTCCCTGCTGCCTAAGTACCGTGGCCGCGCACCGGCCAACTGGGTGCTGGTCAACGGCGAAACCGAAACCGGCGTGACCCTGCACCGCATGGTCAAGCGTGCCGATGCCGGCGCGATCCTGGCCCAGCAGAAAGTCGTGATCGAGCGCACCGACACCGGCCTGACCCTGCACGCCAAACTGCGTGACGCCGCCACCAACCTGCTGCGCGATGCCCTGCCGCAACTGGCGCAAGGCAAGCTGACCGAAACCGCCCAGGACGAAAGCAAGGCCACCTACTTCGGTCGTCGCACCGCCGCTGACGGCAAACTGGATTGGAAAAAACCGGCTGAAGAGCTGTTCAACCTGGTTCGCGCCGTTACCCAACCATACCCGGGTGCCTTCTGCGCCGTGGGCGAGCACAAGCTGATCGTCTGGAGCGCCGAAGTCGTCAAGGGCAACGAAGGCCTGGCGCCAGGCCGAGTGATCAGCGTCAACCCGCTGCGCATCGCCTGCGGTGAAGACTCCCTGGTGGTCAAGTTCGGCCAGCGCAACGAGAACGGCCTGTACCTGGCCGGCCCGTCCCTGGCTGATGAACTGGGCCTGGTGGACGGTTCCGTACTGCGCGGCGCCGAGTCCGGCCGCAAGCCCCGTCGTACCCGCGTGCTGATCCTGGGTGTGAACGGTTTCATCGGTAACCACCTGTCCGAGCGCCTGCTGCGTGACGACCGTTACGAAATCTACGGCCTGGACATCGGCTCCGACGCCATCGAGCGCCTGCGCAGCCACCCGAATTTCCACTATGTGGAAGGCGACATCAGCATCCACTCCGAGTGGATCGAGTACCACATCAAGAAGTGCGACGTGGTCCTGCCGCTGGTGGCCATCGCCACCCCGATCGAATACACCCGCAACCCGCTGCGCGTATTTGAACTGGACTTCGAAGAGAACCTGAAACTGGTTCGCTACTGCGTGAAGTACAACAAGCGCGTGATCTTCCCGTCGACCTCCGAAGTGTATGGCATGTGCCAGGACCAGTACTTCGACGAAGACACCTCCAACCTGGTGGTGGGCCCGG